>Ga0066661_10000048_pt1 | contig 25995 bp, 26 predicted proteins | sample GraSoiAngelo_110_FD_66454 | JGI IMG/M metagenome (GOLD analysis project Ga0066661, IMG submission 66454) | Grasslands soil microbial communities from the Angelo Coastal Reserve, California, USA - 14_0903_12_30cm | ecosystem: Environmental > Terrestrial > Soil > Grasslands | place: USA... | reverse complement strand
CTGTCGGGTGCGTGAACTGGGTCGGGAGGGTGGTGAAAGCGGCTGTTGGCCAAAGGGCCGCAAAGGCGCTTGTGGAAGAACAGAAACAGGAGTGCCACCTGAACCCCTTTGAGGGTGAGCTGGTAGGCATATCGGGTGCCATCGCGTTGCAACAGACCGTGCCCCTGGAGTTTGCGTAGATCGTAGCGGAGCTGATTCAGCCCATACTGTTTGGCTGAGAGCTGAAAGGTGGTGAGGACGGCCTGGAGGATCTGTTTTGCGGTCCAACCGCCAAGCCTGCTGCCGCCATGGAAGCAGAACCTCGAGTAAACGGATGACCCGGGTGGCGTGGATCTTGATTCCGGGATAACGAACCGAGCCCAGCGTGATGGGCAGGGCCAGGCGCTGCAGCAAGGGGAAGTCCACGTGGACGTTGAGGCATTGACGCCTGGAAGCTGGCAAAGCGGTGGGTAATGATCTGGAAGCGGGTGCGCACGGCGTCCAATTTAGACCAAAGTCGCACAGATTATTGGAACAAAGTTCATTGCGCAGGCAGCGCGCGAATTTTTCGTACTGCTTGAGGAACGCGTTCTTCCAGTAGGCACGGAAGACGTGATGGCCATGCTCGATCTGATCGAGGACCGTGGCCAGATTTCCCCGTAATCTTCGGTTCAGCCGGACGCCAAAGACTTCACTGATCCAGCTACGCTCGAAGATTTTGTGAATGGGGAAATGGCGCTTGAAGATGTTTTCCGATCCGCGCTTCCTAGTTCTGCGACCCACCGCAGCCGCCAAGTGCTCAGGCTAAGTGCTAAATGCTAAATGCTACGTGCCGACTTCCGTCGCGTACGGGTCTTTCAAATACCCTTCTACCGCGAAGTCCTCGCCAAACCGATGCAGGCTCAATGACTTGACGTATGCTGCATCACTCATTTTGCGAAATCCCATGCCTGCAGCAAACGGTACCGAACCGGTGCCCGCCAGAATCTTGGGTGAGTAGTAGAGGAAAACTTTGTCCACGATTCCCGAAGCGAGGGCCGCCCAATTCACCATGGCTCCACCTTCGATCAGCAGGCTGGTAATCTCGAGTTCTCCCAGCCGCCGCGCAACCCCGATCATGTCGGGTCTGCCGTCGGCATGCGGTCCAGGAATTTGTTCCACGCGGATGCCGAGTTCCTGCAGTTGTCTTTTCTTATTTTCTTCCGCAAAGGAGCACAATACGACCACGTCATTCTGAACCGTCTTCACAACTCGCGATTCGTGCGGCAAGCGCAGCCGCGAGTCAACGATGAGCCGCGTAAGCGGACGCCGCCGCGGCCGGCCGCTGCGGTCGGTAAGTAAAGGATCGTCGGCGATAATCGTGCCTACGCCCACCAGGATGGCATCATTCTCGTGACGCAGTTCTTGCACATGCCGGCGAGCCACTTCGCTGGTAATCCAACCGCCTGTCACGCCGCCCGCGCCCAAAGCGGTGGGATTCTCTGATTCGCCTGGCGGAGGAGCAATCTTGCCGTCGAGAGTCATGGCAGCTTTGACCGTGACTAGGGGAACTTTATGCCGGATGTACTTGGCAAAGCTTTCGTTCAGCCGACGCGCTTCTTCCGCTCCCAGTCCCGTTTCCACTCTAATTCCCGCCGCCCGCAGCTTGACGAATCCTTGTCCCTTGACCAGGGGATTTGGGTCCTGCATGGACGCGACCACCCGCTGGATGCGTGCAGAGATCAATGCCTCCGTGCAGGCGCCGGTACGACCCTGGTGAGAGCAGGGTTCCAGGTTGATGTACAGGGTTGCGCCCCGCGCCCGTTCTCCCGCTTGCTCCAGGGCAAGAATCTCGGCATGTTTTAGGCCATCGTACGTATAAGTGCCGCTTCCCAGCACGTCGCCGTGTTGGTCGGCAATGACCGCACCCACACAGGGATTTGGAGAAGTTAGACCTACCCCAGCCCGCGCCAGGTGCAGAGCCTGGCGGATCAGCGATTCGTCGACACTGTGATCGGGCATTTCGGGGAAAGAAAGAATTAACTTCTCCGCGGAGGAAAGGAACCGTGCTCGTCGCCATCCGGTTCGGCCACTGCGGCCGTCCCGCTGCGATTTTTCGGCCCGCGTCGCACCGGCGCCGGCCGATTAGAGTAAGGATCGCCAGGCTCGCGTTCACCACCCGCAATACGCCTCAAGAACTCGCGCAGAGCCTGGAACAGAGAACGCCGAGTCTTTTTCTCCCCGGGCATACCTTTTCCTCTCACTATCGCGGACCTATGCGAACAACGAATCCACGAATTCCTTGGGGTTGAATGGCAGCAGGTCGCCGGCTTTCTCTCCAACTCCGACAAAGCGCACGGGAACGCCGAGTTCCCGTGTGATCGCGACCACCACCCCGCCCTTGGCTGTCCCGTCCAATTTTGTAAGAACAATGCCGGTCACGCCCGCCGATTGCGTAAACAGCCGCGCTTGCTGCAATCCGTTCTGTCCCGTCGTGGCATCCATCACGAGCAGGGTCTCGTGCGGCGCGCCGGGAACGATGCGTTGCGCCGTGCGCCGCATCTTTTCCAGTTCCGCCATCAAGTTGGTCTTGGTGTGCAGCCGTCCTGCCGTATCCACAATGACGTAATCGGTGTGGCGAGCGGTGGCGGCCTGCAGGGCGTCGAACAGGACGGCCGCCGGGTCACCCCCGGATTTGGTTTTGATCACTTCCGTTCCGGTACGCTGACCCCAGATTTCCAGTTGTTCAATAGCTGCCGCCCGGAACGTATCGGCGGCGCAGAGCAGAACATTCTTGCCGTCCGAGCGGAAAACTTGGGCCAGTTTGCCAATGGTCGTGGTCTTTCCCGTACCATTCACGCCCACCACCACGATGACCTCAGGCATGCCATCGACTCTCTGCACCGGCTGAACATTCCCTTGTTCGAGAATCGCAAGCAGTTCTTCCTTCAGCAAACGCTTTAACTCATCCACATTCCTGATCTGCTTGCGATCAGCCTTCTCCCGCAATTTTTCCAGAACTTCGTGGGTGGTGGTCGTGCCCAGATCCGCGCCAATCAGCGTTGCTTCCAGATCGTCGAGCGTCGAGCGATCAATCTCTTTTGCGAAAGCCACGACTTCTTCAATGCGGTCGCTGAGGTTCTCGCGGGTGCGGCTCACCGCCTCCTTCATGCGCTCCAGGAAGCCAGCCTTCTGTTCCGTGCTGCCGAAAAGGGTCTGAATCATAATGACCAGAGGATTGCTATCTCCAGGAGACAATTATAGCGGTGAGCTCAGACCAGCAGGGAAAAGTGGGCGATTTGGAAGGAAATTCGAGAACGGGAATGGTGACTTAGATTCGGATCGTCTCGATCGAAGCAATCACATCGGGAGTGGCCTGACTCGCTCCGGCGCTTGCAGCCCCCGCGGCTTGTGCCTTAGGGATTCGCTGAATACGGATTTCCCCGCGTTCAAATACGGCCGTCAAGGCCGCCACGCAATGAGGATCGAGCCGCTTTCCCACCAGGGAATGGACGATCTGCAGGGCGTCGTTTGGGTCATGTGCCGCCTGATAAGGCCGATTCGTGGTCAGCGCGTCGAAGGTATCAGCCACGGCGATGATGCGCGCCAGCATGGGGATCTGGTCATCCTTCAAGCCACGGGGATAGCCCCGCCCATCTAGAGCCTCATGGTGAAGTTCGATACCAGGAAGCATCTCGCGCAATTGTTTCACCGGGCGCAGGATGTTAGCCCCCTTGGTGGTGTGCGTCTTCATGATCTCAAATTCCTCGGGCGTGAGCGCTCCTGGCTTCTTGAGAATGCGATCTTCAATACCGATTTTGCCTACATCGTGCAGCAGCGCTGAGATGCGTAGTGTCTCGATGAACGGCTCAGGCTGGTTCATTTCCTTGGCGATCAGCACGGAGTAGCGTGTGACGCGATCGGAGTGGCCTTTGGTGTAGGGATCCTTTTCGTCGACCGCGCCCGCCAGCATCTGGATCGATCCCATGAACAGGGCCCGGTTTTCTTCCGCCGCCCGCTTCAGGTCGAGCACAAACTGCTCGAGCTCCTGGGACATGACGTTAAAGGTGTCAGCCAGTTCCCCGATCTCGGTCCGGCTCTTGAGGTGAACGCGTTGGCTGAAATCGCCGCGCGCAATAGCCCGGCTGGATTCGGTGAGCGTCTCAAGCGGGTTCGTGATCTTGCGAGCCACGTAAATGCTCAGCCCGATACTGACCAGAACAGCCAGCAACGCCAGCTGGCGCGCAGTGTGCTGCATTTCGAAGACGCCGCGATAGGCTTCTCGCTGCGGCTTTTGCACTGCCACGGCCCAGTCCAGGGCCGTCACAGGACTGTAGGTCCCCAGCATCTCGACTGTGTTCCTGCCTTCGACGACCTTGAATTCCTTGGTCGCGGCCAGTTGCGCCTTCCCTCCCTGGTCCACGAAATTCTTCACGATTTCCAGGCGCGTCATGTCCTGACCTGTGGCGTATTCGGGGGAAGCCCCGGCAACCAGCCGCCCCTGGCTGTCCACTACATACGGCGTAAGCCCGCCGCGGCTTACTTCCTGAAGCCGCTTGATGAGGAATTGCAGGTCCACAATTCCGCCAATCATGCCCAGGAAGCGGCCGCCATAGGTAATGGGCGTGCTCACCACCACCACCGTACGGCTTGCCTTGCCAGACCCCACCGTGAGTGCCTGGCCCGTGTAAGCTCGTCCTTCGCTGGAAGCCGAATAGGCACGCTCCAGTTCTCGCTGCAAAAACGCATCGGGCGCGATTCGTCCGGCTGATATGCCTTTTGCTTCCGAATTCAGCAGGGTGGCGTAGGCGATGTCGGCGGAGGAAGACACAAAGTTCTCCAACAGAGCTCGCAACTCAGGAACGGAAATGTTGGTGCTGCCGATATCGCCGCCGCTGGCAACCTGGATGGCCGACGAGAGGTTCGACAGGCCCATGCGCAAGGATTCTTGATGCTGCGCGATGTCATCCGCCAACGAACGAGTAACGGTGTTCTGCAGCAGCATCTCGTTGGTCTTCAGACGGTCGCGGTTAATCGCCTCTACCTGAGCGGAGTAGAAGTACATCGGCACCACGCTGATGGCGACAAGCACACCAAGGATTACGTAGAGGATGGGGATACGCGCTGGTAGAGGCAGTTTCAAGGGTAAAGAGTTAGCCCACGGAGCCGCAGACAAAGCAGCGAGTCATGCCAGTTCCTGAGAATTGTACTGTGAACCTCCCGTCCCTACGCTAAGAGCTGCGCTGTTTGCCGTTACGGAAGTACCTGACAGATTTTGTCTGAAGCCTGCAAACGCCGGATCGGCGCGAAGGTAAACTGTTGCTGCATAAGCTCAAATCCTGAACTCGTCCCGAAATGAGCGAAACACGCATGAGAGACAGCAATGCAAACTGGGGATACCTCGTGGTGTGGGAGTTCCAGGTCCAGCCAGGGGAAGAGAAGCAGTTCGAGAACGACTACGGACCGAACGGGGCTTGGGCAAACTTGTTTGAACAAGCCGAAGGCTATCTCGGCACGGAGTTAAACCGTGACTTCAAGAATCCGAAACGCTACTTAACTCTGGATTTCTGGCAATCCCGCGAAGCCTACGTGCGCTTTCGCGAGCAGCACAGAGCGGAATATAGGGCTCTGGACATCCGCTGCGAACCAATGACCAAAATGGAGAGAGAAATAGGCGCCTTTGAAAGGGTCTTAACTGGAAGTCATTGATTCCTAGCCATTGACGACTAGCCACTGATCACTGACCACTGACCCCTGACCACTATCCACTCCCAATTCCTATCTCGCTTTTCCCGCTTCGGGTCATCAACTCATGAATCGCCTCACGCGGCGCTTTTCCATTATGCAGGATGGCATACATCTGTTCGGTGATCGGCATCTCCACACCACGCGCCCGAGCCAGGCCGACCGCCGCATTCGTTGTGAGTACGCCCTCCGCGACCATGCCGTGCATGCCGGCGATGATCTCTGAAAGCTTGCGCCCGCGCCCCAATTCCACACCCACGCTGCGGTTTCGTGAAAGATCACCCGTGCAGGTAAGCACCAGGTCACCCAATCCCGCGAGCCCGGCCATGGTCTCGCGGCGCCCGTCACAGGCGACCACTAAACGTGTGATCTCCGCCAGCCCGCGCGTAATCAATGCCGCCACCGAGTTATGTCCCAACCCCAGTCCGTCACAGATGCCCGCGGCTATGGCGATGATGTTCTTCAGAGCTCCGCCCAGCTCCACTCCCGCTACATCGTCGTTTGTATAAACTCGAAAAGAGGGATCGCTGAATTCGCACTGCACGGTCTCTGCCAGTCCCGAATCTTTCGACGCAATTGTGATCGCGGTCGGATCACCGCGTGCGACTTCCTTGGCGAACGATGGTCCGCTGAGCGCGCCAATCCGCGGCTGAAATCCCCCATCCCCGCTGACCACCTGCGCAATGACATCGCTCATCCGCAACAGGCTGTCGTTTTCAAGCCCCTTGGTAGCGCTCACAAACAGCATCTTCTTCGCGAGATGCGGGCGCATCGCGCCAAACAGCCGGCGGCAGTGATGCGAGGGCATAACACTAACCACAATGTCCGCGCCCTGCAGGACCTCCTCGAGGGCGTTCGCGCACCGGACTGTGTCCGGGACGGAATATTCAGGAAGAAAGAGTTCATTGACCCGGCGGGAAGCAATCGAGTCGCAAACTTCTTCTTCATGAGCCCAAAGCCGAACCTGGTGTGTGCGCTTGCGCCCGAGCACAATGGAAAGAGCTGTGCCCCACGCCCCGGCTCCGATGATGGCGATTTCGCTCATCCACGCCTCAACTGAAAGCGGTTTTCCGTTCCTGCCACCAGCCGGCGGATATTCTCCTTATGCTTCGCGATGATCAGCACCGACACCATGGCCATGAATCCCAGCACCGGGCTGCGGCTGTATCCATCCAGTAGCCAGGCCAGCAGCGGAAACAAAGCCACCGCGATGATCGAGCCCAGAGAAATGTAGCGGAAAGCCAGCACGAGGCCGACAAATACGCCCAGCATGACCAAAATGGCTTTGGGCGCCAGCAGTGCAAAGCAACCTAATCCAGTGGCTACTCCCTTGCCGCCGCGAAATTTCAGCCACACGGGAAAGATGTGTCCCAGGATCGCGAACAATGCCGCTAACCCGGCGAGCACAACTGACGGCGTCGAGGACCACGGAGCAATCCAGTTGCGCGCTATGACGACCGCACCGAAGCCCTTGAATCCATCCAGCAGAAGAGTGACGATGCCCAGGACCGGGGACGTCCGTGCCACGTTGGTAGCACCAATATTCCCGCTTCCAGTTTGACGGATGTCTGCTCCCCGAAAAATTCGCACCAGAAGGAAACCGAAGGGAATGGAGCCCAGCAGATAACTGACTACCATGGTGAGGAAGGCTGGTTGCATGGGTAAATCACACGTTGCGACAGCCGCCCCTCGGCTGTCCAAGGTCACTCACCGCAGCGGGAACCGCTCCAGCTTCGTGTATTGCGCCCCGCCCCCCGAAAGTTTGCTCTCATAAAGAAAAAACTCGCGGGCGGTCATGGTACCAAACTCAGGCTGAGGCAGGGCGTTCAATTTTTCTCGGAGCCGATCAAATTTGACACCCGTCCTATCGCTTGCTTGCCGCGGTGCCCCCGATTTGCCTCCCCGCGCCAAAGTCAGATGGGGGCTGAACGCGTGCTCTTCTTTAGGAATGTGCATTGCCAGCAAGGCCTCATCAATCTCGGCCGCTAGGCTCGACAACTCCGGTCCCGCTTCAATCCCGACCCAGAACACGCGTGCCGACTTCGGGGCAGGGAAGAATCCGTACCCGCGAAATGCAAGCTCCATGGCTGCGCCCTGAATCTTTGCCAGGGAGCTTTTGACTTGCTCGACTGTCTGGGGCGGTTTCTCACCAACAAACTGCAGCGTGACGTGGAGCGACTCGGGCCGAACCCAGCGCGCGTCTGGAGCGAATTCACGGACTCCTTCCAGAAATCGCTCAATCCGTTGCCGGATGGTTTGGTCGATGTCGAGTGCGACGAAAATTCGCATGGTTAGACGTATGTCGCCATCCTGAGCCGCTTTTAGCGGCGAAGGATCTGGCGTGCACCTGCATGCATCTTGCGTTTCTGCGCGCGAGATCCTTCGCCCCCAGGATGATGACACGATAGTTGTGACTTTCAAATCAATTTCCTTCTCAGCATATCCAGCGCCTGCTGGCTGGCGAACCAGCGGATACGCTTGCGGTCTCCGGGAAAAGTACGCTCCACGACATCCGTGCTGCCTTCGCCCGCCAGAGCGTGGAACACCAGGCCCACCGGCTTGTCCTCGGTCCCACCAGTCGGCCCCGCAACCCCCGTAATGCCAATCCCCAGAGTGGCCTTGCAGCGCTTGCGAATCCCTCCCGCCAAAGCCGCCGCCACTTCTTTGCTGACGGCGCCATGTTTCTCGATGAGTTCGGCAGGGACGTCCGCAAAATTGATTTTCAGATCATTGGAGTAAACGACGACACCGCCCAAGAAGTATCGCGAACTTCCGCTTACCGAGGTAATTCTCTCGGTCAGGAGCCCGCCGGTACAGGATTCCGCGACCGCCAGCGTGGAGTTTCGCATTTGGAGGTAGTAACCGACTATCTGTTCCAGCGACTCGCCCCGGCTGGAAAAGACTAAGTCGCCCAGCTCATCCTCCATTTCTCCCGCCAGCTGATCCACTTTTTCCTGAGCGGCTTTCAGCGAATTGCCCTGCATCTTTAAATGCAACTGAATTTCCCCCGCGTTGGCCAGAATGGTGGTCTGTACGTCGGGATAACGTTTGTAGATTGGTGCGACTCGCGCGTCGCACTGCGACTCGGACATCATCGCGACCTTCAGCACGCGCGTAGCAATGAATGACGGCGGAAGTTTGGCCCGCAGCCGCTCCACGCATTGTTCCTCAAACACACTCTTCAATTCATGTGGTGGCCCGGGCAGCAGCAGAACGATTTTTTCCTGATCGTCAAAATTTCCCGAGAGCCACTGTCCCGGAGCCGTGCCTAGGGAATTCGGCAAAATAGTAGCGTCGGCCAGGATGTCCGCCTGCTTGGCATTGTTGGGAGACATTTTTATCTTGTGCTTGGCAAAGCGCTTCTCCAGCTTGGCCAGAAGTTCTTCATCCCTGTGAAGCTGCAATCCCAAGACCTCAGCCACGGCCTCCCGGGTCAAATCATCCTCGGTCGGGCCGAGACCGCCCATAAAGATGATCAGGTCACCCCGAGACAGGGCCATTTCCGCCGCCGACAGGAGATGCTGCCGGTTATCGCCCACGATCGTCTTAAAAATGACATCTACCCCGAGTTCGTTCAGTTTTTCGGTGAGATATAGTGAATTCGTGTCCTTGCGGAAAGGAGTCAGCAGCTCCGACCCGATGGCAACGATTTCAGCTTTCACGATGGAAGTTTAAATCATAGCCGTACAAAGCAACGGCCAGAAGCGCGTCCGTCCAGAATGTCGTCATCCTGAGAGGGCTCGGAAGCCCGCGAGGGATCTTCCGAGTCGTGGTTAATTTTTGAGTAAGGACAGCGAATCAATCCCGCGGTAGTGACAATCCTTGTATATCCCAGGCCAGGCGGTGCACAGCGTTGGTGGTCGCGAGCACAGCGGATCGGCCCGGTGCGAAGGCCAAGCCGACCAGACCGTGTCCGGCAACTTCCAGGGAAGGTTTCCTGTCGGGCGTGATCTTCACGATACCGCGCTTTCCGCTCAGCGACGCCGCCACGTACATATTCCCGTCCACATCGAACGCCAGCCCTTGTGGCCGCCCCAATCCCCGATAAAAGATGGAAACGCTTCCGTGCGGATCGATTTTGTACACCGAATCGAAGCTGGAGGTAGTTGGACCGGTGACAAACAGGTCGCCCTTCGGCCCAAAGGCCAGGTGGTAAGCCGATACGCTCGGTTCAAGCGTAGCGAACACGAATATTTGTCGGTCGCGGGAAATCTTAAAAACCGTCCCACTTCGGTCGCCGACGTATAAGTTCTGCTCGCGATCGAAGGCAATTCCAGTGGCCACGCCCATGCCTTCCGCGTACGCCGACATCGTGCCGTTGGGGGCGATCCGATAGACAGTCCCGTCATGGCGCGACGAGACATACATCTGGCCTTCGCGATCAAATGCAATCGAGGTCGCGTTCATCATTTCCGGCAGGAAGGGCTTTACGTTGTAGCTGGTATCGATCTTGAAGATCGCGACCGGAACCTTCTGTCCACGCGTACCGGAGAAGGTGGCGTAGAGATTGCCTTCCGCGTCCAGAGCAGGATTGGTGACCGGGTGTAAGTTCTCGGCGATTGGGGTGGCGACCCTGACCTGGTGCGGATTGCTGACGTGCCCGTTGGTAGCGACCACCACTGGCCCCGAAGTCGCTCCTTCCGGCACCCGCGCAACCAGAAACTCATCGGAGCTGATCAGAACTGCGCCCTCCACGTCGCCGAACTGCACGCGAGGCCGGCGAAGTTCGGCGGGCCGCAACCCCTTGCCCAGAATCCGTACCTCGCCGCCGGGCAAAGCAGCCCCCGGCTGCACCGTCTCGATGTGCGGCTTGCCATTGACGTTCTTTTTGCCCAGCAGACGGTCTGAGATTGCCATTAAAGTGAGTTAGATGCGATGCTGGCCGCGAACGGCCAAAAACCTACTTCCAAACCCCGAAATGCAGCAAAGCCTGCATCACCGCCAACGCGTAAAGCCCGGCTCCAATATCATCCACCACAATTCCAGCTCCCTCCGGTAGTCTTTCCAGCTGTCGCACCGGAGGTGGCTTCAACGTATCGAATACTCGAAAGAGTATAAAACCGGTTAAAAGGCTTTTCCAGAAAACCGGGACCGCGATCAGAGCGATTAACTGCCCCGCGACTTCATCAATGACCACGAACTGCGGGTCCTTGCGTCCGGTTTCCCGTTCCACCCGCGTAGCCGCCGGAATTCCGACTAAGGTAGCCAGCACCGCCAGCCCCATCACTGTCCCAGCTTGCCACCAGACGGTGATCCACCGGCTGACAATCCACCACAGCAGCACCGCAGCGGCTGAGCCCCAGGTTCCCGGGGCTAGCGGTAGTTGCCCAACGCCAAAAAAAGTCGCAACCAACCACGCCCAGGCCCCCGCAGGTTGAGAGGCAACGCGCCCCGAAGCTGACGGCGGTGAAGTCGCGGCCATCACTTGTCACCCTCGACAACCCTTCTTAGTAGCGCCGGCGTCCAGCCGGCGTCGTGGGGGCATCCTGACCCCATACCCATACCCAACCCCAATTGACCAAGCCAGCCTTCACTGGATTCTCTGCCACGTAGCGCAGCGCACCTTGTAGCTCATTTTCATTGCGGATGAGGTGGTCGTAGTACTCACGTTGCCAGAAGGTGCCCTGTCGCCGGAGAATTCGGCCCACTTCTTTTGCGCTGCAAGATTTCCAGGAATGGATGATCGAGGCCAACGCTGCCCGGGGGACAAACGGAGAACCACGTGCACATGGTTCGGCATGCCGCACCACCCCAACAGCCGATACCGTATATCGTCGAAAAGGTAGCAAGCGCCAGCGCCAGTGTCGAGATCGTTTTCAATACGACTGGTAGAAAGATTTTGGAGACGTTTTCTCTCGTCCGGACTCAGCTCTCGGCCTATCTGGTTGGCGTTGTCGACGATACTTTTTCGTTCAGATTCAATCTTTGCAAGAAGCGCGTTCGGCAGGGAATCCGACCAGCGAAAAGTGATGAAGTACGTAGCGCTATCCTTTTCCCAGTGGGGCAGACGTCCCCGATCCCGGATCGTGATCTCACCGAAGCGGGGGCGCGACGTCCCCGCGACAGCCGGCGGGACGCCGACGCTACGCCTGTCGTCCTCAACGCTCTTCTTTATCATCTTCCGGCGCCGCTTCCGACGAGATGTCGCTGGTATCCTGCAAAGGCGAGGAAATCACGTACGCCCCGCTGGCCCACTTGCCAAGATCGATTAGCCGGCAACGTTCACTGCAGAAGGGAAACTCGGGATCGGTGTTCTTTACCGCTTTCTTGCAGGTAGGACAACGTAGACGAAGCGTGTGTTTCCGGGCCATGGCTGAAGGCAATCGGCAATCTGAAATCTACAAATCAACAATTTTCTTTATAGAATCCTGGCGATCAGATCGTAGTCGTGCGCCTCGGTAATTTCGCAGCGATAGAACTCTCCAGGCCGTACTTCACGACCTTCTCCGACATCATTCACAAAGACTTTCCCATCGATCTCGGGGGCGTGCATCGCGGTCCGTCCTTCTAGCAGAAGGTCGGTTTCTTCCGATGCTCCTTCCAGTAGCAGGTCAAATTGTTTTCCCACTAAGGATCGCTTTCGCTTCCTGCTGATCTGACGCTGGATTTGCATCAGGCGCTTGCGCCGCCTCTCGATCTCGCGCACCGGCACCTTCTCTTCCAGGCTGTACGCAGCCGCGCCCTCCTCGTCCGAATACGCGAAGACCCCCATCCAGTCGAACTGCGCTTCGCGAACCAAGTCGCACAGTTCCTCAAAATCTTTTTCGGTCTCGCCGGGGAAGCCGACGATGAAAGAAGTACGCAGCGTCAGATCAGGAATCGTCCTCCGCATCTTCTCGATCGATCGCAGGAATAAGTCCGCGCCGCCGCCCCGCTTCATACGCTTCAGGACTGTGGCTGATGCGTGTTGCAGCGGAACGTCGATATACGAACAGATCTTCTCGTGCGTCGCGATCGTTTCCAACAGACGTCCCGTAATCTTGTTGGGATAGGCATACAAGAACCTGATCCAGCGCAGGTCGGGAATGGCCGCGAGCTTGTCCAGCAACAAGGCCAGTCCATCCTTCAAAACGAAGTCTTCGCCGTAACAGGTCGTGTCCTGGCCAATGAGCGTAATTTCGCGTACCCCGGAACGCGCCAGCCGCTCCGCTTCGGCAATAACGGATTCAAACCGCCGCGAGCGAAACTTTCCGCGCAATTGCGGAATGATGCAGAAGCTGCAAGGATGATCGCATCCCTCCGCAATCTTGATGTACGCCGAATGCTTGCGTGTGGCCAGGATCCGTGGCGTAGTGTCGTCGTAGAGGTAGTTCGGCAGATCGGCAATGGCGCCGTCCCATGATTCTCGGGAAAAACGTCCCTGGGCCGCCCGCGCGTCGCCCTCGGGACGCGACTGCAGAATGACAAATGGTGAATTCGAGCTTCCCGGGGCAACCGGCTTCACCCCTGCGGCAGCGAGAATGTTCTCCAACTCTCCTGTTCCCACGACCGCGTCCACTTCCGGGATGTTCTTCTGAATCTCGTCGCGATAGCGCTCCACCAGACAACCTGCCACCACTAACTTCCGCGCGCTACCCTCGGTCTTCAGCTTGGCCATCTCGAGGATGGTATTCACCGATTCCCGTTGTGCCCGGTCAATGAACGAGCAGGTGTTGACGACGATGACATCCGCATCTTCGGCGCGAGCGGTCAGTTGGGCGCCGGCCTGAGCCAGCAAGCCCATCATGACCTCGCTATCTACGAGGTTTTTCGGGCATCCCAGGCTGACAAAACCAACTTTGGCTGGTGCTGCGGAAGTATTGTCTCTGACGAGAATGACCGGCTGCTCCACAGCTAGGGACTTATCCGACATGCAATCTTGCTATTTTAGCATTCACCCACGTCTGTGCTGGTCTCACAAGCGCGGCACAAAATGGACCACGCAAGCCAGCATCAAGCCCGAATGGAATCACAGGGCGCGTGATACCCTAAGCCAACCAGCAACTCACAATCAAGCCGTTGGAGGAACGATGTCGGGGAAAAGGCTTTTGACCGCCTCGCTGATCGCGGTCACAACCTTGCTAGCCAGCGCCTCTGCCCAGAAAAACGAAATTGCAGGCGGGGTGGGACGCACTTTCATCGCCAACCAGGGAATCAAGGCGGGAGCTATCCCTCTGCTAAACAACACGGTGCATTTCGGCAATGGCCTGAGCTTCGAACTGAGCTATGCCCGCCATCTAGCAGGAAATTCAGTTTACCGCTTGGATGCGGAAGTACCGTTTATCGGAAATCCGGACGAAGACCTTGCTTCTGGTAACGGCGGAGTGCCTAGCCAATATTCGGCTTATTTCATAGCTCCCTCGGCCCGCATCAAACTCGTGCCAGACAATGTCTTTCAACCCTGGATAAGCATCGGCGGCGGCTACGGAAGGTTCAATATGAACCGCACCCTGGTCTACGGCGGAGCCAATCCCGGTCCCAGCACCAAGAACAGCGGACTGGTGCAGGGGGGTGTGGGCTTGGATGTTAGAACCTTCAAAAAGGCTGGGATACGTTTAGCGGCGCGCGATTTCTGGTCCGGCGCACTGCCCCTCAATGTAAATACTGGCAAGAGCCACCAGCACAATATCGTGGTCACCGGCGGTCTCGTCTTTGACTTTTGATGATTCTAGGTCTGCGGGCCTTGTCATCCCGAGCAGCGAATAATCCTTTGTCATCTCGGGCGAAGCGAGGGATCTGGTCTATTTTTGCCCAATCTCCACTCAACGCCGCGCCTTCATTTCTTCGTACAACTCGGGCAACTTGCAGGCATCGTCAGCCGACTCTCCGAACCGCGCATTCTCATAATGCCGGGTGAATTGGTCCACCTGCTGACGCAATCCGGCATCGCTGATTGTGATCACAAATTCCGCCGGTGTTTGCGCTGTGGACTTCCGCCATCCCCGACCTGCCACTGCACGTGTCATTCGTCCATACCAGATGCTTGCTGCTTGCTGCGGCGATCGCTCCGGGTGTGCCGCCACCCGCCGAGCTTGCCATGATTTCCAGATACGCCGCGTATTGATTCCGAGTAAAAGCACCAGGGTCGCCAGGATTCCACGCAGACTCCACGCTCCGGGTGCCTGAATCAGTTCGTTCCGCGTCTTGCGTGCTGCCCGGAGCAATGCTGCATAGCGGTTGCGCGTGCTGTCACGAAGCTTCTCGAAGTATCCCCGAGAGGTGCGGCTGGCTTCCTCTCCCAGAGCCATCTGATGGTTCACGTCGTAGTTGATGACCCACTCCCGCCAGAAAGAAGACATGGCATCCAGGTAGAGCATCACTCGGCTCCATCCCTTGCGGGTTTGCAGGGCCGAAGCGGGTGTGGGATCGAAATCTACCCAGCCATATCCCGGAAAGTAAGCTTCCACCCAGGAATGTGCGTTGCGTGCCCGCACCACGTACTGGGAGGTCACGTCGTTGAATTCGCCCGTGCGGAAGCCGTTAACCACGCGCGCCGGAATTTTCAGCGTGCGCAGCATCACCGCCATCGAGGAAGCAAAATATTCGCAATGTCCCTGCTTGCGCTCGAACAGAAAATAAGGCAGGGGATCCTTTGGGACCAAGCGGCCCATTTGCAGAGTGTAACCGTAGTTGCTCGTCAGGTATCGCGCGACAGCAGCCGCCTTGTCGTAGTTGTTTCCGGCGTTGGCAGTGATGGTGCGCGCCAGTTCCGGAATTCGTCTGTCCACCTCAGGCAATTGCAAGTACGTCAGCGAGTACTCCGGCGGCATATTCTCGCCTGCGGAGCGCAATTCCTGCGGTGTCGGGCGGGCGATATCGGAATCTGCTTCATATAACCCGGGTGCGCGGCCGCGGTCCAGATCGTAAACGGCACCGCCCTCGTCGGTGGTCACCATCAGGTAGTCGCCTTCCAAAGCTTCAGCCTTTGTAGCCAGGAAAAACAAGTTCGTGCCCAACGGCTCCAGCAGCACGCGGTAGTGGATGGAACGAGAGCGCCTGAAAATGGATTCCTTACCGCGCTGCCCATATAAAAAGCTCGGCAGAACAAATCGCCCATCCCCAAGCCGTGGCACCACAACTTGTGTTTGGGGGCTCGACCAGTTCCGCCCGTCAAACAGGCTGAGCGAAACGCCACGCCATTTCAGGTCGTAGGCGCCCCGGCGATCGCCATCAACCTGGACATGCATCACCACCGAATTGGACTGCTGAATCTCGCCGATCCGGCCGAGTTGCACGCGATCGCTGAATCCGGCGGAGAACTCACCGCTCGGGGCATAAGCGCTGAAATAACCGGCCGAGATGCGCGGCATCACAAAAAAAATCGCTGTCGCCCCCGCCAATATGAAGAACGCCAGAACCGGGCTGGCGCCGGCTAAATGCCATCCCAGCCGCTGCTCGCTTTTGCTTCCGACGAACTCGCGGGCCCGCACTGTGGCGGCAGCTGCGGAGCGGCGCATTTCCAGCAAAATGAAAGTGGCGACGGCCGCCAGCATGAACACAGAGAACGCCACCAGGAATGTGCTGTCTACCGTAAGTACGGACGCAGCCAGCACCAGAAGAAACGACAAGATACCTAGGAAAACGAAATCACGGTCACGCCGGGCAGAGAAAAGCCGTACCACCATCAGCGCCAGCACAAGATGAACCGTGGCCCCGAGAAAGGTCCCGGAGATGTAGAAAAAATCCGTCAGGTACCACATAGCGAATGCCAGGGTCAAATGTTTTGTCCGCTGTTCGGACAAAACCAAAGCCTGCCGGCGGATCAGCAGATACCCGCGCACCGTCAAAGCCCCAATGACCAGCAACACAGTTATGGGATCAAGCTGCCCGGTCTGCGCTAAGGTAGCGAACCCGGTCAGCACCATCAGGTACAGTGCGACTTCAAAGTACCTTTCGATGGCGCGAGGCAAGGCGGCCACACCGCTTTGTGAGGACATCCCCGACATGTGCCATCCATTGTTAGCTAATCGAGCCACGAAAGGAAGAGCCTGATGCCGGGCCCGATATCCGAGGTCACCTCAACTCACGGGACGGCCCGCCCTCGGCTATCCGCAGCGGACCGCTGCCTGTAATTTCCGCAACGCCGTCCTTTGTTAGAATGATGAGGGTCAGGCATCGGTCCCGCGCGACGCATTCCCGCCAACCCCGCTAGGTCCGGAAGGAAGCAACGGTAACGGGCTCTTGCGTGTGCAGTGGGTCCCCGGTGCCTGGCTTTTTTTTGGTGTCGCTGCTGTGGGATGGAGTTGTGTGGGGACCGGTCTTTGACCCCGGGCCGCTCTCTCAGATTCTGCGTTAGACATTCTCCCCCTAATCCTGCAAAATACTTGGTTTTACCGGGAGAAATCATTGGCCAAACTTCTACGCGCCAAAATCAGCGCCCTGGGAACCTACGTCCCGCCTCGCCTGCTCACCAACGAAGATCTGGAACAAATGGTAGAAACCTCGCACGAGTGGATCATCGAACGCACCGGTATCCGCCAGCGCCACATCGTCGAAAAGGGAATGGCCAGCAGCGATCTGGCCGTGGAAGCTGCCAAGGCCGCTCTTGCAGAACGGGGCATCACCCCCTCGGACATCGACGCCATCCTTGTCGCCACCGTAACTCCCGACATGTTGTTTCCCTCCACGGCCTGCCTGGTGCAGCACAAGCTGGGAGCGAAGAATGTCTGGGGCTTCGACCTTTCCGCAGCCTGCTCCGCTTTCGTATATGCCCTGCAATCGGGGGCGCAATTCATAGCCACGGGAGCCCACAAGAAAGTCCTGGTCATAGGCGCAGACGTAATGTCCTCGATCATCGACTACACCGATCGCGCCACCTGCGTAATTTTCGGGGATGGCGCTGGAGCGGTCGTTCTGGAGCCCGCGGAAGACGATTCCGTGGGCATAATCGATTTCCTGCACGAGGTGGACGGCTCGGGCGCCTGCTCCCTCTACATGCCCGGAGGCGGAAGCCTGCATCCCTCAACTCACGAAACCGTCGACAAGAAAATGCATTTCGTTCACCAGGATGGCCAAGCCGTTTTCAAGTTTGCCGTGCGCAAGCAAGCCGAGATTTGCCACAAGCTCCTCCAGCGAAACGGGCTGAAAGGCAGCGACATTGCAGCCTTCATTCCGCACCAGGCCAACCAACGAATCATCACCGCGACTGCGGATCGCCTGGGCCTGCGACCCGAAAGCGTAATCATGAACATCGACCGCTACGGCAACACCACGGCTGCCACCATCCCGCTGGCCATGGACACCGCCCGCCAGGAAGGCAGGCTGAAAAAGGGAGACCTGGTCATGCTGGCTTCAGTAGGCGCAGGCTTCACAACTGGTGCAACTCTTTTACGCTGGGCGTACTGAACGACTGCATAGAGTTACCTCCGTTATGTCAAATGAGACTTCCGTCACAAGAGCAATCGCGAGTTCCTGCTGCAGAATGCAAGCAGGAGGATGTTTTCTCGTGTTACGGCTCGATTACATTTCTTGTGTCCTGACCGTTGTTTCGACCATTCTCATCGGACGCCGGTACTGGCAAGGCTGGGTGTTGGCGGCCGCTAACAGCGCTGTCGTTTGCGTTATTGCAGTAAGGACCGCGCAACTGGGTTTCATACCCGCAAATCTGTTCTGCATCGTCTTATACGGCGTTAATCTTCATAGCTGGCGCAAAGCCGAGCCCTCCTGACAGGTCCTTGTGTTCGGGAATCTCGATTACTCTGGTAACCCTTCACTGAATGTATTCAAGTGACATAGTGAGGGGCGATTGCTATCTTCGCCAAACAACAGACTGGGAGTGAGGTATGGCGAAGCCGAGCAACCTATTCGGGGCAGCTATCTGTTGCCTTCTATTCGTGTCTAGCTCGTTTGCCCAGAATGCCAGGGACGATATCCGCGGACAAGAGACCAAGTTAATGGTACTCGAGCGCCTGTGGAACGAGGCACAGGTTCATCGCGATGCTTCCGCGATTGCCTCGATGATTGCCGACAAGTTTACCGACATCGAGTACGATGGCGAAATCAGCGATCGGGGCAAGTTCCTCAGCGACATCGCCGATCCCAAGTTCAAGCCCGCCTCACTTACCATCCAGGATATGACGGTCAACCTTTACCGGGACACGGCAGTGATAACCGGCGTATATCACGCCAAGGGCACTTACCAGGGCCGGACCTACGACCATCTGGGACGCTTTACTGATACCTGGATCTTCGACGAAGGTAAGTGGCAATGCGTAGCCAGTCACTCCAGCCTGCTCAAAAAGTAATTGCTTGCACGCTCAGTTACTGCCGTAAGGGTACAAACACGAATGCGCTTGTGCCGGCTTCTCTCCCAGTTCTTAATTAGATAACTGAAGATGGGTATCCGCTTGACTCAGGTCGCCCCAAAATGCAGTAGGGCCGGCCCGAATTGGATGCGCTCGACCACAATATATGGGCATTACCTGAGTGCAGGGGACACGCACCTAATTGAAATCTATGAAAAGTACATTATTTTTTGTGCTGCTAATCACTTTGCCGGCCGTGTCCGCGCTCGCTCAGCAAAAGGTTTTCGACTGGGTGCCGGCGAACAACGAAACTTTGCAATTGGACCCCACCGACTACCACACGGGCCGCGTTTACCGCCCCGGCCCTGATGGTGGAAACATCCACGTGGGCATTCAGGCCAACCAGCCGGTTACCATTGCCATGATGTGGATTGATGAATGGAACGCCGCCCAGCAGCACCCGGAAACATTAGCGAGCCTGAATTATCGCTGTGTCCGCGAACACGTGGTCAGCACTACCTATGAGTGCCATCTGCCGCCCGATCAGCCTATGGTTCTCATCCTGCATGACGAACGCAACGCTGATCGTGCCGTGTTTACCGGAATCGGCGCCGTGCTTGGCCGCAACAGCATGAAGAAATTTGCTTCCCCCAACGACGTGACCATTCAGTACTACAGTTGGTCCTGCGTGGATCACTGCATTCAGCCGCAATATCAGTGGATTCGTCTGATCAAGGAAAAATACGAAATCAGTTCGGTTCCCAAGATCTACAACCTGCTGACTCCCGAACGCGACGGCCAACCCCTGAATCTGCGCATCAAAGCGCCCACTCCGATGACGATCGCGGTCGTGCCACAGAAATTGGCGGATCAGATTTATGACAATCCAGAAACCTTGAGCTCGGCATTGTCTAAGACTTCCTGCAAGCAGCGAGGTGTGCAGTCCTTGAGTTTTGACTGTAACTTCAACCTGGCTGACGGGCCACAATCCATCATCGTCGTGCCCGCCTCCTCAACTCCTCCTCGCAAGAAAGCTGAAATTGAGCTGCAGACGTTGAAGTGCACAGCTAACTGCAACGTGAAAACTGACTGACTAAGGCGCGAATTCGTCCGTTGAGAGTGTCGTGGTTGGAAATTACGGTGTGCTGCCGGAACCTGACTGGACGTCGACCCTGACTCCAGCGACTTTGAAGTACGCAGATTTTTCTGTTCGGCCCACCTGCACGAGCACCTGATCGAGGTATCGCACATGCCTGGCGGTGTTTCGCGCACAGATGCGGGGAACCGACCACATCGCCCCGCCCAGGACCCCTGCCCACAGCACTACAGCCAGAAGTTTAACTGGGTATCCAAACTCTTCTTCGACCACGACGGTGCTGGCGCAAATGTCGCCCAGGCGGCGGCGAAAGCGGGAACAACCCGCGACCACTGCTCCGACAAGATAGAAACCAAACCCATCCACAATGCGCATCAGGTTCCGAATGGCAAAAGCGGTCAGCCGATTTCGCTCGACTGTCCGAACCACACGGATTCCGACGATCGCTTTGCCTAGGGTCGCGCCGAAGCCTGCTTCGAGCAGCCATAGGTAAATAAACAGTACCAATCCGTTTAGGAATTGGGCCATCAGCAGGGACGCGGTCGTCAGTTTCAGCTCCCATCCCTCGACTATGCCCCAGCGCATAAACGACCAGGCATCCACCACGGCAAACACTCCAAAGAGAAGAACCGTATCCAGGGCGAAGGCGATAAAGCGGTCACCGAGGCTCGCCATGCGGTAAAGCTCTGTATTTTCGTCTCGTCCGGCATCTGTGGGGTCTGCCAGGTTAACCACAGGTTCAATTACACCTGATTCTTCCAGCAGGTGCTGGGCCGGCGGAATGACGCCCCCACAAGCGCTGCAACGCTCAGCGTGCGGGCTGGTTTGTCGCTGGCAGTGGGGACATTCCATAGGTACTTGGATAGCGTCCTCTAAGGATACCTGCACCTTCTGGGATCCCTGTGTCACTAAAGGACAGCGCCGAAAGGGTAGATGGGTGGCAGGCGTGCAGCGGAGTTCCACTCTTTACAAGTCTCGCTGGACAAGGACCTGAGGCCTATGGCAGCTGGAATACAGCATCAAGAGAGCGCCCGAACCCCACCATCGTCATGCTGATCGAAGTGAAGGGCCCGCTGATAGATCGTGTGGGGACGGGTCTTTGACCCGTCCACGTTTACGCCACCTCGCGGCTTTTTTCTGAAGCTCGCGCACACAGCGGACACTTGGCGCGCAGAGCCTCGCGGCTGCGGCGCAACAGATCCTGGAAGGCCTCCCAACGAGGTTTCAGCCAGCTAACACCGGCAGCGGCTTCTTCGGCACGTCTAACTGACCAAGGTCGCAGGGTGACGCTTTGCGCTCCCGGGGCCGGGGCCGGAAATCTGTCTACCATCCGCTCAGGGAAAATCTTCTGCAGGAATTCCGCTGTCAGCCGAGGCGGCTACAGACTGTGTGCTCGAACCCAGCTCTTCGGGGGGGTATGTTCCGGTCGGAACCCCGGCGGTGGATGACTGGAGCTGCGTGCCGGAACTTCTCGTACTCCTCCTCGTACTTCTTCCAGTCGTCTTCGGAACGGAGCGACTTCTCGTTATAAGGCGGCAAGCTTGCAAGGTGTTGCTTGCTGACGTCGGCCGCGAAATCGTTCCTGTGTTTTTCAATGTTTTCATCCACAGAAACAATGATCGGCAGGCAACAGGAACTTGCGGCTGGGCAACCAGCCGCCGCTGTCCACCACTACGTATCGAATCTCCATCGTGCTGTGGTCAAAGATGAGGTCGTCGATTTCTCCCAGCTTTTCATCTTCCAAACCGTAAACGGTTGCACCGCGGATGTCATCGTTGTTCTCGGAGGCGGAAAAAACGGGAATCTCCGAGACAGCCATAGTGAGCCATGGATCTTTTCCTCTCGTGCCTGATCCATCAAAGCTAGGACGAGCGAAGACTTCAATTGCAGGGAATGCGTAGGTCCATCTAACCCTTTGGAGGTACTCACGGAAATAATCAGGCCGGAGCAAGCGGCCTGCTCCGGCCTAGGTGGGGGATGTTTTGCCGATTAGGCTGCGAACGCCTTGGCTAAGTGTTCGCAGATTGTAGTTTCCAGGGTATAGGGCTTGACCAGGATTGAACTGGTCATATAAGGCTTCAGGATCTGCTCCACTTTCGGCATCATTTGTTTCTCGTAGCGGTCGAAGCACACCTTCTCGCTGCAAAGACTCACCGTGATTACTTTCTCACTCTTGTCTTCTGGAGAGAAGGGCAGGAGTTCCACGAAGCCAAATTGTTTTTTTAGAATCGGCAACACGTCATTCTTAAGAACCTTGATCAACTCCTCTTTCTTTTCTCCATCTTCGGAACGAACTCCAGGATGCGGGCAAACATCTACGTCTCTACTCCATTCATTGTTTCGATCCTGAGCTTGGAAAGAATCGTCTCGCTAAGAGCGGATCACCACCGTTCGCGGGACGTGTACAGGCAAATCAATTGTTAGCTTGGCGGTTATAACAGATATGTGATATCCGAGGCGAAATTATTGCTCCGATCCCAATTTGGGAGCATGCGTGGAATCAATAGCTTGGGGCGGCGGCTGTAGCGCGCGCTCTGCCCTACGGGTGAGTCATCTTTTCCGGGCGCATCAATTGATCGAACTCTTCTCCTGTGAGATAGCCGAGCTTCAAGGCAGCTTCTCGAAGGCTGGTATGCTCAACGTGGGCGGTATGAGCAATCTTTGCCGCCTTGTCGTATCCCACCTTCGGCGCCAGAGCCGTGACCAGCATCAGCGAATTCTTCAGGTACCAGTCCACCTTGGCGCGGTCCACCTCGATGCCTTTGATCATGTACTCAACATAGCCATGGCACGCGTCGGTGATCAGGGTGACCGAGTGCAAGAAATTGTAGATGAGCACCGGCTTGAAGACGTTGAGTTCGAAGTTACCTTGGGAACCGGCGAATCCAACCGCGGCAGTGGCTCCGTGAACCTGAACGCACACCATGGTCATCGCTTCACACTGCGTTGGGTTCACTTTGCCAGGCATGATTGAGGAACCGGGCTCGTTCTCCGGGATCGAGAGCTCGCCCAAACCACAGCGCGGCCCGGAGGCCAGCCAGCGGATATCGTTCGAGATCTTCATGAAGGATGCAGCCAGTGTTTCCAGCGCTCCTTGGGCAAACACGATCTCATCGTGAGCAGAAAGCGCGGCGAACTTGTTGGGGTGTGAGCGGAAGGGAAGACCTGTCAGTTCCGCAATCTTCTTGGCGGCTCTTTCGGCGAACTCAGGATGCGTGTTGAGGCCTGTGCCGACAGCCGTCCCTCCGATAGCCAATTCATAAAGCCCTTCGAGGACTTGCTCCAGCCGCTTGATGTCGCGGTCCAGCAAGCTGGCCCAGCCGCCAAACTCCTGGCCAATGGTTAACGGCACGGCATCCTGCAGGTGCGTGCGGCCGATCTTGACTACATCCTGGGATTCTTTTGCTTTCGCAGCGATCGCATCGCGAACCGTCCGAATGGCGGGAATCAGCGCATTCTTCACCCGCTCCGCCGCGGCGATATGCATTGCGGCAGGAAAAGTGTCATTGGACGACTGCGACATGTTGACATGGTCGTTGGGATGGATCGGTTTCTTCGAACCCATCTCGCCGCCGGCGATTTCAATCGCACGGTTGGAGATGACCTCGTTAACATTCATGTTGGTCTGCGTACCGCTTCCTGTCTGCCAGATACGCAGCGGAAACTGGTCTTTGAGCTTGCCCGAGATCACCTCGTCGGCAGCTTGCACGATGAGCTTGGCTTTGTCGGCGGGAAGTTTCCCCAGATCCTGATTCACCAGCGCGCAGGCCTTCTTGAGAATGGCAAAGGCCCGAATCAGCTCCGGCGGCATCGTGTCGCGACCGATATTGAAGTGGAGCAGCGAGCGCTGGGTTTGCGCGCCCCAGTAAACGTTGGACGGGACCTCGATTTGTCCCATGCTGTCGGATTCAATACGGGTGCGGGTCGCGGGTTCTGCCAAGGTTGCCATAGCGCGCTCCTGACGACTGCGATGAACCACAAAATTATACCGCTGGCCGTTGGCCGGGTGTGTGTGGGGACACACCTCAGTGTGACAAGCAGTCATTCGCGCCGCCGAGGGCAAAATGCTCGGCGATCTCTGCGTTCTCGGCGGCGAACTGTTTTTGTCTCCTGTGTGACAAGCGAGTAGTTGGCCTGTGTGACAAGCGAGCAAGGCCATCTCCGGCTCGCATGCTAGAATCGGTCGCTTAAGCAGAAGTGAGGGAGGCCTCCTGTGGGCTTCCCAAAAACACCCAGGAACAAGCCTTGGCCACTACCGAGCATATCCCTGAAACCCTGGCGCGCAGGAAGAAGCACTCCCGTCCGGATAGCTGGAACGATGTTCTGGTTATTGGCGCCGGTCCAACCGGGTTAGCTTGCGCCATTGACGCGCAGAAGATCGGACTCAAGGTGATCGTTGTAGACAAGGGGTGCCTGGTCAACTCCATTTTCCACTATCCCGCCAACATGACTTTCTTCACCACGCCGGAGTTGCTGGAAATCGGTGAAATCCCGTTCGCCACCGCCAACATGAAGCCGACGCGCCAGGAGGCACTCGAGTACTATCGCAAGGTCGCCTATCACTATCAATTGCATGTTTGCCAGTACACCTGGGTGAAGACGGTTACTGGCGAGGATAACAATTTCCGCGTGACCGCCACCGATCGCCAGGCCGGCATTCATGATTTCCGGACAAGAAAGGTGATCGTGGCCACCGGCTATTACGATTTGCCCAACATGATGGACATTCCGGGCGAGGACTTGCCCAAGGTTTATCACTACTACCACGAGCCGCACCCGTACTACCAGAGCGAGGTGCTGGTGATCGGGGGCAAGAACTCGGCCGCGATTGCGGCGCTGGAATTGTGGCGTCACGGCGCCCGTGTGACCCTGGTTCACCACGAACGCGAGATGCACCGCCACGTGAAGTACTGGATCAGGCCCGACATCGAAAACCGAATCAAGAACGGCGAGATCATTGCCTACTTCAACAGCAGGATTACCGAGATCGGAGAGGACTACGTCGTAGTCAAGACGCCCGATAGAAGCATCCGGCTGGATAATGACTTCGTGTTTGCTCTCACCGGATACCATCCGGATTTCGATTTCCTACAGAGCCTGGGGATCGAACTTTCAGCCGAGCAGTGCCGTCCGGTGTGTGACCCGGAAACCCTGGAGAGCAACGTCCCGGGCATCTACGTGGCGGGCGTGATCGTGGCGGGTTCGATGACCAACGAAATTTTCATTGAGAACGGACGCTTCCACGGGAAGTTGATTGCCAAGGACTTTAAGCGGAAATTCGGAACGAAGAAGTAGCGAGTACCGAGGACCCAGTACCTGCTATGGTACTTAAATCCGGCGTGAGTCGCAGCCTCTTTTTGCGATTTTGGCCGAAAATCGCGCATTTTCTCTGAAATTCTTTGCAGCAGTCGATCGATTTTCGTAAACGTTTCCTTAGTCCTTTTCCATTCTTTCGGAAGACGGGTTCGCTGAAGGGCGGTGACCAGGTTGTAAGCGAGCCGAATTACTTCCAGATAGAGGGCATTGGCCGCAAACGCACGCGTGGGAATCTTCCCCAGTGCATAATCCTCCTGGATTCCCGAATGCGTCGCTCCATGCCAGCGCGGCCATCGTAGAAGTGCCACACTGCCTCTGGAGTCAGCGCCAGGTTCGGTTGCCAGGCCCGATACGCGTAACGCTCTAGGGTAAACAAGGTCGGCTGCGGATCAGTCTCCTCGATTCTTCCGCCGCGCCACCATGCAACGCCGCGCTTCCTTCCGGGAAGGGATCATGCGCGCCACCACGGCGTATTGGGCCGCGCGCGCTTCCAACATGTCCAACACCGGCCCGTAGCCGAAGGCGGCATCGGCCCGCACCCGCAGCCCGCGAATGCCGGAAGGGAGTGGACTGAAAACAGCAGACCAATAGTTCCTCGCTGCCCGAGCACCTGCCGGCATCGCCGCGCCGCAGCTCGACATCCCGCAAAAACGAGGA
>Ga0066661_10000042_pt1 | contig 26843 bp, 25 predicted proteins | sample GraSoiAngelo_110_FD_66454 | JGI IMG/M metagenome (GOLD analysis project Ga0066661, IMG submission 66454) | Grasslands soil microbial communities from the Angelo Coastal Reserve, California, USA - 14_0903_12_30cm | ecosystem: Environmental > Terrestrial > Soil > Grasslands | place: USA... | reverse complement strand
CAATTTTCGAAAATTCCGGCATTGACTCCGCAGTGGGTCGAATCGCCGTTTCTCGGCGCATGCATCTTCGAGCACGCGCCGCCTGCGCGCGGTTAGCACGCAGCTGAGCCGCGTTCTCGCGGAGCGCTAGAAGTCCGACTTCGCCTGAATCGCGGCACGGCCTTCGTGCAAGATGCGCTGCTTTCACCTGGCTTCACGGGAATCGTGGGCCGCAACTTTCACAACTTTGAAAAATCCATTTCGAAAACACATCAATGAAAAAATTTCTAAGTGCATCACTTGCACTGTTTCTCGTGCGAAATATTGCAACTGCGCAAGACGCATTACCGAGCCCCGCACCACCACCGACGGCAACGCCGGGTACCGCCACCGCTGAAAACGTAGTTGTCACCGCGCAGGAGCTCGACATTTCGCGCGAGCAAATTGTGCCCAGTCTCGGCGCGACGCGTTACACGGTCGGACCCGATCGGCTTGATTCGCAGGCGCAGGGCGAGAACGCTCAGTTCAATCAAACCATCTTGCGCTTTCCCGGAGTAGCGCAGGATTCATTCGGGCAGCTTCACGTCCGCGGCGAACACGCCAATCTGCAATACCGCATCGACGACGTGCTCCTGCCGGAAAGCATTCCCGGCTTTGGGCCGGAACTGGCGACGCGCTTTGCCGATAATATCTCGCTCATCACAGGCGCGCTCCCGGCCCAGTTTGGCTTTCGCGAAACCGGTGTCATCGACATTCACACAAAGAACGGCCCGGTCTTCACTGGCAACGAAGCGTCCATCTACGTGGGCAGTTTCGACACAATTATGGAAAGCCTCGAGCGCGGCGGCGTGACTGGAAAGCTCAGCTATTACGTCACGCAAAGTTATTTGCACGACGGCATCGGCATCGAAAATCCAACGCGCAGCAGCAGCCCGATTCACGACGACACGGATCAATTCAAAGAATTCGGTTATTTCTCTTACATCATCGACAACACCAGCCGACTCTCGCTGCTCGTTGGCGACGATCACAATGATTTTCAAATCCCCAACAATCCGGGGCAACCGCCGATGTTTACAGTCGATGGAAGATCGACATTTAACTCGGCCAAGCTGGACGAGAACCAATCGGAAGACAACGCCTACGAAATTTTAACTTACCAAAAAAATGCGGGCGATCTCAATTTCCAAGCGTCAGTCTTCAATCGCTTCAGTTCGATCCTTTTTCGCCCGGACGACGTCGGCGACCTCATTTTTAACGGCGTTGCCTCGCGGGTGGATCGCGACATTCTTTCCAACGGCGTCGAACTCGATTCGAGCTACAAACTCAACGACCAGCATACGATTCGCGGCGGTCTTATTTTCACCGAGCAGCACGCGACCATCGATACGGCTACGCTTGTTTTTCCGGTCGATGCCAATGGCAACCAAACCAGCACCACCCCGCTGCGCATCGTCGATAATCACGACAAGTACGGCTACTTCTACGGTTTCTATTTGCAGGACGAGTGGAAGCCTTTCGAACAACTCACGATCAATTTCGGCGGCCGGCTCGACTTTGTAAATGCGTTCGCGGACGAGAACCAGCTCAGCCCACGAATTAATGTCGTTTACAAGCCCTTTGACTGGACCACGCTTCATGCCGGTTACGCGCGCTACTTCACGCCGCCGCCCTTAGAGGCTGTTCCACAAAGTACCATCGCCAAATTCGCTGGCACCACGAACGGCTCCGCGATCACACTGGATTCCGCGGTGACCTCGGAGCGCGCGCATTACTTCGATGCCGGCGTAACGCAAAAGATTATGGAAGGATGGAATGCGGGACTGGACGGTTTCTACAAGAGCTCGCATTCGACACTCGACGAAGGCCAGTTTGGCCAGGCGCTCATTCTCTCATCGTTCAATTACAATCGCGGCCGGATTTACGGCGGTGAATTCACCACGAACTACGACCATGGTCCGTTCTCGGCCTATGGAAATGTGGGTTGGGAATGGGCGCGCGGCGTCCACGTGAGCTCTGCGGAGTTTTTGTTTGATCCAGATGAGTTTGCCTTCATCAACAAACACTGGGTGTTTCTCGATCACGACCAGCGATGGACCGCCACAGCCGGCGCTGCCTACACTTGGAACGACTGGAAAGCGGCGGCTGATTTTCTCTACGGAGCTGGGCTTCGGAGAGGCTTCGCCAACACCAAAAGCGTGCCCGATTACGCAACCGTTAATTTGTCTCTTCAGCGGAATTTGAAGATTCCCCGAGTCGGCAATTTTAAGGTCCGCTTCGATGTTGTCAATTTGTTCGACAAGATCTACGAGCTGCGCGACGGCAGCGGCATCGGTGTGGGCGCGCCGCAATTTGGCCAGCGTCGCGGTTTCTACGGCACGGTCGCTTACGATTTCTGACGAGTTCGAACTAATCATGAGTCGGTGTGGGAGGAAACCCAGGCGTCCGGGGCAATGCTGCACGGCAGCGCCCGCAGCGGCGCGGTATAGAAAGTCCTTGCGCAACAAATCGCTCGAAAGCAAAGTCGCGCTCGATGCCGTGCCGCGCGCTTCGCATTCGATCGGGCTGGTTTGGTGGCGCCACGGCCCTCCTTCTCGCCGCGGCGATTTTGTTAATGCTGGTCCTTTCAGTCGCACCGAATTTACATGAACGACTTCATCCCACGGCCGCATCGCTTCATGAATGCGCGGTTACACTGATCGCTTCCGGCAGTTGTCATCACACCGCTGCTGCGCCGCTGATGATTGCGCCGGCGACTGCCGCACAGTTTTCGAGGAGTCCGACACTCAATCGGATCTGGGTCGCATCGCCGTTTCTTGGCGCGCGCATTTTCGAGCACGCCCCGCCCGCGCACTCCTGAAGCGTTGATTCTTCCCCGCGTCTGCGGGATAGCGGTGGTTAGCGCGTTCCTCACGCCGCTGAATCAACGTTCGCCGAACGCAGCAGATTTGAATCGATCGGGCGCTGACGCCCGAGTTTTTAATCAGGAGTTTTGAATGAGAAAATTTATTTTGGTAACGCTGGCGATTTTTTCGGTAGCGGCCGCTTCTGCGCAGGGAGCGGCGTCCGTTTCCACGTCGTCGCCCGGGCCGGCAGTTTCAAAGTCAATGCCAGCCTCGGCGGCGGATGTCGAAGCGCTGCGCCAGCAAGTGCAATCGCTCAGCGAGACGGTGAAGACGTTGCAGCAGCAAGTGAAAGATCAGCAGGCCGCGCTGGAAAAGGCGAGCCTCGGGGGTGAATTGGCCTCGCAGCAAAATCCGGAGCCTTCCCCCATTGCCGGAGCGGCTGGTTCGCCCGCACCCGCTGCGAGCGCACCGCCACGTTTTCCAACCGAAGACACCTCAGTTGTTTCATCGACAACTGCGCCGGCCGTAAGCGGCACCCCCGCGCCGGGAAGTTTTCCGACCACGGACACCTCGGTCGTAACATCGACACCGGAAACGATCTCAAGTAGTGGGGCTGGCGGATCGCTGACGGCGCCGATCGCCATCGGTGGCGGAAAAAATTACATGAACATCTCCTTCGACGGACTGTTCGCCTTGGCTTACTCCAGCGCGCGCGATCTTAATCATGTCGAAGTCGGCGATCACGATCCGCAGCAGCGCGGGTTCAATGCGCGCAACATCGAGCTCGCCTTTGACGGAGCGGTCGACCCTTACTTCGAAGGTTTCGCCAACATTGTCTTCAAATTGGACAACGACAACGAAACCGAGGTCGAAGTCGAAGAAGCTTTCCTGCAAACGACCAGCTTGCCCTTTAACTTGCAACTCAAAGCTGGACAATTCTTCGCCGCCTTCGGTCGTTTAAATCCGACTCATCCGCATACGTGGGACTTCGCCGACGCGCCGCTCGTCAGCGGTCGCATCCTTGGCCCGGACGGATTGCGCGGCGTCGGCGCGCAAATCTCGTGGATCGTGCCGGTGCCGTGGTATTCGCAGGTAATTTTTGCCGTGCAAAATGGCCGCGGCGGCACCGGTTACTCATTTCGCAATCCCGGCGATGATGGAATTTTCTTTGGCCGGACGACAACGGATCGGGAAGCGCGCGGTTTGCAGGATTTCGTCTGGATCCCGCGCTGGGAAAATTCTGTCGATCTTAGCCCGACGCAGGTCGTGCTCGCAGGTGTATCCGGGGCCTTCGGTTCAAATGAGACTGGCGCAAATGCCCGCACGCAGATTTACGGCGGCGATCTTCTTTACAAATGGAAAAGCTCGCACGCGGAAGGCGGCTTTCCGTTTGTGAAATGGCAAACCGAGGCGATGTATCGCCGGTTCGAAGCCGGCCGCGGCGTCGATGAATCGTTTCCCGTCGCGGAAACGTTCCATGATTGGGGGATGTATTCGCAATTGCTTTGGGGGTTCAAGAAAGGATGGGTCGCGGGCGTGCGCGGCGATTACCTGCACATGACCGACTCCGAATTCACCGACGATATGGACCGGCAAACGCGCTCGCGCGTCAGCGCCAACTTGACCTGGTATCCGACCGAGTTCTCCAAAATACGATTGCAATACAATCACGATTTCTTCGACGAAAATTTCTTCCTCGCCGATCGGGATGTCGATTCGGTGTTCCTCCAATTCGAATTCATCCTCGGTGCGCACGGCGCCCACAAATTCTGAACTATGAAAAAGATCCTGTTAATTCTGTGCACAATTCTGGCATGCGCTGTCTCTGCGAATGCAAAACTTAACGTCGTTGCGACGCTGCCCGATTTCGGATCGCTCGCGCGCGAGATCGGCGGCGACAAGATCGACATCGTCACCCTGGCAAAACCGACGGAAGACCCGCACTTTGTCGATGCACGTCCCAGCTTCGTCGTCTCATTGCGCAGCACCGACGTTTTGATCGACGGTGGCGCCGAGCTTGAGATCGGCTGGTTGCCGCCGCTCTTGCAAAACGCGCGCAACCCGAAAATCGAGATCGGCAAGCCGGGCCGCGTTCAGGCGTCGCAAGGAATTCGTCTCATGAACGTGCCGACAAATGTGACGCGCGCGGCGGGCGACGTGCACGCGCTTGGCAACCCGCATTTCATGAGCGACCCGATCATCGCCAAAGCCGTGGCGCAGCACATCGCACAATCCTTTTCCGCGGTCGATTCCGCCAACGCGGCTGTCTACGACGCGAACTACAAAAAGTTCGAAGCGGCGATTAACGCAAAATTACAGGAATGGGGCGCGGCGATGCTGCCGTTCAAAGGACAGAATGTGGTCGCATATCACGATTCATGGGTTTATTTCGCGCACCGTTTTGGCGTGAACATCGACATCTTTCTCGAACCAAAGCCGGGCATTCCGCCGTCGCCGTCGCATTTGACGGAAGTGATCGCGCAGATGAAAGCGCGGCACATCAAAGCGATCATTGTCGAGCCGTTTCACGATCGGCGAATCGCCGAGAAAGTCGCGAACGCGACTGGCGCGAAGGTCGTGGAGTTTTCGCAGTTTCCGGGCGGCCTGCCCGGGACGGACAGTTACGTGAAGTTGATCGACACCCTCGTCTCGCGGCTGGCGGCGGCGCTGAAATGAAAAACGCATTCATTGGTAGGGCGAGTCTCCGTCGAGCCGAAGAGCCATCGATATTCGACAGCTCCGCAGAGCATCGCCCTATCGAGCGGGGAAAATTTTATGTTTGAAGTAATGTTTTGGCCGATTGTGGCCTGTGTTCTTTTGCCGTGGCTGCTGGTTTACCTCGGCCTGCACGTCGTTCAGCGCGGAATCATTTTCATCGACATCGCGATGGCACAGATGGCCTCCCTGGGAATTTGTCTCGCCGTTCTTTTTCATCTCGATCTTGAAAGCTGGACGACGTTTGCGATTGCCCTCGGGTTTACTTTAGTCGGCGCTGGAATTTTTTCTGTGACCGGAAAACGCACCAGCCAAATTCCGCAAGAAGCGGTCATTGGGATTTCTTATGTGGTCGCGGCGGCCGCAGCAGTTTTGCTGCTTTCGCGCGCAGCGGAGGGTGACGAAGAAATCAAAAACATGCTCGTGGGCAACATTCTTCTCGTGACACCACACGAAGTTTGGGAACGCTTCGCGCTTTTTGTCGGGGTCGGCATTTTCCATTTTATTTTGCGCAGAAATTTCCTGCTGGTTTCATTCGATCGAGACGGCGCCTATCAGAAGGGACTGCGCGTACGTTGGTGGGATTTTTTGTTTTACGCCGTCTTTGGTCTGGTCGTGACGAGTTTCGTGCGCATCGCCGGCGTGCTGCTCGTTTTCAGTTATCTTATTGTCCCGGCCGTTTGCGGGATCAATCTGGCCAATCGAATTGGTAATCGCTTGCTGATTGGTTGGGTCATTGCGTTAATCGGCGGGGTCGGCGGTTTGTTTCTTTCCTTTTGGTGGGACCTGCCGTCCGGCGCGGCGATTGTCTGCACTTTTGGTGCGTTGCTGATTTTTGTTTCGATATACGCGCTGATTCGAACTCGATCACATGCAGCCGGCAGTGCCTGATTCACTTCCATCTTTTTTTGCTGATGCTTCGATAACTGAGTTATCCTCTCTCGATATGTCCCCCGTGGATCATTCTCACTTCCGGCACTCGCACGATTTCGTCCGCGATTTTTCCAGGGGCGAACGTCGCACGCGCTTCGTAATTGTGATCACTGGCGTAATGATGGTGGTGGAGATCACGGCTGGTCTTCTCTCCCACTCGATGGCGTTGCTGGCCGACGGCTGGCACATGAGCACGCACGTCAGCGCGTTTCTCATCACCGCGATTGCCTATTACTTCACGCGGCGGCACGCGTCGAATGTCCAGTTCAGTTTCGGCACTGGAAAAATCGGCGTTCTCGGCGGGTTCGCGAGCGCGGTCGTGCTATCGGTGGTTGCATTTCTCATGGCCGGCGAATCGGTTCACCGTCTTTTCGTTCCGCTGTCCATTCATTTTAACGAAGCAATCGCTATCGCGTGCATCGCCCTTATCGTCAATCTTGTCTGCGCGTTGCTGTTGAAAGAGGACGATCATTCACGTCCTCGCGTCCAAGATCGACATCGTCATTCACACGACCATGACCTGAACCTGCGCGCCGCATATCTCCACGTGCTGGCCGACGCGTTCACGACATTTCTTGCCATCATCGCGCTAACTTCGGGCAAGTTCTTCGGCTGGTTCTGGCTCGATCCCGTTGTCGGCTTGGTCGGAAGCGGCGTTGTTTTCTCGTGGGCTTACAGCCTTTTGCGCGATACGAGCGGCATTTTGCTCGATCGCACGCCGATCTCTTCCGATTTGCCGGAGGAAATTCGCCGCGCGGTCGAGGCTGACGGTGACTCGATCGTGACCGATCTCCATGTCTGGCAGATGGGCACGGGGAAATTTGCCGCCATCGTCTCGATCGTCGCGCACGAGCCGAAAACTTCCGACGCATATCGCGAATTGTTGCGCGAGCACGAAGAGCTGGTCCACCTCACCATCGAGACGCAGCACTGTCGGGAAGATCACGAATCACTCACGAGCTCTTGAATGGCCAAATCACGCTGTGGCAGGTCGTCGCGGCCTACGCTTTCGCTCTTGCCGGCGGGTGGATCAGCACGTCGCTGCGATTGGCGCACAAACCGCTTTGTGCGTTGATCAGTCTTGCGGCCGGAACACTCCTGGGCGTAACGCTCTTCGCGATTTTGCCCGAGAGTTTGAGCAACAGCAGTTGGTGGGCAGTAGTGTTGGCGGCGGCTACGGGATACGGGCTGTTCTTCTTCATCAGCAAATACGTCCATCACGTTTGCCCGGCCTGCGCGGCCAGTCACTTCGACGCGGACACAACGCGACATTTCAGCGAAATCGCAACGGCGTTGGTTGTCGCACTGGCAATTCATAGCACAACTGACGGTGTCGCCTTGGGAATCGGACCGGGAGCACCTACGGCGGAAGCGGCCCAATGGTCACTGTTCTCTGCGCTCTGCATGCACAAGGTTCCGGAAGGTCTTGCGCTGGGCAGCCTCTTGATTGGCGCGGGATTGCAACGCGCGAACGCGCTCGGCTGGGTGGCCGCAGTTGAAGCAACTACGCTGCTCGGCGGAGTGATCGGTTTTTTCTTCCTAGCGAAAGCACCGACGTTTTGGCTCGGCTTAATTATGGCCCACGTCGGCGGCGGATTTTTCTATCTGGCCGCGCACGCCGTTTTAGGGGAAATGATGAGGCATGGAAAGGGACTGGTCGTGACGAGCTTTTCGATTGGAGTGGCATTGATCGGGGCGCTCAACATCTGCTTGAGAATGCTCGCGCTTTAGCGAATTGCATTGGCATAGTGCATTCGTTTCATTACCGCGAAGGGAAGCTTCATTGCGAAGATGTCGATCTTGCGTGGATCGTGCAGGAATTTGGGACGCCGCTCTACGTCTACAGCGCGGGAACGATTCTCGATCATTACCGCAGACTCGATGCCGCGTTCGCCGCGGGACGAATCCGCCCGTCCGGCGGACTCGCGCCGCTGGATCATCTGATTTGTTATGCGGTCAAAGCGAATTCGAATCGCGCAATCCTGAGTTTGTTTGCCAAAGAAGGAGCTGGGTTCGACATCGTTTCCGGCGGCGAACTTTTCCGCGTCGTTGCCGCAGGAGGCGATCCCGCGAAATGCACCTTTGCCGGCGTCGGAAAGTCGCGCGAGGAAATCGAGTACGCGCTCGAACAACGCGTTTACAGTTTCAACGTCGAGAGCGAAGTGGAGCTGGATTACATCGACCAGATTGCCGCGAGCAAAGGCGCGCGCGCCCCAGTCGCGTTGCGCGTGAATCCCGATGTCGATGTGGCGACGCACGAGTATATCTCCACCGGCAAAAGCGAAAACAAGTTCGGGATCGCGCTCGATCACGCGGCCGCGGTTTATGAGCGCGCCGCGAAAATGCGCAACATCGACATCGTCGGCGTGCAAATGCACATCGGCTCGCAGATCATCGAGACGCGGCCGTTCGTGGATGCGATCAAGAAGGTCACGCCATTGGTTCGCGAATTAAAAAGTAAATACGGGATCAAGTTTTTTAGCGTTGGCGGAGGAGTCGGGATTGTTTACGAATCGTCGTTCGTGAGCGGCAGCAGCGGCTGGTGGAAGGAAGAAGCGCCCGCGCGACATCAATTGTCCATCCAACAATATGTCGATGCGATTCTGACGCCGCTGCGCGAAGTGAAATTAAGAATTCTGCTCGAGCCTGGGCGATTGCTGGTCGGGAACGCCGGTGTTTTGCTCACGCACGTCCGTTACCTCAAGCAAACCGGCCAGAAAAAATTCGCAATTGTCGATGCCGGAATGAACGACCTGATTCGCCCGGCGCTTTACCATAGTTATCACGAGATCGTTCCGCTGCGTGAATCGCAGCGAGGTGGCGAGCGCGACAAGATCGACATCGTCGGTCCGGTGTGCGAGACGGGCGATTTTTTCGCGCGTGATCGCGAGATGCCGGAGCTGCGCGAAGGCGATCTGCTCGCCATCATGAGCGCGGGCGCTTACGGATTTGTCATGGCGTCAAATTACAATTCGCGCCCTCTGCCGGGCGAAGCTTTGGTGCGAGGCGATAAATTCGCGCTCATTCGAAAACGACAAACGAACGAAGATTTGGTCCGCGACGAGTTAGCACCGACATGGTTGTAGCTGCCGCTGTCTTCAGCGGCAGTTATCGAAACCTCTGCCGCCAGAGACGGCGCCAGCTACAACGTCGACATCTTCGTCGCCTGCCTCACTTGCGCAATTTCGTCTCCTGCATAAATAGTGCTCTCCTTCACTCGATGAAACGCCCGTTGCTTGTTTTTGCATTGTCGATCATGGCGGTTGGATCGATGGCGGCCGCCCATCCGCCCGGGGAATGGATCGTGGTGGTGGGCGGACCGTCGCTGCATCAGTGGGAACAATACAAAGCCTATCCGCACGATCATTGGTGGGCGAATTTCGTGCATGCAGCCCGCCTGCGCACCGAACAGCTTCGCACTGGCCTTGGGCCGGACGCCAAGATCACCTGGCTGGTTTACAAACAAGGCTATCTTGATCGCGCCGCACAGGAGCACCAGGACCTGATTAGCTTCATCGACTCCGTCGCGGACAAGTTTAATCTCAACCTGATCTATTTTCAGAGCGGCGACGAGGTCATCAATTACCTGAATAATGGGCCGGGACGCGACCGACTGAAGGTTGTCGGTTTCGAATACTTCGGGCACTCGAACCGGGCCTGCTTCATGTTCGACTACAGCAACCTGTTGGACAGCGCGTCGAAATCATGGCTGCACGAAAACGAACTATCCAAGATCGCGCGGCGTGATTTCCTGCACGGCGCCTATGTCAGGAGCTGGGGCTGTCATACCGGCGAGAGCATGTCGAAGAAATGGTACAACGCCACCGGCACGCACATGATCGGCGCGATCGGCAAAACGCAGTTCATGATGGAAGAACTGCCGATCCTCACTTCCGAAGGCGGGAAGTGGGTGAATTGATTTTGATTTTGATTTTTGATTTTCGATTTAACATCGCGGCACGCGATGAGATTTGACCAACTGCACGCGCTCTATCACCTACCGCTTTTCGATTTGATTTCGCAAAGCCGGGCGGTGCATCTCCAATATTGGCGCGGTGAAGATGTGCAGCGTTGCAGTTTGCTCAGCATCAAGACCGGCGGCTGCAGCGAAGATTGCGCCTATTGCGCGCAGTCTGCGCATTATTCCACCGGCCTCGAACGAGAAGAGTTATTGTCGATCGAAAAAATTACAGCCACGGCGCGACGAGCACGAGGGCAGGGTGCGACGCGTTTCTGCATGGGCGCTGCCTGGCGCGGCGTGCGGGATGGGACGGAAAAGTTCGAGCGCGTGCTCGAGATCGTGCGAGAAGTGAGCCAGCTCGGCATGGAAGTTTGTGTCACACTCGGCGAGATCGGTCCGGTGGAAGCGCGCAAACTCAAGGCTGCCGGCGTAACGGCTTACAATCACAACATCGACACCTCGCCCGAATTTTATCCCGAGATTGTAAGCACGCATTCGTTCGAAGATCGCCTGAACACGATCGCCGCCGTGCAGGAAAGCGGCATGTCGGTTTGCTGCGGTGGAATCATCGGCATGGGCGAATCGGAAAACGATCGGCTGCGCATGATTGAGATTTTGAGCGAACTCGATCCACCGCCGCAAAGCGTGCCGATCAATTGTTTGATGGCGATGCCGGGCACGCCGCTGGCCGATCAACCGCCGGTCGATGTTTTTGAGCTAGTCCGCCTCATTGCCGTCGCGCGCGTCGCGTTGCCGAAGGCGCGTGTGCGCCTCGCCGCCGGGCGCACCAGAATTTCGCAGGAAGGCCAGGCGCTCTGTTTTTTTTCCGGCGCGAACTCGATTTTTTTCGGCGACAAACTTCTCACCGCAAAGAATCCGGCGGCAGATGTCGATCTTGCGTTGTTGCGCGAACTGGGATTGGAAATTGAAGAGGGTGTAGAGGCGGCTGTCCCCAGCCGCAGCTAAATAATTCTACGCGTGAGGACACGCGCCTCTACACCAGCGCGACCTTTGTGCGATCGAATTTTTCACTTTCGCATTTACGCTGCATTCAATCGCTTTCTAAATGGCCGACATGAAAAGCCTGTACGCCAATCTCACTATGTTGTGTTAGCCGGGCACGCTGGAATCGATTCAGGCGAGGAGATTGTAAGGCGGTTGACTTGCCCTCGGATATTTTGTAGGGCGTTTCTGTGAAATTCCTGAAATGAAAATCGCCAGCGACACCGGAAAAGCGATCGGTTTAATTTTGATCTACACCGCGCTGCTGTTTTTTTTAGTCGGAGTGGCTGCTCACTCGAAGAGCGATTTCCACTCGCGCGCGCTCATCTTTCGGACCGGGCTCTTCACTGCGGCGGTGCTCGCCGCGCTGGGAGTGACTACGCTTCTGTTTTCCCGGAGAGGAAAACAAGGTTGAAGCGCTTTTGTAGCCACGCACCTATGGCGCGTCGCCGGAACGGTCCGCAGGGCAGGGGGCTACAATCCCGTTTTGCAAAAAAGGAACGCGGCGGCGACTCTTCTCCTGATCGCCGCCGCTCCTCTCTCCGAATAACCGGGGTTATTCCTTCGTGGCGTCGTGAAGTTCCTTGCGAGCGTTGCGCATGTCTTCGTGAGCTTTGCGCATGGTATCGAGTTTCTGCTGCTGTTCCGGCGTGAGCAGGGGCCGGATTTGCGACATCGTCTTGTCCATCACCGCTTTTGTTTTTTCCATCGCCTCCTGTTGGATGGCGACGATCTGCGGTTTGGTTTGATCGAGGATCGGCTGGACTTTCGCCTGTTGGTCCGGTGTTAGTTTCAATGTTTCAGTCATATGCTCGAGCGGATTGCCGTGACGATGCCATCCGCCTTTGCCACCGGGGTCATCTTCCGGTTGCGCAACGGCGAAGCCGCCGAGCGCGATTGCTCCTACAGCTGCAATTGCAAATAAGTTTCGTTTCATAGTTTTTGTTCTGTTTGGTGTTTTGCCAGGCGCTTCTGCGCCTCGTTCATAATTGGTGACCGGAGGAAGACATCGCCGGTTACAATTTTCTCTTGTCGATTTAACGGAGGCATACTTGTAACCGCAACGCACTCATGCCGGTCTTAGTTAATAGTGTGGATGCGATCTCGACTACTGCATGGATGATAATGATGCACGCGCGCTGGTTGAAGCTGCGCTCCAGCATGACGATGAAGCGGCTCGCGAACTGGTGCGGCGGCTTTATCCGTTTGTCGCAAAAATGGTGCGCGCCCATCGAGCGCGACGAACTTCGGAGGAGGATCTTTGCCAAATGATTTTTATCAAAGTATTTCAAAAGTTATCCCAATTTTCCGGCAAAGTGCCGCTCGAGCACTGGATCTCCCGCATTGCCGTTAACACCTGCCTCAATCAAATCGCAGCCGAAAAAGTGCGGCCTGAGCTGCGACAGGCCGATTTGAGCGAGGAAGAACAGGCGGTCGTGGAAAATCTCGCGGCATCATCCGACGAGCTGTCTCCAGACCGGCGGTTTGCTTCGCGCCAATTGGCTGAACATCTTCTCGATCTTCTGAAACCGGCCGAACGCCTCGTAATCGATTTGCTTTACCTGCAGGGGCGTTCCGTGGAAGAGATTCGCAAGATCACTGGCTGGAGCACGTCCCTGATCAAAGTGCGGGCGTTTCGCGCGCGGCAGAAAATGAAAAGTCAATTGATCACAATTACGGCAAAGGAAAATTCATGAACGATGTCGATGGAAAAATCGCGCGGTTGCTGCGATCGGCGGCGCTGACCAACAAAGATGTTTCGCTGCAAGCGCCGTTTGGATTCGATACGCGCGTCGTCGCACAGTGGCGCGCCAGGGAGGAGGCCACAGCGCTTAGCCTTGCGCGGCTCATTCGGCGCGTCGTTCTTGTGGCCGCAGCCGTGACGATTGTCGCAACCGCCGGCGCCTACCGTGAATCTAATCAAAACCTGGAAAAGAGCGAGCCATTCGCCAATGAATTTGCGATCGCGGATTCGGCGATTCAAGAAGAGTTTTTACAATGAATCGGATGTTGAAATGGAAATTGATCGTCGGCTTCGTCCTCGTCTTCCTTGCCGGCGGAATGACCGGCGCTTTCTTCGGCGCTTCGCACGCGCGCCATCTCTTTTTCGGACCGCAGCGGACACTCCTCGGCGAAAGGATGCGGAATCACCTGCGCTGGCAGCTTCATCTCACCGACGAACAGGTCGCGAAAATCTCCCCGATTGCCGATAAAGCTGCTGCTCAACTTGAAGAAATCCGAAGGAGCACCGGGCGCCGCGTCCACGAAACGATCGCGGAAGCGCATCGCGAAATGGCGGCGGATCTCACCCCGGAACAGCGTGCCAAACTCCAGGAAATAGAATCGCATCACCAACATCGGCGCGGTTTTCACAAAGCGCAGTCCTCTCCGACTGGAACGCCCGAATTATAGCAACGACGGACGCCGCGAATTAGCGAATCTATTTCTTGCTTGGCGGCCTCGCCACGGTCGAGTGCGATGTCCACGGTCGCAAGCCATTCGAGAAAAATACTCGGTCGCGCTCCACGGTTGCACCGCGACTCAAGAAAAACTCGCGCAGTTCGGGCGTGTAATAATCTCCTTCTCGGCGCCTTCGGTTTAAGGAAAAAAATACTTGGCTTCCCGGCGCCAGATATTGTTCCAAGTCATTCAGGAAAAAATTCCACTCGGAAGGGCCCCAATACCAGTCGCGTTCGGCGCTCCGATTAAAGCGGGTCGCGAAGGCGGTGATATAATCAAACCGTGCCCCCAGATCGGGCAGCGCTTTGAACGCTTCGATCGCCCAGACAACGCACGGTACGCCGAAAAGATTGATAAGATCTCCAAAGAGCGGGAACTCGTCGATGTCGAGACCGACAACTTCGTGTCCCAGCTGCGTGAGAAGATAAAGAAAGAATCCCCCGCCGCATCCAAGGTCCAGAACGCGCTTGCCCGTGCAACGATGCAGCCCCAGGTCCTGGATGCGTTTGCGGTTTTCGCGCCAAAATCGGTCAACCTCGGTATACTTCACGTAATGATTTGTCGAAGTGGCGTAACGCGCTTGAATCTCGCGGAGCCGGTCTTGATCGAGATTTGCCAGCAGCGGCCCCAGTGGCAACGGCCAGAGTAAACGGCGCGTTCTTCGCCAGCCTCGCCGATACGACAAAGGATTGAGGACTTTTTTGATCTTTTGCCCGAGTTTCAAAGCAACATGACATTTGGAGGAGATCGCCTTTCCTAAAGCGATCGCCGGTCAAACGCTTCTCATGACAAAAACCAGCTACAGTTCTTTCGCAACCGAAATGCCGAGGATTGGCCTCACAAACTTTCAACAATTTCCCGGATGAGATTCGGTCCGCGATAAATGTAGCCCGTGTAAACCTGAAGAAGGTGTGCGCCGGCCTCGAATTTTTCGCGGGCGGATTGCGCATCGACAATTCCGCCTGACGCGATCACCGGGATTGTCGATCTCGCTGCGATCGCGCGCACCAGGGTGGTTGATTTTTCGCGCAACGGCGCGCCGCTCAACCCGCCAGGTTGATCATACGTCGGCGGAATCGACGAGTGATCGAGGGTTGTGTTGGTCGCGATGATCCCTGCGGTTTCATTTTCTTCGCAGGTGGCAATCACCTCGTTCAATTCGTCAGAGGAAAGATCGGGTGAGATTTTTATCAGCACCGGTTTACGTGCGATTTGGTTTTTTTCGCGAACCGCACGAAGCAATTGCGCCAGTGCCTCGCGTCCCTGCAACTCGCGCAAACCCGGCGTGTTGGGCGAGCTCACATTTAACACAATGTAATCGGCAAATTCCCGAAGCAGCCGGAAAGAGTAGAGGTAATCGTCCGTCGTCTGCTCCAACGGTGTCTCCCTTGACTTGCCGATGTTGATGCCGAGGGGAACATCGGGCCAGCGCTTGCCGCTACGCAATTTGCGCAGCCGTTCGGCGATCGCGACCGCACCGTCGTTGTTAAATCCAAGGCGATTGATCAAGGCTTCTTGTTCGGCAAACCGAAAGATGCGCGGCTTTGGATTGCCCGGCTGCGCTTTTGCGGTCACGGTGCCGATCTCGATGAAACCGAAGCCAAGCGCCGCCCATGCCGGCAAAGCCACGCCGTTTTTGTCCAAGCCCGCGGCCAGTCCGATTGGATTCCGAAAGGTCAGCCCGAAAACTGTTTTCGGCTTCGGCGCGACCTGAAAAGACTGGAGCGCGCGCAACGCAAGATCGACATGGGAGGCGCCGCGCAGCAGCGCGATGGCCAGATGATGCGCCGCTTCGGCGTCGAGAGAAAAGAGCAATGGCCTAACCAGTCGCTCGTAGGCACTTCTCATTTGCCGATGCAGAACTGGCCAAAGACAGAATCGAGAATCTGTTCGACATTCACCGCACCGATTACTTCGCCCACCGCGCGCAACGCGCCGTTCAGATCGACTGCCGCATATTCGGGCGCGAGCCCATTGTCTATCGTCGCATGCGCGCGATCGCACGCGTCCAGTGCGCGCCGCAGGCAATCGCGGTGTCGCGTGTTAATTGCGACCGCGCTCTCGGCTCGCAAATTTTGCCCGGCGACGCGCGCGAGAATTTCATTCTCCAGCTCCGGCAAACCTTCGCCCGTTACGCAGGAAATGCGCAGCGCGTCGGAGTTTTTCCAGTCGGTGTGCTCGGCCAGATCGCTTTTGTTGAGCAAAAGAATTTCGTTCCCATTCGCGTTTTGCTTTTCGAAATGCGCAGGCCGCGGCGCGTTTCGATCGACAATGTGAAGACGCAAGTCGGACATTTGCAAGGATCGTTCCGTGCGCTCGATTCCTTCGCGCTCGAGGTCGCAAGCCGACGGGCGCAAGCCGGCGGTATCGAGCAACCGGATTGGTACCCCGCGGAGGTTGATCATTTCCTCAATGGTGTCGCGCGTCGTCCCATGCGTTTCGCTTACGATCACACGGTCGTATCCGAGGAGCCGGTTGAGCAAACTCGACTTGCCTGCGTTGGTCGCGCCGTAAATGACAACGCGAACGCCTTCGCGCAAAATGCGGCCCTGGTCGGCCGTGGCAAGAAGTTCGGAGATGTCTCGGCGGATCGAATCAAGTCGCGCGCTTAACTTTTTCCCTTCATCCGGCGCGATATCCTCTTCCGGAAAATCGATCGATGCTTCGATGTGCGCGACAAGATCGACAAGTGCGTCGCGGATGGATTGGATTTTGCGGCCGAGCCTGCCTTCGAGTTGCTCGGTGGCGGAACGCAAAGCAAGATCGGTTTTGGCGCGAATTAGATCGATGACCGCTTCGGCTTGGGTAAGGTCCATTTTGCCGTTGAGGAACGCGCGTTCGGTAAATTCGCCGGGTCGCGCGGCACGGGCGCCGGCGCGCAGACAAGCGTCGAGCACTTTCGCGCTGACCAATGTGCCGCCGTGACAACTGATCTCGACCAAATTTTCGCCGGTGTAACTGGCAGGCGCGCGATGAATCGACATCATCACTTGATCGATCAATCGGCCCGTTTCATCGACAATCTCGCCGAGATGCTGGACCTGCGGCGCAAATTCCGATGGCTTTTCTTTGCCGCGAAGAATTTTGTCGGCGACGATGATGGCATCGCCGCCCGAAAGACGGACGAGAGCGATGGCGCCTTCACCGGCGGGCGTGGAGATGGCCGCGATCGTGTCGCCGGCGATCGATTGTCGATCTTCGACGCACGTCGATCTTACGAGAGAACTTCCTTCAGCGCTGCGATGCATTTTTTGTTTTGTTCCATTGTCCCGACGGAGATGCGGACCCATTCCGGCAAGTTGTAGCCTTTGAGCGGACGCACGATGATTTTGTGCGCCAGCAACTTTTTAAAAACAGCGGCGCCGTCGCGGACGTTGACCATGACAAAATTGGCTGCGCCCGGCACAAAGCCAAGCTGCATGTCGCGGAATTGTTCTTCCAGGTAAGCGCGCCCGGCATCGACAACCTCTTTCGTTTTGCGTTGATACGCCCGATCGGTGAGCGCGGCCAAGGCGCCGGCCTGGGCGATGCCGTTGACGTTGAACGGTTGTCGCGTTTTTTGCAGCACGTCGATCAAGTCGCGCGATGCGATGCCATAACCAACCCGCAAGCTGGCCAGGCCGTGAATTTTTGAAAAAGTGCGCAGCACGACGATGTTTCGCCCTTCGCGAACGTAGCGAAGCGCGTCTGGCGGGTCGTTCAGGAGCTCGAAATAAGCTTCGTCGAAAATCGTGACGATGTTCTCCGGCACGCGTGCCATGAAGTTGTCGATCTTATCCTGCGCGAGCAAGGTGCCGGTGGGATTATTCGGGTTGGCGATGAAGATCATTTTCGTTTTTGGCGTGATCGCGTCGAGCATCGTGTCGAGATTGTGGCGATAATCCGGGCTTGGCGTTTCAATCGTGCGCGCGCCGAAAAGGATCGCGATCAGTTTGTAGGCGATGAAGGCGTGCTCGGAGGTGATCACTTCATCATCGCGATTGAAAAAGGCATGGCCGAGAAACTCGATTATTTCGTTCGAGCCATTTCCGAGAATGATGTTCTCGGGGGCGAAATCCAGTTTGGCCGCGAGCGCGTTCCGTAAATAAAAACCGCCGCCATCGGGGTAAAGCTGCGCGTTCTCCAGCGCGTCGCGCATGGCGTCGAGCGCTTTCGGCGACGGCCCGAGTGGGTTTTCGTTTGAGGCGAGCTTGATGATGGCGTTTGGATCGACATCGAGTTCGCGCGCCGTTTCCTCGATCGGTTTCCCCGGTTCGTAAACGACCAGATCGCGCAATTGCGGATTTGCGTGGTCCCAGATCGAGGTCATGGCGCAATTTAGACAGAATTTAAGAGAATGAACAAAATTGTAGGGCGGTTGTGCCAACCGCCGTCGTGAGATTATGCGGCGTCTCACAGAGACGCCCGACAGACTCCCGAGAACAAAAGGCTGTTCAGGTCGCGTGATCTGTCTCAACGTTCCCGCCGTTATGAACAGCTTACATTTTCTGGCCGAGACGAAATTCTTCGGGCTCGCGCTGACCCCGTGGAAAATTATCGGCCTGAGCGGCAGCCTCATTTTCGGCCTGCGCTTCTTGATCCAGTGGATCGCTTCGGAGCGGGCGCGCAAGAGTGTGATTCCTTTTGGATTCTGGGAGTGCAGCGCTCTTGGATCGTTTTTGTTACTCGCCTATTTCGCGATCTACCGGCACGACTCCGTGGGCGTGCTGCAAAGTTTTCTTCCGCTCCCGATTTATCTCCGCAATTTGTATTTCCGCTACACCCACCATGAGGCGAAGCACGCCGGGAGTGAGCCACGGGTGGAAGAATGATAGGCTGGAAATTGCGGCAGCTAGTTTGTTTGCGCGGAGACGGCGCCAGCTTTGAAGCTCGCCCCATTTCGATCTTGAGGTAGCGGCGGCTGTGTCAAGCCGCAGAGGCCAGGTTTGCGCGTGAGGACACACCTGCACTGGCCTGTAGCGCTACGAGGTCAAATCTCGCAGTTCAGTAAGTGATGCCGCGGCTCGGGTCGGAATTGTCTTCGAACCAGCTTGCGAACGCGTAATTACCGACAGAGCTGCTACCACCATTTTTGTTCAGCGCCGTGGTACTGGCGTTTTGCCACATCGTAATGGCTGTTGGTCGATTTGAACGGATCGGTGGAATCGAAGCTATCGATAAAACCCCCGCCGTTCAGAAAATGACGCCGCCCCGGCGATTGCAAGGCTTGTCCTGAGCTTAGTCGAATAGATCGACAATTTCGATCTCGCGAATATTGTCCGGCACATGTTGGAGACGCCACATGATCCTGCCCCTTCGCGTTATGAACATGCTGCGCATGGCCTGCGCCGTCGCGATCTCGATCCCGATCCAATCAAACAATTCTCAAACTGGTTCACCGCCGCGATTGAAGCTGGTATTCGCGACGTCAATGCCATGAGTCTCGCCACCGCCGGGCCGGATGCGAGGGCGTCTGTGCGCGTCGTGTTATTAAAAGGATTCGACCAGGACGGCTTTGTCTTCTTTACCAATTATCAAAGTGAAAAAGGGCAGCAGCTCGAGGCAAATCCGTACGCCGCGCTCGCTTTTTATTGGATCGAACTGGATCGGCAAATCCGTATCAACGGCAAAGTGGAAAAAACTTCGCGTGAGGAATCGGCGCGTTATTTTCATTCGCGCCCGGTTGGGAGCCAGCTCGGCGCCTGGGCCTCGCGTCAAACCGAAGTGCTTGATGCGCGTCGCGTGCTCGACGCGCGCATGGCGGAAATGACCGAGCGCTTCGCCGACAAACCAATCCCACTGCCACCGCATTGGGGCGGTTATCGGCTGATACCGGACACGATGGAATTTTGGCAGGGCCGGCCGGACCGTCTGCACGATCGATTTCGTTATACGCGTCAGGCGGACAGTTCCTGGTTGATTGATCGGCTCGCGCCGTAAAATGAAGCGGCCGGCCGCGGAGATCGACATCGTCCGTGGAGACATTACCAAACTTGATGTCGATGCAATTGTGAACGCGGCCAATAGCACACTGCTCGGCGGCGGCGGAGTCGATGGTGCAATTCATCGCGCAAGCGGGCCGAAACTGCTCGCTGAATGCAGAACACTCGGCGGTTGCGCGCCCGGCGAAGCAAAAATCACCCACGGTTATAATCTGCCCGCGCGTTACGTCATTCACACGGTGGGTCCGGTTTGGACGGGCGGGAGCCGCGGCGAGGCAGAAACATTAGCGAATTGTTATCGCAACTCGCTCCGGGTCGCGGTTGAAAACAAAATCAAGACGATCGCATTTCCAGCGATCAGTTGTGGCGCGTATCGCTATCCGGTGGAAAAGGCGGCGCAAATTGCGCTCGAAACTACTCGCGACTTCCCCACAACCGGGGACAAGATCGACAAAGTCATCTTCGTGATTGCCAGCGAAGATATCCATACCGTTTATCGGCGGCTTCTGTAGCGACGCTCTGTCAACGCCGATTTCTTTTTTTCCCAATTGGATTCAACGGTCATGGATCGCCGCTGAAACAACGGTCTAAATCCCGCCGCGGATGCCGCGGTCGGGATCGCGCGGCGCAACGTCTTGACTCAGCTTGGCCCACGCGGCACGCACTGCATGACGGGCGTGGTCCCACGGGAGTGCGGCCCCCGCGTTGGTCCGTTGATAGTTGAGGGCCAGGTCGTCTTCGATTTCTTCGTAGGCTTTACCCGGATAATTGTGGAAACCTTCGTAACCCGTGCGATACGCTGCCGCATAGTCGTCGTAGGAAAGCTCTTTTTTCGCATACGGTTGTTTCGTATGATGTTCGCGCCAATAGGACTCTTCTTTCGTTATGTCTGCCATGTCGTTCCTTTCGTTATTCCGTTAAGGTTTCGCGATTCGCTAGTGCGCTGGACGTGAAGAACCGATCCGAGAAACGCAAGGTCGCCCCGAGTTGCGAATTAATTGTATGATCAATCCAAACAACGATGATTTTGTCGAAGATGAACCCCTTTCGGCCCCGCCGCTATCGGGCGAAGAGGAGATTGAATCCGGGGCGAGACGGCGTTTGCGGCAAACGGCTCGCAAAGTTTCGGCTGCGGCAGGCGATACCTGGGAACAGACGAAAGAAAGAGCGGGTCATGCTCGAGCGCGCACGGAATTTTTTCTGCGCGAGAATCCGGTGCCGACCATTCTCGGCGCACTTGCCATCGGCCTCGCCATCGGATTAGCGATCCGTTACGCCTCAACTGCCGAGGAAAGGGAAATCAAGATAAAGCCTTCTCTCGAAAACATGCACTGGAGCTTTCTTTCATTGCCATTTCTTTGGCCGTTCTTCAAATCGGTGAAGGGGAAGTACGAAGACTCCGCCGAAGCGATGAAGGAAGGCGTCGACCGCGTCAGAAACATCGACATCCACCGTTATACGAAGCCGATCCGGAAACGCTGGAAAGCGTGGGCGGATTGACCGGCTGTTCTGGGCTATGCTCGCGCGTTAGACTCCTGCGCCCTTCGCAGAGCGAAGCGGCTGCAATGGCGAACTGTAGCGGCGGTCTAATGACCGTCGAAGATTGAATTGTGCGAGGCGTCGCGGGCGTCCCTTGGTGAAGCGAACCGCTCCCCTACAGAATCGGACACTGATAACTCCGCGATTGAACGCGGCATTATCCTCGCGGAAGATGTCGATCTTCGCATGGGCAATTCGAATTCATCCGCGCGGCCGGTTTGGCAAAAAAATCCGCTCTTTCGTTTTTTTGCGTCGCTCAAACTCGCCGTTGTTCTGCTCGCGGTTTTGATTGTTGCAGCGATCATCGGCACGCTTTACGAATCGAGTTTCGACGCGAACGTGGCGCGGGCCTACGTTTACGGCGCGCCGTGGTTCAATCTTTGGTTGATTTTGCTCGGCGCGAACCTCGCCGTCTCCGCGATCTCACGCTGGCCGTGGCGCAAACATCACGTCGCCTTTCTCATCACGCATCTCGGCATCATCACCTTGCTCACCGGCTCGCTCATTGGCCGGATTTTGGGAACGGAAGGCACGATCACGCTTTTCAAAGGCGAGCCGCCAACCAACCGGCTGCTTGTCAATCAACATCAGCTCCGCGTCCATGACACCGACGGCATCGTCAAGGGTTACACCGCGGAATTTTTGCATCATCCGCCGAATCCGGATCATCCGAAAGAACTTGGCGTGCTCGCAAGTGGCGCGCGCTTGAGCATTATCGATTACGCGGCCGCGATTGAAGGGAAGTTGAACCCAAGACCACTCGCTGATGGCGGCGCGCCCGCGCTGCATTTCACGATCTCTACCGCGTTGATGAACCAGCATCTCGAAAGCTGGTTACTGGCCGACGATCCGCAGCATGGAAATTTCTCGATGGGACTCGCGAACATTGAACTTAAGCGCGGCGTTGCGCGAGATGCAGGTAGGGGCGATTCGCCGAATAGCCCGTCGAGCACGAGTCACCAACCAGATGTCGATCTTGAGGAGTCGATCTTTGCGTTCAGCAAAGCGCCCGATGAACAAATTGGCCGTGTCGCGAAAGGAGGCAGCATCGGCGCAAAAGTGCAATTGCTCGCGCCAGAAAAGGGAAACAAAGGCCGTGTGGCGATTTTGTTAAACGGGAAAGAAGCGAGTTTCGATGTCGCGGAAAATCTTGGGCGCGAAGTCGCGATCTATGGCACGTCATTCACGCTCAAGATCGACAATTATTGGGCGGACTTCCGCATTCAGGACGGCAAACCGGATTCGCTAACCGAGCAGCCAAATAATCCGGCGGTGCTCGTCACAATTCATGGCAAAGGCACTCCCGCGGCAGCGCCCGCGAGCAAAAATCCACATGGCGGCACCGAATTAACCACCAATGGCGGTCCGCCCACCATGCCGCCAGCCGGCAGCGACACACCAAATCGGCTTACCCTTTTTGTGGCCGAGGACGGATTGCTCAGTTACGAACTTGTTTCACGCAAAACCGGTGCTTCAACCGGCAAGATCGACATCAACAAGCCGCTCGCCACCGGTTGGGCCGATTGGCAACTCAAGATCGACAAGACGATGCCGCACGCCGAACCGTGGATGGATTTCGCGCCGATGAAGACATCGGCATCTTCGCCGGGGGCGGATTTACCCGATGGCGTTCGCGTTCGTCTCGAGCAAAACGGCGAAACGTTCGAGCAATGGGTTCCGGCTGGCTGGCAGATCGCGGTCCCAACTTCGCCGAACGAGACTCAGATCGCTTACGGTTGGAAAGTGATTCGACTGCCGATCGCTCTCGAATTGCTCGATTTCGAAGTGAAACGCAACGAAGGCAGCGATAGTCCCGCCGGGTTCAAGAGCACATTGCGCATTTCCACCGCAGAGGGCGAAAGCGCGACCGGCCAGTGTTGGATGAACAACCCGTTTAGCTTTCCTGGCGCGTGGTTGCACACCTGGACTGGCCTGACCTACAAAATCTCCCAGGCCTCGTGGAATCCGGACAATCTCGGTCAAAGCACCGTGCAAATTTTGCGCGATCCAGGCTGGTTGTTGAAATGGATCGGCTCGCTGCTCGTTGTCAGCGGCGTCTTTCTCATGTTTTACGTGCGCGGTTTTCGCAGAGGAACTGCGGTCGCGCCGGTGATTGCGCCGGCTCCCTTGAAAAGTCAAAAGCGCGAGCCCGCTCCCGAAGAGGCGATTGCTTCCTAGGGACCGCCGGATCGAGCCCCTATAATTTTCCCGGCCCCCAAAGCGCGCGGCCCGGTTTGGCGCCAGTGTGCTCGCCGTCTTTGATTACTTGCACGCCATTTACAAAAACCTGCTTCACGCCGATGGCGTACTGGTGCGGTTTTTCGAACGTCGCACGGTCCGCGATTGTTGCCGGGTCGAACATGACTACATCGGCGAACATTCCTTCCTTGATGAAACCGCGGTGATCGAGCCCGAGGTTCGTGGCGGGCAAACCGCTTAAGCGGCGCACCGCTTCCGAAAGCGAAATCACTTTTTCATCTCGGGCATATTTGCCGAGCACGCGCGCAAAACTGCCATACGCGCGCGGATGCGGATTCGATTTCAGGAAAACGCCTTCCGGCGCTTGTGACGCTTCATCGGAACAAAAAGAAATCCAAGGCTTGGCCATCTCCTTTTTTACGTTCTCTTCTGACATCAAAAGGTAAATCGTGCCGATGCGCGACTCGTCTTCCGCGATCAAATCCATAATGGTGGTGATTGGATCTTTGCCACGCATCTTCGCGACTTCGGTGAGCGATTTGCCGGTGAGCGGTTTCAGTTTGTCTGATTTGAATCCGACCAGCAAAATGTTGTTGGGCGAACCGGCGCCGATATAAAGATTTTCCCATTGGTCGCTATCCTTGCCAACTTCGGCGGCAATTTTTTCTCGGGTCGCCGGGTCGCGCAACCGTTTGAACAACGCCGGGTAACCGCCGTCTTCAGTCCAGGGCGGCAAACAGGCATCGAGCCCAGTCCCGGCTGCGGTGTAAGTGTACATGTTGGCGCGGATATTGAGCCCCTCTTTTTGCGCCGCTTCGATCCGCGAAAGGAGGTTGTCGATCTTGCCCCAGTTTTGTCGTCCGGCGGCTTTGATGTGATAAACCTCGGCCGGAATTTTTGCTTCCCGGCTGATCCGGACCAGCTCGTCGAACGCTTCCAGCAATCGATTTCCCTCGCTGCGCATGTGCGAGATGTATTTGCCTTTGTATTTCGCTGCCACTTTGCAGAGCTCGATCAACTCATCCGTCTTTGCGTAAAACGCCGGCGGATAAATCAACGCCGTGCCGATCCCGAGCGCGCCTGCTTCCATTTCCTTGCGCACCAGCTCTCGCATCTCGTCGAGTTGCTGCGGCGTCGGCGCTTTGTCGTCGAAGCCGATCACATTTTCGCGTATCGTGGCCGCGCCGATGAAGGAGGCAACGTTACAGGAGACGCCGCGATTCTCGAGATAACGCAGATATTCGGCCAACGTGTTCCATTTAATCTCGTATTTGATGTCGGTTTGCTGACGTAGCATGTGTTCGCGGACGCGGTCGTTCACCGGGCCCATCGATTCGCCTTCACCCATGATCTCGGTCGTGACGCCTTGCCGGATCTCGCTCTGGGACCGGCCGTCCTGGATGAGCGACTCGTTCGACCACGAAAGCATGTTGATGAACCCGGGCGCGACCGCGAGCTCGGCCGCATCGACAATCATTTTGGCCTTCGCCGTTTTGAAATCGCCGATGCCGGCAATGCGATCATTGCGAATGGCAAGATCGACATGTTGCGGTTCGCCACCGGCCCCGTCGTAAACCGTACCTCCTTTGATCAGCACGTCGAACTGCGCAGGACTTGAAGGCGGAGGCGAATTCTGCGCGAGAACGCAGATCGCAATCGTCGAAGCAAAAATAACGGCAATGCGCTTCACGAGCGCGATTCAAAGAAGCCAAATTGCCAATGTCGATCTTAAAACGCTGCGAGCGAGGCTAAACCGCGCAGCATGACTCACTCGGCGCGCAGCATGATGGTGTTGCTGGCGCCATTGACGTGGCGATCCGACGATCGCGCGCCTTGCAGGCGGTTGCCGGCGGTGCCAGCCAGACACGCGTTGTATCTCTCTCGTGGGTAACTGAGCGAACCTGATATGTTGATGGAAAGAAATTTTCGTTGCCATATTCGACGCGCATTTCTGCGTCGAGGTTGATCGGCACCATGCCGCGCACTTTGTCGAAGATTTGGAGAAACTTTCCCGCCGTCATGTAATCATCATCTGCATCCGGCGGCACCCAAAGCTGCACAATTGTTTCCTGCCAACAATTAATTTGGCCGCCGCAATCGACCGTATCGAACAAGGCCGTTTTTAATTCCGTAAGATGATAGCCGCCGTGTACGGCATGGCCGTCACCATCGACAAAAATCAATTGGTTGGTCAGCGCGGCCCGCAAAGCAGAGATAAATTCGATCGTCTTCATTTGTTTTTCATTTTTCTCGGTTTTCTTCGGCTCACGCGGCAGCAAACTTTTCGGCGTCTGCGACGCTCACCCTTCAATTGATTGTCTTCCGCCATCCAATCGCGCAATCCGATCAACACGTGACGCACGAGCGGGTCGCCATGTTGTGTCCAGCGATAATGCGTCCATTTGCCATTACGCCGCGCCTCGACCAAACCTGCGCGCTTGAGATACCGCAGGTGCCGAGAAACTTTCGGCTGGACGACGCGCAGCGTATCGGTCAACTCGCAAACACAGGTCTCGCCGCAGGCCAGTAGGTTGAGCAAACGCAATCGCGTTGGATCAGCCAAAGTTTTGAACAAGGCGGCGGGCTCGTCCTTTCTCGGTTTGTTCATGACATTCATATACGTTTAAACGTATATGTGTCAAGAGCTCTGAAGGGTGGAGCCGGCTAGTTCGCGCGCAGATGTTCTAATGGCCGCCATCACGGCAGGAGTGGTTCTGCACTGCATCAAAGTTGAAACGTCCCGGTTGCGGCCGCCCGACAGCGCTGGCCAGTAAACCCGGCTTATCTCGCTGATTCCTGCGGCTCGGATTCCTTCAGCAGCTTCGCCAACTCATCTTTCCACAACGCCGCTCTGGTGTGACTGCCGTGTCCGCGCGTCTTGTCGCTGAACGGAATTACAATGGCGCGGCCGTGCGGGACGCGTTTGATCTCGCGCTCAAGAATGCCGAGCTCAGGAGGATTGATCAAGTCATCTGCAGAATTGATCGCGAGCAATGGTGCGCGGATTTTTTCCAAGTCCGGACCGGGATCATAATCGTGCGATGCTTCCAGCGCGTAAAGTACGTCATTCGTGTCGGCGGTCTTCATGTAATCGGCTACGAACTCGTCGATCTTATCGTCGGCCTCGTGGAGCGTCGGCGCTTCTTTTTGTCGAATGACCGGATTGCTGCTCATGAACCAGAGCATCTCCGCCGCCGTGCGCAGACTCATCGGCTGCGTGATGTAATCGCCGCCCTTCCACGTCGGGGAGTTGTGGATTGCGTCGATGATAATGCGGCGCCAGGCGCG
>Ga0066661_10000040_pt1 | contig 27032 bp, 18 predicted proteins | sample GraSoiAngelo_110_FD_66454 | JGI IMG/M metagenome (GOLD analysis project Ga0066661, IMG submission 66454) | Grasslands soil microbial communities from the Angelo Coastal Reserve, California, USA - 14_0903_12_30cm | ecosystem: Environmental > Terrestrial > Soil > Grasslands | place: USA... | reverse complement strand
TAAGATCGACAACACGATTTTTTGAAGAGAAAGGACAGCTCATCGGTTTGAAAGCGCGCGCGTCTATTTCGAGCGATGAGCTTGTGCGCAAACTGGAAAAATCGCTGGGCGGTAAGGTCAAACCGTTTCCGTTTGGCCCCAAGAAAACAAAAACGATCGGGATCATCACCGGCGGCGCCGGCTCGGAAATTTATCGCGTCGCACAGGAAAAGATCGACACCTTCATTACCGGCGAAGCGCCGCATTGGGCCGCCGTCGCTGCCGAAGAACTCGGAATTAATCTTCTCCTCGGCGGCCACTACGCCACCGAAACTTTCGGCGTAAAAGCGCTCGCGACACGTCTGTCGGAAAAATTCTCGCTGCCGTGGCAATTCATCGATCGCTCAACCGGACTTTGAACCGGGAAGTTTTTACTTTCGTAAATTCTGAGACGTTGTTCGTTGTTCGCCGATGGCTGCGGCGCAAGATCGACATATAAGCACGCGCGCCACGGGAATCGTCGGCATCGCGATCTTGTGCAGCCGCGTCCTCGGGCTCATTCGCGAGGTGGTGATCGCGGCGCTTTTCGGTGCGACGCGAAACATGGACGCTTTTCTGACCGCTTTTCGCGCGCCGAACATGCTGCGCGATTTATTCGCCGAAGGCGCGCTCTCCACTGCGTTTGTGACGACGTTTTCGCGTCGGATCGCGACTGAAGGCGACAAATCGGCATGGCGACTCGCGAGCAAAGTTGCCACGCTTACGCTCGTTTTCATGAGCGCGCTTACGCTGCTCGGCATCGTTTTCGCGCCGGTGCTGATCAAAATTCTCGCGCCCGGTTTTCCCGTCGAGAAAGCGGAGCTCACCATTCTGCTCACGCGAATCATGTTCCCGTTCATTCTGCTTGTGTCGCTCGCGGCACTGGCGATGGGAATGTTGAATGCAAAGCACGTCTTCGGCATGCCGGCGATGGCGTCGAGCTTTTTCAATCTCGGTTCGATCATCGGCGGCGTCGCGCTTTGTTATTGGCTTGATCCGCAGCCGAATTGGCGGCATCCGCATTTCGGTGAGCGCGGCCTCGTCGGGCTTTCGATTGCCACCTTAATCGGGGGATTTTTGCAACTCGTCGTGCAATTTCCCGCTCTTCGTCGCGTCGGTTTCAAATTGCGACCCGACTTCAATTGGCGCGATTCGGGGGTGCGCACGATTTTGATTTTGATGGGACCGGCAACGATCGCCGCGAGCGCTGTGCAAATAAACGTTGCGGTCAACAGCGGCTTCGCTTCCGCGCTCGGCGACGGGCCGATGACCTGGCTGAACATTGCATTTCGATTAATGCAATTACCGCTCGGAATTTTCGGCGTCGCGGTCGGAACGGTCACTTTGCCGCTCGTCTCGCGCACAGCTGCCTTGGGAGATATCCCCGCGTTTCGTTCCGCCCTCGCTCATGCTATGCGACTTGTCGTATTGCTGACAATTCCTGCGGCGATTGGATTGATCATCCTGGCGCGTCCAATCATCAGCGTCATTTATGAGCATGGCCGCTTCGACGCGCACGCGACCGAACAAACCGCAGCCGCGCTGCAATTTTACGCAATCGGGCTGGCCGCTTACTCCGCCGTCAAAGTTCTTGCGCCGGCGTTTTATGCGCTCGACAAAAAGTATCTGCCGATGCTGGTCAGCATTTTTTCGATCATCATCAACTTCGCGCTAAATTGGTTCTTCATGTTCAAAATGAAACTAGGTCATCGCGGCCTCGCGCTCTCTACCAGCCTCGTCGCCGTCACAAACTTTCTGCTCTTATATATAATGATGCGCCGCTACGCCGGCCGGCTGGAGACGGGCGCGATGTTGAAATTGCTCAGCAAACTTTTGGTCGCGGGGGCCGTTCTCGCCGCTATCTGCTGGCTAGCCGTGCAATTTCTCTTCGCGCCGGGTCTGCGGCTGCCGGAATGGCAGAAAATTCTCGAAGTTACGATCACAATAGCTCTGGCCGCTGCTGCGTTTTTCGGTGCCGCATTCTTGTTGCGGGTAAATGAAGTTCGCGAAGTTTTCGATCTCGTTAGCCGAAAATTCCGATCATGATGGAGGGACGCGCGCCGTCGCGTCCCTGAAATTTTGGGATATGACAGAGCATGTCCCTCCAGTTTATGTGAGTGCTTGATCGAGGTCTTCGATCAGGTCGTCTGCATTCTCGAGCCCGATTGACAATCGCAGCAGACCTTCCGGCGAGGTTGTGCCAGGGCCTTCGATCGAAGCGCGGTGTTCGATCAAACTTTCCACGCCGCCTAAACTCGTCGCCCGCGTAAAGATTATCGTTTTCGCCGCGACCTTCATCGCCGCGTCGCGACCGCCTTTTACTTCCAGCGAAAGCATTCCCCCGAACATCGACATCTGCTTTCGCGCAATCTCGTGACCGGGATGCGAAGTTAATCCGGGATAATGCACGCGCTTCACTCGTCGATGTTGCGCGAGAAAATCGGCGACCTTCGCCGCGTTTTCGCAATGCGCGCGCATTCGCCACGGCAACGTGCGCATGCCGCGCAGTATCAGCCAGCAATCAAAAGGCGAGGGGACCGCGCCGCCCGAATATTGAACGCTGCGAATGCGCTGGAAAAATTCATTTTCGATCTTGCCGACAATGATTCCGCCAAGCACATCGCAATGGCCGCCAAAATATTTCGTGGTCGAATGCAAAATAAGATCGGACCCCAGATTGAACGGCCGCTGAATGATCGGCGCCCAGGTGTTGTCACAAACCGAAATTGCACCAACGTCACGTATGATTTGCGCGACCGCGGCAAGATCGACGATGCGCAGTAGCGGATTGGATGGCGTTTCCATCCACGCCAGTTTCGTATTTGGCCGCAACGCTTTTTTCACCGCGGCCATATCGCTCATGTCGATGAAATCGGTTTCCAGTTTCCAGCGCAGAAATAAATCGCGCAGAAGGCGCGTCGTTCCGTAATACGCATCGACATGCGCGAGGACATGATCGCCAGGGGCCAGTGCCTGGAACAAAGCCATCGCCGCGGCCGTCCCACTACCAAACGCAGCAGCAGCCGCGCCGCCTTCAAGCGCGCTGACTCCCTCCTCCAGCGCCTGACGATTTGGATTGTTGTTGCGCGTGTACATGAACCCGCGCGAGTAGGTGCCCTCCATGTCACGCTCGAAAGTGGTGGAGAGATGAATCGGAGCCGAAACGGCGCCGGTGGCAGGATCGATTGCGTGCCCCGCGTGCACAGCCAAAGTTTCTATACGCATAGGATTGTCGATCTTTCAACGCGCCACGGGATGGACTCAAGTCATTTCCTGCATGAGAAACCGGAGTGGTTTTCGATTTGACGGCTCGATTGGCCAAGCGCAAATAGCAACTGCGTTTCAGACCGGATGTTTTAGCTTTCGATTTTCGCCCGATGCACGTTTACGACGACGAAGTGTTCAAAATGGCCTGCGATCAATTCGAGGTCATCGCTGATTATCTGAGCATCGACAAAAACGACCGCGAGCGGCTCATGTATCCCAAGCGCGCCGTGGCCGTAACGCTGCCGGTGCACATGGATGATGGCAGTACGAAAACTTTCCAGGGCTATCGCGTTCAGCATCATTTGACCCTTGGTCCCACAAAAGGCGGGACACGTTTTGCTCCATCGTTGTCACTGGGTGAGACGGCTGCGCTCGCGATGTGGATGAGCTGGAAATGCGCGCTGTCGAATTTGCCGTACGGCGGCGCGAAAGGCGGCGTCACCGTCGATCCGACGAAACTTTCACGCAACGAATTAGAGAACGTCTCGCGGCGCTACATGCAGGAAATGATCCCGTTCGTCGGGCCGCACACCGACATCATGGGGCCGGACATGGGCACGAACGAACAAATCATGGCGTGGTTCATGGACACCTATTCCGTTTACATGGGTTACGCCGTGAACGAAATCGTAACGGGCAAACCGGTGGCGATCGGCGGGACGGAAGGGCGACGCGAGGCGACCGGCCGAGGCGTCGTTTATCTTGTCGAGCGCGCGATGGACATGTTGAAGATGGACCCGGAAAAATGCACCGCGATCGTGCAAGGCTTCGGCAACGTCGGTTCGGTCGCCGCGTTATCGCTCGCGCTCAAGACCGGCCTCAAAGTTGTCGGCATCAGCGATGCCTTCGCGGCGCTTTACGATCCAAAAGGAATCGATGTGAAGGCAGCCGAACAACACGTGCTCAAGAAAGGAAACTTGCGGGCGTTTTGCCAGAATAATCATGTCGATCCTAACGAGTTGCTGACGATGAAGTGCGACGTGCTCGTACCCGCGGCGGTTGATCGTGTTATCAACAGCAAAAATGCAGGGAAATTGCACTGCCGTATTCTCGCAGAGGCCGCTAATGGCCCGACTACGCCAGAAGCAGATCTAATCCTTGAGAAGCGCTGGGATGAGATCTTTGTCATTCCAGACATTCTCTGCAACGCGGGCGGAGTGATTGTTTCCTACTTCGAGTGGGTGCAAGGTTTGCAGAGTTTTCTCTGGAGCGAAACGGAAGTGACCGACAAACTTTTCCGCATCCTCGAGCATTCCTTCACCCAGGTGATCCGACGCGCGAAAGAGCATAAGATCGCCCATCGCACGGCGGCGATGGCCATTGGCGTCGAGCGTGTCTTGAGGGCGAAAAAGACACGTGGCTTGTTCCCATGAGATGTTTTTGCATCGCGAAGATAAACGGGGAGATCGGTTGCTCGACGTCCTCACCGACGAAACAAACGGTCTGCGTCTCATCGTATCGCGGCTAGGCGCGGAATTAATCAGCCTTGCTCGAATTAACGAAGCCGGTGAATGGATTGGCTTTCTTTATCGGGACAACGATCTCTCAGTACCATCACAAGGCTGGGCGAACCACGCGACCGTGATGGGTTATTATCTCCATCGCCTTAAAGATGGACGCAGTTTTTACCGCGGCCATGAAATCAAAGGCGGAACGCACAGCTTTCTTCGAACAAAGACATGGCACTTTGTCGAAGCCCGAATGGGCGAGGGCGCAGCCCTAACGTATCGAATCACGCCGCAAGATTTTTCCGCGACGGAATATCCGCTCGAGGTCAGCCTCGACCTGACTTATAAGATCGACACGAACAAAGTGAGCGTTGCGTTCGAGTTTCGAAACGGTGAATCCGAACTAACCGCGCACATCGGATTCGGATTGCACCCGGGATTCGCTGCGACTTCCTTTGACAGCTTTCGTTTGCAAATGCCGGCCGGTTGTTATCGCCGGCATTTCTCGCCAGACAACTACCTTTCCGGCGAAACGCGGGACTTCAACTTTACCGGCGGCGAAATGCCGTTCCCCAGAAATGAATTGCCCGGGTCTTACATCCTGGAACTTATCGATGTTCCGGTGCGCGAATTTTCCTATGTCGATCCGCCGAGCGGACGCTGGGTGATTGTCGATCTAAGCAACGTACCTTATCTGACTTTGTGGTCCGACGGGGGGCCATTCCTTTGCCTCGAGCCGTGCTGGGGACTGACCGATCATCACGAGCAACGCGTTTTTGAAGAGAAAGAAGGAATTCAAACAATTTCTCCGGGCGGCGAATTGCGCGCCTCCTTTAGCATGGCTCCCCAACTGGCCTCTTGCGATTAAACAGCCGTCCATCGGCTCTTTATCGTGCGTGTACACAAAAACGCACCGCGGGATTGAACCACGGCGCGCTCTGTTCTTCTGGTCGGCCAGCTTAGTTGTGGCCGCCCGTGTAGCCGCCTAAGTGGCCCAGGTGCTTGGGGCCGCCGCCGCCACCTTTGGCGTCTTTGCGCGGCTTCAAGTCACGGACTTTTACTGTTATTTTTTTCTCTTTTTTGTTTTTCTTTGTCGCCATTTTATTCTTCTTTCTTGTTATGGGTTGTTTGTTGTGTCAGTGACACCGAAGGGCAATTGACGCCCGCCCATGACATTCTCTTTTGGGATCAGGTCATCCAGGCGGATCAATTTTTCTTTCCTGCGCTTGGGCCTTTGATTCCTTGACTCTCCGGCGGGCGCAATTTTTTTGCTTTTCGGTGGACTCACTTTGGTTTTTTGTAACCAGCATTCATGCCAAGTCTCGCGAAACCTCGATGGAATAAAAATGTTCGCTGTGCTTGTTATTAAACGAGAAACACTTATGCAGCGTATCTTTTAACAAAAAGATAGTTGCCACTCCAAGCTGACGGAACCTATTTGGTTCATTTCTAAGGCCACTTCTGCTTACTTTTAGGCCAACCATGCTTTATTTTTGCGCAACGTTGCGGAGATGGCGCGCCAGCGTCGCGCGAGAAATATCGAGCAGCTTCGCCGCGCGTCGCTGATTGCGGTTTGCTTGCTCGTAAACAAACCGGACATGCCTCCTCACAGCGCTCGCCAGCGAGAGATCGGTGCCTGGCTCTTTGTTGTTGTTCGAGAATGCAACAGAACCAGGTCGCTCACCCTCCCGAGAAGACCGATCGGATTCGAGATCGGGAGGAAAAACGACATGCTCGGGCAGAATGACCGAGCCATTGCAAAACAAAGTCATGGCGCGCACGGTGTGACTTAACTCGCGAAGATTTCCGCGCCACTCATGATGAAGCAATTTCTGCATGGCTTCGGGATGGATCGCCGTGATGTTTTTCCCCTCCTTCAAGCCGGCCGCTTTCAATTCTGCGGCAATCAATACCGGCAGCTCCTCCAGCCGTTCCCTAAGCGGAGGGATGAGGAGGGTGAGGCCGTTTAATCGCTGATAAAGATCCTCTCGAAATTTCCCCAGTCCCACTCGTTCGCGCAGCGAACAGTTTGAGGCGCAGATGATTCGTGCGCTAGAAGTGAGCATTCGTTCGGAACCGAGGCGTTCAAATTCGCCGTACTCCAGCACGCGCAAGATTTTTACCTGAGCAAGCGGACTCATTTCGGAGATTTCGTCTAAAAAAAGCGTGCCGTCGTCGGCCAGTTCGAATTTTCCTTTGACGCTTTGTTGCGCGCCGGTAAAAGCGCCTCGTTCATGACCGAACAACTGGCTCTCGAGCAACGTGTCGCTTATCGCCGAGGCGTTAAATGCTATGAACGGTCGACCTGCGCGCGCTGATGAATTGTGGATCGCGTGTGCGAGCAATGTTTTTCCTGTGCCGGTCTCGCCGAGAAGCACCACCGGTACTTCCGACTTCGCGGCCAGCGCTGCTAACTGCAAACAACGCGCCATCGCGTCATTGCTCGTCGTCAGATCTTCGATCCTCAGCCTGGAGAGCGGCTCTTGCATTGTGACTCGCGAATTTATTGGCTCATGTTTTCACGCAACTGCCGAATTGGCTCGAACGCATATTCGATCAGCGTGCGCCCGCCGACGATAATGTGCGCTTCTCCTTTCATCCCAACGCGCAAAGGCAAGAGTTGGCCCGGACGCGGTTCGATCGCGGTTCGATCGAGTGAGGCGGACGCGATGAAATGCGAACCATCGGCGGAGGTGACCGCTGATGGACTGATCCAGTCGAGTTTTCCGGTGACAGCGCCATAACGCTGATATGGAAAGGCTTCGAAGAAATATCGTACCCGTTGAGAAACGGCGAGCTTTGGAAGACCAGTTTCGTTAAGCGTCATCCGCGCCCGAGGCTTCGCATCCTTGGGAGCGAGCTGACAAAGCACTTGGCCCTGCTGCACCACGCTGCCAACCGTTCGTTGATCCATTGAAATGATGACGCCATCGTAGGGGCTGCGCACCGTCAGTAAGTTTTGCTGCGTATTTTCCAGGTCTGCCTTCAAAGCTCCGATTCGCATTTTTAACTTTTCTATGTCCGCCAGTTGCTCGCCGCGCTCTCGCTGTCGCTCTGTTTCCATTCGCTCACGATCAAGATTCACCTGCTGGACGGTTCTCTGGGCCACGCTGAAATCTTTTTCGGATCCGGCCAGATCGAGCTTAAGCTTGACGAGGTCAACTTCCGAAATGCCGCCTTTTTCGGCCAGTTTTTCCATGCGTGTGACGAGCTCGCGGCTCGTCTTCGCGTGATTTTCGCGGAATTTCACTTCGCTTTTCGCTTGCTCGATTTCAGCTCTTTTTATGTTTAGCTGCGCAGCGTATGCAGTATCACTTTCGGTGAGGCTCTCTTCCTTGGTGCGTAAGTCCTCCGTCAGCGTTCGAAATTGCGTGTCCCAACCGCGAATCTCATCAGAGCGCAACACGAATAGCTCCTCGCCGCTTTTCACAGTTTGACCTTCGCTCACCGCGACATGGCTAATTACGGCCTGGTGTGGCGCCTGGATTGGATCGGCGCCGGTGGCGGGAACCAGCACAAATGGGCAGCGTACGCTCTCCGGTAATCGCATAACAATCGCGATGAGCAGCGCAAAGAGAAACGCTGCCATCAATAGCCACGCCGTCGAACGAATGATCCAGGGTGGCGGTTCTTGCGGCGCCATTTCGGATTCCACATCGATGGAGCCGCGCTGAGTTAATTGTGAACCCATTATAGAATTAATTCAGATCCCTAGTTGCTGACTCGCGAGGTAATAATAAAGGCCGCGTTGCGCCATCAACTCATCATGCGTACCGACCTCGGCGACACTGCCTTTTTCGAGCACGACGATCGCATGCGCTTCGCGAATCGTGCTGAGCCGATGCGCGATCACAATCGTCGTGCGGCCAGCCAATAATCGGCCGAGATTGTCTTGGATCGCGCGCTCGGATTCTGTATCGAGCGCGCTCGTTGCCTCATCAAAAATAAGGACCGGAGGATTGTTGTAGATCGCCCGCGCGATGGCGATGCGCTGCTTTTGCCCACCAGAAAGGGACAGTCCTGATTCGCCAATCTTTGTTTCGTAGCCGAGCGGCAGGCGCATGATGAAATCGTGCGCGGCAGCGGCTTGGGCGGCGGCAAGCACCCGGTCGAGATCCGGCTCTGGATCGCCGAAAGCAATATTGCGCGCGATCGTTTCATTAAACATGTGATTTTCCTGAAGCACCATTCCAATGTGGCGACGCACGTCGCGATAATTGAGTGTTTTTAGATCGACATTGTCGAAAAAGATCGTCCCCTCCGTCGGTTCGAGAAGGCCGGCAATCAATTTGATGAGCGTGGTTTTGCCGCAGCCACTGCGGCCTACGAGCGCGACCATGCGCGCCGGCGCGAGATTCAGCGTAATATTTTTCAAAATATCGGGCGCTTCGGGTCCACCGTATTTAAAGCTGACTCCACGCAGCTCGATGCGCCCTTCCAAGCTATGCACTGCGACGAGGCGGGAGCGATCATGGCCTTGCTCCGGCTCCTGTTCGAAAATGTCGTTTAACCGATTCAGGAGGACGGAGGCCAACTGCATGTTGTCCCAAACGCCGAAGGTGCGCAAAATTCCCGCGTACGCCATTGCGGTTAGCGAGCTAAATGCGACAAACCCACCGACGCTCAAGTGGCCGTGAATGACCTGCGTCGCGCCCACCCACAAAAAAATGGCGGTGGACAAGAGACCTATGCTTTGCAGGACACTGTCGTACGACATCACGATGAAGCTCGACTTGAACAGTTTCTGCGAGACGGAGAGAAACTCGTTCAGCATCGCGTCACGAAACGCGCTTTCTGCGGAGGCGGCCTTCACTGCCTCGATTCCCTTGATCGCGTCGATCTGGTGCGAACTGTATTTGCCCTGACTTTCTTCTACGCCCTGAAACAACGGGCGAAGCACTTTCACCGAAAAAATCATTAACCCGACGTAGAGCGGAGTCGTCGCGAGAAAAGCGATCATGAGCAGCGGGCTGTAAAGCCCCATCAAAAAAAGTGCACCGACGAGAAAGATTAACCCCAGTAACGCGCCAACTCCTTGTTGTACGGCGAATTGTCGAACTTGCCTCGCACCATCGAGCCGACGCTGAATGTCGCCTGTCCGACGACTCGTGAAATAGGTCATCGGCAGAGAGAGAAGTTTCCGGCTCAGGAAATCGAGAATGGCCGTATCGAGACGCACCGCCGCAAAGGCGATCAAATATTCCTGCGCGAGGGTGGCGAGTTGCACGAAAACGAGCGCGGCGAATATCCCGAGCAGAATGGTTTTCAGCAGACCGATGTCGTTTTCGACAATGACCTTGTCCACGACCATTTGCGTGAACACGGGAAAGAGCAGTTGAAGAAAAGCGACGGCGACAGCGAGTCCCAAGACTTGCAGCAAGATGACTTTAAAGCGAGCGAGGAATGGTAGAACCCACGCCAAAGTTGGCTTGCTCTCCGGAGCTTGCTCGAATGCCGTCGTGTAATCGAACAGCGCCGCGTAACCCGTCCATTTCGTCTCAAATTCGCGACGCGAGATTTTCCGCAGTCCGAGCGCGGGATCGGCCACACGCATAAACTGCCCATCCACATCGTAGAGCACGATCCAATGATTGCCCTCCCAATGCACTATGGCCGGCAGGGGCATCATTGGGAGGTTGCGCAGCGAGACTTTTAGTGCGCGCGCCGCCAGGCCAAGTTCGGTTGCGGCGCGAGAAAGCGCCTTCAAGCTGGTGCCATCAGTTGCGGTGTGACAGAGCTGTCGAATACGCGCCAAGCTTACTTTTCGGCCGAAATGCCGGCACACCATCCCCAGACTCGCCGCGCCGCAATCCATTTCATCGATTTGCATGATGTGGTCGATTTTTCGGATGCGCTTGCCGCGTTTGCGGAACAAACCCTGCTCGTCCGCGAACGGATCTTCTTTTTCTTCGACCTCGGCGCCCGGCTGTTCACCGACCAGTTCTACTTTGTCCTGCACCTTTGTCTCCGCAGGAAGCAGTTCCGTTGTGAAATCAAGCGGAATACGCGCTTCTGTTTTTGCCTGATATAATGCGAGCCGTTCGCTGAGAAGCTCGTCGAACTCGGGAAAGCGACGGCGCAAGTCCCGCACCGATTTCGGGTCAAGTGCGTGCAACTGGCAATCTGTAAATGCTTCTACCGACGCCGCGCGCGGCGAGCCGTTCAAGATTGACAGTTCGCCAAAAAAATCGCCTTCGCGGTAAAACGCGAGATTCCGGTCGCGGCCATTGACTCCGGTAAAGGCTCGCGCGCGCCCCTTCTCGATAACGTAGAGCGGTCCGGCGTCGTCACCTTCGCGAATAATAAGACTGCCTTTCGCAAATCCGGCGGGTTTTAGTTTGTCGATCATGCTGCGCAAGACAGGGGCGGGGAGCCGGCCGAAGTTGCTGAACTGGTAGAGGAAGCTTTGCAGCGCCCGGTTGCGGCCGGTTGCCTCGACATAATGCTTTAGCTCAGGCACTCGGCGGACGAGCTCCAGAAAATCGGTGCGATCGATTCGCAGAACATCTACCGCCGTGCTACAGCGCACGGTCGCGTTTCGTGTTCCACCCTCAGACAACGCGGCTTCTCCGAACGAGTCGCCTGGTTTCAACACCCCCAATGGGATTTCCTCACTATCTGGTTTGATCTTCAGGGCGCGCGCCCGCCCTCTGGTTAAAACGAAAAACGAATCGGCCTGATCGTCCTGTTTTACGATTACGTCGCCAAAATCGTAGTGTTCTTCCTGCAACAGCGGTTCAATCGCGCCGAAATGTTCATCGGAAAGGAAGCGGAACACCGATGAACGCCGCAGAATTTCGCTATCTTGTGTTTTCATTCTGCCGAAGTAAAGGCACCCAGCCGTCGTTGCGTGTACTTGCTGGCGAGCTCGGAGAAATGCCGATCAAGGAGTCGTTGCCCGATCCGCAATTTAACGGTTGGATCCTCCAGGTGCGGCTCAATCTTTTTGATGATGCGCCATAATTCGAAACCTTCGCCGCGCGCAACTGGCTCCAGCACATCTCCCGCCGACACGCTTAGGAATCTCTGCTGCAGATCATTCGGAATATCTTCCAAAAGAAAATCAGCACGCCGATACGGGTACCGCCCTTCGGTCGCAACTTCTTCCATCGACATGCCGTCTTCACGCACACAAAATAGTGCTTCCTGGGCAGCATCGTGCGATTCCAACTCGATCACTTCAGTTTCGAATCGCGTCAGATGCAATCGCAGCGCCATCAATTCGCGTTGGCGCGCCTGGGGGACAAGCAGCGTGTCACAACGTCGGCGAAACGCTGCCTCCATCGCCACCATCTCATCGAACCACTTCGAATCGCGTCCAAGTCTCTCCAGCCAATTCGGAAGCTGCGCCGGCTCCATCGCATTCCGATCAAAAAACTTTTGCTTTTTCGCCGTGATCGCATCCAAATCCAAATCTTTTTCGGCGCAGCGCGCGGCCAGACGAAACATCAATGCAGTCGTCATCCGGTTCAATTCTCCGGATAGGATCAATTCCGCCATGAATAACTGGTGTAACTTGGGCGTTGCGGAACTATACTCAATTTCCTCGGGAACAACCTTTTCATTGACGGCGCTGGCGCAATATCGACGCGTAAAGTAGTCACTGAAATCATCAAGCGTGAGCCCTCGTGCTGCCAGCCATGCCTCCGTTTCCTCTCCGGTGATGAGATCATGTTCGTAGCGAAAAACTTCTGCCGCGGCCGCAATGGCGGATTCGTCTAGATCTATATCCAGTTCGTCGGCTCGTTTTTCGGCCTGCACGCAGCGGAGGAATTCCTTCCATGTTGAGTCCAGTTCGCCCCTGAAAAGGGCCGCCTCAATCGCGTCGCGCAGTGTATATTCCTGACTTCCGCACGTGCACACGATCAGGTCGTCATGAGAAACTGACTCAGTACCAGGCATTGAAGTATGCGTTTGTATCGCGTTTAACGAAAAAAGTCTAGCCAGTCTTGGCCTCAATATTAGACCACTTGAAATTTTCCGTAATTATTTGTTTATGTTGGAGTTACGCAAAACAATTGATTAAACTTCAGCTTTCGATGTTCAGTTTGGATTACGTTTGCTCCCTCGCTTGGGCGCTCCTTGCCCATTCAATTGATTATGCGGGAATGTTCCCGCCTTGCAGCCTCGCGCTCGAACCGGCTCCTGCGTCCGACGGTTTGATCTGGCCTTGCGGTCGTCGCACTTTCGCGCCGGTGGGAACGTAGCATTCATTTTTCGCCTGACGTATGCGGCTCACCACCATTATTCCGGAAAACGGAGCAACAGCACTCGCCGCAGTGTCCGTCGATGTCGATCGCTTTGTTGGTCTGCATGCATTCCTGAGTTTTTTCGGGTCGAAAGAGCTTCCCGAGAATCCGGCCGCGCCGATGGAGCAGTTCCTTCCCATTCTCTCCACGCCTTTCAGAACAGTGGTTGACGAAGGGCCAGATCGCGCCGTTCAATTTAATTCATGCCTGCCGCTTCGCTTCGCGCGCTCCTCGCGCACTCGATTGATTACGCCGGAATGTTTCCGCCTTGCAATCTTGCGCTCAAACCCGCGCTGCAAAATCACGCGAAATACATTCGTGAGTCGGACGCGTGGATGCTCTCGACCTTTATCTTGCCGACCGGGCAATTTGCGGCCGTGTCGGGAAACCTTGCGCAATTCGATCGGAAACATCCGCTGCGCGTTTCAGCGCTCGGATCAAAAACCGAAACTGCCACTGCGTTCCGGCCCGCGTTCGAAGAAGCTATGGAGGCGATCCGCAAATTTTCCGCGGAACATGCCGGGGTTGTTTCGATCGATCAATTCGAGATGCTTCTACCCGTAGATGTCGATCTTGCCACACTGGCCGAGGCCGCCGGGATGTTCGGAGAAATGAAGTTGCATGTGTTTTTGGAAACGCCGGCGGATACCGCGGAGCACGCGATTGCGCTCCTCGCGCAGCATAATTCCAAGAAAAATATGCGCGTGTTGGGATATAAATTACGCACCGGCGGCGTGACGGCGGACGCTTTTCCGTCTGCCGCGCACATTGGCGGCGCTCTCATCGCGGCGGCAAGAAATCGTGTTCCGATCAAATTCACCGCCGGCCTGCATCATCCGGTTCGGCAATTCCGGGACGAAGTAAAAACTAAGATGCACGGATTCCTCAATGTGCTCGGCGCAGGCGTGCTCGCAGCCGAGCACGATTGGGATGAAGGACAAATCGCGCGGATGCTCGAAGACGAAAATGCCAATTCGTTTTCTTTCGACGAAACGATTTTCGCCTGGCGCGAATGGGAGATTGCAACCGACCGCATTCACGCCCGCCGGAAACTGATTACTTCGTTCGGGAGCTGCAGCTTCGACGAACCGCGCGAAGATCTACACGCCATAAATTTGTTGTAGGGCGTTTCTGCGAAATGCCGTTATCCATTGGCGTCTGACCCAGACGGCCTACAATTCGTGAACATGCCGCTCAAATCTTTCATCGATGTCCCGCGCGAGTCGCATTTTCCGATTCAAAATCTACCCTTTGGAATTTTTAGACCGCGCACAGGTGCGGCGCGAGTAGGAGTCGCCATTGGCGAGTACGTTGTCGATCTTGCGGCGCTGGAACAAAAGGAGCATTTCGCTCTTGGGCAAGATCGACAACTGTTCTCGACTGATTCGCTCAACGCATTTCTCGCGTTGGGACGTCCGGCGTGGCGCGAGACTCGCGCAATCCTGCAACATTTGCTCGCGGCGGATACGCCAACTTTGCGCGATGACTCCGCGTTGCGCGACCGAGTTTTTTATGCGCAAAAAGATGTGACGATGCAACTGCCGGCGCGGATCGGCGATTACACCGACTTCTATTCATCATATCATCATGCGCACAATGTGGGCACGATGTTGCGCGGTCCCGAAAATGCGCTCATGCCAAATTGGAAATGGCTTCCAGTCGCGTACCACGGACGCGCCAGCTCGATCGTTGTCAGCGGCACGGAAGTGCGGCGACCACACGGTCAAATCAAGCCGCCCGATACTTCTGCACCAGTTTTGGGTCCCACCAAGAGCCTCGATTATGAGCTCGAAATGGCGTTCCTAATTGGACCCGGCAACTCGCTCGGCGAGCCGGTGGCAATCGATCGTGCGATCGATCACATCTTCGGCTTTGTTTTAATGAACGATTGGAGCGCGCGCGACATCCAGGCCTGGGAATATCAGCCGCTCGGTCCCTTTCTCGCCAAAAATTTCTGTACTAGCATTTCACCGTGGGTGGTGACGCTGGAGGCGCTTGAGCCGTTCCGTAAACCGCTCCTGCCGCAGGATCCCGAGCCGTTGCCGTATTTGCGCCTGACGAACGACTTCACCTACGACATCCACCTCGAAGCGAGATTGCAGACTGCAAAGTTGAATGTGCCGCACATCACCACGCGCACGAATTTCCAAAGTCTTTACTGGAGCATTTCGCAACAACTCGCGCATCACGCTGTGGGTGGATGCAATCTTCAGCCGGGCGACTTGCTGGCCAGTGGAACAATCAGTGGAGCGGCCGAGGAATCGCGCGGTTGCATGCTGGAGTTAACGTGGCGCGGTGCGAATCCGCTGAAACTGCCGAATGGGGAAACTCGAAAATGGCTCGAGGATGGCGATGAACTCACGATCACCGGTTGGTGCGAAGAAGACGGCTATCGAGTTGGCTTTGGCGAAGTTGCCGGACGCGTGCTACCGCCGCTTTGACCTTCGAGGCTGAGTGCCAGCCATTCAATGAGCGGCATTCTTAGTTAGCAACACTTTCTGCAAAACATGTTTGATCCACGCTTCCCGCTTGAAGGATTGCAGTCGTCGAAAGGGCCGTCGGCCAAGATTCGCGACGGCCGGGATTTTCACGGGCATGCAATAGCCTGATTTTGATAGTTGTCGCAGCACACGATTAAATGAAACCGCTTGATATTTGCCGCGGCTCGCCACGTTAAACTTCAAGCACGATCCGCTGGTTCCTTGTCCGCGACACAACCTCGTGCGATTAATTGCCCGATTAATCTACGGCGTCGGAGTATGAGGACCCTGATCTTACGCGTCGAATTCGTGACGGCGAAGATGGACCAACTTTCTAATCTTTTATGAAGAAAAGCACTTCTATCCCCATGGCGCGACCGGGAGACGGTTCGCGACTCAACAGCACCGAACTGGATGCCAAACAGCTGCTCGCCGCATTGGCGGCATTCAAACGTGGTGATTTCTCGGCGCGGCTGCCAGATGAATGGACCGGCGTGGCCGGGAAGATCGCGGATACATTCAACGATGTAGTCGCAACCAATCAGCGCATGACCCGGGAGCTGGAGCGAATCGGGCGTGTCGTTGGAAAAGAAGGCCGGATCACACAGAGGGCGTCGCTCGGTGACGTATCGGACTCTTGGGCTGAGGCGATCGGGTCGGTCAATGATCTAATCGGGGATTTGGTTCATCCGACGAGTGAAATGGCGCGAGTCATCGGCGCTGTAGCGAAGGGCGATTTGTCCAAAACGATGGCCACTGAAATCGAAAGCCGACCGCTCGAAGGAGCGTTTTTGCGCACGGCTAAAACCGTGAACACGATGGTCGATCAGCTTGGCGCTTTCGCCTCGGAAGTCACACGTGTGGCGCGTGAAGTCGGTACAGAAGGTAAGCTGGGCGGTCAGGCAAAGGTCAAAGGCGTCGCCGGCACCTGGAAAGATTTGACAGAAAACGTCAACCTAATGGCCGGCAATCTTACGGCGCAGGTTCGCAATATCGCGACGGTAACGACGGCAGTAGCGAACGGCGATTTGACGAAGAAAATCACTGTCGATGTCAAAGGTGAATTCCTTGAGCTCAAAGATACGGTCAACGTCATGGTTGATCAGCTTCGCTCCTTCGCGTCGGAGGTAACACGTGTGGCGCGCGAAGTGGGTTCCGAGGGAATTCTTGGTGGCCAAGCACGCGTGGAAGGCGTCTCCGGCACGTGGAAGGACTTGACCGATTCGGTTAATTTCATGGCCCGCAACCTGACCGGCCAGGTGCGAAACATCGCCGCGGTCACCACTGCGGTCGCGACCGGCGATCTGTCGAAAAAGATCACGGTTGATGTGAAAGGGGAAATCCTCGAGCTGAAAAACACCATTAACACGATGGTCGATCAACTTAGTTCGTTCGCATCCGAAGTGACGCGCGTAGCGCGCGAGGTAGGCACCGAAGGAAAACTTGGCGGCCAAGCCGACGTGAAAGGCGTGGCGGGAACTTGGAAAGATTTGACCGTCAGCGTGAATTCGATGGCCGGTAATCTTACCGGTCAGGTGCGCAACATTGCCGAAGTTACAACTGCCGTCGCCAATGGCGACTTGTCGAAAAAAATCACGGTCGATGTTCGCGGTGAGATTCTCGAGCTCAAAGACACGATCAACACGATGGTCGATCAGCTTCGTTCGTTTGCCTCCGAAGTTACGCGTGTGGCACGCGAAGTCGGCACGGATGGCAAGCTGGGCGGGCAGGCGGATGTACGTGGCGTCGCAGGCACGTGGAAAGATTTGACCGATAACGTGAATATGATGGCGGGCAATCTTACGGCGCAGGTCCGCAATATTGCTGAGGTTACGACGGCGATCGCGAATGGTGACCTTTCGAGAAAAATCACGGTCGATGTGAAGGGCGAGATTCTCAAAATGAAGAATACGATCAACACTTTGGTTGATCGGCTGAGCTCATTTGCCTCCGAAGTTACACGCGTGGCACGTGAGGTAGGCTCCGAGGGAATTCTCGGCGGTCAGGCTGAGGTGCGAGGCGTTTCCGGCACATGGAAGGATCTGACCGACTCGGTCAATTTCATGGCGGGCAATCTCACCGCGCAAGTGCGTAACATTGCCTTGGTCACAACCGCCGTCGCAAATGGCGATTTGTCCAGGAAGATCACGGTCGATGTGAAGGGCGAAATCGCTGAGCTGAAGGAAACTGTCAACACGATGGTTGACCAGCTCAGCTCGTTTGCATCAGAAGTAACGCGCGTTGCCCGCGAGGTGGGTTCGGAAGGAATCCTTGGTGGCCAAGCCAGGGTGGAAGGCGTCGCCGGCACCTGGAAGGATTTGACCGACAGCGTAAATTCGATGGCCGGGAACCTGACCGGTCAGGTCCGCAATATTGCCGATGTGACGACAGCCGTCGCCCGCGGCGATCTTTCAAAAAAGATTACGGTCGACGTAAAAGGCGAAATTCTTGAGCTGAAAGATACCGTGAACACAATGGTGGATCAGCTCAATTCGTTTGCTTCAGAAGTGACACGCGTCGCGCGCGAAGTCGGCACGGAGGGCAAGTTGGGAGGACAAGCCACAGTCAAAGGTGTGGGCGGGACGTGGAAGGATTTGACCGACAGTGTGAATTTCATGGCCGGCAATCTGACGAACCAGGTACGTGGCATCGCGAAAGTCGTTACCGCGGTCGCAAATGGTGATCTGAAGCAAAAGCTCCTTGTCGAAGCAAAAGGTGAAATTGCCGAGCTGGCCAACACTATTAACAGCATGACGGACACGCTTGCTACCTTCGCCGACCAGGTGACGACGGTCGCGCGCGAGGTCGGTATCGAAGGAAAGCTCGGTGGTCAGGCGAACGTCCCCGGCGCCGCCGGCACATGGCGCGATTTAACCGACAACGTAAATCGGTTGGCTGCGAATTTGACTACGCAGCTTCGCGCCATCGCCGACGTTGCGACAGCAGTGACGAAAGGCGATTTGACGCGTTCGATCCAAGTCGACGCTCTGGGCGAGGTTGCATTTGTGAAGGACAACATTAACGAAATGATCCGCAATTTGAAAGACACGACGTTGCGGAATGACGAGCAGAACTGGCTCAAGACCAATCTCGCGAAGTTTACCCGCATGCTGCAGGGACAGAGAGATCTGTTGACGGTTGGCAAGCTCATCTTATCAGAGCTCGCCCCGGTGGTCTCGGCGCAACAAGGCGTGTTCTATATCATCGATAACTCGACGCAAGAGACTGAACTCAAGCTACTGGCAAGTTACGCACACCGCGAGCGAAGAGGTGTGAAGAACCGCTTCAAGCTGGGCGAGAGTTTGGTCGGGCAAGCGGCGCTGGAAAAAGAACGCATTCTCTTGGCTGACGTGCCCAATGATTACGTAAAGATAAGTTCCGGTCTGGGCGAGTCGCGTCCGATGAACATCGTCGTCCTGCCCATTTTGTTCGAGGGAGAGGTGAAAGCGGTGATGGAACTTTCATCGCTCGAGCATTTCAACTCGACGCATCAGGCGTTTCTCGACCAATTGACGGAGAGCATCGGCATTGTTCTAAATACAATCGAAGCGAACACGCGAACGGAAAACCTGCTTAAGCAATCACAATTGCTTGCTTCGGAACTGCAAAATCGTCAGGAGGAGCTACAGCAGACAAACCAGGAGCTGGAGGAAAGAGCACGGCAACGGACGGAAGCCGAGCGTGCCAGTCTCGCGAAGGACCAATTTTTGGCGATGCTCAGCCACGAGCTGCGCACACCTCTTACTCCAGTGCTCGTGTCCGCCATCGCACTCGAGAATGAAAAGGCCTTGCCGGAGAATATTCGCGAATCACTGCAAATAATTCGCCGCAATGTGGAGTTGGAAGCCCGGCTCATCGATGATCTCCTTGATCTAACGCGTATTAGCAGAGGCAAGGTGCAACTCAGTCTTGAGATCGTTGACGCTCATACGCTGTTGCGTAATGCGCTGGAGATTTGCCAGGCCGAAATCGAGCAAAAACATCTGGCACTACGTCTTGATCTCGCTGCGCCAAAAGTCCATCTGCGAGCGGACCCAGCGCGGCTCCAGCAGATTTTTTGGAATCTACTAAAGAACGCCGTGAAGTTCACGCCCAAGGGCGGACAACTGAGCGTTCGCACCAGCAATGATTCCACCAATCAACTGTGCGTTGAGGTAGTTGACACGGGCGTCGGAATCGACCCGGAGGCATTACCGAAAATTTTCGATGCTTTTGAACAGGGTGAATCGACGCAGCTTGGAGGTTTAGGTCTCGGCCTGGCAATCAGCAAAGCGTTGGCCGAGATTCACAAGGGGACAATCACCGCGGAGAGCGCCGGCCGAAGCAAAGGTGCGAAGTTCACCGCGTTTTTTCCAACGTCTGTGGAGAAAAGCGATGAGGCCGCACCAGCCGCTTCCCTCGGGACACGGCAACGCCAATCGATGCGAATTTTGCTCGTTGAAGACCACGAAGATACCAACCGTTCGCTTACGAATTTACTTCGGCGCCTAGGCTATCATGTGCAGTCGGCGGGCAACCTCCAATCTGCACTCGATCTGAGCGCAAAGGAGGAATTTGATGTGCTTATTAGTGACCTCGGCTTGCCCGATGGCAGCGGAATTGATCTGATGCAAACGATGCATTCCGAGCGGCCACTTCTCGGAATTGCTCTCACCGGTTTCGGAATGGAGGATGATATTCGAAAAAGCCGCGATGCGGGATTTAAGCATCACCTTGTTAAGCCGATCGATCTAAACAAACTCGATTCGCTTATTCAGGAGGGTGCAGCTGCGGCTAACACTCGCGCTTAGTACCCGAGGCTTTGCTTTCCAACGGCCGCCGGAGCTTTCGCGGCATTCTATTCTCGAAAACGTGATAGGAAGTTGTATTGGAATCGCGGGTGGTATCGTCACGGCGTGGCGGCCATGATCAATTCGTGAACGAAATGCAACCGTATGAAGCGCGCTCATTTCGGTTCATCGAACTGCTGTCGATCGGTCCGAGTCGGACTGGCATTATTTGGCGGATGAAACTTTACGGGATTGCCTACCGACGCGAGTTGCCGAGGCCCGAATTATTAGAAGCGGCGAGGCGCGTCGCAACCGAGACGTTGGCCAAGGAGACCGCGAACAATTACAAAGTCGGTTTTGTCGGCGCGCACGATGGCCGGAACGCATGCTTTGTCTTCGTTGATTTTTGGGGGAACGAAAACGAACTGTTTCATCGCGTCTTCCTTTCCCGTCGCAACGAGCCGCAAGTTTTAAGTCCTTGGAAAATTTCCGATTCATCGGTGTGCGTTTGGGATTTGCGTCTGCAATCCTTCGAGCGCGACGCCTGGATAAAACACGTGTTGAAAAAGCCGGACGGTCCGGACTTCGATTCGTATTTGCAGGAACGCATGAATGGCGATGCCTGACGAATCAAAACGCTTTTCGTCGGCTGAGGTTGGTCAGTAAGTTTCGCGAAGGGCCTGTGGCTCAGCCCCGAACTCCGAAAGGGTTCAGTTAGCGTGCAGGCGGCAGGGTTTGAGGCTTTGCGTTTGCGCGTTTCAGCAAACCGAAAAGGTCGCTATCGGTAGAAAAGACGAGCGTCGTATCTTTGGTGAGCACCTTCCGGTATGTATCCATGCTCTTGAGGAAATTGTAGAATTCGGCGGCTTGCGGATTCTGGGTGTAAGCGTGCGCATAAATCTCGGTCGCTTTCGCGTCGGATTCGCCACGGATCTGTTGCACCTGCCGGTAGGCGGTCGATTGAATTTCATTTAGGTCGCGTTCCTTTTGTCCGGCGATGCGTGCGGCTTCTCCTTCGCCTTCCGAACGAAATCGCTGCGCAATCTGCCGGCGTTCGCTCATCATTCGCTGGTAGATTCGATCGAGCACATCCGGATTGTAATTTACTCGCTTGAGCCGCAGATCGAGCAGCTCGATGCCAAACTCCGACAATTTCCCTGCCGCTTTCGTCTTAATCTCATCCTCGATTTTTAATCGACCGTACTCGATCGGCGGGAGCACACCAATCGTTCCCAAGCCTGTTGGCACATTTTTCAGATTTTCATCGCGGAGCGGTTTGCGATTCTTGTCGATGCGAACGATCTCGATCAGGTCATGTTTGGCGACAGCGTTGCGTGTCTCGCTTCCAAGAATGTCTTCCAACCGCGATTGCGCGCTTCGCTCGTCGCGCAGCCGGACGAAATAGGTCTTGGCGTCGTTGATTCGCCAGCGGGCAAAAGTATCGACGTGAATGTAAGTTTTGTCCCGGGTGGGGATGGCAACGGGCGCGCCGTCCCATTCGAGAAATCGTTTGTCGATCCGGTTGACTTCTTGAATGATGGGAAGCTTAAAGTGCAATCCCGGGTCCGTGATTGGTTCTCCAACTGGTTTACCGAATTGCGTAATGATTACTTGTTCCGTCTGGTGAACAGCGAAGAAACATCCTTGCAACGCGCGCAAAAAGACGACCACGAGGACGATCGACACGAGCCAAAGACAACCGCGCGCGTTCATTTCTTCTCGAGGGGTTTTCCGGTGAGCGGCAGGATCGGCAGCAGATTTCGCATCGAATCGTCGATAATGATTTTCTCCCCGGTCGCAGAGAGCACGTCGCCCATGGTTTCGAGATAAAGCCGCGTGCGGGTGATTTCGGGCGCCTTGATGTATTGCTCGAGCATGGCATTGAACGACGCGACGTCGCCCTGCGCCTCATTCACGCGCTTGAACCGATAGCCCTCGGCCGCGCGAATCGCCTGGTCGGCCTGACCCTTCGCTCTGGGCACCGCTTCATTGTAATCACCGTTCGCGATGTTAATGGCGTTTTCGCGGTCTTGTTGCGCTTTGTTGACTTCGTTAAAGGAGGCCTGGACCTCGGCCGGAGGGTTGACGTTCTTCAGTTGTACCTGATCGACGCGGACGCCCAGCATGTAGCGTTTCGCCAGTTCCTGCATTCGTGCCAGGGCCGAGACCTCGATGTCTTGCCGGCCGATCGTAATGACCTCGTCCACCGTTCGGTCGCCGATCACTTCGCGCATCGCTGCTTCCGATAAATCGCGTAACGTTTGGGCAGGATTACGGACGTCGAACAGGTACTGCTTGGGATCGTCGATGCGGTATTGCACGACCCATTCCACGAGTGCGGCGTTTAGGTCGCCTGTAACCATCGACCTTTCTTCTCCCCCCTCTCTTGCCGGTTGGTCGGGATTTGTGTAGCCCGGAGTGAAGAAGCCGAACTCAAGTTTCAACTGCCGCCGCGTCGGCACGACAGCTACTTTGTCGATGCCCAAGGGAAGTTTGAAATGCAGCCCTGGCTCGACCGTTTTTAAAAACTTGCCGAAGCGAAGGACGACCCCCTCCGATTCGGCCTGTACCGTGTAGCACGCTGTCCATATCAGAGTCACTAGGAGAATGACGATGGCAACACCGGCAACCAATCGCGCGGGGAAACGCGGCAGGTGAAAATTGTAAACGACGGGAGATTGGCTGTTCATGCTGGTTCGCGCGGGCGGCCTCGTTCCAAGCCTTTCTGAACGGAGCGTAAACAAGTGAACCCACAGCGGAAAGACGAAAGTTCCTGTTTTTGACCGTCGTCCAAAAACATTCGCGCGTTGCGGTCCCGAATAACATGCTCGACCAGTGAAAATGGAAGAAACAAACATCGACAAAGTCTAGATCCTTCAGGTTGACGACGATCCCGATATGCGTTTGCTGATGCCGGCCCTCTGCAAGAATTTGGACCATGTCGTGCTCACGGCGGGAACGGTCGCTGAGGCGTTGCAATTGGCCAACGGCCTAAAATTAAACCTGTATTAAATCTGTGTATACTCGATGTGCGGCTTCCGGACGGCACCGGCATCGAACTGTGTCAGCGACTGCGTAAGTTGCAGCCGGATGTCCCGATCGTTATTACTCCGCCTACGCAGACGACGCGGTTCAGCGGGAAGCGCTCTCAATATGCCGCGATGCCTAGTTGCAGAAACCAGTCTCTGCTGCCGAGTTGGAGCAAACTATTGTCGGATTGCTCAATCGAAAAGAGCAAGACTGAAACCACGGTCAGCCTTGCGAGTCCAAAACTTTGCCGCTGCGATTACGCAGCAAAAATTTAACGATTTTAGAAACGGTGATCGAAACCGCTCGCGCCCAAATTATTCTAAATAACAACGCCGGATAAGACGCCGGCAAATTTGGAGGAAGGCAGACAAACGGAGAAGCGGAATGTTTGGAATCCGGATCGTATGTCGGGTCGATTTGCGATCCAAGGTCACGGAAACGGGCGGCAAGCGCGGGGTCGTCGCTGAAAAAAGCGCCTGGCCAATGGCGTTCGACAAACTTCCGAGCCGGTTGGCCCCGGTAGAAGTCATGGATAAAAACAGCGCACGGTTTGCCGGTGGCCAGGAGCCGGAGCGCCAGTTTCAGCGCGCGAAATTCTTTTGGGCCATCAATAAGAACTGCATCCCCGGTTTGAACCCGTTGCGGGAGTATCTCGCGAGAATCCCCGTAGAGAAGTTCGGCATTCGCGTACGGCCTGAGCTTCGCTTCGGCGATGGCCGCATGCGTTGGATCGAGATCAAACTCAACGCTCACAATTCGCGCTTGCGGGAAACAACGTGTCAGCATGAGGGTGCTCTCGCCACGCATGCGGCCCGATTCCAGGATCTGTTTCGGACCAAACGGACGCACCGCCGCATAAAAGAAAAACATTCCGCGCGGGCCGATGCCTTTGAATCCGCTTTCACGCGGCACGGCCTCGATCGCACGCCGAAAATCGGGCAACAGCCGATCGGCTCGTCCCGCTATCGACGTTGCGTTAAGCGTCGCTTTGTCCTCGGGGTCGCGCATATGCTAATCAACGGCGGCTCGCTGCCTCAGGCAACGAGAACGAGTGCGCGGAATTTTGACCACCCGTGGTTGGTTTGATGTTGGTTACCAGCTGGCTGCTATGTTTTACTCTCATAATTATACGGGCCTGTAGCTCAGCGGTTAGAGCAGGGGACTCATAATTCAAGAAAGAGTTTTTGCGCGTGTTTTCGCTGCGTTGCACAGCATCACGGACGCTAGGTGTTTCCGGCCAATACCGTTCGCACCGCGTTACGCAGAGTTGCGTGTTTTTGCAGCCAAAAATCCTCAGACCGTAGGAAACGACCGTGAAAATTTTCTTAGTTCGGATTCTTTTTCTCGTCCGCTGAGTCGGGCAGCAAATGTGATCACCTGCAGCCTCTGGATCCCCAGGCTCTGCAGCCTCTGGAGCGTCTGCCTTTTTGCTGTTCGGTGTCTGGGGCTCTAGATGCATTCCCTGACCCTGAGCACCCTGGCCTTGAGCAGGGAGAGCTGGGAGTGCAGCCAAGATTTCGTCAAACCGATCGTGCGGTGATTGACGCGGCACTCTCGCGCAATGGCGCGGTAGCTAACGTGCTCCCGTGGTTCAGCGAGCAATTCCACGACTCGGCGGTAAGTTTCGGGCCGGATCGCGGCCAATCGTTCAGTCGTGTAGCAGCCTGGACGTTTAGGGGCGATCCGGCAATTCACGTCTGGGTCGTTTGACGATTGCATTACGTTCGCATGAACATTTACCATTGCTCGGAGATAAACGCAAACGTAGCTGCCATGACAATCAGCGTAGTCGCCAATTTGATTTGGCTAGCGCAAGCGCAGTCCTTTTAGGGCAAGAAAAAAAGACTTGCCTGAACAGAGGCCGAACTTAGATTAAGAAAAGATGAGTGCGAGATGCCACGGCTGGTGGGCATCGTGGTTGCGCCATTGCGGCGTGAACGGCGTGATTGCTGCCTGCGCCGTTGCGCTCGCTCTCGCTGGCTCGCCTCAGGGTCATGAGAGTATCCATCGAGGCGCGGCGTGGCCAAGCCATTCCTGCGCGATCACATTGCTTGAAGCGGGTAAATGCATCAAAGCAATCGAAAGTCATACCAGGCCGCTGGTGCGCAGAACGCCCGCTGTCGTCGCGCCGGGTCAGCTACCAAAACTAAGTCCGATCTGGGTTCCGAAGCTTTTCCTGGAAGCGTGTCGCTGCGAGCACGGGCCACCGGCGCTTTCTTAGGCGCTTTGTCTTAGGGCGTCTCTTACGGCACACCCAAGAGCGAGTCTTGCCGGTGGCGTGTCGATCACCTGGCACGCCCCGCACATGGCGCCACTCAGCGTACCTAGACTGATCGATTTTCGATCAGCCAAAACACCTACAAACAAACTTCAAACTCCATTTCCACATTCGACAAATCACCTTTTATGAAAACGAAAACTTCACCCACAACAAATTTAATGAACCGCTTGCCTGCACGTAGTGGCAACTTGGACTGCGATTGCCGCCGTGCCTGCGGATTTCGTATCGCTTCAGTGACAATCGCGGTCATAACCACACTAAGTTTGATCCCGACCCTAACGGCAACGCCGACCTCTACGCCCGCTTGCGATCCGATAACTCCGGTGATCGAACAATATGGAATCGGCCAGAGTAGTTCCGGAGATACTCCGTTAAATTGGGAAGCTTTTATCCCACCCGGCGGTGGAACACACCCGGCGATAATTGTTATTCACGGTGGCGGCTTCAAGGGTGGTGATTTTACTGATACACGAACGGATCAAGATTTGGTTTGCGCTGGTTTTTGCGTTTTCGACATCGAATATCGTCTCGCGCCTCCCGGAAAACTTGATGGACAAGGCAGCGACCCTGGCCGTTATCCAGAGCAGACCGATGACGTGGCCACGGCGATTCGGGCCGCCAGGAATCCAGCGCGAACGTCGGTGGCATTTGGCAGAGTTAACGGCAAAGTAGGCGCCGTTGGCGGGAGTGCCGGTGCCTCACATGCTGCCTACTGTGCCGCGGCTCCGACCCTCGGAGGCGACCAGTTGGACGCTGCCGTGCTCCTAAGCGGGGCATACGATTTTCACGATCCGGCTTCGCTTATCGATACCAGGTGTTCACAGTTTGGCGCAGACGTTCGCAATTATGTTGGTTGCTCGCCTGGCCCTGCTTGTGACAGTGACGGAGGGTTGCTCGATCTGGCTTCGCCTTATCGGAGGTTTACCAACTCTTCTTCGCCGGTTTTTATTATCGCGACCAATCTAGATCCGATGCCGCCCAATCAGTTCGCTATCTTAGTGAACAAAGTGGCTGCGGTCGGCGTGCGCAATTGTGAACAGCTTCTCATAACAGAAAGACCGGGGCCAGATGGATGCACTCGGCACTCCTTCGGGTATTGGCCGCATGTGAAAGGTCAGGCAATTGCGTTTCTCAATACGTGGTTAAATAATCCAACTCCGATAGCACCAGTCGCCGAGTAACAGTTGCAAAGCACCAATGCTAATCGATTTGCCCGCGCTTCGAACGCGCTGCAAAATTGAGGGAGAGCGGCCAGTTTGAAACAAATCCCGGTTGCCCGAGTTTAGCGGATCGGTTAAAGGCATTCCATTCCCGCTTCCCTGAGTCATGTTAGCCCCGATACGCCGATGGGAGCCAATCTCGTCGCCGACGGCGCAACTTTTCGGGTTTGGGCGCCGAATGCGAGCGCGGTCCATGTGCGCGGCGATTTCAATAACTTCGAAATTCGCGACGACGCCGCATTAGTTTCACATGGCAACGGTCACTGGCGC
>Ga0066661_10000039_pt1 | contig 27148 bp, 21 predicted proteins | sample GraSoiAngelo_110_FD_66454 | JGI IMG/M metagenome (GOLD analysis project Ga0066661, IMG submission 66454) | Grasslands soil microbial communities from the Angelo Coastal Reserve, California, USA - 14_0903_12_30cm | ecosystem: Environmental > Terrestrial > Soil > Grasslands | place: USA... | reverse complement strand
TCGGCTTCCTGCTCTTCGGGGTCATCGGGATTGCTGATGGCGAGCTTGGCCTGAAGAAACCCGGAGCGAAGGAGTTGCCACATGGCCTGGTTACCGGCGAGTTGCTGCAACTCCAGGGCCGGAGGAAGCGACGCGGCGGCGGGAGAAGCAGCGCGGCCGTGGCCCGCTATGGCGGGACTAGGCTCGTGCTGCTTGGCGGTATCGGCGACGCGTTCCATGAAGGGAATTCCCGATCTGAAAGAAACGATGCAGCGGCGTGCGCGTTTACGATGGCGCGCGCAGCAGATTGTAATACTCGCGAAATTCGGAGCGCGACGGCAGCTTGCCTAGTTTTTGCAATTCGCGCGCGGTGCCGTGGATGAAATGCTCCATGCAGATCTTGCCGCCGGATTCGGCGGCGAGAAACGCGGCGGCGAGAGCGACGTTGCGGATGTTGCCGCCGGAAAGCTCGAACTGGCGCGCAAGGAAGCCGAAATTGACGTCGTCGGCCAAGGGTGCGGCGGCGGGAACGAGTCCTTTCCAGATGCGCTCGCGACAATCGGCGTCGGGAAAGGGAAATTCGACGATGTGGTGCATGCGACGGGTGAAAGCGTCGTCCATGTTTCGGCGGAAATTGGTGGCCAGGATGACGATGCCCTCGTATTCCTCCATTTTCTGGAGCAAATAGGCGACTTCGACATTGGCGTAGCGATCGTGCGCGTCTTTGACTTCGGAACGCTTGCCGAAGAGGGCATCGGCTTCATCGAAGAAAAGAATGGCGTTGGATGAGCCGGCCTCCTGGAAAATCTGGCTCAACTGCTTTTCGGTTTCGCCGATGTATTTGCTGACGACGGACGAGAGATCGATCTTGTAAAGATCGAGCGAGAGAGCGCGGGCGATGATGCCGGCAGCCATGGTCTTGCCCGTGCCGCTGGGGCCGCAGAAGAGAACGTTGAGGCCTTTGCCCTGAGCGAGGCGGCGGTCGTAGCCCCATTGAGAGTAGACGATGTGACGGAATTGTTCGGAGGAGCAGACTTCGCGCAACTGGCGGATGCAGCGGCCGGGCAGCACGAGATCGCGCCAGTCGTGAATGCAATGAATCTTCTGAGCCAGGCGGCGAAGTCCCTGGTTGGACTGAGCGCGGGCGGCAGATTCAATGTCGGCGAAAGAGACGGGTTCTTGAGGGTCACGAAGCATGGCGCGGGCGACAGCTTCGCGGCAGACACTATGAATGGCGCCGCCGGTGAGCTGGAATTTGTTGGCGAGAACAACGGCGTCGACGTCGGGCGCCGTGTCGCGGGCCATGGCTTCGATGGCTTCGGCCCAAAGAAGAGAACGATGAGCGAAATCCGGCGTGGGAATGGCGAAGGAGAGGCTGGCGTAATTTGCGGAAGCTTCGGCGAGAGAAAACTGAAAATTGCTACCCACAAAAATGAGGAAGCCCGCGGGGTCGAGCGCGTCGAGAAAAGTCTTGCGCTTCGGTTGCGAAGCAGCATCGGGCTCGGAAATAGATTCGGCGGAGGTGAGAAAGAGATTCGCGCCGTAGAGATGAGCCTCGCGCTGCAAAAGCTGAACTGCCACTGGCAGAGTGAGCTGATCGGAAGGAAGTTGGTCCAGTTGAACCGTTAGAAGAGGCCGGCGTTGCTGCATGGAAATGGCTTCGGCGACGGAGCGCTTGCCGCAACCTTTTGGCCCGTGCAGGAAGACAACGGCGCCTTGGTCAGCGTGCGAGGTTCCTACTTTCTGGAGGTCTTCGAGGAGCGGCGTGGGCAATTGAAGATTGCCAAAAGAGCGCGACGGATTACGAACCGACGCAAACGTCCTCAGCCGTTCATCGATGCCCCCTTGTTCGAGAAGATAGTCAACAATGCGTTGCTCCGCGCGGAGAGGACGGGAGAGAAAATTGGATTCGCGATCGGGAGAATCGGAACTGGAATGAATCAGCGGAATGCGAAGCAACCTGGCACTGGAGGAAAGAAGGACGCGCATGGAGAGAGTGTCTTCGAGTGAAGAGCAGAAGAGTCTGAGGATGAGGTCGGGCGTGGGTTTCTTGCGGGTGACATCATTCTGGACGTAGGAATAGAGCGTCTCGAAGCGGCTGTCGAGTTCGGGGGCAACACAAATGAGAAGGGCGAACTGCTCGAAGGGCGAGAGGCCAAAAGTGTGAGAGAGACGAAACAATGGAATGTTGACGCGAGCGAGTTGGGAAGCGTGCAAGCGCGCGGCGAGTTCCGCGGAAGAGTAGTCGATTTGAAGCGCCAGATTCTGCAGGGTCGGGGTCTGTGCAGAAGCTGGCTGCGAATTACCTGGGGAATTCTGGATGAGGATGGCGTCGACTTCTTCGTCGGAAATGTAGAGGCCGCGGAACTGATCTTCGCGCAAAAGTGTTGAGGCACGCAGGCGGAGGACTTGGCGGTGAAGCAGAAGTTTGAGGCAGTCGAGTTCGGCCAACAAGTGCTCCGCCGGAGAACGGAAAGGCAGTGCGGCACGAGTATCGGCCGCGCCGGAAGCCGCTATTCCTGTTGAGGAAGAAGCCATACTTCCATTCCTTTGAGCCAAGGCAGGACGTATCTCTGGTCCTGAAGGCCCGACATACGGAGAATCATGGAAAGTGGGCTTTGAGGCAGCCGGACTTCGAGGCGGTCTCCAGCTCGTCGGATTTCGCTAATACCCGAGAGGAAATTTTCATAAATGTAGCCGGGGCTGCTGGACTCGAAGCCAAAAAGTTTGCGGGAGAAGTGGCGGAGAGCGGCGCGAGAAACGAGTGTAAAGAGAGAGTCTAGCTTGGAATCGAGCTCGAATTCCGGCCAGAGGCCAGAAAGAGAAAAGTAGGAGACATTCGGCGCGAACGATTCAGGGGAGTCCAGAAGAATTTGCGACAAGAGGTCGTGGGCACCAGCCAGATTCAGTTGCTGAACGTCCAAGTCTTCAAGAGCCTGGCGAAACGAAGTGCCGTCGAAGCCGGTGAACAGCCTAAGAGCCGGATCATCGCAGCAATCGGCGAATCGTTCACGTCCGAAGCACTTTGCCGCGGACAGGTGGCGAAGAACGCCAGCAGTTTTTTCCGGCGATTCCGAGGATTCGGCAGCGACACAAGCTATTTCTTCCAAGTGCAAGTCTACTAGCGAAGGGCCCAGGAGAAAGATTCCACCGAAGGAAGAGAGAAAGGACTCGCCTTCCGAGATGTTCGAGGGAGTGAGGAAATTTCTCCTATTCGACTCACACAAAATAACAGCGGCGGCTTGTTGAGCCCAGGTAACATCGCCTTGGATCAACTCCGCAAAGAAAGAGAGAGCTGCAGCTGGATTGTGGGCACCGCAGCGAGCGGCGATTTCAACCGCGGATTGCACGTCGAAAGCCCCCAAGCACTCGAAGAGAGATTCCATCAAGCTCGGCTTACCGATTTGAAGCAGAACCTGGCGGAGCTCCAGCAAGCCATGGATGACGGCTTGGAGTTCAACGTCACCTTCACCGGCAGGATGCCTGGAGAGCGTTCGCGCAAGAAGGCGAAGGGCGTCCCCAAAACGATTCTCGGAGTAAGAACTGGCACGAAGCGGGGCAGAGTTCCACAGCTCTAAGACGATGCCGGCCCATTTTTGAAGATTGTCAGGGCGAGATAGAGAAGACGCAGAGTCAAAGCAAAGATTGAAGATCAGGCGGGCATCATCTTCGCGTAAGGCCCCCAATAAGCTTTCAAGCTGGCCAATCGAGGCAATCTGGAGGAGCAGTTCTACGGGCGGCGGGTCTCCGCGCAGAAAAATCGAGCAAATAGCCTGGCGGATGGACAAAATCTGTAAGTCGGAAAATTCCTCGTAATACCACTTCCCCCAAGCGCGACCGGATGCAAGATCGGAAAGGAACCGCGCCAGGTACGCGGCGCGATTGGGAAAACGCAAAATAGAATCACTGAGCTGTTCGCCTTCCACAATCGAAAGAATTTCGGAAGCCAGTGAGTGTCCCCATTCACGGGCGACGCCGTGAGCGTCAAAAAATCCGGCATCGAGGGAGAAATTCAGAGAGAGAGCCCGCACACGCCAAACGGAAGGATCGGAACTATGCAGAGCTTGCTCCAGGAAGGATTGGCAAACCAGTCCGAGGTGGTCGGCAACAATGCTGTCCAGACGTAGTTGCAAGCTCCGCACGTCAGAAATTTCCCTTGGGACATGATACGTCCCGGACCAGCGGCCCACGGTGAATTGGGCCTCGTTTTGGGATAGGTCAGCGGTCACGCGTTTATCGGGGCGAGCTCGGTTTGCGGAACGGATAGGACGGTTTGCCCTCTAAGTTCTTCGAGCACTTGGATGGCTCCGCTGATGCGCAACATGGTGTCGCGGAGTTCCTGGCGCTCGCGATCCAGCAATTCCAGGCGTTGACGGCCCTTCTGCAGTTCAGCGCGAAGTTCCTCGAGTCTTTCATTCATGACGAGCTGCTCCTCTCCTCAGAAAAACACTGACAGGTGTCCTGCCCGCTGTCGCCGTGCGATTCTAAACAAACGCGAAAAAGCTAGTTGTTGGCCCAGTCTCCTCGACATAACCGTCGTTAGCCACGGCGTTCGCCGCTTCTGAGGCAGACGGCGTATAGAAATGATCTCCGGTACTGGACTTGTATAAACGGTGTATTTGGACAAGAGACTTGCCCTGGAATTTCACGGTGCCTGTAACTTCCAATTGAGCAGTCGGCATAGGCGTCCCTATGCCGACATTGCCGCTGCCCGTAATGACCATCAAAGTGGACGGGGGATTTGGCGAGTTCGGAGCAATGTTCATAAATGCGAACCCTCCCGCTCCCAGTCCCTGATTGTTGATGAAGTCGGTCTCGCCGGTACCTCCGGTCAAAGCATTCCAGCCCAGATAAGCTCCTTGCTGCTTATTCACGACGGGAGTCGTAGTTCCCCCGACGTGAAGTAGGCCGCTAGCCACGTCTAAACTGGCCATGGGAGTTCCCGTTCCGACTCCCACATTGCCGCCGGTTTGCAGAAAGAGACGAAAGTCAGAGACTCCCGTCTCCGAAAAATTCAAGCCGCGTTGAACATTCGGCCCTTGCGGATTATGGTTGAGATGCCACTTCGTGATTCCACTGGCATCCTCAAAACTCATCAGCTCTTCCCATGTTGATGTGCCGCGAATGCCAAGCGGATTGCGAGGCGACGCAGTGCCGACACCAGCCTTGCCGTCAGACGTAATGCTCAGCCGGGCAGCTCCAGAAGTATAAAAATCGAGCCCCGAGGGGTTTTTTGCACCTCCGGCTTGGTTTGAGGCAATGCCTTCAGTCGGTGTGGCGTTGGATCCGAAAGACAAACCGGGATTGAGGCTGCTGCCGTTGTTCTGCTTGGCCGAATCGATATTGAGCCCGCCATTGATGCTGAGGTTTTGCGTGGGATTGGAAGTGCCGATGCCCACGTTGCCGCCCTTTTGAAGGAACAGGTCGGTGGTGGTTGGCTTGCCGCTGTTATCGGTTTCTCCGAAATTGAGGCCGGGTGGATTCGTGGCCGGTGGTGTTTCCCAAATGCTCCACTTCGGCGTGCCCGAAGCATCGCGGAACTGAACCAGGCTCTGATCGGCGGAACTGGCATTGATGGTGAGCGGACTGAGTTTATTGTTTGCCGGGTCGGCCGTGCCATCGATCAAAACGTTTAGTCTCGCCTCCAGCAGGCGGTCCACCTGCAGCGAGCCAACAACTTCCACGGCAACGCCACCATAAAACTGCCCATTTGTCGCGGTCGGGCTATTGGGCAAAGGATTAGGGGCAAAGCGATTTTGGATAGTCAGAGAACTGGAAGGGGACAAGACTTCGGCGGTGACATTGCCGGCATATTGCCGGCCGTTCACGGCCAAGTCGGCGCGATTTTCAAACAGTCCCGTGCTGGGATCCCAGGAGACCTGGCCGATGGGGATGTACCAGTTTACGTTCGAGTCGTCCGTCGCAAATTCCTGATACGGGATGGAATCGTCATTTGGAACGACGATGTCTCCGGGCAACGGAGGAGGCGGAGCTGGACTCCCCGGCGCGACGGGAGCGGGCAGCGACTTTCCGTCGACGACAATGAGATCGTTCGTCGGGCCAGTGGCATCCTTGGTGGCCGTGAGGGCAAATGCCTCCTGAAACCGGCCGAAAGCATTTGGCTGATTAATCCGCGTACACGCATCTGTGGGAGGCTGCAACATTAGCTGGGCATAGGAAATCCACAGATACATGGTCTGGGAACCCGGGATGCTGACGTTGGCATAAGGGGCAAACAGGTCCTGCGTCAGTTGCGTTTTGTTCAAAACCACGATTTCGCGACCAAACCCGTCAATAGCCATACCGGGTTGAACGTAGATATCTACTGCCGGGCCATTCGCGGCGGTAAGCCCATTGGGAATTAAGACGAGGTCGAGGCCGGAGACAATGCCCCAGGTGTGCTGGCCGACGTTATGGCGGCGGCGCATGTCCCGGTGATATTCCTGTTCGGCCTGAAAGTCAGTGGCGCCGAGGAATTCGCCCTCGTAGTAGTTGAGACGCTCAATATCCGTGATGTTGGTCATCGCAATTCACCTTCCGTGAAAGGACAAACACAAAGCGCTAAGCGTCAGATCCTTTTCTTCTTCGGCCCGCTCTTGGGAGTGGGACCACGTTCGGGAGAAACACCGCGTCCCGCACCGGTCAACTGGTTGACCTGTTGCTGCAATTGCTGGACCTGGCTCTTGAGAACGGAGACGGGATCGGTAACGTCAAAGCCGACAACCGTTTTCCCTTTCGTGTACATGGTGAGATTGTCCGATGTGGAAAACGCCGATGGCGTGAATTGCGCGCCGGCGGCAACGGCATCGTCGTTCCAGGCGGGATCCGAATCGACTTCAATCGGCGTTATGTTCTGACTGTTGATTTTGTAGGATTCGAGAGAGCGGAGCGCGAGCTCTGTGTCCAGTCCCACCAGAGGGCGCAAGTCCACGGTCTGTGAGTTGGGCGTCATGGCATTCACGAAAGTGGAGCCGAGTTTCTGCGCAACAAACATGGAGAGAAGCTGGTTGACCATGCCAGGGTTTGTAAAACCGGCGGAAGTGAGGCTTTCTCTCTGGTACGCTTTCGTGCCCAGGACGCCACGGATGCCGCGTTCGCCGCAGCAGATAAGCTCCAGGTAACGCTTCAGAAGGAGCAGGATTCGGTCAAAGCCGAAGATGGAAAGCCAATAATAAAGCGTGTGGAACGTAACGACCTGATGGCGGCAGCCAAAGTGGCAGATATCGATAATTTTTCCGTCCCTGACGGTGACACAGGCGAGACACACGCGGTCGTCGCAAGGATCCGGCGGGCAGGGCGGGATGAGCGCCATACAAATGCAATCCAGCGCAGAATCGGTGACCAGCACGTTGAGTTGGGCCACGATCAGCCCAAGTTGATCCAGATAGCTGGGAGTGCCTAGTGAAGGCGGAGCCGGGACGAGAATCTGGCTCAAGTTGTCTAGAATCAGGCAGTGCTCGACGGAAGAGGACGCAAAGTAATTGCTAACCGTCGCCAGGTAGTTGCAAACAGCGGTGTAGCCAAGATTAGGATCGGTAATTCCGTTAGGGACGTTGTTTCCAACGGCTGGAGCTTGCTGGATCAGCTGCCTGATTCCCTGAATGCACTGTTCAATCTGATAAGCGGCGGTACCGGGAAGAGAGCCTTTGGGAGTTTCCTGCGTCGTGGGAGCAGGGACGACACAGAGCCGGAATCCCTCGTTGATGCGCGTGGGCTCGCAAGCGCCGGCAGGAACGGAAGGCGACTGGGTCGCGGTCGAGTTGCAAGAGCAGCCGTTGGAGGATGAAGAGGAACCATTGCCGTTGCCGTGGCCGCCACAACCACAGCCACAACCGCAACTGCCTTTTGTTCCTCCGCAACTGCAGGCACTGCTCTTGGGAGACGCTTGCTTAAGGGGAGTGACGAGACGTGACGGTTGCTCTTGGTACTCGATCGTGATGCACCAAGTCTGTGTGGTGCCCTGACAATTTGCCGGAGGAGTGGAACGCAGAGGAGCACAATTCCCCGTTTGCTTGCTCGGCGTGCAGCAAGCCTGAATGGCCTTGATGACATTGAAGGCGGAATCGGAGCAGACGATGATGTCGTTGCCACAGGGGTCAATGGCGTAACCCGGTTTCACGGTGACCCATCCGTCGCACTCGCTGCACACCACTTGCATGCCGCAGACGACTCCCCAGCCATGAAGGTAGCGGTTGTGGAGACGGCTCTTGGCCAGCCAATAGGACTGCTCATTATTCAGATCCGCCTCGGTCAGTAGTTGGCCGGAGAAATAGCGCGTGCGATCGAGACACTCGAGGCCAGCACAAGCCGGGCAGCAACATTCCTGAGGATGAGCGGTCACGCTTTGCCTGGGTGGGGCAACCGAGACGTTAACGGCGGAAGCCACGGGGCTTCGTCCACCGACAAACACTTTCTTGATTGGTGGTTTAGTAGTCGTGGGCATTTAAATCCTCCTCGAACTCTTCTTCGCAAGCTGCCACAATCACCGCTTCAGGGCTGAACCTCATCCACCCTTGATTTCGAGCCAACTCTCGAAAGTGCCGCCCTGTAGACAATAGCCGCTGCCCGCGGGGCGCTCTCCGGTCCCGGTCGCATTAAAATCCGCCCGAACAAATTCAGCGCTTACGGCGCGTCCTTTCAGATCCAGGACGAAATCGCCCCGCAGGCGAATCAGAACATCGACATTTCCCAGTTTTCCGTTGGAGAGATTTCCGTAGAGTTCAGTATTGATCTTAAAAGGGAACGCAAGAGCTCTAGTTGTCGGAGAAGGAGAGATGGAGGTTGCGGCTGTGACCAGGTTACCGGCCACCGTCGCTTTGACGGGAATGACGGTACCAATCATGATGCAGGGATTTTGGAATCCCTGGGCCAGGTCGGTGGCCGATCGCGGGTCGAGCAGAATCTGAAATATGTGCGCGGCGTCATTCGCGTTTGGTGTGTGAACTTCATCGCTGAAGGCGATGACAAAGCCTGGAGTCGGATGGGTGCCTGGAGCCGCGATCTTCACGAGGCTGCCGAAGCTGATGGTGTCGCCATGCTTCCAGCTCAAGGCGTTGATCTGCACCAGTCCTTTTTCCAGGCCAGGGCCGGGATCGCCTTGATCGCCTTTGGGTCCGGTTCCGCCGTCGAGCCCGTTTTGACCGGGCGCGCCGTCTTTGCCTGGCAGGCCCGGCGGACCTTGCGGACCCGGCTTGCCCGCGACTCCTCCCTGTTCGCAGAGGCACTGCACTGCTTGCGTCAAAAGGTTGGTGCTGACGAGCAAGTGGCGATCCGTGAGATTGTCGATGTCGGGGAGCCCGACAGCCTGGCCGTATTTGTACCCGTTGATCGTTGCTAATACGATGCAATTGCCATCGGTACAGTCCGGGCAGCCTTCGATGGTTTGCTGGAACATGCCGCAGCAGTCATCCTGGACGACATCGAGAATGGCCACTCCGCCGGGAATCGATTGACCGTCTCCACTGTAAGAAACATAGAGACGGCTGCCGTCTGCGCTGAGAGTTTCGCTGGTGGGCTGGATTCCGACAGAAACGGGAGCGCCCAGAATATTGGTTAAACCGAGTTGGACGGCATGTACATCGGCCAGTTGCACGTAACCGGTCTTTGAGGCGGCACTGTCCCGCTCAAGCACATAAGCCCAGCGGCCTGCTGGAGAAAGACGCACGTCGATCGGTGGATACGCGAAGCCGGTGACGGGACTTCCGATCGTGGCGGCAGAACCCGGGCCGGCGCTCGGAATGCTGATGAAATAGAGTGTCTTGTTGGAGCTGTCAAGAACGGCGACGGTGTCCCCGGCGGTGGTCGAAGCCGCGGCGATCGCGGCGGGAGTCGAGCCGGCGAGGCCCGCGGTCACGGAGGTCGGCGCCGCGAGAGTCGCCAAAGTAATAGCGGAAACGGTGGAGTCGCCGGAATTTGCTACGTAAGCGTATAAGCCGCTGTCACTGATGGCGATGCTGACCGGGTTGGAACCGACGGTGACCTGTGTTGCCGGTGCGGGGGTTGGTGGATTCTTATTGATATCGGTGTTCCAAACAAAAACTCTGTTAAGGCTGGGAACCACGGCGAGTAATCGGCCGTCGGGAGATGGAGCAACAGCGAGGCGAATGGCGTCGCCATTTGCTCCGACGGAAGTAAGTGCATTGATGACGGTGGCCAGGTCGCTCGTAGCCATCACTTGGATCTGCGGTCTAGCGGTGGCTGAGGTCGTCGGCTGCAGAGCGACGTAGACAAAATCGCCGGCGGGGGAAACCGCTACATCCAAACCATCGTTTTTCGTGAAAGATTGCGAAGCCAGGATCGAGTCGTTTGTCGAATCAACGGCGTGAAGTGTTGCGACGTGCGCGGCTCTATCCCAGGTCAAAACATACAAACGGTTTGTCGCGTCGTTTGCCACTACACGCACGACATTGGCGAGACCGATGGTGCACGACCAATCCACCTCAATGTTCTGTCCGTCCGTTCCCGTGGACTTGGGATCGATTAGAACGTCGAAGCAATAACTTTCCAGAATGCGATTCGGCTGACAGGAAGTGGCGTCGCAATTGCAATCGTCAAAGAGCGTGGGAATGTCTTCCATGCCGCATTCCTTGTAGGAGACACAGATTTGAATCTTGTGTGGGAGCGCGTCGGGTTGAGAATTTGGCCCATATTGCTTCCGCCAATTCTCGAGGAATTTTGCCTCGAAGCCGAAATATTCCTCGGAGCCGACGAGAATCTCGCGCCCGCAGCAGTCGATGGCCGTGCCAGGTTCGATGATGACGTAGCGGTCCGGACAAGTGGGATGAGGCTTAACCTTGAGCCCGCAAACAGCGCCCCAGCCGTGAAGGCGCTGGTTGTGGCGGCGCAGCTTGCCGAGGAGATAACGCTGCTCGTCGGTGAAGTCGCGCTCCACAAGGAGTTTGCCTGTGAAGTAGTTGTTGCGGGCAAGTTGCGGGATGTCGCACTCCACGCAAACTCCGCCGGCTCCGCTGGCTCCGTGTTTGCAATTGCAGTCGCCCATGGCGCAGCCTCGCTTTCTCAATTCAGAATCGTGTTACAACCGATTCGCGATGAACGGCCTACACTGGAGGAAGGCCGTTTCGAGATCTCTTCGGGACTACCCAAAACCGTGTCGTAACCAAGCGAACCCTGGCCTTCGATCATGCCGACAGGGTATTTCGCGAGCACTGTGTCCACACCGACGAACGATTGCAGACCGATGCGGAAGCGCGGTTCTTCCCAGCGAAGCTGTGCCTGCGTGTGGGCGGGCTTGGCCATATCGATGATCTGTTGCAAAGCCATCTGGTCCGCGTCGGTGGCGCCGGGCCAGCGAGGAACGATGACGATGAACTGGTAGGCATAAGAATTGAAGAAATCGAGAGAAGGATTGCCGTAATCGATTAGCTGGAAAGTCCCGATTTTTGAATTTTCGCCGATTTGCAGGCGCTTCATAATGTCTTTGCCGAGAACCGCGGACTGGTCCCCAAGTCTGGCGCTGTCCACCACCAGCCAGCGGCGAAGACGAAACAGTTCAAGAATCCGTGGCTTGCGGCCGGTATAAAGCTCAATCATCAGCTTCAGACCCTCCGGAGTTCCGCGCAGGTCGAAAAGCTTGTGCGCCTGGCGGACAAGTTCGCGGCGCTTCCGAACCGGCCAGTTGTTTTGCAGGCTCAAACCAAGCCAACCGGCGAGCCAGGAAAGAAAATCATTTCCGGACACATTGGGAGGATTGGCCGGTGTCGCCTTCGGGTCGAAATAATGAGCAATGTCCGTAATCTGGACGGAAGTCTTGTTGCGAAGAGTGTCGAAAATCGAGAGGAAGCGCGCAGTAAAGTCCGCGCTGACCTGGTCTTCGCGATAGACCGCGGGCAAATATTGCAGAGAAGAAGCCCGCGGATAATACACCTTCATCTTTTCAAGGGCCGGTGTCGCCGAGCCATCGCCTTCCAGGGTCAAGCGGAGCCACAAGTAGCGTCCTGGAGGACTCAACGACAAGCAATCCCATTCACAGGATGGCGTCCCGGCATCAAGCTGTGCGGTGGCCCAACGGCTCTCCGGCAAGCTCTCAATCTCATCGATGGACTTGTCGGATTCAGCCGTAAAAGTATCGAGGCGGACCGCGGTTCCCGGAGGGACGCAGCCGCGAAGAACTACGCGGTGCCAAAGGCAGCGGTAGGTTTTGCTGTCGAGCGCATCGGAATAGTAGTAGCCCGAAGTGGGGAAAACGCCCTGGGGTGAGAGCTGGCAAACTCGTTGTGCGCCGTCGACAAAAACCGGATTGCCGGAGAGATCAAAAATCAGGGAACTGGCCGCCGTACCTGTGCAGGGCGAGCACGTTGTTGGACACCAGCCTCCATCCCCGTCCGACTGGTAGAAGTAGAACTTCTGCGTGACACAATCGCTTAGGCAGAGGTTTCCATTGACGTCCACAGCCACGGCCACGGGGCAAAATTCGCAGAGTACGTCGGAAGGCTGGCTGACCGTTCCATGAAAACTTCCGTCCGCGTTGAGAACCACCACGTAGCTGACTGATTCTTGCAAGACGTAAATGCGGCCTTCGCGGTCGAGTGCCAGCCGAGTGGGTTTCACAAATGCGGGATTAGAATCGCCTGCGCCGTTGTACGCAGCCTTCCAGCAACCATGCGTATCGAAGACATGAATCAATCCGTTGGCATAGTCGGATACGTAGGTCCAGTTACGTCTGGAAACGGCCACATCCCAGGGCTGCCAGGTGCCGGCGGGAAAGACCACGGTACCGGAGCAATCCGGATTGGGGTTTGCAAAGGTCACGGTGGGCACTGCCAGCGAGATAGTGATTCCAGCTGCAGTTTGATCCACCTTGAGGGGTCCCCAAACGTTCCTCAGAGTGAGTCCCTTAATCGAAAACATTTGAACGCGATAGTTTCCTCTGTCCGCGATATAGATGTTGTTACAGCAGGAAATCGCCAGGCCATGAGGGGAGGAGAGTTGCCGCGGCTCGGTTCCGCAGCCTCCGATGCACGGCAAGGTAACAAACTTTCGCTGGCAACGGTCGAAGCGTTTCAGAACACAGGCCTGGCCATCCAGGATGTAGACACGATTCTCGGTGTCCACAGCAACGCCGGTGGCTGCCTGCAACCCGCCGAAGCTGCCCTGTGGATCCACCAGCGGGCGAATCGACCCCGGCGACTGCAGCAGGGTCAAGGTGCACCCGCCATCGGCCAGGACAGTATTCTGGAGATCTGCGGCGCGCCATCCCGCGAGGCCATCGAGAACGAAATGTGGTTTCGTGTCGATCATCGAATTCCTTAAGACCCAGTGTCGTAGGACACGCCCACCTCATGCCCTTTGGGGTCGTTGTAAAGAAGTTCGGCTTTGTTGATGAGGACGTCGCGGCAAAAAGTCTGAAGCTGGTCGTCCAGCAGGATGAGCAACTGGTTGTCTTTGATGCGCGTAACGCCCGAAGTCTGGATGATGACGCGGTAGACATCGGAGTAGTAGACCGTACCGCCAAAGGGCCAGCCAGTGCCGTCGACGCCATTCACCGGATCGAAGTCTGGGCCGCCCTTGAGGGGATCGAACAACGTAGACAAGTTTGACTGGACCTTGTTCTTAACGGTCGCGAGGTCAAAATTCGGAGCGATGACCAACTGAACCTGGATTTTTATCTTTCGGTAGACCGGGCCTACGACGTAGACCTCAGAAGTAAGCAGACGGTGCTTATCGAGATACGCGCAAACTGCCGCGAGGGTTGTCTGATTTGGCGTAGGGGCCGGATCCGGGGCATTCGGGACGACAATCACCGTGACGACGCCGGGAACCGGGCCATTGGGGAAATTGGGATGGTACAAAGCCAGCGCATAAGCACGCTTCACATTTGCCCCGGGCGCCTGCGTCGCAAGATATTTGAAATCGTCGGGAGTCACGGCCCGGTCTTTACTTTGCAGGGCTAGGGTGGCGCGTAGTTTGGCATCAGCTACCGATTCTTCGTCGGTCCCTCCCGTGGCAGGATCGAAGTTCGTAACCGTGTCGACCGATGGCACCGATGTTTGCAGTTGCGAAATCGAGCCCGCTGGGACGTTCCCTTGATTGCCTCCACCGGCTCGATAAGAGCGCGCAATCACATTGGGATCCGAGCTGGTTTGGTTGATTACTGGAATTCGTCCGTGCTCGCCCGTACCCGTCGTGATGACGCCGGTATTTCGATCCAAGGTAAACACGCGATCGTTGGGGCCCGATGAGAAGAAATCGTCCACTTCCTGCCAGACGATAAAACCCTGGCCTTCGTCGATTTCCAGACGAAGGCTGGTCACGGAGACTTTTGTTCCATCGGAATTGGGTACCTGAACAGGAGCGTCCAGCACCATCACCGGCGTATTGGCTACCTGGAAGGTCTGATTCGGAAGGCCATTGCTGATGCCAAGAACCTCGTCAGTGAAAGTAATGGCCTGCGTGGCGCTGATGGTGTTCGTGCGAACGGCGGAGATTTGCGGCGGCATTTCGTAGCTGGCGGACTCGACACGGGCGCGAATCCAGAAAAGGTTGTCGGTCACGTTCCCCACCTTGGCGGCAACGGCGGCGTTCCCGGGACCGGGAAAAAGGACGTGACCTGCTTGAGAAAAAGCTCGTGTACTATCACTGTCGAGGTTGATACCTTGCCATTGCGTGCCGCCCCAATACTCCCAAACCAATGTCGCGGCAGGAGGAATGGCCGTCCCGCATTTCATGAGCGGTGGCGTCAAACCGTCTTGAAACAAAGAGACCGCTAGATTGATCTGTTCTGTCGGTAAGGATGTTGGCGAAGAAAATCCCAAGAGTAAGGCATTGCCTATTTGAGGTTTGGGACCAAAGGGATAAAACCACTGGCCCAGCACCGCATTTTTCTTGGTTTGCGGCGTATAGCCGAAGCCGTCAAAAGTCTGGACAGCCGTGAGCTTCGCGCCGATGGCGATGAGGGCCTGGTCAGTTTCAAAAACTACGGGCTGTCCCGTGCTATCTTGAGCGGCGACTTGGGTTCCCAAGGGGACAATCACGGTGGAAAGATCGTCTCTCGAAAGAGAAAACGTCAGTTCGGCTCTTGCCGGGCGGGCGGGTTCCAGTTCGATGCCAATGAGCTGCAGGAACTTGATGTAATTGCGATCGGGAACCTGATTCAGCCGGTAGACCAGAATTTCTGTCATCCACGCAAACAATTCCACGAGAGTGATGCCGGGATCGCTTTCGTTGAAGTTGGTCCATTCCGGGGCATAGCGGGGGATCAGCGTTTTTGCTTCCGCGACGATGTCCGCGAACTGGCGATTATCCAGATTGGGGGCGGCAAGCGGCATCCTTATTCTCCGGGCCCCTCGGTGAGATAAAACGGATAGACAAGATTGCCGAACGTGTTGTTGGAGCGGATACGGTAGTCAACGCGAATCAGCATGGTGTTTTCCTCGTTCGAGGGCGAAGTGACGCTTACGTCGAGTACATCAATGCGCGGCTCCCACTCGGTGAGGGCGTCTTTCACCAAGTGCTGCACGTTGCCGCGCGTCGCTGGGTTGTTGGGAGCAAAAACCAGGTCATGAATGCCGCAGCCAAAGCGCGGCAGCATCTGCCGCTCCCCTTTGGCAGTGCCCAGCAAGATCCAGATCGCTTCTTCAACGCTCTGTTCACCGGAGGAAAAATCGAATCCACCGCCAGGGGTAATTCGCAAGGGAAATTTCCAGCCGACGCCGAGGAAACGCCTGGCGAGGTCGCCGCTCTTAGTTATGGTTGATGCTGCCATTGCCCGGTTTCTCCTCTATGGCACCGAAACTTGCACGCCACCAACGAGCACGCGGCCGGAAACAGCAATGTCCCCGTTAACTTGAACAGGCTGGCCGTTGGATGGGGACAGGACTATTTCGCCCCCACTGGAGAGCACGACGGTCGAGCCGCCGGCGACCAATTGAACGTGAAAACCGGCGCCATCCTGAAGAATCATTACCTGGCCCTGCTCGACCAGAGCCGAGTTCTTCAGGAAAATGCGAATCTCTTTGGCACTGGTGGGATCCGGCGGCTGGGGATCCATGGTGAGGCCCGCAAGATTGTTTTGGCCGGCAGCAAGAATCATGACCGGCGAGCTCAAGAGGCTTTGGCCGGATTGCGGCGCGCCGTTGGCGTCTTTGCCTGTAAAGAAACACTGCGCGGCATACTTGGGGAAACCTGTAAGAGATGAGGTTGCAAAAATATCCTGCGCCGGAGTGGAATTATCTTTGTTTCCGATGGCAACGATCACCGCTTGCCACGAGTTCTCTTTGTCATTCCAGAACAGATTTTGCGGCGCAACCGATGGGCTGGGGGAAACCCAGGCTTTAGCGGCGGTGTCTAGAACCTGCTGAATGCCCCCCGGCAGCAATCGATAGACAAGAAACGTGGCCGCGGGTTGATTGAGGATGGTTAGAGGCGTTCCGTCGGCAAACGTAACGGGGCTGCAAGAGAGTGTGATTAGCTTTTCCGACATCAGGACCGATGAGGATTTTCCATCCTGTGTGAGCTGCGGAATTGGAACGAGCAGTGCCATGAATCCCCTCTCAGAGCCCGAATGTGTCGCCTGGCGCCGGTGTGTAGGCAGAGGCGACGACGGCAGTTGCAATGACCGTTTGTGCCTGGACGACGCCTTCAAAAATCGTGATCGGTGCGTTGACGTTAAGCGCGGAATTCGCGGTCACGTTGGCCATCATGCAAGTGACGTCGAGAATGCCGGTGGGAGCGTTGATGGTGATGCCCGGAGGCACATCACTGACGATGATCTGGTTCTGCGCGGTGGTCTGAATGGTGACACTTGGAGGCAAGTCCTGAAGTTTGATTTCCTGGCTTCCCGTCGTGTTGATCGAAACACCCGTGGCTCCGGGCGTGTCGTCCATGTTGATTTTGTGGCCGCCGTTCGTGGATATGGTTACGTTCCCAGAGCCCGGCGTATCGTCCATCAGAATCTTGTGGCCGCCCTTGGTGGTGATGGTGATTTTCTCTTCACCGTCGATATCATCAAAATCAATCTGATGGCCGCTGACAGTGCGTATTCTCCGCACCTTGGTGCTAATGTCAGGGTTCTTGACGGGAGGCTTATCCTGGCCGTTCCAGAGAAAACCGATAATGTAGGGATGTTGCACGTCTTCCTGATTGAACGCCACGAGAACTTCATCGCCCACTTCGGGCATGAACCAGGAACCTCTGCCACCGCCGGTCATGAGCGTTGCGACCGGCGCCCAAGTGCTGTCGTTTTGCCCGCCTAGGTAAGGCAGGCTGATCTGGACTCTCCCCTGCTGGTCGGGGTCTTCCACGCTCTTTACGACACCTGTCACGACACCGGGAATCTTGCTCATGTTTGTTTCTTCCGTTCGGTGACGTCTCCTTGCCGCCGAGCTGTAAATTCCGTGCGATAACCGCTCGCACCTATGGTGTGGGTCGAATCAGTCACGAAATACTCGCCATCAAAATCGCTACTGGCCCCTTTGAGATCCCCGGATTTGTCGGTTTGTACTCCGAAACCGAGGATTTCGACCGCGCATCCGGAACGCAGGTCGGGCAATCCCACCGTGCTGGCCGTTGCCGTAATTAATTTGTTGTTCTTCTTCGTTAATGCGGCCTTGGCTAGTTTCTTGGCTTCGTCTTTCGTATGCGCCGGTTGGTCCGTGATGACTTGCGTCCGGCTGCCGTAAGCCTGGGAAATCTTTGTGAGATGTGCTATTTCGGCTTGGGATTTCTTTTCTTCCTTCCACAGCTCCTGCAACGTATATGTAACTTCAATGGCCTTGTTCGCTTTGCGGTCCCAGCCGCGGACTGTAACTGCACCCACTTGGTCCGAAGTGGTCAACGTGGGCCGGAAACTGATAATGGATTTGCCCCATTCGAGCTGGTACGTAGGCGCATCTGCGGCGTTTGTCTTGCGGCCAAAGAAAAGTTTGGTCGCGTCTTCATCTTCCAAGTAAATGTCGTACCCATGCCGTCGGGCGCGTTCCAGCAGGAAAACGATGTCGTACTCGTTGTTCATGAAAACGGTCTGATCCGCGCCTTCGTTCGAGTCAGGTTCCGCATGAATGGTCAGTCCCAGTCCAGGCTGCCCCTTTTTCACTGGACGCCCGCACAATTCCTTGGCGATATCCGTATCCGTTTTCCCCGTGTTCTCCCAGGAATATGTGTGTTGTTCTGTGCGAAGTCGATGTAACTCGTTCAAGCCGTGGACGGAAAGAGTGGAGGCCCCCGACTCAGGATAATTTGGCTCCAGCCCGGTGATCTCGCCGCGCATCATCCTCCGCGTGTTGTTGAAGTAGCCCATCCAGATCTCGATTTTTTTCCCCGGATCGAAAACGCCCTTAAGTCCCTGCTGAGGAGGTGCAAACTTGAACGTGCGCTGCTCCGCATCCCAGTTATTGATTTCGATAGAGAAAGAATCGATGTCGTTGATGCTGTCCTTATAGGTCACTTGCAAAATGTCGCTCACGACGTCGCTATCGAGCTTCTTCTTATCGATGTAGACCTCGAACCGCGGAACATAGAAGGTCTCGTTCTGGCTAAAAATCGGAATGGGTGTCTTGGCGGCCATATCACCTCAAGGGGTCAGCGCGGGTATTTCCAGGACCGCTCCTCGCTGAAGTTCCAGCGGATCGAGAATGGAGTTCTGGTCGGCGATGGCACGCCACTGAGCCGGGTCGTCATAGACTTGATTTGAGATTTGACTTATCGTTTCGCCAAGCTGAACCACGTGCGCGTGGGTGCGGTCGGGAGATGAAGGCTTGATCCCGCCCAATTGCTCAGCGAGGGTCTTGTACTCCTTGAGAGATACGGTCAGCGTCGCGCGGAGCGGCACCCCTTGCGGACTAAAAAGAGTGAAGCGTTGGCGGACGCTCTCCACCACACACTTGAAGCCATGACGTTGCTGGCTGCCCAGGGAGCTATAGGATCTATTCCCGGGAAAATCGGCGCCCCAGGAAAAGAAACAAACCGGCGGCGCATGTGTCTCGCCGTCGATCTTTACAAGCTGATAGAACAAGTCCGTACGTTCGGTGACAGACTTGGCGTTGTCGTCCATCCCGTCTTCCGTCGAGTCAAAAAATAAGTCGAGAGACAGGGTCTCGGTTTGGCCGCGGACAAACTGAAGGATTGGGGAATCGAGTCCTGGAATTGTGACTTCCGCAATCTGCGCACCCTTGTTCAAGGTATACTCAGTAGGGTTGAATCGCACCTCAAGAGGTGCACCAAGACTGCCGCTCGAACTCACCGTTTGAAACGTGGCCTTTAAGGGATTTGCCATTCCATTCTCCTCGCGCCGGTTCAGTCCGATTCCTTGGAAGTTAGGCGGCGCTCTTGCGATAGCCGCTTGTCTCGCTCCAGCTCTTCCTTGACAGCTTTCACGCAGGCGCGAACGACTTCACGCATCACATGGGGATCCATCAGAGATTGCGAGTCCCCCACATGCACATTGCTGTTGACGTTGTTAATGCGAAAATCCATGGGTTCTCCCGATGAATTGCTCAAAGCAATTTCAAACCTTCGTGCGCAATCTCCAGTTCTTCGATGGCAACCTGATTTTGGGAGGCATTCAAGCTCGGCCCCGTCCACTTCACGGGAAGCCCGCGGGTGAACGACCAGGATTTCACCGGTTTTTGCTGTTCATCCTGCAGAGTGACGACGCCGTCACGTCGAACGACTTGTCCGCTCGCGAAACCGAAATGCCAAAGCCACAATTCATCGGAAGTGGCGACACCTCGCTTGAGGCGGAGGTTCGACCACTTCACGCGAGTGGGAAATCTCAGAATCAAGCCGTTGTTTCCCCCTTCCTTGTATTCCTCGATCTCCAGGCTCATATCCAGGCCGCTGCACTCGCTGAAACCGCCGGACGCCTGGCTTTTCTGAGGCGGTGCGGAACCTGCGCCGGAATCAACCAGGGTAATCAGGAAATTGAACGCCCGGTAGGGGTCGACCCGAATGGCTTGTGGAGTGCTTCCCATTCTGTTTCTCCGCTATTCCGTAATCTCCAATGCGTCGCCAACGCGGCCGATTCGGAAAACAACGAATTCCGCGGGCAACGCGGGGGCGATGCCGATTTCAATAAATAACTGGCCATTCGCCGTAGTTGCTTGCGGATTGTTCGTCTCGTCGCACTTCAGATAGAACGATTCTTCCGCTGTGTTCCCCGCAAAAGCTCCTCTTCTCCACTGCGCTTCGAGGAAGCTGGTAATGGAAGCGCGGAGAAGATGCCAGAGGTGCACGTTATTGGGCTCGAAAACCACCCATTGCAGGGAAATCAGCAAGGCATGTTCGATCATGAGGAATAGGCGGCGAACGTTGATGAACCGCCAACTGGAGAGGTCACTGAGGGTCCGCGCGCCGTAAACGCGCAACCCGCCACCTGAAAAGGAACGGAGACAATCGACGTCGATCGGGTTCAAGAACCCTTGCATCTCTGCGGTAACATCCGTCGTTAAGTCCTGGGCCCACTGCAGTTCCACGTTAGCCGGCGCTTTGTGAACACCGACGGACAAATCCGTGTCCGCGTATACTCCGGCGATGTGCCCGCTTGGTGGAACGCGGCGCACTGCGGAGTTTCCGAGTTGCAGAGGGTCGCGCACCAGAATCCATGGGTAATACAACGCGCCGTACATGGTCGTGAAACGCTGGCGCCAGCTTTGCACTTCACCGAGGTCGACGTGCAGTTTGGGATAGCCAAAATCGGGTGGGTCGAGAATGGCAAATCGGAACTGCATGAGTTGGCAGTGCTGGAGCAGCGACTGCTGAACCTGGTAGACCTGGTCAAGAGTGAAGCTAGGAGCGGCCTCCGTAGGCGGTGGCAGCGGAGGAGGAGCAATCGGAGGGGCGGCCACACTGGGCAAACAGGGATCCGGCTGCGGCTTCGGTAAAGGCGAATAGGTAACGGGGGGCGCTGGCTCGATCAAAATATCCGGCACGGCCACGATGGAGATTTCGTCTGCATCCTCCATCGACCGAATTCCCCATTTGTGATCGCTTCCTCGATCGCCGGTGAAGTCGACCATCTGCAAAGCGGCAATTCCGTCACGGCCGCCCCACAAGTCCAGAACGCCTTCGTCCAATTGCGGCGCGTTGGGGTTCGGCAAATTGGCCGGGGGATTCGAGCCGGAGAACAGGTCTTTGACATGAACGTACTGGGAAGGAAGTTGTACCTGCTTCCGCTGGTCTTCCGCGGATTTCTGCGGGTTCACGACCTTTTCGAAGTAGCGCATGTGGCCCGTATTCATGGACAAGCCCGTGAAGATTTCTTTTGCGCTCCCGTTCACGTAAACGGTAAAAGCGAATTCCACCGTCTCGAAGGCAATGGACTTTGTGAAGTCCAGCGCGGCTGGCAACGGGGAATCCCATTGCAGCATGTTGGTGGTGGGGTCGACGAGCGTCACCGTGCGGTAATCGACGATGGGTGCGGGCGACTTCGTTTGATAGATTTTCACGAGAGAATATTTCAGGAAGCCCACGACAGACTTCACGAAAGAATATTTGCCCGTGACAGGCTGAGCCGCCGAGGACGTCGCCGTCGCCGCAAGACTCAAGTGCGAAACGGAAACCTGAACGCTGTCGCCCCAGCTACCAGGATTTACAGCTTTGACTTCGAGCGTGGGCAAGCCATTGGCGTCGTAGAAGACTCCGTGAGACCTGGAACGGCCGGTGTCGACTTGAATCGTCTGGGTGAGATCGAATTCGGAAGCGATGCTTTCGGACCAAGTTAGGGTGTTGGTGGAAGCGTCCACTTTGTCGACCAATCGATCTTCGTGATGAAAGTCAGTGAACGTAATGGGAGACACGAGTAAGAAGCCGGACTCCAGAGGGACCTCCCAATAGATTCGTTTGGCTGGGATGTCGATCGATTTGATTTTGTGCCAGACCTGAAGAACCGATTGCGATACCTGAACAACAGAGTCAGGGAGAAATCCGGCTACGCTGTTGACGATGGAACTCTGACGATCCGCTGGCTGGGCACCAACGGCATTCGCGACCGTGGATTGTTGCAGAGTCGCCAGTGCGCCTTTGGCGAACCCGGCGACGGAAAGGACGACGGAGCTCATCCCATCGACCGACTGGGCGCCGTTTGTTGTCGTGCTTGTTTTTGGGGCCGCGACTCGTACGACGTAAAGGCTCTCGCCCCCATTGTCGAAAAATGCTTTCGCGGAGTACGCGAGATAGCCGTTGGAAATAAAGTTTCCGAATGTCGATTGAAACTGCTGCCACGATTCGACGAGAGTGGCCTTGTGAACGGGTCCTTTTTGCGCAATGCCGACAAATCCAGCAATGTCCGTGCGCAGCGGCTGGACCGTTTGAGTAGCGTTGTCCACGCGCTCAAAATAAACGCCGGGTGTGGCGTAGGTCGGCATGCCTTAGCGATCTCCTGAGTTTCTAGGCAAGTTCGAGACGTTCGTGGCAGATCTCAATGCTCTCGATGGCCACGTCGTTGGTGGTGGCGTTCATGGCTGGACCTTCCCATTTGCAGATCCAGCCATTCTCAAAATTCCAGCGAAGCACGTCGTTGTGTTGTTCGTCTTGCAGGACAATCGCACCGTTGCGGCGGTCGGCTACGCCGTTGAGGATGTTCTTGTACCACTTCCAGAGATCCTCATTGGTTGTATAGCCGCGCTTCAGCGTAATGTTGGTGAACTTGCGAAGCCCGGTGAGCTTGCGTACCGAGAGTGGGATGTCTTTACCTTCGCGGTAGTCGACGGAATCCGTGTTGGCGGTCAGACCTCCGCACTCCCGGAAGGACGCCACGCTGGTATTGTCGAGTTCGACGCGGAAGTTATAGCCACGAAAAGGATCGACGCGCGTTGTTGACATTTGCTCCTCCTAGATTCTCTTAGAGTTCCTGGACGGAAGAACCGCCGGACCACTGCCCGATTCGGATAATGACGAACTCGGCGGGGAAGACCGGAGCGACGCCGATCAACATGATGAGCCGCCCGTTATCGATGTCGTCCTGGGACATGGTGTCGCGTCCACATTTCACGAAGTACGCCTCCTCAGGTTTTGAGCCCATTAGGCCCCCTTCTCTCCAGATAGTGGTTAAGAAGGCGGATACGCTTTGGATCAAGCGGTTCCAGAGCGTCTGGTCGTTGGGTTCAAAGACTGCCCATTGCGTACCTTGGTCCAACGATGCTTCGAGAAAGATGAACAAGCGGCGGACGTTGATGTACTTCCACTCGGTTAGGCTGGTAATACAGCGGGCGCCATAGACTCGAAGGCCGCGGCCTTGCGCCCGGAAATCACGCAAACAACAGATGTTGTTGGGTTCGGGGTTCAGGATGTCCTGTTCGCCCTTACTGATTTTGAGCTCCAAATCGTCAATACTGTCGATGACCACGTTGGCCGGTGCTTTCCACACGCCGCGATCGTTATCTGTCTGCGCGTAAATGCCGGCCATGTGCCCGCTGGGCGGAATTGTGAGCGGCATGTTGGTAAGCGGGTCGGTAACGATGAGCCGCGGGTAGTAAATTGCGGCATACTTGGTGTCGTACAAATCCCGCTGGTTCTGTATGTCCTGGATACTGGGAGTCCCGCCAGTCTTTGAAGACGCAGGGTCCAGGATTGCGAAGCGGTACTTCAACAATTCACATTGAGTGATCAACGCGTTCTGGGTGTCCTGGTCGGTAATCCCCGGCGCGCCGATGATGCTGATACTCGGTGCGTCCACGAGAGCCGCAATTCCTGTGCGGTTTCCTGGCCCGAGATCTGTTCCAACGAAATCAGTTCCCGTAGGAGCGCTGCCATCCGTGCCCCCGGCCATGACCACGTTCCATCCATCGGGTGCCACAGGCATGGTACTGGGGTCGGTAGTGGACTGATCCGATGGCGCAGGACTTGGAACACTCAGCAGCGCGGATCCGTTGATGATCGCCGTTCCGTAAAAATAAGGTGTAGTGTTATCGAGAGTGAGACCGCGAAAAGCCTCGCTCACATTGCCGCAAGACGCGGAAATATCGAATTCGCAGGTCCGTGCCCAGGTTGGGAGGGGAGGCGCAAAGGCGGCATTGGCGTTTACGGCGGTCAACTGTGCAGCTGTGAGCCCGTTAACGAGTTGAATCCCCTTGGTCCCCTGTACGCTTTGCACCTTACCGTAGAATTTCCCGCCGGGATTGGCCGTAGGCACGGCCGTGGGAGTAAAGACAGCAGTGCTGGCCTGCCCGACCCAGGTACCGCCAGCGTTTGGCGTGCCTGTGAGCCCGGTAATGACCATAGGACCACCCGGAGGAACGGCTCCGACCACGATTCCCGTTGCGTTCGTACCGGTCTGTTTAACCTGCTCCCCCGCTGTGAAAGTCCCGGAAGTCACAGCCCCCGCCACAGAGTAGTTCCCTCCAGGATCAAACTCGACGATCGCTCCGGCGTAGAAATTCTGTGCGGAATTCAGGGTTACGAGATTGTTTGTTCCGCCACCAAAATTGCTGACTCCCTGCACCTGGGACCGCGCACGCGAACTCGGCGCGACTTGCACGCGTAATCCGACAAGCGTGGGATCGGACGGTGTGTTACCCCAAATCCCCGGGCTGGCAGCCCTCAGGGCAAAATTCGCAGTATTTGGAACCGGCGCAAGAGGGACCCCTGCAGAATTGAGAGGCGCACCCTGAGCAGTAACTGCCGTAGCGCCCGTGAGTGCCACAGTGGTGTACTGCGCGTCAAAGGAGTTGGTAAGCGCCGGGGTAAACCAAACCACGCTATTCTGGCTGTTGTAACTGGACACCGTCAGTGTTGAGGAAACCGTGGTAATCCCATTCTTTATTTGAGTCAGAGTGAATGTGGTGCCGTTCTCCAGTCCCAGCAGGCTCTTCAGCTTCGCCGAGATCGCATTCGCCTGGACAGAGTCAACCAAGCGGGTCATTAGAGTTGGAGTTCCAGCGCTGTTCTCCAAAGCGTTGGCTGCGGTGGAGGCAGCGGGCGGACTTGTTTGATTTGCCACGCGTTTGATATAGAGACGCTTCCCCCCGTTGTTAAAGAAGCCAGCCACCGCGTGAGGAAGAAAGTCGAATCCAGCTCCAGTGAACCCGGGAGTGAAATAGCCTCCAAATGTCCGCTCGAATTCGGGATAGCTGGTGACCAGTACAGGCGCCAGCCCATCGAGCGGACCCTTTTGCGTAACCCCCACAAAACCTGTGGTGCTGGTGCTTACTCCTTCAATGGGCTGTGCTCCCGTGATTTCCTCGACGTAAACTCCGGGTGACAGATACTCTGGCATGGCATAGCCTCCTCAAAATTCGCTACGAAAGTCGCAAATCCACCAAGTTTGTGGCGTGGTCGTACTCGATGAACCACGGAACCGTTTGCTGTAGTCCACCCTGGGTCGAAAACAGGAAAATCTCGCGAACCCGGCCCATGCCGTCGAGCCCGTAATAGCCGTCGCTGTCGGTAAGCGCTCCTACTTCGTGGTATTCCGCGGTGAGCGAACCCGAATCGACGACCAGGGTCGACGCGCCGTTCAGAAGCTGACCGGCGAGCAATACACCGTCGCCTGCGTTGGCATCGGCGGAGAGCGTGGTTGGTGCTCCCACGAGGCTTGGAGTGAGCAGCGTTACGGCGGTCGACATGGGGTAGCTATGGTTCAAGGTGTTGCGCAAGAACACCTGGCCGGCCGCGGGAGCTCCCGGTCCAAGGTGATCCACGACGCTGTACTCGACCACCGTCTGCGACGAATTGCGAAGCTGAATGACGGAGTTCGCGGCCAGCCCGGGGCGATTCGACAGATTCAGGACATTGTCGCCAACAGCGACATCTTCCGTGAGGCTTAGCGCCACCGGCGTATTCATCGTGACGTTCTGCGCTTGAGTTCCCAGCGTATGATCGAAATACAAAGGCGTTCGCATCGCCGTGGCATGGATCGTTGGCGGGTTTAAAGGATCGTCCACGCTCAAGACTTGAGCACTGGGGATCGGCGCTCGAGTCAAGTCATTCACAACTCGCCCTTGGATGCGCAACGGTAAACGGCGCAAAGCTTTGGCCGGAATGGGAATAGGAAATGGCTGAGCAGCAGGAACGGGCTGGACCCAGCTCAAGTCTCGAAATCCGGGGGCTATTAGCTGCAAGTTGAGGTTGTAACCGGTTGTGTCGTGGTGCGGAAAAGACAAATCGGGATAGCCCGTCAGGGCGAACAGTCCATTCACCGTTTTCTTCAATTGCAAGTCGGCGCGACCACTGACCACCGTGAAATCAGGTGCATACAATTCACCGAGAATTTCGTCCGTCACCGAACCCGTGAGAAGGGCCAAATACGACGTGGTGCAGTCGTCCGCGACGGCATAGAGCAAATCGCCAACAGTAACCTGGTGCGGACTCGTCAAAACTCAGCTCCCTTACGTCATCGAAAGAATCTGCGAGTACGTCACTTCCTTGTCCAACACCGGGCTCGACTTGACGTGTTCGAGTTCGGAATCAATCTTTGCCACCTGCACGAGATAGGTGACCGAGAGCTGATAGGGCTCGCCCAGGGCTTCCCAGACCAGGCTGAGCTCTTCGAGCGTCAGCGCTTCGAGGTTCACGCGGAGCTGCTCCGTCGAGTTCTGGAGCACTCCATGCAAGTCAGCGCCGCGAAGAATGGAGTGGTCATTGAAGACTTGCAGGACGCGGCCCAATAGTGTCTGGCAAGTCAGAGGATCAGAGGCCATCGGAGTAACCAGGTAATGCATCAAGACCGGAAGTGGTGTCCGCACCAGCTGAGTTGCCGATCGTCTTTCCGGGGGTTCGTTCAGCATTTCGGCCATACGGGACACTTTGTACAGCCAAAGCGAAATTCCCGGCACGGACCCCAACGTATTCATATCCGGCGGCGAAAAGAGCTGAATAGGCACATTCAGCGGAACGGCTAGAGCGTTGGTGATGTTGGCGGTCAACATGGCCTGTAGGGAACTGCTGACAGCGCTGAGTACCGAGTAATCACTCATGCGGCCTTCCAGACGCTATCGGCCCGTAAACGCTCTCATATCGTTCGAGCGAATCCTTCAGCACATCCATGAACGTCCTGGCATACGCAGGGCTGGTGATAATGCGCGTATGCACGCGGGGCTGCACGTCACCTTCGTAAAACTGCGCAAATTCCAAGATCACCTCGAAGGCGTTGTGCCCGGCTTTAAAATAATTCGCGTACCGGCCCTCCGGCTCCCCGCCGAGGTTGCCTGTGCGCGGCTGCTCTGGCATTCGAGCCTCCGTGCGTCTCTGGCATTTGCGATGCCATCTCATTTCTCTTTTG
>Ga0066661_10000035_pt1 | contig 27640 bp, 31 predicted proteins | sample GraSoiAngelo_110_FD_66454 | JGI IMG/M metagenome (GOLD analysis project Ga0066661, IMG submission 66454) | Grasslands soil microbial communities from the Angelo Coastal Reserve, California, USA - 14_0903_12_30cm | ecosystem: Environmental > Terrestrial > Soil > Grasslands | place: USA... | reverse complement strand
CCGGCGCCCTCCACGGGGCGCTCCAGGCCGGGGCGATGTGCACCACGTTCACCGCCTCGCAGGGCCTGCTGCTGATGCTGCCCAACATGTTCAAGATCGCGGGCGAGCTGACGCCGGCGGTCTTCCACGTCGCCGCTCGCGCCGTCGCGACCCACGCGCTGTCGATCTTCGGCGACCACTCCGACGTGATGGCCGCCCGCGCCACGGGCTTCGCGATGCTCTGCTCCTCGTCCGTGCAGGAGGCGCAGGACCTGGCGCTCGTCGCCCACGCGGCCACCCTCGAGGCCCGGATCCCGTTCCTGCACTTCTTCGACGGGTTCCGCACCTCGCACGAGGTGGACCGCATCGTGCCGCTGGCCGACGGGACGCTGCGAGCGATGATCGACGACGAGCTGGTCCACGCCCACCGGTCCCGCGCCCTGAGCCCGGACCGCCCGTTCGTCCGCGGCACCGCCCAGAACCCGGACGTGTTCTTCCAGGCCCGGGAGGCGGCCAATCCGTACCACGCCGCGGTCCCGCGGGTAGTGGCCGCGGCCATGGGGCGCCTGGGCGCGCTGACCGGCCGCGAGTACCGCCTGTTCGACTACCACGGCGATCCGGAGGCCGAGCGCGTGCTGGTGCTGATGGGGTCGGCCGCCGGCGCGGCCCAGGAGGCCGTCGAGGCGCTGCGGGCGCGCGGCGAGCGCGTCGGACTGGTCACCGTCCGCCTGTTCCGTCCCTTCGACGGGGCCGCGCTCGCCGCCGCCCTGCCCGTCACGGCGCGGGCGGTGGCCGTCCTGGACCGGACCAAGGAGCCGGGCGCCCTGGGCGAGCCGCTCTACCAGGACGTGGTCACGGCGCTGGCCGAGCAGGGCCGGCACGTGCCGCTGGTCATCGGCGGCCGCTACGGCCTGGCCTCCAAGGAGTTCACGCCGGCGATGGCCGTGGCCGTCTTCGGGGAGCTGGAGGCCACCGAGCCTCGCCGCCACTTCACCGTCGGCATCAACGACGACGTGACGCGGCTCAGCCTGCCCGTCGACCGCTCGTTCCCCGCCGAGCCCGACGACGTCGTGCGCGCCGTCTTCTACGGGCTGGGCAGCGACGGCACGGTCGGCGCCAACCGCAACTCCGTGAAGATCATCGGCGAGCAGACCGACCTGTTCGCCCAGGGCTACTTCGTCGTGGATTCCAAGAAGTCGGGCTCGCTGACGGTCTCCCACCTCCGCTTCGGGCCGAGGCCGATCCGCTCCACGTACCTGGTCGAGCGCGCCAGCTTCGTCGCGTGCCACCAGTTCAGCCTGCTCGACCGGCTGGACGTGCTGGGGCTCGCCGAGCCGGGCGCCACGTTCCTGCTCAACAGCCCGTACGGCACCGACGAGGTGTGGGACCGTCTCCCGGTGGAGGACCAGCGGTCGATCATCGAGAAGCGGCTGCGGTTCTTCGTGGTGGATGCCAGCGGGGTGGCCCGCGATGCGGGGTTGGCCGGCCGCGTCAACACGGTGCTCCAGACCTGCTTCTTCGCGCTCTCGGGCGTGCTGCCGCGGGAGCGCGCCGTCGCCGCCATCAAGGCCGCGATCGCCAGGACCTACGCCAAGCGCGGCGAGGCGGTCGTGTCCCGCAACCACGCCGCCGTCGACGCCGCGCTGGACGGCCTCCGCGAGGTGTCCGTTCCGGCCGCGGCAACGTCGACGCGGCACCGCCGGCCGGCGTTGACCGGAGACGCCCGCGAATTCGTCCAGCGCGTGACGGCGATGATGGCGGCCGGACAGGGCGACCTGCTCCCGGTCAGCGCGCTGCCGCCCGACGGCACGTTCCCCAGCGGCACGTCCCGGTTCGAGCGGCGGGGCATCGCGGAGGAGATCCCGGTCTGGGACCCGTCGATCTGCATCGACTGCGCCAAGTGCGCGCTGGTCTGCCCGCACGCCGCGATCCGGATGAAGGTGTTCGGCGCCGACGCGCTGGAGGGCGCGCCGGATGGCTTCCAGCACAAGGAGTGCCGCTCGAAGGACCAGCCCGGCCTGCTGATGACGATCCAGGTGGCCCCGGACGACTGCACCGGCTGCGGCACCTGCGTGGACGTCTGCCCGGCGAAGTCGAAGACAGAGGTCAGGCACAAGTCGATCGACATGGCGCCGCGCCTCGACCACCTCGACCGGGAGCGGGCGAGCTGGGACTTCTTCCGCGGGATCCCCGAGTTCGACCGCACGCAGGTCAAGGTGGCCACGATCAAGGGCTCGCAGATGCTGGAACCGCTGTTCGAGTTCTCGGGCGCGTGCGCCGGCTGCGGCGAGACGCCCTACCTCAAGCTGCTGACCCAGCTGTCCGGCGACCGCCTGCTGGTCGCGAACGCGACCGGCTGCTCCTCGATCTACGGCGGCAACCTGCCCACCACGCCGTGGTCGGCGAACCGCGAGGGCCGCGGGCCGGCGTGGTCCAACTCCCTGTTCGAGGACAACGCCGAGTTCGGCCTGGGCATGCGCCTGGCGCTCGACCACCAGCGGGAGCACGCGGCCCAGCTGCTCCGGGCGCTGACGCCGGAGGTCGGCGAGGAGCTCGCGCGGGCGCTGCTGACGGCGGACCAGGCGGGCGAGGCGGGCATCGGCGCGCAGCGCGAGCGCGTCCGGCTCCTGCGCGAACGGCTGGCCGGGCTGGCGGATCCTCGCGCCGGTGAGCTGGCCCGGATGGCGGACCACCTCGTCAGGAAGAGCGTGTGGATCGTCGGCGGCGACGGCTGGGCCTACGACATCGGGTCTGGCGGCCTCGACCACGTGCTCGCGTCGGGCGCCGACGTCAACGTGCTCGTGCTCGACACCGAGGTCTACTCGAACACCGGCGGCCAGGCCTCCAAGTCCACGCCGCGGGGCGCGGTGGCCAAGTTCGCCGCCGCCGGCAAGCGGACGCGCAAGAAGGACCTGGGGATGATCGCCATCGCGTACGGGGACGTCTACGTGGCGCACGTGGCCCTTGGCGCCGACAACGCTCAGACCGTCAAGGCGCTGGCGGAGGCCGAGGCGCATCCCGGTCCGTCGCTGGTCATCGCCTACTCCCACTGCATCGCCCACGGCATCGACATGGCGGCGGGGATGAGCCACCAGAAGGAGGCGGTGGACTCGGGCTACTGGCCCCTCTACCGCTACGACCCGAGCCTGGGCGCCGCGGGCGAGCACCCGTTCCGGATCGACTCGCGCAAGCCGGTGATCCCGCTGACGCAGTTCGCGAGCAAGGAGGCACGGTTCACGATGCTGGAGCGGTCGCGACCAGCCGACTACGAGCGGCTGATGGAGCAGGCGCAGCACGACGTGGACGCCCGCTGGCACCTGTACGAGCAGCTGGGGGAGATCGACCGTGACGACGCCTGACCTGCGCACCACCTATCTGGGCCTGGAGCTGTCGAACCCCCTGGTGGCGTCGGCCTCCCCCCTCTCGGCCGGCCTGGACACGCTGCTCCGGCTGGAGGAGGCGGGCGCGGGCGCCGTGGTGCTCCAGTCGCTGTTCGAGGAGCAGATCGAGCACGAGGAGCTCCACGTCCACCACGTCCTGGAGACGGGCTCCCACAGCCAGCCGGAGGCGTGCGGCTACTTCCCCGAGCTGGACGACTACAACACCGGGCCCCGCGCCTACCTGGACCACCTGGAGGCCGCGCGGACTGCCCTCGACGTCCCGGTCATCGCCAGCCTCAACGGCTCCAGCCCCGGAGGGTGGGTCCGGTACGCGAGGCTGCTCGAGGAGGCGGGCGCCCACGCGATCGAGCTGAACGTCCACTTCGTGCCTGTGCACCCGTCGATGCCGGGGGTCGAGGTCGAGGCGCGCTGCCTGGAGCTCGTGGCCTCCGTGCGCCAGGCGACCCGCGTGCCGCTGGCGGTGAAGATCGGCCCGTTCTTCAGCTCGCTGCCCGACATGGCGAACCGCCTGGCCCGGGCCGGCGCCGACGGGCTCGTGCTGTTCAACCGCTTCCTGGAACCGGACATCGACCTGGAGACGCTGACGGTGGTGCCGACCGTGCGCCTCAGCACGTCCGAGGAGGTGCGGCTGCCGCTGCGCTGGATCGCCATACTGCGCGGCCGGGTCGGCTGCTCGCTCGCGGCCACGACCGGGGTCCACGAGCCGGAGGACGCCGTGAAGCTGCTCCTGGCCGGGGCCGACGTGACGATGATGGCGTCGGCGCTGCTCCGGCACGGGCCGGGCCGGCTGAGCGAGGTCCGCGAGGGGGTCGCCGCCTGGCTGGAGGACCACGAGTACGAGAGCGTGGCCCAGCTCCGGGGCAGCATGAGCCAGCGGTCCGTGGCCGACCCGGGGGCCTACGAGCGCGCCAACTACATGAAGGCGCTGACCGGCTATGTGGTGGGTGAGCAGCGATGAGGACGCTCCCGGCGGCCCGCCTCGGCGACCTGGTGGCGGCGCTGCGCCGCCGCGGCTGGCGGGTGATCGGGCCCGTCCTGCGCGAGGGCGCCGTGACGTACGGCGAGGTCGAGTCGGCGGCCGACCTGCCGCGCGGGTGGACGGACCGGCAGGACGCCGGCACGTACCGCCTGGAGCGCGACCCGCGCGACCTCTTCTTCGGCTTCACGCTCGGCGCCCAGTCCTGGAAGCCGTTCCTGTTCCCGCCCCGGCTCCGGCTGTGGAGCGCGGAGCGGGACGAGGGCGGCTCGTTCGAGGTGCGCGGCGAGCGCGAGGAGGCGCCCATGCAGGCGTTCCTGGGCGTCCGGCCGTGCGACCTGGCCGCCATCGCGGTCCAGGACCGCGTGTTCCTGCGGGGCGACCACACGGACCCCGACTACCGGCGCCGCCGCGAGCGCGCGTTCCTGGTCGCCGTCACGTGCGGCCAGGCCGCCGCCACCTGCTTCTGCACGTCGATGGGCCACGGGCCGCGGGCCCGGAGCGGGTTCGACCTGGCCCTGACCGAGCTGCGCGACGACGCCGGTCACCGCTTCCTGGTGGAGGCGGGCACCGAGCGCGGCGCCGAGCTGCTGGCCGAGCTGCCCACCCGGCCGGCCCGGCCGGGGGATCGGCAGGGCGCCGAGCGCCTTGCGGCGGCGACCGCCGGGCAGATCACCCGGCGGATGCCGGCCGGCATCGCCGGTGTCCTGCGCGACAGCTACGCGCATCCGCGCTGGGACGAGGTCGCGGTCCGCTGCCTGGCCTGCACCAACTGCACGCTCGTCTGCCCGACCTGCTTCTGCATGGCGGTCGAGGACACCACCGATCTCACCGGCGCCGCGCACCGCGACCGGCGCTGGGACTCCTGCTTCACGGCGGGGCACTCGTACATCCACGGCGGCAGCGTCCACGCCTCGACGGCGTCGCGGTACCGGCAGTGGCTGACGCACAAGCTCTCGACGTGGGTGGACCAGTTCGGCACCTCGGGATGCACCGGCTGCGGCCGCTGCATCGCGTGGTGCCCGGCCGCCATCGACATCACGGAGGAGGCCGCGGCCATCGCCGCGAGTCCAGGAGGTACGAGATGCTGACCGTCGCCGAGGCCGTGGCCCGGTGCCCGCTGTTCGACGGGCTGCCGCGGCGCTACCAGGAGCTGATCGCCGGCTGTGCGCGCTTCGTCCGCTTCGACGCCGACGTCGCGATCTTCCTGGAGGGCCAGCCGGCCGACCGCTTCTTCGTCCTGCGCGAGGGGCGCGTCACCCTGGAGGTGTTCTCGCCGGAGCGTGGCCGCATCGTGGTCCAGACGCTGGGTCCGGGCGACGCGCTGGGCTGGTCGTGGCTCTTCCCGCCCTACCGCTGGCACCTGGACGCGATGGCGCGCGAGCGGGTGGCGGCGGTCGCCTTCGACGGCGCCTGCCTGCGCGGCAAGTGCCACGAGGACCACCTTCTGGGCCACCTGCTGATGGAGCGCTTCGGGGACCTGATGCTGCAGCGCCTGCAGGCCACCCGCCTCCAGCTCCTCGACGTGTACGCCCATGGCAGCCGCTGAGCCGGACTTCCTGACGCCCCGGCCCGCGCGCGTCCTGAGCCGGCGCCGGGAGACGCGAGAGTCGGTCACGATCGCGCTCGAGGCGGCCGGCGAGGCATGGCTGCCCGGCCAGTTCAACATGCTCTACGCGTTCGGCGTCGGAGAGGTGCCGATCTCGATCAGCGGCGACCCCGGCCGGCCGGACCGCCTGGTCCACACCGTGCGCTCCGTGGGCATGGTGTCGGAGGCGCTCTGCCGCCTGCGGCCCGGTCAGTGGGTCGGGGTGCGCGGCCCGTTCGGGTCCACCTGGCCGTTGGCCGCGGCGCGCGGCCGGGACGTGCTGCTCGTCGCCGGCGGCGTCGGCCTGGCGCCGCTGCGGCCCGTGGTCTCCGAGCTGTGCCGCCACCGTCCGGACTATCGCCGCGTGACGCTGCTGTACGGCGCCCGCGCGCCGGGCGACCTGCTGTTCCGGCGCGAGCTGGAGCGCTGGGGACACCGGGTCGACGTCCTGGTCACGGTGGACCGGGCGGCGCCCGGGTGGACGGGCGACGTGGGCGTCGTGGGGTCGCTGCTGCCCCGGGCCGCCTTCGACCCGGAGGGCGGCGTCGCGATGGTGTGCGGGCCCGAGGTGATGATGCGGTTCGCGCTCGCCGACCTCCGGCGTCTGGGACTGGCGGAGCGGGCGGCCTGGATCTCGATGGAGCGCAACATGCACTGCGCCGTCGGCCTCTGCGGCCACTGCCAGCTCGGCCCGGCGTTCGTCTGCCGCGAGGGACCGGTCTTCCGCGCGGACGCCGTGGCCTGGGCGCTGGGCGTACGGGAGGTGTGAGCCATGACCGGCCGACCGCGACTCGCCGTGTGGAAGTTCTCGTCCTGCGACGGCTGCCAGCTGCAGCTCCTGGACTGCGAGGACGAGCTGCTGGCGCTGGCCGGCCGCGTCGACATCTCGTACTTCCTGGAGGCGTCGAGCGCCGTGGGATGCGGGCCCTATGACCTCTCGCTGGTCGAGGGGTCGATCGCGAGCCCGGCCGACGTCGAGCGCATCCGGCGCGTGCGCCGCCTGTCCCGCCGGCTGGTGACGATCGGCGCCTGCGCGACCGCCGGCGGCATCCAGGCGCTGCGCAACTTCACGACGCTGCGCGAGGTGGCGGCCGCCGTCTACCCGCGGCCCGAGCTGCTCTCGAGCCTCGAGACGTCCACGCCGATCAGCGCGCACGTCCCGGTGGACCTGGAGCTGCACGGCTGCCCGGTGGACCGCCGCCAGCTGCTCGAGGTGGTGGCCGCGTTCCTGAGCGGCCGCCGGCCGGTCGTGCCGGGCCACAGCGTGTGCGTCGAGTGCAAGGCCCGGGGCACCACGTGCCTGCTGGTCGCCCGGTCCGTGCCCTGCCTGGGTCCGGTTACGCGGGCCGGCTGCGGCGCGATCTGCCCGGCGTACGGCCGCGGCTGCTATGGCTGCTTCGGGCCGGCCGAGTCCGCCACCACGGCGGCGCTCGGGCCGGCCTGGGAGCGGGTGGGCGCACGGGCCGGCGACCTGAAACGGGCGCTCCGCGGCGTGAACGCGTGGGCCCCGGCCTTCCGCGAAGGGGACGATGAGGATGGGCACTGAGAACCGCACGATCCGCGTCGGCGACATCGCCCGGGTCGAGGGCGAGGGCGCGCTCCGGGTCCGCGTTCGTGGCGGCCGCGTGGAGCGTGTCGAGCTGGACGTGTTCGAGCCGCCACGCTACTTCGAGGCGCTGCTGCGCGGCCGCACGTACCTGGAGCCGGTGGACATCACGGCCCGGATCTGCGGCATCTGCCCGGTGGCGTACCAGCTCACCGCGGCGCAGGCCATCGAGGCGGCGTGCGGGGTGGTGGTCGACGGGCCGATCCGCGACCTGCGCCGGCTGCTGTACTGCGGTGAGTGGATCCAGAGCCACGCCCTGCACGTGTACCTGCTCCACGCGCCCGACTTCCTCGGCTGCGACAGCGTGGTGGAGGTGGCGCGCGACCACCCGGAGGTGGTGCGCCGGGGGCTGCGCCTGAAGAAGGCCGGCAACCGCCTGATGGAGGTGGTGGGCGGCCGGGCCGTCCATCCGGTCAACCCGCGCGTGGGCGGGTTCCACCGGGCGCCCGACCGGCGCTCGCTCGCTGACCTGATCGACCCGCTGGAAGAGGCCCGAGAGGACGCCCTGGCCACGGTGCGCTGGGCGGCGGGCCTGGACTTCCCGGACCTGGAGGTGGACGCCGAGCTGGTCGCGCTCCGGGCGCCGGGCGAGTACGCGATCGACCGCGGCCGGGTCGTGTCCAGCGGTGGCCTCGACCTCCCGCCCGACCGGTTCGGCGAGCACTTCACGGAGTCGCAGGTGCCGCACTCGACGGCGCTGGTCTCGACGCTCGGCGGCCGCACGTACCTGGTCGGCCCGCTGGCGCGGTACTCGCTGGGCTCCGACCGGCTGCTGCCGGAGGCCCGGGCCGCGGCCCGAGAGGCCGGCCTCGGCCCGACCTGCCGGAACCCGTTCCGCAGCATCGTGGTGCGGAGCCTGGAGCTCCTCCAGGCCTGCTCGGAGGCGCTCACGATCCTGCGCGGCTACCGGCCGCCTGAGCCGTCGTTCGTGGAGGTGCGGCCCAGGGCGGGCGAGGGCAGCGCGTGCACCGAGGCGCCGCGCGGCCTGCTGTACCACCGGTACCGGCTGGACGAGGAGGGCCGGATCGTGACGGCGACGATCGTGCCTCCCACCTCGCAGAACCAGCTGGCCATCGAGGCCGACCTGCGGCGCCTGGTGGAGCGGGGCCTGGACCTGCCCGATGCCGACCTGGCGCACCTGTGCGAGCGCGGCGTCCGCAACCACGACCCCTGCATCTCGTGCGCCGCGCACTTCCTGCGGCTGGACGTGGACCGGGGGCCGGCGTCGTGACCGTGCGTCGTCCGCGACGGGGCCGCCCCGTCCTCGCGCCGGCCCCTCGACGCTGGCCCTGGTCCTCCTCAGCCGCAGTTCGAGTGTCGCGCCGCGACCAGGACCAGCGGCCCCAGGCCCGCGTCCATCGCGCAGCGGCGAAGGGACGCGGCGGCCCGGTCCACCGCGTCGGTGAGGTCGCGCGCCTCGACGGTCAGGTCGACCAGCAGGAACCGGCCGCCGCAGTGCGGCCGGACCGCCACCGCGCCGACGCCCGGGACCCACGCCAGCGGGCGGGCGACCGCCTCGGCGCGGTCGGGCGTGACCGCGGCCGCGCCCGGCAGCAGCTCGGCGTCGAGCGTGAGCTCCCACCTGCGGCACATGGTCACGGTGGACGGGGACAGGAGCTCGGTCCTCATCGCGGTACCTCCGGCACCCTCCCCTCGATTCAGTCCAGGGGGTCGCCCACGGGGTGCCAGTGATGCCCGTCCAGCGCGGCCTTCCCGGCCTTCTCGGGGACCTCGACCTTCGCGTGCTCGGCCGGCTCGATCGTCACCAGCATGTCCTCGCCCGCGACGGCCACGGTCTCGAAGCCGTTCGGGCCGGACCGCTGGATCTGCACCAGCTCGCCCTCCACCTCCAGGTGGTCGGCGCCGCGAATGGTGAACATCGCCTTTCCCAAGATCACCTGAGCGTTCATGTGGACCTCCTCATGAGCTCATGCTGGGCCGCCCGGTAAAGGCCGCCCAGGGTCCTTCCGCCCCTCCGGCGCGGCCCTGACGGACACGCCGGCGAGGGACGTTCGGCCCCGTCTGAGGAGGGTCTTCGCGCCGATGCTGGACCGCGGCCGGCAGAGTGCGAGGCCCGGCCGGAAGTCGAGGGTGGGAGCGCGCCCGCGGCCCGTGTCGCGGGGCCGGCGCCACCGGTGGCGGGTCGGCCGCGCCGGCGCTCCACCGCCGCGGGGCCCCGGGGCCGCGGCCCCGGGGCCCCGGTCGTCAGGACGCCTTCGCCTCGGGCTGACGAGACTCGGTCAGGACGCCGGAGCCAGGGTCACCGGCGGCGGGACGGCGCTGGTCCCTGCGGTGGCCGGCGCCGTGGAGTCCGGGCCGACCAGCAGGTACACGATCATGGCCACGAGGCCGGCGATGGCGAGGCCGACCAGGCCGGCCACGCCCGCGAGCAGCAGCACGATGAACCAGGTCCTGTCCGCCAGCGCGTAGGTGTTGACGAGGGCACCGATCCAGGCCACGAGCTGGGCGATGCCGCCGGCCAGCACGACGACCGCGCCGATCGAGATCAGCGCGACCATCCACCAGAAGAACGCGTCCATGCTGGGCGCGAACTCGCTGGCGTTCGGCTCGCCGCTCCACGTGCCGCCGTAGGCCAGCATCAGGAACGTGCCGGCCAGGATCGCGACCACGCCGCCGGCGATCCCGGCCAGGCCGCCGAGCCAGGCGCGAATGATTGTGGACTTCCGCATGGGTTCACCTCCTGACTCCACCCTGCGCCGCTCCGCGGGCCGGCCAAGGGCCGTCCGTCCCGCCAGGGCCGGGGCGTCCGACATCGTTCGCCGCTCGGCGGTACGGCGCGGTACCATCGCCTCATGCGCCGCTCGTGCGGCCAGGTTCTCGCGGGCCTCGCGGGCGTACTGGCGACGATCCTCATGGCGATCTGGGTGGGAGGCTCCTACGTCGCCGAACGGGTGACGCTGCACCCCCGCCACTGGGGAGTCGGCCCCACGCCGGCCCAGTACGGCCACGCGTACCAGGACGTCTCTTTCCGCGACCACGCCGGCCTCACGCTGCGGGGCTGGTGGATCCCGGGCACGCGAAACGAGACGATCGTGATGATCCACGGGTGGACCAGCAGCCGGGCCGAGCCGATGAGCAAGGCCGGCTACCTGCTGGACGCCGGGTACAACGTGCTGGTCTTCGACCTCCGCGGCCACGGCCAGTCGGACGGCGACTACACCACGCTCGGCCTGACCGAGCCCGACGACGTGGAGGCCGCGGTGGCGTTCGCCCGCTCCCGGGACCCGGGGCCGGTCGCGCTGCTGGGCTACTCGATGGGCGGTGCGCTGGCGGTCGAGACCGGCGCGCGAGACGCCGATGTGGCGGCGGTCGTGGAGGACAGCGGCTACGGCGACCTGGCCAACGTGTTCCGGGCCGGGTTCCAGCGCGAGACCAGCCTGCCCGCGATGCCGTTCGGGCTCCCGCTGATGGCGATCGGCCAGCTCGACCTGCACCTGTCGCCCGGCGCCGTGCGGCCGGTGGTCGACGCGGCGCGCCTGCACAAGCCGCTGCTGGCCATCGTCGGGACGGCCGACCGGGTGGTGCCGCCCGGCGAGGGCTTCGACCTGTTCCACGCCGCGCCGGGCCCGAAGCAGCTCCTCGTGGTCCCCGGCGCCGGCCACGTGGCCGGCTACCAGGTGGATCGGGCGGAGTACGAGCGGACGGTGCTGGCCTTCCTGGTGACCGCCCTCGGCCGGTAGCCGGGACGACCTGACCGGCGAGATCGAGGCGGCCTCCGCAGAAGGTGACCTCTCATCCGCCGGACGGCGGCGGACGGCGCTCCGGCCAATTGCCCGGCCGTCCGAGGGCCGGCGGCTACCGCCGCCGCCTCACCAGCCCGGCTCGCAGGCGCCCGCCGCGCCGCCGCTGCTCGCCCATGACGTTGGCGCCGAACAGCGCGAAGCCCCAGTTGACGTTGATCGTCGACGTCGGCGCCCCGCGCCGGCCGGTCGCACTCGCGGCCGCCCTGCGGGTGCGCAGGACCGCGGCCATTGCCGTGGCGAGCACGGCGGCCGCCACGCTCAGGGCCGTGGCGAGGAGCAGGGGCCGGCGGAGCCTCTCGACCGGCCCGGCGATCGCGCCAGGCAGCGGGGCGGCGGCCGCCGAGTCCGCGGTGGCTGCCGGCCTCGCGACTGTGGTGTCACGCATCGTCGTCATCTCCCCGGGCCGGCTCGCCCAGGCCCCAGCCGGCGCGGCGGCGCCGCGGCAGCGCGGCGTCCTGCGCCTCGTACACACGCTCCATCAGGGCCGGCACCGTCTCGGGCGGCGCCGTCGACTCCTCCCGGCGCATCGCCTCCGCGATGAGCTCGGCCGCCCGGCGCCGGCAGGCGTCGGGCGCCTCCGCCATGCCGCGGAGGTTCAGCTCCTCCAGATCGAGCAGCAGGTCGTCGAGCGCGGCCACCAGCGCCGACAGGCGTCGCGCCCGCTGGCGCTGCGCCTCGGCCGCCTCGGCGGCTCGCCGGATCTCGTGACTGGCCGTCTCCAACATGGCTCTGTCAGCGTCTCGCGCCGCCCGCCTGGTAGCCAGTGCCTTCCGGCCCGACGCCCCGGGGGCGGCCGCCTCTACGCGCCGGACGGAGAGCGCCGCGTGCTCTCTGCGCCGCTGCGCAGAGGGACCCGGCGCGCTCGGCAACCTGACGCAAGGCAGCCGGCCCGGACGCTCCTGAGCCCGGGTGCCGTTGGACCCTGTCGGCCGTCCTCGGCGAGACACACGCTGGGGTCGATGGATACGTTGGATACCGGCGGCAGGAGGCTGCGGAGGGTGCTGTTCGCGACCGACCGCTCCGCCGCCTCCCGGGCCGCCCTGATCGCCGTCGCCGGCCTCGCCACCGGCGGCGGGACCGAGGTCGTGGTCCTCCACGTGGACGACCGCGGCCGGCCGGCGGAGGCCCTGGGCCTGGCCGCGGGGGTCACCGACGGCCTCATCTCGCTGGCCGTGGACGCCCGGACCGAGGTGCGCCGGGCCCGGAACGGCGGCGTGGCCGCCGAGATCGCGGCCGCCGCCGAGCAGCACCGCTCGGACCTGGTCGTCATCGGCTCCCGGGGTCGCTCCGACCTCGGCGGCCTGCTCCTGGGCAGCGTCGGCCACCGGGTCCTGGAGCGCGTCTCCTGCCCGGTTCTCCTGGTCCGGGCCGGGCGCCGCGCCTCCGGACGCCGCCGCCGGCTCCTGCTCGCGGTCGCCGGCGACGAGGACCTCGACGAGCTGGTCCGCACGACCGCCGCGGTGGCCGAGCGCGATGCCGGCATCCTGGTGCTGCACCTGTTGGCGCCCGGCGCCGGCGACCTCCAGCTCGCCCTCTCCGAGCAGCTGGTCCAGCGGACGGTGCTCGGCCTGCGCCGCTGCGGCGTCCGCGCCCGCGGCCGCGTGGGCGCCGGGGTCCACGGCACCGCCGGCGAGATCGTCAGGACGGCGGGGGCCTACGGCGCCGACCTCGTCGTGATGGGCTCCCGGCGCCTGCCGGCGCGGGCGGCCCTGCTCCACGGCAGCGTGTCGCACGGCGTCGTCCGGTCCTCCGACGTGCCGGTGCTGATCGGCGCGCCGGAACCGCACGAGGAGGGACAGCGATGAGTCACGAGCGCAGTTCGATGGACAGGATCGTGGTCGGCATCGACGGGTCCGAGGGATCCGCCGCCGCTCTGCGCTGGGCCGCGCCGCTGGCCGCGGCGACCGGCGCCGAGGTGGTGGTCGTCCACGTGATCGACCCGGACACGTACGACCTCCGCTCGCTCGGCCTCCCGCGCGCGGTCCTCAACGAGGACGACTGGCGCGAGGAGATCGAGGACGAGCTCGAGGCCAGGTGGTGCACGCCGCTGGTCGAGGCCGGGGTGCCGTACCGCGCCCGGGTCGAGGAGGGCCGCGCCGGCCCCCGCCTGGCCGAGATCGCCGAGTAGGAGCATGCCGACCTTCTGGTGACCGGGCACCGCGGGCTGAGCGGCCTGGCCGAGCTGGTGCACGGCAGCGTCGGCGCCTATGTGACCCACCACGCGACCTGCCCGGTGGCGATCGTGCCGGCAGAGCCGCAGGCCGCCTGAGCGGCGTCGCGACCTGCCGGGCCTGCCTGTCGAGCGCGCAGCCCCGCGGCCGGTCCGTTGCCGCTCGCGTGCATCGGTGCGGAGCCTTCGGCCGTCAGGAGATCGAGCGCGGACGACCAGGCCCGGATCGCCACGCCTGCGATCAGGACGAGGATGGCGACCACCCTCCGGGCGGTCGGGCGGACCGCCCACGTGGAGGACGGACGGATGGAGGACGTTCAGGATCGCCCCGATCACCAGGAAGGGCAGGGTGAACAGGGCGATCTCGTCGCCGCTTCCCACGAGCGTTCTCAGCTTCGTTTCGATCCTCGATCACGTCATGGCGCCGCCCCGGCTCGGCCGGCTCAGGCCGGATGGTTGGCCGCGAGCTCCGACAGGCGGGCCGCCACGCCCGCCACGAAGTCCTCGGTCGTCGCGCTGGCCACGTTGTGCAGCGCTACGTCGTCCAGCTCCCGGCCGAGGCCGCCCATCGGCGGCCGGTACGTCGCCCCGATCCAGAGGATCGACGAGTGGGGCCCGAGCGGCTGGACCGTGAGCTTGCCGTCGAGGACCGGGAACAGGCCGCCGGGCCCGGTGGCGCGCCACGCGACGGGCACGACCAGCCAGTCGCCAGGCGCCTCCGGCGCGCCCACGGTCAGCTCGACCTCCTTGCTGATCCTGCCGGCCGCGGCCTTGAAGCCGACGCGGACGCGGTAGCGGCGCTCCTCGCTGGCGTCGACGACGGACGCCGGGAGCCAGCGCTCCGGCGGCCCGAGCAGCTGCCGGCGCACCTCGCGCGCCGGCTGGTCGATCGGCACGTCATGCCTGATGTACATACCCGCAGCATCGGCGGGAGCGGGCGGCCCGCCGAGGGCCGTTGGCCCCCCCGCAGCCGGCCTGGTCGGCCCTGGGCACGCCACCTCTATTCTGTTTTTCCGGAATTCCGATATTATCGCGTCATGAGCGGCGAAGGCGAGCGCCTGGAGGACCTTGAGCGGCTGATGAAGGCCATGCTCGGCCGCCTGGAGGCGCTGGAGGGCGAGGCCGCCGGTCCGGGGGCGGGCGGAACGGCCGGGGACCGGGCTCCGGACGAGGCGGTCGAGGGGACGCTGGCGTTCTCGGGCTCGATTCGACTCGGTCAACGACGCTTCAGGGTCCAGCAGCGCGTCGATCTGCTCGATGCCCTCGAGGCCGACCCGGCGCTCGTTGCCCGGATGTTCGCCGCGCTCGGCAGCCCGTTCCGGGTTCGGCTGCTGCGCCTCCTGCTCGACGGCCCGCGCACCAGCCAGGAGCTGCAGAACGACCTCGAGGTCGGCGCCGCGGGCCAGCTCTACCACCACCTCAAGGAGCTGCTGGCCGCCGGCCTCGTCGCGCAGCGACGGCGCAGCGTCTACGCGATCAGGGAAGAGATCGTGATGCCGTTGTGCCTGGCCTTCGTCGTCGCGCCGCGTCTCGCGTCAGGTCAGGCCAGGGAGGAAGCCCAGGAGACATGACACAGGCCCAGGCACTCGGCCGCTGGACCTCCTGGACGTCGGGACCGGCCGTCGGTGCACGCTCGCGGCCCGTCCGGTTCCTCGTCGCGGCGGGCGTGGTCGCCGTCTGGTGGACACTGGGGCGGCCGCTGCTCGATCTCAGCCCGCAGGCGTTCCTGCTGCTCGGCGTCCCCATCCTGCTCGTCTTCCAGATGGGCATTCACCGGCGGCCGATTCGGACGCTGTGGGTCCGGTCGGGGCCAGCCCTTCGACTGGACGCCTGGCTCGTCGCCATCTGGATCCTGCTCTCCATCTTCCCCGCCTACGCGACCGCGACGGAGCTCGCCCACTCGCAGTGGTCGAGGGCCGCCGAGTTCGGGGTCGCCATCGTGGGCGCGTTCGGAATGGCCTACGCGATCCGGTCCATGCGGGCGAGAACATGGCAGCAGCTCGGCCTGTGCGTCCTGAGTGTGGGCATCGTCGGCCTGGGCCCGCAGTTCGTGAGCTTGCTCCTGCCCCACGTCGTCCACATCCGCACCGCTCATCCTCTGGCGACGGCACCGGGACCCGTGTCGAGCATCCAGATCGCCGTGGAGTGGCTCCTCATCTCGCCCGTGGGCTTCGTCGTCGAGGAGGTCTTCTTCCGCGGCGGCCTGGACACCTATCTGCACGCGGGAGAGAAGGGGTTCGGCTGGCCGTCCGCCGTCTTCGTCTCGGCGTTGTGGGGGCTGTGGCACCTGAACGTCCAGGACCTGCACTCGGCACGCCTGCTCACCACGATCGCGAGCCTGCTGGTGAGCCAGGTCCTGATCGGCGTGCTGCTCTCGTTCTGGTGGCGGAAGAGCGGCAACCTGCTCCTCAGCGACACCGCGCACGGGCTGCTGGAGGCGGTCCGGAACGCCCTGCTCGGCGCCGGTCTGCTCTGACCGGGGATGCGTGGGTCAGCGAGTCGACGGCACCTTCGTGTGAGCAGCCGTCGCACCTCACGTCGCATGCCGCTCATCGCCTGCGACCCTCTGCACCAGGCGGAGCGGCGACCGGTCTGACGCGGGTCACATGTCCGTGGACACACGGTAGCACCGGCCGAGAGCCGGTCCTCCGGCGGGCCCTTCGACCCTGGCGGTCCCGTCCCCGACGTTCGACCCTTGCGGAGAGGAGGATCGCAACGATATGAGCAGCGGACAGCTGATCGCCTTGACCCTGCCGCTGGTGGCCGTCCAGCTGGGCCTCATGATCCTGGCTCTGCGCGACCTCCTCCGGCCGGAACGCCGCGTGGTCGGCGGCAGCAAGCTGGTCTGGGGCGCGGTGATCGTGCTCGGCGAGATGGTGGGACCGATCGCGTACCTGCTGTTCGGGCGCCGGGACGCATGACGGTCGCGGCCCCCGTCCAACTGGAGCCGAGCGCGCCCCCCGCGGCGCCGGCGATCGTCTGCCGCGGGCTGACCAAGTCCTACGGCGGGCTGCGGGCCCTGCGCTCGCTCGACCTGGAAGTGCCCACCGGCTTCCGTCTTCGGGCTCCTGGGCCCGAACGGCGCCGGCAAGACGACCCTGCTCCACCTGCTGACCGGTCTCCGCCGGCCGACAGCCGGCGAGGCGCTGATCGACGGCGTCCCGCTCGGCCGGCCAGGGCCGGCGGCCCGGTCGGTCGGCTACCTCGACCAGGACCCTCGGTACTACGGCTGGATGACGGGCGCCGAGCTGCTCAGCTTCGCGGGCAGCCTCTGCGGCCTGCGCGGCCGTGAGCTGGCGAGGGCCGTCGAGCGCGCGGCCGAGCAGGCGGGGATCACCGAGTTCATGGGCCGCCGGCTGGCCGGCTATTCCGGCGGCATGCAGCAGCGGCTGGGGATCGCCCAGGCGATCGTGCACCGCCCGAGCGTGCTGCTGCTCGACGAGCCGGTCAGCTCCCTGGACCCGGAGGGCCGGCGTGACGTGCTGGACGTGATCGCGCGGCTCCGGGGCAGCGCGACCGTGGTCGTCTCCACGCACATCCTGGCCGACGTGGAGCGCGTCTGCGACCGGGTGGCCATCCTGGATCACGGCCGGCTGCTGGCGGAGTCCGAGATCGATGTGCTGCTGGATCGTCACGCGGCACCGGCCTACGAGGTCGAGCTGCGCCACGCCGGCCCGGACCTGCAGCGGGCGCTCCTCCGGCGGCTGGCGCAGCTGCCCTGGGTGGCGGGCGTGGAGGGCACCGACGGGCGCATCCGGGTGCGGACCGCGGATCCCGATGCCGCGGGTCGGGAGCTCGTGCGTGAGCTGGCCGCCGCCGGCGCCGGCGTGGACAGGCTGCAGCGGGTGCGACCTTCGCTCGAGGAGGTCTTCCTCTCGATCGTCGAGGGCCGCCCGGAGGTGGACGTGAGATGAGGGCGCTGGCCATCCTGCTCCGGAAGGAGCTCGTCGAGCAGTGGCGGACGATGCGGCTGCCGAGCGCGATCGCCCTCTTCCTCTTCGTCGGCATCTCGTCGCCGCTCCTCGCCCGCTTCACGCCCCAGATCATCCAGGCCGTGGCCGGCGCCCACCTGGCCGGGCTGGTGCCGCCGCCTCAGGTCGGGGACGCGGTGGCCCAGTTCGTGAAAAACATGGGCCAGTTCGGCGCGCTGATGGCCATCGTGCTGGCGATGGGGAGCGTGGCGGTCGAGAAGGAGCGGGGAACCGCGGCGTTCGTGCTCAGCAAGCCCGTGGGCCGCGTCCAGTTCCTGGCCGCCAAGCTGCTGGCGCTGACCGCGACCCTGGCCGCCGGCGTCCTCGCGGCCGGCCTGGCCACGTACCTGTACACCGGCATCCTCTTCGCCTGGCTGCGGCCGGGCTTCCTCGTCACCGCCGCCCTGACGCTGGTGGCTCTGACGGTGTTCGCGACGTTCACGTTCGCGGCCAGCACCCTGACGGGTTCGACGGCGGCCGCCGCCGGCTCGGGCTTCGTGGCCCTGGTCGTCGCCGGCGCCGTCTCGGTGTTTCCCCACGTGGGGGGCGTACAGCCCGTTCGGGATGGTCGCGCAGGCGCAGCAGATGGCGCTGGGCTCGCCGCCCGGCCCGGTCCTGGGGCCGCTGGCCGTCCAGGTGGCGATCGTGGCCGTCCTGGTCGCGGCCACGATGGCCGCGTTCAGGCGCCAGGAGCTCTGATGCCTCGAAGGAGGGGCTATGGCAACGTTCACTTCACGTTCGTTCGGGCTCTCCGTCCGCATCGGGAGCGGCGCTGATGCGGGCGCCGGCCTCACGAGGGCAACCTACTGGCTGTCGGGCGCTCTGGCCCTGGTCACGGCCGCGGCCACTGGCGCGACCGCCTTCGTCCCGGGGGTGCTGCGAGGGCTGCCCGCGATGAACGGCTCGGCCAGGGGGACCGCGCTGGTCCTTCTGCTGGTCACCGCCCCGGTCCTCGTGGTCGCGATGCTGTTCGCGGCGCGCGGCTCCATCGCGGCCGTGCTGGCCTGGATCGGCGCCCTCGCCCACGTCCTCTACAACTCGGTGCTGTTCCTGTTCGCGACGCCCTTCAACAGCCTCTTCCCGCTCTACGTCGCCATGTTCTCGCTGGCGCTGTTCTCGGTCCTGCTGGTCGTCCGGCAGGTCGACGTGGAGGACCTGCGGGCCCGCTTCTCGGCCGGGCTCCCGGTCCGGGCCATCGCCGTCTACATCCTGCTGATCGTCGGGCTCAACGCGGCCGCCTGGCTGAAGGGCGTCATCCCGGGCCTGTTCAGCAGCGGTGCGCCCGCCTTCCTCGACGGCACCGGCCTGACCACCAGCCCGATCTATGTCCAGGACCTCGCGTTCTGGCTGCCCCTCATGGCGCTGGCCGCGGTCTGGCTCTGGCGGCGACTGGCCCGCGGCTATCTCGTGGTGGGAGCGATGCTCGTCATGTGGACCATCGAGAGCCTGACCGTCGCCGCCGACCAGTGGCTGGGCCACGTCGCGGATCCCTCGTCGCCGGCCATCGCCGTGTTCATGGTCCCGGTGTTCGTGGTGCTCGCCGGCGTCGGCCTGGTGCCGCTGTTCGTCTACTTCCGCGACCTGGCCGGCTGGCCGGGGCGCCCCGGCGGCGAGCGATGAGCGCGACACTGGCTTCGGTGACCTGGCTCGGACGGTCGGAGCTCACGCCGGAGCTGTCGTGTGCTTGCGCAATTGCGCACGTGTTCCTCTCGCTCAGCGCTGCAGCCAGCCGGCGTCCTCGTCGAAGAAGAAGGCCTGCCGGTCCTCGGCCGCCATGTGCGAGGGCACGGCGGCAAGGGCCCTTCCCAGCGATTCGGGCGAGCGAGCGCGGACGACCGCCTTCTGCCTTCGGCCGTCCGGCCTGACGACCACGACCACGAAGTGGGTGGCCTCGGCCGGGGCCGGCCGAAGGAAGAGCTCCGCCGCCGAGGTGACGTCGTCCATGAGCGGTGCGACCGACTGCGGCGGGCCCGGGGCGTGCAGGATCACCAGGACTCTGGGGAGAGAGGGGAGCGAGCACTGGTAGAGCGGTCCGCCGCCAGCGTTGAGCCGCGAGTCCAGCCGCTCGAACGCTTCGTGCAACAGCCGCCCGGCGAAGTGCTGCGCATCGGCGTACACCAGCCCGGTCGGCTTCGACGAGGTCGTGGCCGGTCGCCGGACGTCGCTGGTGATCAGGAACCCGAAGATCCGCATGTCCCGTATCCGGGCCCACCGCTCTGCGGGCACCTCCACGGAGACCCAGATGCCCAGGCCGCCGGCCGGCGTCTCTCTGATGGCCGCGTCGAGGACGCGCACCGGCAGATCGACCGCGGCCGCGCAGGTGGGCGTGACGCCGAGCCCGTTTCGCCGGATATCGTCCATGAAGCTGCGGATGGTGCCGTCCGTGAGCCTCACCGAGCTGCTCGCCGCGAAGCCGTCGGTGCTCGCGACGAAGCCATCGACGCTGGCGGTCGTCATGACGAACGCCCTCCGACGCGCGCTCGTGACCGTCGGGCCCGTTCGATGAGATCGGAGGGGACTCGGAAGAACCGCTGCCCGGTGCGCCGGTCGTCGATGCCGGCGAGCTCGACGCCGGCGCCCCGGCGCCCGAGGACGTCCAGGGCGAGCCAGCAGGCGGCATCGAGATCCAGGTCCCCGCTCGCCGCCCCGCTCAGCTCCTCCAGGACGCTCCCGGCGTCCCGTCCGATCGCGGCGCAGTGGTCGATCGCGATCACCCGCCCGTCGGTGGTGACCTCGTGGAGGTCCGAGGCGCCGGCGACGAGCAGCTGGACGTCGGGGCGTTCCGGGGACTCGGCGGTCAGGATCGCGAGCACGGTCGCATACGCGAAGGTCAGCGTTCGAGCCGACACGTCGGACCGCTGCGTGTACCGGACCCGGATATCGGCGATCCGGTCGCCGGCCCGGTAGAAGCGGTCGACCTGCGCCGAGCTCCCGCACGCGCCCACCGCGATGCGCCCGTACAGGGAGTCGAGGCGGCACGAATCGCCCACCTGGCCGCTCGCGGCCAGCAGGACCCCATGGTCGTACCTGAGCGCCACCACGGCGCCGGCGGCCCGCTCGTCAGTCACCGCTCCGCATCCTCCTTCGTGCTGTGCGCGATTCGTCACCGACCAGGTCGGCGAGCCCCATTCGACCGACTCCGACGCGGCGGTCGTACTCGTAGCAGTCCCAGGCCAGGAACCTGAGATGCTCGACGCTCTCGAAGCCGCGATCGAGGAACGCGAGGGCACCGTCGGTGCCGCCCCACCGCCGGCCGAACCACGTCTCGACAGCCCCGCTCTGCGTGACCGCGCGCCGCATCGCCTCGGTCATCGCCTCGTCCGCCAGCGTCCGGCGCAGCTCCACGACCCGATCGACCAGCCCATTCATGGCTCCGGCCGCGATCAACCGCGCCTCCAGCGGGCGCCACCAGGGCACCCCGCCCGCGGCGGCCGACATCGTCCGGGCGGCCAGGTGACACAGCTGCTGGTCCTCGGATACCGCCGGTGAGGTGCCCTCGCTCAGCCAGTAGCGCGCCGATTGGGGATCGAGATCTCGCGGCGAGATGCCGCCTCCTCACCGCCGCGCCGGCCATCGTGACCAGTTCGCCGTCGACCGGGGCCACGAGGCGATCGAGCACTTCGGCCCGACCGTCCCCGGGATGGGGCGGCGGGACGTCGAGGAGCTGCTCGCACACCGCCCGGAGCCAGATCTGCGGCCAGTCGTCGAGGAAACAGGCCGCGTATGCCATCAGGTCGCGATCGCCGACCTGGGCGCCACCCACCTCCTTGCGGACGTTGAAACGCCATCCGTGCAGGTACACGGTGGCACTGACGGGAGGCGCCGGCCGCACCGGCCGCGGGCCGCCGGCGGCGAGCTCCTCCAGCACGCGCTCCGCGTCGGCCCGCTTCACGTCGACGCGATTCCGCTCCAGGGTCCGAACCAGCGCGGCACGGTCGTCGGAGCTCTCGCAGACGAGCGCCGCCAGGGAGCCGAGGTCGCGGTCGTGGAACGGGCGGCGTTTGGCGGTCGCGATCAGGCCGCGTCCCAGCTCCTCATCCAGCTGTCCGCCCGCCACGGCCGCACGGACGGTGTGGCGGAGGTTCACGAGGGATTCGGTGACCGGCCGGTAGCCGTGCTCGGCGTCGAGATGGAGCACCGCCACCTCGTCGTCGCCGTCCAGCTCGCCCCGCGCGTAGAGGTCATGGACGACCCCCAGACCCCGCATCCCGTGCGCCGAGAGCTCTGCCGCCCGCAGGGCGCCCATGCTGGAGCAGCCGAACACCTCCACCCCGGCCTCCATCGCCGCCAGGATCTCCTTGTGCCGGACGGACCTCACGGCGCCCATGAGGCCGTCGATCACGAGCACGCGATCGCCGGCCGCGAGGTCGAGTCGGAGGAGGTCCCTCGCGCCGATCGGTGGCCGCGCCTCGCACGCCGGGCACAGCTCGCGAACCGCTGACGGCGGGATCGTCGGTCCCGAGAAGACGAGGAACCGCGATCGGCCGTCCGCGCTCACCCCGGACGCCTCAGCCCGGGCGCCACGACCTTCACCACCGGGACCCGCATCGAGGACGTCAGGTCGACGACGATCGGGTCGTGACCGGCCTGCCGCCGGATACGTTCGGCCACGTCGCTGACCCGCTCGCGTGTGCGGCTCTCGTCCGCGACGGACGGCGCCGGCCCGCCCGAGGCCGCGGCCAGGGGACGCCGGGGCCGGGGGGCGGTCCCGGCGGGGGGCGGGCGCCACTCGAGCCACTGCAGTCTCAGGTCGTCTCGCGACCCGGCGATGGCGGCCACCCGCGCCTGGACCGCCTCCAGGATCGCCGTGCGCAGGGCGACGTCGGGCTCCGGGTGGCAGCCAGACCCGCCCGCGGTCTGCCGGAGGAAGAACTCGGACGAGACCGTCACGAGATAGCACGGGAGATCGGCCGGGCCGGTGCAGTCCCACGCCCGCCAGGACAGCCCGGCCGCCTCGAGCCGGTCGAGGAGCGCCGCCGACTGCTCGCCGATCCCGTGAGCCGTCGCCTGCGGCAGCGGCGCCACCGAGCCTCGCGCCCGCCACCGGGCGACCGCCTCCCGCTCGACCACCTCGAGGAGGGCGTGGAGCTCGGCCTCCGATGCCGTGTTGCCGCTCGCGAGCCCGTCGCTGGTGGGGGCGAACAGCGGCAGCGACCACCGGTCGTCCACGCGCAGGTCCAGCGAGACGGCGCGATGGGGCACGAACGTGGGCTCGCGCCCGGGAAGCGTCTCGGCGGGCAGCCAGTCCAGCAGCACCTGGCGGGTGAGGAGGGACATGCGTACCAGATGGAGCGCCATCACGTCGTACGAGAGCCGCGACGCCAGCTGCGCGGCGGAGCGGCCGGGCACGGCGGCCACCACCTCCTCCGCGTGCCACACCTCGAGGGACTCCATCATCGCCGAGACCCGTGAGTCGACGGCGCGCAGGCCCTTCCCCTGCGAGACGGACAGGCTCCTGGCGTTGGGCCGGATCACCTGGTGGACGCAGATCCCGGTGCAGTCCAGCTGCGTCACGTCGGCGATTCGCGTGACACCGATCCGTCCCATCAGCGGCTCGACGCGGCTGCAGGTCACCTCGGCCGGCACGTGCCGGTCCGGAGCGACCTGCCCGCGGGTCGCCGGGGTGATGCTGGTCAATTCGCGATCAGCAGCCGGGTCATGGCATCGGTCAGCGGGAGCCCGGTGAGCTCCTCGATCCAGAGCCACTGACCGCCCGGGTTGAGATCGAGGAACACGTACCTGCCCGACGGATCCAGGATCAGGTCCATCGACGCGAAACGGATCCCGAAGGACGCGACGAGTCGGAGGACGGCAGCCTGGACCTCCGGCGGCAACCGGTGCGCCCGGGTGGGCACCGTCGAGTCGAGACGGCTGTCGATCCGGGTCAGCTCGCGGCCCTGCGTCTCCATCTCGGCGCAGTAGATCTCATCGCCGATCACCACGCAGCGCAGCTCCACGACCTTCTCCACGTACGACTGGTAGATCGTGGGCGAGATCGCGATCGCCGTGTCGGTCGCGGCCGCGTCATCCGCCCACACCGCGGTCCACGGCACCCGGTAGCCGTCGGCATCGCTCGCCGACTCGAGTCGGAGCGCCTTGATGGCGCAGAGACCGTCCGGCTGGGCGGCCCGGAAGCGCCTCGCCAGCAGGGGATCGTTGGTGACCAGCGTGTCGGGGATGGCGAGGCCGGCCCGGGCGGCGTGCACGAGCTGGAGCGGCTTGACGTCGGCGCGGTGGATCCGGTCGAAGCTGTTGACCCACCGCTCTTCCGGGATCGCCTGCCACAGCGCCGCCAGCGTCGCGCTCGCCTGCGACGCGACATACCTCACCGTGCCGTCGGGGAGCTGTCCGCGGAGCCACGCCGGCCTCGGCCTCCTGACCCACACGGATCGGATCGCGGTCGTGCTGCACGTGCGGCTGCCGACGGTCAGCTCCCCGACGAGACCGTCGGGGCACGACCGTACGGATACCCGCACGTCACCCAGGGGAAAGTCCTCGGTGTGCAGCCGCAGGACGGGCACGCCGCGCGCGTTGAGCTGGCCGATGACCGCGTCGGCGTGCGGGTCCAGCGGTTCGGTGACGACCAGGACGTGGGTTCGTTGCTCTGTCACGACATCCCCAGAGCGACTGGCCGGCTACCCGAAGTTCTCGTCGTCCGGGCCTTCGCAGAAGTCCGCGATGGAGATTCCGCACGAGAAGCACGTCTCCGAGGTCGTGCACCGGGTCGCGGTCGGGTGCAGCCCCTGGATGTGGTTGAAGTCGGCCATCTGAGTGACGTCGTCGTACTTCACGAAGTCCTTCTGGAACTCGATCATCTCCACAGGAGAGAGGACCTCGACCTGACCCAGCATCTGGGGCGGGGTGAGGGCCAGATGCAGCGGCAGCGCCTCGCGCAGGAGGGCGCCGTCCGCCCGGTCGTCTGCTTCGACGGCCTGGAGGCGGCACGCCAGCTCACGATCGATCATCTCCAGGTACACGGGGGACGTATGGTCGGCGGACGTCGCCTCCTTCTCGTCCAGAATCGCCTCGACGAACACTGAACTACCTCCTCGCTCGTGTGCTCTTGGTGGGGACCGTCACGACACGGCCATAGTAGGTGCCGGCAGCCGCGGCCGGAGCGGCAAGATGGAGGCAACTTGCGAGGCAATTCCCGGCGGGAGCCGTCCGATTGTCCGAGCTCTTGTCCGAGCGGTTGTCGGTGGACGCCCGCCGCCGCGACCGATACGTTCTGGCCCCAGCACGCACTGGGAGGACGGTTCCGGGCTTGGACGCACGATGGGACAGGGTTGACTTCGCCGAGCTGCTGCGATGGCACCGGCAGCGCCTCGGGCTCTCGCAGGCGCAGCTGGCGGCGACGGCCGGGCTGGCGGTGCGGACCATCCGGAGCGTCGAGCTGGGCCAGACGCGGCGGCCGCGCCAGGACTCGATGCGGCTGCTGGCCGACGCCCTCGGGCTGACGAACGGCGCCAGGGAGGCGTTCGAGGCCAGCGCGGCCGGGACCTGCTCACCGGTTCACGCGGGCGTGCGAGCCCGGGTGGCGCCCAGCCAGCTCCCTCCCGACCTCCCGGACTTCAGCGGGCGGACCGAGGAGGTGGCGGCGGCCACGGCGCTCGTCGCCTCCAGGCCCGTGGTCGTCGTCAGCGGTCCCGTCGGGATCGGCAAGACCACGCTGGCCGTGCACGTCGGGCACGAGCTGAAGGCGACCTGCCCGGACGGGCACCTGTACGCCGACCTCGGAGGCAGCGCTTGCCCGGTGCGGCCCGAGGAGGTGCTCGGATGGTTCCTCCGCGCTCTGGGCGTGGAGGCCGAAGCGATCCCTGCGGACCCGCGGGAGCGGGCCGCCCTCTACCGCACTCGGATCGCCGTCGGGAGGAGTCTCGTCGTCCTGGACGACGCGGCGGACGAGGCCCAGGTCCGCCCCCTCCTCCCCGGCGCGTCCGGCTGCCGGACGCTCGTGACGTCTCGAGCCCGGCTCGTCGCGCTCGCTGGCGCCCGCCTGCTGCCCCTGGGCCTGCCCGACGACGACGCCGCGCAGCAGATCCTGGTCCGGGCGAGCGGCCGGCACCTGTCCTCCGACGAGCTGTCGGCGGCCATGGAGATCGTCGAGCAGTGCGGCCGCCTGCCGCTGGCCCTTCGGATCGCCGGAGCGCGGCTGGCCGCCCTCCCGGGGCTGTCGTGGGTGGACCTGGCCGCCCGCCTGCGGGACGAGCGGAGCCGGCTGGACGAGCTGACCGTGCGGGACCTGGCGATCCGGGGGCGCCTGGAGTCCGGCTATCGCCACCTGGACCAGGTGGCGGCGCGGGCGTTCCGCCGCCTCGCGCGGCTGGAGACGCCGACGTTCACGTGGCTGGCCTTCCGCCAGCTCTCGGGGCTGCCGGCATCGGAAGCTGAGGCGGCGATGCAGCGCCTCGTCGACATGGGCCTCGTGGACGTCGCGGAGACGGACGGCGGCGGGACCCTCTGCCGCCTGCACGAGCTGTCCCGGCTGTACGGACGCGAGCTGGGCCGATAGCTCCAGGGACCCGGCCTTCGGGGAGCTCGCCCCGGATCGGACCGCGGACCTCGACTGCGCCGGCTGCGCAGCCGGCGTCGAGCTCGACTTCGAGCCGGACGACGTCGCGGCGGCCAGTTGCGGCAGACGATCCGGTCGGCCAGCCTCGAGATCGCAGCCCACGATGGGGATGACGCGCGCCGGCGCGAGTATCGGACGCCGCGGCGCAAGTTCTGGGTTCGCGGCCGCCATCTCTTTCGCGGCGCGTGGGGAGCGGCAGACTCGCGCACGGCGTACATACACACTCTGATCGCGGTCGGCACCAGCGCGGCCTGGCTCTACTCCACCGTGGCCGTGCTGGCGGCGCAGATCTTGGTTCGCGAAACGTGGCCCGGGACTCCCTTCCGATTACGGAAAGGATCAAGTGGTGGGCGGCCCGGGACTCGAACCCGGATGGGTGTCCCCACACGCCCCTCAAACGTGCGCGTCTACCAGTTCCGCCAGCCGCCCAGGCTGGGGTGCCCCGACCGCGGCACCGTGCCCGCTAGAGGACTCGAACCCCTAACCTCATGGTCCGAAGCCATGCGCTCTGTCCTTTGAGCTAAGCGGGCGTATCGCGCCAATTATAGGGATGGCTCGGCGCGAGTTCAGCGGGCCCGATTTCGTATTCGGGGACAAGGGCGTGGGAACGGCAGGACAACGGGCGGACAACGCCCCTGCAAAATGCCGAACCATGGGGCCTGGAGCGGGGTCGCCACCCCTGGAGGTGGCGATCATGGGCAACGTGAGACGCAGCAAGGGCGCGGTCGTGGAGGCGGCCGGGCGCTTCCGCGGCGTGGCGGCGATCGAGGCGGGATACTAGCACTTCCGGCTGGAGCGCCAGGGCGCCCTGCTCGCGCCGAACACGCTCCTCTGGTACGACAGGATGGTCCTGCCGTTCCTGGCCTGGCTGGGCTCGCAGGACGTGCGGCGGTTCGAGGACCTGGACGCGGGGATCGCCGCTCGCGGCCGCCCTCGCTACCGGCATCTCGCTCGACGAGAAGCTCGGTCTCGTGCGGCAGCGGAGTGAGGTCGAGCGCCGGGTCGAGGAGCTGCGGGCCGAGATGGCCGAGCTGCGCGGCATAGTGGCCGACCTCCAGGGCGGCCACGGCCGCCAGGACGAAGCTGCGGACCAGGAGCAGGCGCCCGACATGGCGGCCATTCGCGCCGAGCGTCAGGCTCAGCGAGAAGAATGGGCCCGCCGGTCGGACGCCGCGGCCCCCACACAGATGCCTTCCGCCAATCGGTCCGCAAGCCGGCCGCGCCGACCGTAACGCGACCAGCTGGGCCGCCGAGCCGGCGGTTATGCTCCCCGCCGGCTCCTGGTCCGTGGACGCGGCTCCCATCGAGCGGGAACGCATCCTTCGTGGCTGGACGCCCGTCCATCTGGCTGCGGTCGCCCACGTCGATCCGCGGACGGTGCGCAGCCTGGTCGCCGGCCGGCGCCGGCCGAGCCGGGGGACGGTGCAGGCTCTCTGCACCGTGCTGGGCCTGCGGCTCGCCGACGTGATCGTCTTCGGCTGGCGGTAGCAACCCGCTCGGCGCGGCTGCGGCCGCCGATCCGACAGGGAGTGGCGGCTACCATGACACGCCATGCCTACGGACGGACTCGTAGACGCAGGTGCATCGCACCGCTCGGCGAAGAAGGCGCGGCA
>Ga0066661_10000033_pt1 | contig 27802 bp, 27 predicted proteins | sample GraSoiAngelo_110_FD_66454 | JGI IMG/M metagenome (GOLD analysis project Ga0066661, IMG submission 66454) | Grasslands soil microbial communities from the Angelo Coastal Reserve, California, USA - 14_0903_12_30cm | ecosystem: Environmental > Terrestrial > Soil > Grasslands | place: USA... | reverse complement strand
CTCGGCCGGCCAGTACTGGTTGCTGAACGCGTTCCAGGTGGCCATGTTGGAGTCCACGGCCACCGGCCAGCCGATCCCGTAGTCCTTGACCGCCCGCCGGACGTTGCCGACGTCCTTCTCGAACGTGAACTCGGGCGAGTGCACGCCCACGATCACCAGGCCGTCCGCCTGGTACCGGTCCCACCACTGGCGCAGGAACGGGAACGTCCGCTGGCAGTTGATGCACGAGTACGTCCAGAAGTCCACCAGGACGACCTTGCCCCGCAGCGAGTCCATCGTCAGCGGGGCCGAGTTCTCCCAGTCCACGATGCCCGTGAAGTCGGGCGCCAGCGGCCCGGTCGCCGAGAGGCCCGAGGACTGGCCCGACGACACCCCGGAGAGCCCGGCGCCGCTGTAGCGCACCGCCACCACGATCGCGCCGGCGAGCACGACCGCCACGGCCACCGCCGCCACCCGGATCCAGAAGCCCTGGTCGAAGCGCCGGCGGCCACGGCGCAGGGGCCGCCGGCGGCCACGGACACTCACGCGGGCGATTGTCCTACAGGACCGTGACGGCCACGCGACGACCGATCACGTGGCCTCTGGCTTCTGTCCGTACGCGATGCCGAACGGGTACGACATGTGCCCGTGCTCCCACTCCTGCTGGGCTTCCTGGATCAGGTCGCGCACCTCCGCCTCGGTCAGGCGGCCCCGCGCCTGGAGCACCTCGCAGACCCGGGTCACCCCGGCCCGGAAGTCGGTCACCATCAGCGACCCCACCTGGCCGCCCCAGCGGCCCACCGGCAGCTTGACGTTGCGACGGCTCACGTTCACCAGGCCGGCGCCGCGCAGGTACCCGTCGAGCGACTGGTACACCACGCCCTCCGTGTCCAGGCCCAGGGAGCCGACCAGCTCCCGCGTCAGGTCCACGAGCCGCTGGGCCGCCGGCCCCGCCTCCTCGATCTCGAACGGCACCTCGATCAGCTCGACCCAGCCGCCCGGCCGCGTCACCCGGGCCAGCTCGGCCACCAGGCCCGGCCACGCGGCCACGGGGATGCCCGAGACGAGCAGCCGCTGGTGGACGAAGTCGAACTCGCCGTCCCGGAACGGCAGTGCCGGCAGGACGTTCCCGCGGACGTACCGGTAGCGCTCCGGCTGCCCCGGCTTGCCGCTGACCAGGTCGAGCCCCACGACCAGGGCCGACGGGTACTGGCCGCACATCTCGTAGCCCCACTGGCCGGTCCCGCAGCCGACGTCCAGGATCCGCCGGGGGTCCTCCACCGGGGCCAGGTGATTCGTCTGCAGCATCTCGCGCAGCGCGTAGTGCTGGATGTCCAGGCGGTCGATCTCCCCCGGGTGGCGGGGGAACAAGTAATGCTCGCTCTCCTTGACGGGCTGACGTTCCACGGCTGCCGCGACCTCCTCATCGCCGGGCACGTCGAGCTGCCAGTCGACGAGGCCCGCGTCCTGCGCGATCCTGACCAGCGCCCGAAGCGCGGTCAGCCGGCGGTCGATGGTCGACAGGGCGCGGCTCCGGCGCCGCAGCTCGATCGCGTAGTCGAGCGCCAGCCGGTGGGACGCGGCGGGACCGGCGGCCAGCAGCTGTGCGACCGCCTCCGGAAGCGCCTTGCCCGTATACCGTGCGAACTCCTCGAGATCGGCCGTGTACGCCTGGAGCGTCCGCTCGCCGCGGTTGGCCAGGAAGCGATCGAGCACCTCCTGGGCTCCGCTCAGCAGTTCCGACTCCGTCCCTTCGTCGCTCATCCCCACCGACGGGAGAGTATGGATGGTGGACCAGACATAGCTTGCATGCTTTGATTTTCTACCGATTAGACTTATGGCGTGGGGGACACAACGGTGCTCCACGCGCAGCCGCGCAGCGTGCTGTTCGTGGACGACGATCCCGACATGCGGACGATGTACGGCGGCCGTCTGCGGGCAGACGGCTTCGAGGTCCGCTTCGCCGCCGACGGTCTGGCGGCACTCGATGCGGCAACGGAGGCGCTCGACCTCGTCCTGCTCGACGTGCGGATGCCCGGCATGGACGGCCTGGAGGTGCTGCGCCGTCTCAAGGGCGACGCCGGCATGGCCGGGGTGCCGGTGGTGATGCTCTCGAACGAGCGCGAGGAGAAGGCGGCGCGCCGGGCCCAGGCGATGGGCGCGGTCGCGTGGTGGACCAAGCTCGACGTGCTGCCGGCGGAGCTGAGCCGGCGCGTTGGCGTCCTGCTGGGCAGGTGATAAGCTAGCGGCTCTCAGAATCCCGTACAGGAGGTGGCGTCACATGGCAGCACGAGTCGAGACGGCGGGCCGGTTCGGCCAGTCGTCGGGCAGCCGCCTCCCGGACGGGACCTGACCCCGACCTCCTCGTAGGCTCGCGGGTCCCCCCCTCCGGCGCGGCCGGCCCTCCATGCCGGTTGTCCAGGAGGACCCATTGCTTCGAGCTCCCCGCGTCCCGCTCGCCACGCCGGACGCGCCCCGGTCCAAAGAGCTGCACCTCGTCGACGCGGAGGTGGAGGACCCTCGCGTCCTGACCGACGCGGAGCTGCTGACGGCCGCCGCCCGCGGGGCGGTCGCGGCCGGCGGCGGCCACGTGCTCGACGAGGTGCTCGTTCGCTTCCCCAACGGCGCCGTCACCCTCGTGCTGGTGCTGGCCGAATCGCACCTCAGCCTCCACACCTGGCCCGAGGAGCGGCTCGTCGCCGTGGACCTGTTCAGCTGCGGCGCCATCGACGCCGCCCGCGTGGTGGACGAGCTGCTCCGCTCGCTCCGGCTGCGCCGGGCGGCCGTGCGGAGGGTCGGACGTGGCGCGTGACGTGCTGTCCGACGTCGCCGTCGCCGCCGGCCTCCGGGAGGGGCCGCGCGGCGTCGAGGAGGTGCTGCGGCACCTGGCGGGTGGCCCGGCGGCCACCCGCCAGCTCAGCCGGCTGACCGGCCTGCCGGTGCCGATCGTCGCTGCCGTGTGCGGCGAGCTCCGGCGGCTGGGCCTGCTCACCCGTGAGCGGCCCTCCCGCCTGAGCGAGGCCGGGCGCGAGCTCGCCGGGCCGCCGCACAGGAGCGTGGCCTGCCCGGCGTGCGCCGGCCGGGGCGCGGTGCTGCCGGCTGAGTACGGCGCGCTCGCGGACCGCCTGGCCGCGCTGCTGGCCGGCACGCCGCCGGCCGACCGGACGCTGGACCAGGCCCACTGCACGGTCGAGACCAAGCTGCGGCGCGTGGCCCACCTCCACGCCGCCGGCGCCCTGAGCGGCAAGGCCGTCCTGCTCGTGGGCGACGACGACCAGCTCGCCCCGGCCATCGCGCTGGCCGGCCAGGCGCTGGGCACGCCGCCGCCGGCCCGGCTGGCGGTCGTGGACGTGGACCCGGCCGTCGTGGCGTTCAGCCGGGACGCCGCCCAGCGGGCGGGCCTGGCGGTGGAGGCGGTCCTGCACGACCTGCGCCGGCCGCTGCCGGCCGGACTGCTGGCCGGCTTCGACACCGTGTTCACGGACCCGCCCTACACGCTCGCCGGCGCCGAGCTCTTCCTGTCGCGCGGGGCGGCCGCCCTGGCGCCCGGGCCCGGCCGGCAGGCGTTCCTCTGCTTCGGCCCGAAGCCGCCGGACGAGGCCGCCCGGCTGCAGGGCGCGATCGCCGACATGGGCTTCGCGGTCCACGACATGGTCCGCAACTTCAACGAGTACACCGGCGCCGACGTCCTCGCCGGCGCGAGCCACCTGTACCACCTGGTCGGCGGCGGCCGGCTGACGCCCCCGGTCAGCGGCCGGTACCAGGCGGCGCTGTACACGGCGGAGGTGCGCTCGCGGCGGCGCGGGCCGCCGCGGGGCTGATCTCCTGGCGCCAGGGCCCCGATCAGGATCGGCTCCTGAGCTCCTCCGCGAGGTCACCCCGCGCGCCCACCTCGACCCGGTCGAGCTGGAGCCACCCGCGCATCTCGTCGAGCTCGTCGCGCAGCGCCGGCGCCACGCGCCGCGCATCCTGCCCCGGCTCCAGGTAGGCGCCCGGCACGAGCAGCGCGCCCCGGCCCCGCTCCGCCTTCAGGTCGCACCGGCCGACCAGCGTGTCGCCGAGCAGGAACGGGCACACGTAGTAGCCGAACACCCGCTTCTCCGGCGGCGTGTACAGCTCGATCGTGTACTTCATCCCGAACAGCCGGTCGATGCGGCTCCGCTCCCAGACCAGCGAGTCGAACGGGGTGACCAGCGCCCGGGCGGCAACGCTGCGGGGCGCCCGCGCCTCGGGGTGCAGGTACGCGGCCTCGGTCCACCCCTCGACGCGGGCCGGCAGCAGGCGGCCCTCCTCGACCAGCTCGGCCACCAGGCGGCGCGCGGTCGGAGGCGACCGCCGGCGGGCGCCGTCCTTCCGCCACTCCCACGCCGGCCCCGCCGGCAGCCGGTCGCGCCACCCGTCGATGTCCAGGTAGCCGGTGAGGTCGCCCGCCGTGCCGGCGCCGCACGCCTTCGCGCCCAGGCAGATCAGCTGCTTCATCGCCTCGTCGCGGGTCGGGGCCGGCGCGTCGAGGACCCCCCGCGGGATGACGCGCTCGGTCAGGTCGTAGAGCCGCTGGAAGCCCCGCCGGCCGGCGATGGCGAGGAGGCCGGCGTCGTACAGGTGCTCGAGGACCGCCTTGCCGGGCGCCCAGCCCCACCACTTCCCCGACCGCTGCCCGGGCTCCGACAGGTCGGCGATGGTCAGGGGCCCGCGCTCGGCGACCTCCTGGTAGACCCTCGCCGTGTACGCGCCGCGCTCGGTGCGCATGTACTCGAGCGTCGGGTCCGGGCGCATGCGGTAGCGCAGCAGCGGGTACAGCGCGACCGGCATCAGGCACGCGGCGTGGCCCCAGAACTCGAACAGCTCACGCCGCCGGTACGCCAGGGCGTCGAGGTGGTCCATCGAGTACGGGCCGAGCCGGGCGAACGCGGGGACGTAGTGCGCCCGCACCAGGACGTTCACCGAGTCGATCTGGAACGCGTGCAGGCGTGTCGCCAGCTTGCGGACGTGGGCGGCCGACGGCGCCGCGGGCCGGGGACCGAACCCCTGGGCGGCGACCGCCAGGCGCCGCGCCTCGGCCAGCGACAGCGCGACCGGCGTCACGGCGCCCGAACGCCGCGCCGGACCAGGACGTAGTCCCAGCCGGTCAGCTCGGGCGCCTCCAGGCCGTGCGCGCCGAGGATCGAGCAGACCTCGCCGCGGTGCCGCTCGCCGTGGTGCACCGCCTGCACCAGGAAGAGGCCGACCGCGTGCTCGAGCCGCGGGTACACGCCCGGGATCTCGGGCATCGCGCAGTCGAGCTCGTCCACGCGGGCCATCACGTCCTCCCAGCCGGCCCGCTGCCGCTCGGCCTCGGCGCGCAGGGCCGCCAGGGGCGGCGCGTCGTCCGGGCTCCAGGCCACCCGCTCCCCGCCGGTGATGCCGACCAGGTAGCGCCGGTCGGCGGCGACCAGGTGGGCGAGCGTGGCGTGGATCGGGCCGTACGTGCCCGGGACCGTCAGCCGCAGCTGGTCGGGCGTCAGCGCGGCGCAGTGGTCGAGCAGCGCCAGCGTCGCCCAGACGTGATGGCCGAGGATCGTGTCGAGGTGTTCGGTCGCCATGGTGTTCGGCCTCCTTCCCGGCGGCAATTGTGGTCAACTATCCGCCGCTGTGCCGGGCTTGTTCGAGCGGGTGGGGGTCTGGCGGGCTGCCGTCATCGGCGTCCGGGTGCTCGCCGCGGCCGCGCTGATCCTGGGGATCGGCCGCGGCCTTCCGGTCGCCTTCGTGGACCTGGACCTGCGCTACTCGCTGCCGCTGCCGCCGGGCGTCATCGAGCTGATCGACTGGTGGGACATGGTCGGGGAGCAGCAGGCCAGCGCGGTCGTGCTGGCGGCGGCGGCCGCCGCCGTCGCGGGGACCGCCTACCGCAGGGGCATCCTCGACGGCGCCAGCCTGGCCCTCGTCGCCCTGGCCTGGGCCTTCGCCTTCCTGCCGGAGGGCGTCGTGTTCGCGGGCATGCGGTCGCCAGCGATGGACGGCGTGCTCGTCGTCTGTCCGGGTGGGCCGGTGGCCGGCGCGGCCTACGGCGCGGACAGGGCCCGCAGGCGCTCGTCCAGCTCGCGGACCGGGCCGGCCCCAGCATGGGCCGCGAGCCGCCGGGCGCGGACCCGGCGGACCCGGTTCAGCGGCTCGGGCAGCCCGGCGGCGACCGCCTGGGTCAGCGCCTGGGTGAGCAGCGCGCAGGCGTGGTCCACCTCGCCCTGCAGCGCGTAGGCCCCGCCCAGGTCGGCGGTGGCCATCGGCCGGGTGGCGATCAGCTCCCTGGGCAGCGCCGCCAGCGCCGCCTCCAGCAGCGGGATCCCGCGCTCGGGATGGCCGGCCAGGACGCTGACGTTGCCCCGGTAGGCGACGTTGAGGCCCATGCTCCAGCGGCTGCACAGCCCGTCGGCGGGCATCCGCCCGGCGCGGTGAACCAGCCGGTCGGCCTCGTCCATGAGCCGGAACGCCGCCCGCTCGTCGCGACCGGCCACCTCCTCGGCCTCCCGCAGCAGCACCCAGGCGTTGGCGACCGGCGCCGTCGTCCGGCCCAGGCGGCGGTCGGCGGCCTCGAGCAGCTCCTGGGCCCGGGCCGGATCGCCGCCCGGCCGGGCGGGGCACACCAGCGAGAACAGGTGGCTGGAGATGAGCAGGCCCATCGCCTCCGACTCGGCGTCGGCCACCTGCCTCGCCAGCCGCTGGGCGATCTCCAGGTACACGGCGGCGGGATCGGGCCGGCCCACGAGGATGGCGAGGTGGCCGGCGAACACGGCGGCGGTGGCCGCCGCCGACGCGAGGTCGCTCCGCAGGTCGCCGCCCATCGGGGCGTCGAGCAGCGTGAGGAGGACCTCCAGGTGGGCGTGGACGTCGCGCCGGATGACGTGCGGGGGCTCGGTGCCCCAGCGCCGGTTGAACTGGCGGGAGACCAGGGCCAGGCCCTCGACGACGCGCTGGTCCACGCGGACGGTCTCGTCGAGCACGGCGTCCAGCCGCTCCGGGTCGAGGGCGGCGGGCTGGCCCATCGACGCGGCGAACCGGAGGAAGTCCAGGCGGCGCTCCCGGTCGCTCGACAGGCGGCGGGCGGGCCGGAACAGCGACCAGACGTCCACGTCGGGGTCGGACCAGCCGCGGCCAGGCGTTTCCAGCGCCAGCCAGAGCAGGCGCAGGGCGCCCCGATCCAGGGGGCGGGCGCCGCCCTCCCAGTCGGCGATCGCGTTCCCGGTGATCTCCGGCCGTGGCGTCCCGAGGAGCTCGGCCCAGCGCCGCATCTCCCCGGCGAGCGCATCCTCGGTCAGGCCGCGCTCCGCCCGAGCGGCTCGCAGCCTCCAACCCCAATCCTTCATCTCTTCGCCGACCGCCAATGATCGGACTCCGGACCGGGGTTCGTCCATCTGCCTGGTCAGGCGCCGCGGCCGTCCTCGCCGTCAGGGCCGCCACGGCCGTCCTCGTCGCCGCCATAGCCGTTGCGCTGGAGCTCGTCGTCGTAGCCGCGCTGCTGGCCCTCGTCCTCGTAGGCGGCGAAGCCGGTCGCCTGGTCGGCGAGCCGCTGGCCGAGCTGGTCCATCATCCGGTCAGGGTCCACGCCGTACTGCGTCAGCATGTCCCTGAGCTGCTCGTCGTCCACCTGGTCGGGCAGCATCCGCGCGGCCTGCTGGGCCTGGTCGGGGCCTACGTACCGCGAGATGTAGTCGATGATCGTCTGCTTGTCGAAGAGCATCTGCTGCCTCCTCGCGGCCTCGCCGTGCCGTTCATCGGGAGAATCGCCTACACCGGCCCCAGCGCCGGCTCGGCCCGGTAGAGGACGGTCAGCGGCGTGGTCCCGTGCGCCAGCAGCTGCTCCGGCTCCAGCTGGCCGAACAGCTGGATGAGCCGGGCCACCAGGCCGGTCCAGCCGGTCTGGTGCGAGGCGCCGAGGCCGGCCCCGTCGTCGCCGTTGAAGTACTCGTAGAACAGCGGCAGGTCCTTCCAGTGCGGGTCCGACTGGAAGACCTCCGTGCCGCCGAACACGGGCCGCCGGCCACGCTCGTCGGGCAGGAAGATGCGCACCAGGCGCTCGGACAGCTCGCGCGCCACCGCGAACAGCGTCATCGGCCGGCCGGAGCCGGTCGGGCACTCGATGGTGAAGTCGTCGCCGTAGTACAGGTAGAACTCGAGCAGCGCCCGGATCAGCAGCACGTTGACCGGGAACCAGACCGGGCCGCGCCAGTTCGAGTTGCCCCCGAACAGGTCGCTGCTCGACTCCGCCGGCTCGTAGGCGACGCGGTACTCCTGTCCGTCCGTCCGCAGCACGTACGGCTCGCGCAGGTGAGACCGGGACAGCGAGCGGATCCCGTAGGGGGACAGGAACCGGTCCTCGTCGAGCACCCGGGCCAGGATGCGCCGGAGCTTGGACTCGTTGACCACCGACAGCAGCCGCCGGCCCCGCACGCCGGGCCGGAACGGGTCGGCGATGTCGCCGAGCAGGTCCCGGTTGCGCTCGAGGTACCGGCGGACGCGGCCGGTCAGCCCGGGGTACCGCTCCAGCGTCTCGGCCGGCACGACCGTCGTGGCGCAGAGCGGGAGCAGGCCGACCAGCGAGCGGACCCGGATCCGCTGGCCGGAGCCGTCGGGCAGGCGCAGGACGTCGTAGTAGAACCCGTCCTCCTCGTCCCACAGCTCGTCCGGGTGCTCGCCGGCCGGGTCCATCGCCGCCGCGATCCAGAAGAAATGCTCGACGAACTTGACGACCAGGTTCTCGTACGCGGGGTCGTGCGCGGCCAGCTCCAGGGCGAGCTCCAGCATGTTCTGGCTGAACAGGGCCATCCAGGCGGTGCCGTCCGCCTGCTCCAGGCGGCCGCCGGTCGGCAGGGTCTGACTGCGGTCGAACGCGCCGATGTTGTCGAGGCCCAGGAACCCGCCCTCGAACACGTTCTTGCCGGCCGGGTCCTTGCGGTTGATCCACCACGTGAAGTTCAGCAGCAGCCTGGCGAACGCCTCGCGCAGGAACTCCACGTCGGCCGTCCCGCGCTGGAGGTCGAGGCTGTACGCGAACAGCGTGGCCCAGGCGTGCACGGGCGGGTTCACGTCGCCGAAGTTCCACTCGTACGCCGGGATCTGGCCGCTTGGGTGCAGGTAGTCCTCGCTCAGCATCAGGTTGAGCTGGCTCTTGGAGAAGTCGGGGTCCACCATCGACAGCGCGAGCGTGTGGAACGCCAGGTCCCAGGCGGCGTACCAGGGGTACTCCCACTTGTCCGGCATCGAGATCACGTCGTCGTTGTGCATGTGGTACCAGCGCTCGTTGCGGACGCCCGGCCGGCGGGGCGGCCGGAACGGGTGGGCGCTGTGCTCGCGCAGCCAGATGTCCACATCGAACAGGTAGTACTCCTTGCTCCAGAGCATCCCGGCCAGGGCCTGGCGCATCACCACCCGATGCTCGGCGTCCACGGCGGCCGGGGTGATCGCGGCGTAGAACTCGTCGGCCTCGCGGCGGCGCTCGTCCACCAGCGCGTCGAAGCCGGCGAACGGATCGGCGGGCGCGTCGGGGGCGAGGCGAGCCCGGACGGTCGCGGTCCAGCCGGGCGGGATCTCGAGGGGGACGTGGGCCGCGGCCTTGGTCCCCTGCCGCTCGGGGTTCACGGCGTCATCACGCCCGCGCACGATCCGCTCGTCGATGCCGTCCTTGACGAATGGCGTCGGGTTGGCGGAGCCCCACAGCCGCGCCGCGTTCGTCTCGTTCTCGCAGAAGAGCAGCTCCGAGGCGCCCTCGACGTGGAGGACGCGCGCGCCCAGCTCGGGATGCTCGCAGCGCACCACGCCGCCGTCCGCCCACAGCCGCGGCCGCTCGGTGTGCGGGTGCACCGACCAGGTGTTGCGGAACCACAGCGTGGGCAGCACGTGCAGCGGCGCCACCTCGGGTCCCCGGTTGTGGATGGTGATCCGGACCAGCAGGTCCTCCGGCGCCGCCTTCGCGTACTCCACCTCCACGTCGAAGTAGCGGTGGTCGCGGAAGACGCCGGTGTCGATCAGCTCGTACTCCGGGTCGCGGCGGTCGCGGGCGCGGTTCGTGGCGACCAGGTCGTCGTACGGGAACGCTGCCTGCGGGTACTTGTACTGCCAGCGCATGTACGCGTGGCTGGGGACGTTGTCGACGTAGAAGTAGTACTCCTTGACGTCCTCGCCGTGGTTGCCCTCGCCGTTCGTGAGGCCGAACAGGCGCTCCTTGAGGATCGGGTCGGCGCCGTTCCAGAGCGCGAGCGCGAAGCACAGGCGCTGGCGGTCGTCGCTGATCCCCGCCAGGCCGTCCTCGCCCCAGCGATAGGCGCGCGAGCGCGCGTGGTCGTGCGGGAAGGAGTTCCAGGCATCGCCGTGCTCGCTGGTGTCCTCCCGGACCGTGCCCCACTGGCGCTCGCTCAGATAGGGGCCCCAGCGCCGCCACGGCACGCCCGCCCGGGCCTCGTGCAGGCGCCGTTCCTCCGCCGTCTCGTGCAGACCGTTCGCCATCCCCTCATCGTCGGCGCGGGTGGCCATCCGCTCTCGCGAACCGGTCCGGGACGTCGTGCGGGTTCTTGCGCACGCCCCGACCCGGGTAGGCTGGGTGGCGAGATGCGCTCCGAGGCCGAGGCGATCGGCCGCCTCGTCGCCACCGCACCACGCGCCGGCTGCTTCTTCGACTTCGACGGCACGCTGGCGCCGATCCAGGTGGACCCCGACTCCGTGTGGCCGACGCCGGGCGTGGTGGACGCCCTGACGGCGCTGACCGGCCTGCTCGGCCGGGTCGCGGTGGTGTCGGCGCGGCCGGTCGGGTTCCTGCGGTCGCGCCTGGAGCGGGTGCCCGGCCTGGTCCTGCACGGGCACTACGGACTGCAGACGATGACGGCGGATGGCGTCGAGCGCACCGACCCGGCGGCTGTGCCGTGGGTCCCGGTGCTGGCCGACCTCGCGCGGCGGGCCGAGGACGAGCTCCCGCGGGGGGCGCGGGTCGAGCGCCAGCCGCTGTCCGTGACGCTGCACTACCGGGTCGCGCCGGACCTCCGGGCCGCGGTGGAAGCATGGGCGGCGGCGGCCGTCGCCCGCACCGGGGTCCGGGCGCAGCGCGGCCGGATGGTGATCGAGCTGCGGCCCGCGGTGGATCGCGACAAGGGCACCGTGATCACCGAGGAGACAGCCGACCTGGCGACGGCCTGGTACGCGGGCGACGACCTGTCCGACCTGCGCGCGTTCGCGGCGCTGACCGATCGAGAGGCGGCCGGCGGGGGCTTCGCCGGCGTCCGGGCGGCGGTGGTGAACGACGAGACGGGCGGCGAGGTGGCCGAGGCGGCGGACTTCGTGATCGGCCCGCCCGAGGCGGTGCCGCCGCTGCTCGACCGCGTCGTGCGGGCGCTCGGGCGCCGCTGACGATGCGGCGTCGGCCCCAGCTCCTCGACGGCTGCCTCTGCCTGGTCCGCGGCCTCGGCATCTTCGCGGCCACGCCTGGCCTGTGGCCGCTGGGGCTCCTGCCGGTGGTGCTCGCGCTCGTGGTGCTGATCGTCGTCGTGGTCGGGCTGGTGGTGGCGCTGCCGGCCGTCGTGGGCGCCCTGACGCCGTTCGCGAACGGCTGGAACCCGACGGACCGCGACGCGCTGCGGCTCCTGGTCGAGGTGGTGCTGGCGGTCGGCGCCCTGTGGCTTGCGATGGTCTCGTACACGGCGGTGGCCCTGGCCATCGGCCAGCCGTTCTACGAGGCCATCTCGCGGCGGATCGACGTTCGCGAGGGCGGGCTGCCCGTCGGTGAGCCCGAGCCCCGGCCGTGGCGCGCGGTGGGCCGGGCCCTGCGCGACGGGGTGCTGCTGGTGGCGCTGACCACCGGCCTGGGCCTGGCCCTGCTGGTCCTCGGGCTGGTCCCGCTGCTCGGCCAGACCGTGGTGCCCGTGCTCGGCGCCTGCGTCACCGGGTTCTTCCTGTCCGTCGAGCTGACCTCGATCGCGCTGGAGCGGCGCGGCCTCGGCCTGGGCGACCGGCTGGGGCTGCTGTGGCGGCACCGGCTGCTGGCGCTGGGGTTCGGGGTGACCGCGTTCCTGCTCTTCCTCGTCCCGCTGGGCGCGGTGGTCGGCATGCCGGGGGCGGTCGCCGGCGGCACGCTGCTGGCCCGACGGCTCACCGGGCCCTGAGCGCCGGTCAGGCCGAGCGTTCGGCCGTGGCGCGGCGGCGGGCCTGGGCCTGGTCGAGCTCGGTCAGGTGCCGCTTGCGCAGCCGGATGTGGGCGGGAGTGACCTCGAGGAGCTCGTCGTCCACCAGGAAGTCCAGGGCCTGCTCCAGGCTCAGCTTCGTGGACGGCGTCAGGCGCACCGCGATGTCCTTGGTCGAGGACCGGATGTTCGTCAGCTTCTTCTCGCGGCACACGTTGACCTGCATGTCGCCCGCGCGGCGCTGGATGCCAACGATCATCCCCTCGTAGATCGCCTCGCCGGGCTCGATGAACGTGGCCCCCCGCTCCTGCGCGTTGGCCAGGCCGTAGGCCACGGCCGTGCCGGGCGCCGAGGCCGTGAGCGCGCCGTTGCGCTGGTTGCGCAGGTCGCCGGCCCAGGGCCGGTGGCCGATCGCGATCGAGCCCATCAGGCCGGTGCCCGCGGTCAGCGTCAGGAACGCGTTGCGGAACCCGATCAGGCCGCGCGTCGGGATGACGAACTCCAGGCGGACGCCGCCGGAGTCGTCGTAGACGCTGTCCACCATCTCGCCGCGGCGCCGGCCCAGGGCCTCGGTCACGGCGCCGAGGTGCTCCTCGCGGACCTCGACGGTCAGGCGCTCGACCGGCTCGACCAGCTGGCCGTTCACGCGCTTGACGATCGCTTCCGGGCGCGACACCTCGAACTCGTAGCCCTCGCGCCGCATGCTCTCGATGAGGATGGCGAGGTGGAGCTCGCCGCGGCCGCTGACCAGGAACCGCTCGGCCGAGTCGGTCTCCTCGACGCGGAGCCCGAGGTTGACGTCGAGCTCCCGGAACAGCCGGGCCCGCAGCTGGCGCGAGGTGCTGAAGCGGCCCTCACGGCCGGCCATCGGCGACGTGTTCACGCTGAACGTCATGCGCACGGTCGGCTCGCCGATCTCGATCCGGGGCAGCGCCTCGGGGTGCTCGGGATCGACCAGCGTGTCGCCGATGGCGACGTCGCCGAGGCCCGTGAGCAGCACGATGTCGCCGGCGGCGGCCCGGTCCACGGCCTCCCGCTCGAGGCCCCGGTGGAGCAGGACCTGACCGACGCGGGCCTGCCGGGCCACGTCGCCGGCCCCGAGCACGGTCAGCGGGTCGCCGGGGGCGATGGAGCCGCGGAAGATGCGGCCGATGGCCAGGTTGCCGGTGTAGTCGTCGTGGCCGCGGTTGGCGACCAGCATCTGGAAGCCGCCCTCGGCGATGGACGGGGGCGGCACGTGCTCCACGATGGCGGCGAACAGCGGCGCCAGCGTCGGTTCCAGCCGGGCCGGGTCCAGGCCGGCCCGGCCCTCCTTCGCGATGGCGTAGATGACGGGGGCGTCCAGCTGGTCGGCGTCGTCGGCGAGCTCGAGGAAGAGGTCGTGGACGCGCTCCAGCGTCCGGACGGGGTCGGCGTGGGGCCGGTCCAGCTTGTTGATGACCACGATCGGGCGCAGGCCCACGCGGAACGCCTCGCGCAGCACGAAGCGGGTCTGCGGCATGGGCCCCTCGGCGGCGTCCACGAGCAGGAGGCAGCCGTCGGCCATGTTCAGGACCCGCTCGACCTCACCGCCGAAGTCGGCGTGGCCGGGCGTGTCGATGATGTTGATGGTGACGTCGTCCCAGCGGATCGCGGTGTTCTTGGCCAGGATCGTGATCCCCTTCTCGCGCTCCAGCGCGTTGGAGTCGAGGATCAGGGTGCCGACCTCCTGGTGCTCCCGGAACGTGTTGCTCTGCTTCAGGAGGGCGTCGACCAGCGTCGTCTTCCCGTGGTCGACGTGCGCGATGATCGCCAGGTTGCGGATGTCGTGGCGGAGCCTGCTCATGGTGGGCAACGGCGATGGACTATACCGTGCACACTGAACTGCCGATGAGGATCTGGACCTTTCTGATCGGGCAGCGGACCGACGACCGGACGGGGTTCGAGGAAATCTACCGGAACCTGCTGGAGGACGCGGAGCTGGCCGAGCGGCTGGGCTACCACGGCGTGCTCCTCGCCGAGCACCACTTCACGAACTACTGCGCGATCCCGAACCCGCTGATGCTGGCGGCCGCGATCGGGCAGCGGACGAGCCGGGTCCGCATCGGGACGGCCGTGATCGTGCTGCCGCTCCACAACCCCGTGCGGCTGGCCGAGGACATCGCGCAGGCAGACCAGCTGACGGGCGGCCGGCTGGAGGTCGGCCTCGGCCGGGGCTATGCGCCGTACGAGTTCACGCCGCTCGGGCTGCGGCTGGAGGACTCGGCGGCGGCGATGGCGGACGGGTTGGCAGTGCTGTCGAAGCTGTGGGCGGGCCCGGACGTGGCCAACGAGGACGGCCGGTGGCCGTTCCCGGCGATCACGGTCACGCCGCGGCCGGTCCAGCGGCCGCGACCGCCGGCCTGGCTGGCCTGCGGCTCGGCGGCGTCGTTCGGCATCGCGCTGGACCGCGGGCTGTACCCGTTCATCGCGGTGGGCGTCCGCGGCAGAGGCTTCGTGGAGGAGTTCCGGCGCGCGTTCGAGGCGGAGTGCGCTCGGCGGTCGGTGACCCCGGACTCGGTGCGGTTCGGCGCGCAGCTGCTGGCCCACCACGGCGACGCGGCGGAGGTGGAACGGGGAGCGCAGGCGGGCCGGCTGATGTACCGGATCACGGGCCGGCTGATGGCGGGAACCCAACGAGTCCGGGCGGGCCTGGTGGACATGTCGGGCACGGAGCCGTCGGCCGATGTGCCGACGGAGCAGATCGTGTCTGGGTCCCTGCTGGGAGATGACGAGCACGTGGGGCGGCAGCTGGCGTGGTTGGAGGGGCTGGGGGTGACGGACCTGTCCCTGAACTTCCGGTACGGGGGGTTGGACACGGCGTCGGTGCGCCGGTCGATGGAGCGGGTGGCGGAAGTGGCGGGGTTGGGTTAGCGGGAGAGAAGGGCCCGCACGGCGCCCGCGACACGCTGGAGCGTCTCCTCGGGGCTCATGGCCGTGGTGTCCAGCTCGTGCAGGTTGAACTCGTTGCGATGCCGGTTCGCCACCGCAGCGATCGTGTCGTTCAGCAAGGCCAACGTCTCCGTGTTCACGACCGTGCCGGGCGTGTATCCCATGGCGGGAGGCCGCGTGGCCAGCTCTCGCTGGATCGCCACCTCGGGCTCGACCGTCATCACGAGCACCAAGTGGATCATCTTTCGGAGAGGCCCCACCCGGAGGAAGCCGCCGATCGCCCGGTGCTCGTGCGGCGTCAAGTGGCCGAGGCGCCGGTACCACTCCATCCAGCAGAGGGCGTCGAACAGACCACGATCGACGAGCACCAGGTCCACGTCGGCGTGCATGGCCTCGATCATCAGAGCTGACGTCGCGGTGGCCGTCCACAGGTTGAAGTGCGGGTGCCGCCTGGCGGAGAACGGCCAGCTGCCGGCCCGCTCCCTGACGAGCTGGACCCGGCGGCCTTCGGCGCTCAAGCGGTCGCTGAGACCTTGCAGGGCGCTGGTCTTCCCGGCTCGTGGGGTGCCGGCGAACTCAACGACGAGGCAATGCGACGAAGTTGCAGCTGCTGAGGGAGGAACGACCACCCTCGGACTGACGCCTGTGCTCACGGTCGGGGGAAACTGTAGCAGGGCGTGCGTCAGCCCGCCGCCCCGAGAACACTACGTTCCCACGCCCGGGTTGACGCCTGTTCACGCTTCCTGACTCAGTGGTGAGAACAAGAGTCGTGCACGCGCCAACTTGACAGCGTCGCCGGTCGCTGCCATGCTAAGGTGTAAACCTTTACGGCGTTAGCGCAGACCCCAGCTTCGGTTCAGCAACGCATGGCAAAAGGTGGCTGGCGGAGGGAAGAGAGATTGGCCATGGCGGACCGGGACCTCAACGAGCACAGGCTGCTCATAGCGCGGATCCTTTCCCGGATCCCCACTCATGAGGAATCTCCGCAGTCCGTGACTGAGATCGCGTCGAGAGTGGTCCAGGATTTTGATCGCCTCCCAGCAGAACACATTGCGTCCGTGACCAATACCATCATCGTTGTGCTGGACACATTCAGCCTTCTCGTGCGGCACGACACACGGTACCGTTGCCGCGGCGAGATGCCGACGTACTTCCTGCGTAGCTACGCATGGTACGTTGCCAACGCGCAAGCGCTCGTCAACAACTGGACGAGGTCCGGCGTCGGTGACGATATCGCCATCAGCGCCCTGCTGGACTCCGCGCCCTATCTTTTGAAGATCGCCGAGGACAGGCGGCTCGGGCTCGCCGGTCCTGAGGTCGAGCCCGTTCGGACCCGGCGCGTGGCCTGCGTGCTCGTCAAGACGGTGGTGAACCGGCGACCATACTTTCTCTTCGAGTGGGACCGCGAGGCGGCGCAGTATCAACTGATCGGCGGCCGTATCCAGGAAGACGAGAAGCCGGAGACTGCGGCAGCGCACGAGTTGACAGAGGAGGTGGCCGTCGAGCCGGGGCGACGGCTCGAGTCCGGACGCCAATTCGAGATTCATGCGCTCGACTGGAACCGATCACCGCCACTGCACTGGACCGGGGTGTCGCGCACCGTGGGTGCGTTGACGCGGTACGAGGTGTGGACGTACGGCGTCCTATTAAAGGTCGACCAGCTGATGCTGAGGGAGCACTGTCGCTGGCTAAGCATCGATGAGATGCTGCATGGCAAGACGGAGTCCGGCCGAAGAACTGGCGACCCGGTCCTGTACGAGATGATCAACGCGCACCTCGTCGGCGGTCTCGCCGCCGTCCCGAACTCCATCGGCAGCGAGGACATTCCGAGCTTTCAGGACAGCTCCGAGTTGGCGAGGGACGGGCGGACCAGCGTCTTCATTGGTCATGGACGCAGCTCTGCGTGGCGTAAGTTGGCGGAGCACTTGCGCGACCGTCACGGTTACCATGTCGTCACATACGAATCCGAGCAACAGGCTGGCTACACCACCACTGACCTTCTCAGGCACTTGATAGATCGGGCCGCGTTCGCCATCATGGTCCACACCGCCGAGGACGAGCAGGCCGGTGGCGGGTTGCGTGCCCGACAGAACGTCGTCCACGAAACCGGGCTGTTCCAGGGTAGGCTCGGATTCACGAAGGCAATCATCGTGCGGCAGCGCGGCTGCGATGCCTTCTCCAACCTCGCTGGGTTGCATGAGCTTCACTATACGGACGATATCAGGGAGGCCTTCGGCGATATCGTCGCAGCGGTCCAGCGGGAACTCGGCTCTCAGCGATGAGCACCGCAGACAGCCAACTGAGCCAGTACAGACAGCTGGTGACGGCGGTTCTCAACTCCATTCCCACGGGCGACGAGCCGTCTCAGACCATCGCCCAGATCGCGTCTCGCGCATCCCTGAGCCTCGGCGCTCTGCCGCTGCGAGAACTCGAGCTCGCCACCGCGATCATCCTCGTCGTGCTCGGCGTGTTCGACGTCGTCCACGAACGCGGCGACCGCTACCGCCACCGCGGCGAGATGCCCGCGTACTTCACCCGCAGCCTTGCCTGGTATGTTGCCAATGCTCGACCTCTACTGAACAACTGGATGCGGCGAGGAGTCGGCAATGACATCGCCATCGGCGCGCTGCTGGATGCAGCACCCTACCTGTTGCGGATCGTGGACGACAAGCGCCTCCAACTGGCCGCCAGCGGCATCGACCCGGCACCCGCGAGGAGCCGTAGCGTGGCGTGCGTGCTCGTCAAGGCGATGGTGGATGGCCAGTCCTACTTCCTGTTCGAGTGGGAGCGTGTTGCGGCGCAGTACCAGCTGATCGGGGGCGGCATCATCGCCGACGAGGAGCCCAGGACCGCCGCGGTACAGGAGCTCATCGAAGAGATGGTTGTCGAGCCTGGGCGGCACCTCGAGTTTGGCTTGGACTTCGACATCAGACCGCTCGACTGGGACAGGCCGCTTCCCCTGCAGTGGATCGGCGTCTCACGCTCGGTGGGCGCCGTGACGCGATATGACGTATGGGCCTATACCTCACACCTGAAAGTGACTCAGTTGAAGCTGAGAGAGCACTGCCGCTGATTGAGCGCCCGCGAGATGCGCGAGGGCAAGACCGAGTCTGGACGGAGGATCTGGCATCCCGTTCTCTTCCGCCTCATGGACGAGCGGCTGGCGGGCGGGCTCGAAGACGTGCCGATATCGATCAGCAGCGAGGCTATCCCCGACTTCCGCGGCTCGGACGACACGTGGAGGGACTCCCGCCCCAGTGTCTTCATCGGACACGGGCACAGCGCGGCCTGGAATGAGCTGGCCGAGCACCTGCGTGACCGACACGGGTACCGCGTCATCACCTATGGGTCCGAGCAACGCCCAGGCCAGACCACCACCGACACGTTGGCGCAGTTGATCGACCAGGCCTCCTTCGCGATCCTCGTCCACACCGCCGAGGACGAGCAGGCCGGCGGCGGCCTTCGGGCGAGGCAGAACGTCGTCCACGAGACCGGCCTGTTCCAGGGCAAGCTCGGCTTCACCCGGGCCATCGTCGTCCGACAGCGCGGCTGCGAGGCCTTCTCCAACCTCGCCGGCCTGCACGAGCTGCACTACACCACCGACATCCGGGAGGCCTTCGGCGAGGTCGTGGCCGCCCTCCGCCGCGAGTTCGGCTGAGCCCGCCGCCGCCCGCCCCACAATGGGCGCGTGGTCCGCACCGAGCCCACCGTGCTCCACCTCGACATGGATGCCTTCTACGCGTCCGTCGAGCAGCTGCACAAGCCCAGCCTCCGGGGGCGGCCCGTCGTCGTCGGGTGGATGGGGCCACGCGGTGTCGTCACCACCGCCAGCTACGAGGCGCGTCGCTTCGGCGTTCGCTCCGCCATGTCCATGGCCGAGGCTCGGCGGCGGTGTCCGCAGGCCGTCTACGTCTCGCCTCGCTTCGCGGCCTATGGGGCGATCAGTGCCACCGTCATGGACACCCTTCGGGAGCTCTCGCCGGCCGTCGAGCCCATCAGCATGGACGAGGCGTTCGTCGATCTCGCTGCCGGGCTGCAGGGTGGGCTGGACACCGAGTCCGTGACCGCGCTCGGGGCTCGTCTCAAGGCCGATATTCGGGCCCGGACCGGCCTGACCGCGTCCGTCGGGGCCGGCACCTCCAAGCTGATCGCCAAGATCGCCTCCGACGCGGCCAAGCCCGACGGCCTGCTCGTCGTCCGGCCCGGCCAGGAACGGGCCCTGCTCGACCCGCTGCCGGTCCGGGCGCTCTGGGGCGTCGGGCCGGCCACCGCCGAGCGGCTGGGGCGGGGCGGCGTCCACACGATCGGCGAGCTGGCCACGCTGCCGGTCGAGCGGCTGGCCGCACTGGTCGGCGGCAGCCGGGGCGCCGGCCTCCAGGAGCTCGCGAGGGGTCTCGACCCACGGCCCGTCGTCGCCGACCGCGAGCTCAAGTCCGTCAGCGTCGAGGACACGTTTCCGACCGACCTGTCCGACCGGGACCAGCTCGTCGCCGAGCTCGACGGCCTGGTCCGCCGCGTGGCGATCCGCCTCCGGTCCAGCGACCGCTCCGGGCGCACGATCACCCTCAAGGTCCGCCGCCACGACTTCACCACGATCGGCCGCTCGGACACGCTGCCCGGGCCGACGGCCAGCGAGACGGTGATCCGGGACGTCGCCCGCCGCCTCTTCGCGTCGGTGGACGTCCAGGGCGGCGTCCGCCTCCTCGGCGTCGGCATCTCGGCCCTGGCGGAGGCGGTGCAGCAGGACCTCTTCGACCCGTCTCTGGCAACCCCGGCGACGGCCCCGGAACACCAGCACGAAGAGGAGGACCGTCACCCCGCCCACCACTGGTACCCCGGCAACGACGTCGTCCACGACGAGCACGGCCGCGGCTGGGTCGAGCGCGTCGAGGACGACGCGGTCACGATCCGGTTCGAGACCCCCGACACCCCACCCGGCCCCGCCCGCCGCCTCCCCCGCGACGACGCGGGCCTGCGCCCGGCCCCGCCGCCCAACTGACCGGAATACGATGGACGGGATCTGAGAGAAGCACCAGAGAAGCCGGCGGAGCCGGCCGCCAGCGCTGCGGCGCCGCCACCGGAGGGGGAGGGACCGGGCCGGAGACGCTTCATCATCTTCGCCACCGCGTCCTCCGCGATCCTGATGGTGTCCATCGACGGCACCATCGTCGCCACGGCCCTGCACACCCTGACGCGGGAGCTCCACACCTCCCTGACCTGGAGCACGTGGACGATCACCGTGTACCAGCTCGGCCAGATCGTGTCCCTGCCCATCGCCGGCCGCCTGAGCGACAGCCTCGGCCGGCGCCGCATGTTCCTCGCCTACGTCACGGTGTTCACCCTCTCCTCGCTCCTGGCCGGCTTCGCGACCAGCATCTACGTGCTGATCGCGCTGCGCTTCACCCAGGCGCTGGGCGGGGGCGGCCTGATGCCCTCCACGATGGGCGTGGTCGCCGACCTGTTCACCCGGGACCGCGACCGCTGGCTCGGGCTCGTCACGTCCTTCTTCCCCGTCGGCGCCCTGCTCGGGCCCACGCTCGGCGGCTTCATCGTCACGTACTCCACGTGGCGCGCGATCTTCTTCATCAACGTCCCGGTGGGCGTCGTCGTCCTCCTGCTGCTCCTGCTGCTCCTGCCCCCCGCCCGGGCCGTTCGGGTCCGCATCGACCTGCCCGGCGCCGGGCTGCTGGGGGCGGCCCTGCTCACGGTGATGTTCGGCCTCAACCAGTTCGCGGACCGCGGCGTGCGCTCACCGCTGCCCTGGTCGCTCCTGGCGGGCGGCGCCGTCCTGGTGGCGGCGTTCCTCCGGCACGAGCGGCGGGCCGAGCAGGCCATCCTGCCCCCGGCCCTGCTCCGCCGGCCCGCGTTCGCGGTGGTGAACGGCATCAACATCGTGTACGGCGCCGCCGCGTTCGGCGTGTTCACGCTGGTCCCGACGTACGCCCAGCTCGCGTACGGCCTCACCCCGCTGGCCGCCGGGTCGCTGCTGTCCGTGCGGGCGATCGGGATGGCCGGGCTCTCGGTGACCAGCTCGATGCTGCTGCGCCGCGTCGGCTACCGCGCGCCGATGGTCCTCGGCTTCCTGATCCTGGCCGCCGGGCTGCTGCTCATCTCCCTGCCCCCGGCGACCGGGCCCTTCACGTGGCTCGGCATCTCCGCGCTCGTCTGCGGGGTCGGGGTCGGCATCGCCGGACCGCCGTCCAACAACGCGGCGGTCCAGCTGATGCCGGACCAGGTCGCGGCCATCTCGGGCCTGCGGGCCATGTTCCGCCAGACGGGCGGCATCATCGCCATCACCCTGGCCGCCGTGGCCGTCGGCTCCGGACCGGGCGAGGCGCAGGCGCTCAGCCGCGTCTTCCTCGTGTTCGCGATCCTGACGGTGCTGCTCGTGCCGCTGATCTTCCGCGTGCCCGAGCGCAGCGCCGCCTGACGGCGGGCGGCCTCAGCCGCCCGCCATCGCGCCCACGACCACGAACGGCTCGCGGCCCGTGGCCACCTCCGCCGGCAGCGGTGAGTCCACGGGCTCGTGGGACAGGTCCTCCTCGCACGCGAAGAAGCGCACGAACGGCCGCCGGCGCAGCGTCCCGTGGTCGCGGATCGTCCCGCGCAGCATCGGGTAGCGCGCCTCCAGCGCGTCGAGCACCGCGGCCTGCGTGACCGGCCCCTCGACCTCCAGCTGGACCTCCCCCTCCACCTGCGCCAGGCGGCGCAGGTGGGTCGGGAGCACGACTCGGATCACGGCAGCGTCTGCACCTCCACCGAGAGCACCGCCGGCAGGTCGCGGACGATCGGCGCCCACGTGTCGCCGGCGTCGGCCGACGCGTAGACCTGGCCGCCGGTCGTGCCGAAGTACACGCCGCACTCGTCCAGGCTGTCCACGGCCATCGCGTCGCGGAGCACGTTCACGTAGCAGTCGCGCTGGGGCAGGCCGCTGGTCAGCGCCTCCCACTCGTTGCCGCCCGAGCGGCTGCGGTACACGCGCAGCTTGCCGTCCGGCGGGTAGTGCTCCGAGTCGCTCTTGATCGGCACGACGTAGACCGTCTCCGGCTCGTGCGCGTGCACGTCGATCGCGAAGCCGAAGTCCGTCGGCAGGTCGCCGCTGATCTCGTGCCAGGAGTCGCCCGCGTCGTCGCTGCGCATGACGTCCCAGTGCTTCTGCATGAACAGCACGTTCGGCCGATCCGCGTGCGTGGCCAGCCGGTGGACGCAGTGGCCGACCTCGGCGTCCGGGTCGGGGATGCCCTCCGAGCGCAGGCCCCGGTTGATCGCCCGCCACGTCGTGCCGCCGTCGTCCGACCGGAACGCGCCGGCGGCGGAGATGGCCACGAAGATCCGGTCCGGATGGCTCGGGTCGAGCTTGATCGTGTGCAGGCACAGGCCGCCCGCGCCCGGCTGCCAGGAGGCGCCCGTGGTGTGCGTGCGCAGCGCCGACAGCTCGTGCCACGTCTTGCCCGCGTCCTGGCTGCGGAACAGGGCGGCGTCCTCCACTCCCGCGTACACGGTGTCGGGGTCGGTCAGCGACGGCTCCAGGTGCCAGACCCGCGCGAACTCCCACGGGTGCTGGGTGCCGTCGTACCACTGGTGGGTGCCCGCCACGCCGTCGTAGGCGAACTCGTTGCCTGCCGGCGCCCACGTCGCGCCGCCGTCGTCGGAGCGCTGGATCACCTGGCCGAACCAGCCGCTGGTCTGCGACGCGTACAGCCGGTCGGGATCGACCGGCGAGGCGTTCATGTGGTAGATCTCCCAGCCGGGGAAATGCGGACCGCTGACGTCCCAGCGATCCCGCTTGCCGTCCGCCGTCAGCACGAACGCGCCCTTGCGGGTGCCGACGAGCACTCGTACTCGAGTCATCGCTTGCTCCTCCAGAAACTCGCCACGGGCGAGATAGGCCATCGTAGATCAGTCGAATCCGGCGAGGCGGATTTCGACGTCGGGTCAGCCCTCGCGGACTACGACCGCCCGTAAGTCGCCGCGCAGGCGGTCGGCGTCCGCGAGGCCCAGCTCGACCGCCGCGTGCTCGCTTCGCCACACCGGCGTGGCCGCGACCAGCAGCTCCCTGCCGCCGGCGGTCAGCTCGAGCCGGCGCACGCGTCTGTCGGCGTCGTCCACGAAGGAACGGACCAGGCCGCGGCGGAGCAGCGGCTTGAGGTTGGCGGTCAGCGTGGTGCGGTCCATCGCCAGCAGGTCGGCGACGCTGCCGATCGCCGGCGGCTCGCGGCGGTTGAGCGACATCAGCAGCGAGAACTGCCCGCTGGTGATGCCCAGGTGCCGCAGGACCCCATCGAAGCGCCGGGCGAGCGCCCGGGCGGCGCGCTGCGCGTGCAGGCAGAGGCACGCGTTCGCAACCTCGTGCGTCACCTCGATCGGGAGCGAGGCAGGGGCTGACACGATGCGGCAGGGTACGTTGATATCAACGTTTCTGTCAACCCGACGGGACGCTTTGGAAGCTCCGCGCGGCCGGCCCGGGTTGCCGACTGGTATGGATGGAACGGTCCTCGGGATCATGGTTCGCGTCGGCACGCCCGAGAGCGCGGTGCGGGCGGCGGCGCGGGCGGCCGAGCAGGCCGGCTTCGGCGGCCTCTGGACCAACAACCCGCCGGGCCAGGACGGCCTCGCCCTGGCGGGCTGGGCCGCGGAGGCCAGCGCCGTGATCGCCCTCGGCACGGGCGTCGTCCCCATCTCCCACCACCCGCCGGACGAGATCCTGCGCCGGATCGAGGAGCTGCGCCTGCCCCGCGACCGCTACCGCCTGGGCATCGGCAGCGGCCAGGGACCGCACCCGGTCGAGCGCGTCCGCGCCGCGCTGCGGGCGCTGCGGCCCGCGGCCGGGTGCGAGCTCGTGCTCGGGGCGCTCGGCCCGCGGATGTGCGCCCTGGCCGGGGAGGCGGCCGACGGGCTCCTGCTGAGCGCGGTGACCACGGCGCACGCCCGCGAGTCGGCAGGCCTGGCCCGCGCCGCCGCCGCGGAGGCGGGGCGTCCCGGCCCGCGCGTCGCCGCCGGCGTCCTGGTCGGGCTGACCGACGCGGACGCCGCCCGCCTGGAGCAGGTGGCCGCCTTCTACGCGCGGCTGCCGGCCTACGTCGCGCACTTCGAGCGGCAGGGCGTGACGCCGACCGACACGGCGATCGTGGCCCGGAACCCCGACGAGCTGGCCGAGCGGCTCGCCGCCTGGCGGGGCGTGGTGGACGAGGTGGTCGTCATGAGCCCGACGAACCCCGACGACCCGGAGGCGCTGCCGCGGCTCATCGAGCAGGCCCACGCGGCCTGGCGCGCGTCGGCTCCTCAGCCGGATTCCACCGAACAGTCGGCGACTCGGCGCCACGTCCGCACTCCGTCGGTGGAATCCGGCTCAGTCTGACCCGGGCAAGGGCAGCGGGCGGCGCGGCACGGGGCTCGACTGGACGATCGACGTGGTCGTCTGGCCGTGGGCCAGGAAGCGGTCCAGCACCTCCTCCAGGTGCTCCATGGAGGCCACCTGGAGGCGGGCGATGAAGCAGTCCTCGCCGGTCACGCGGTGGCATTCCACGATCTCCGGGCTGCCCGCCGCGATCTCGGTCACGCGGCGGAGCTGACCCGGCGCCGGCCGGACCCGCACGTACGCGGCGATGGGCAGGCCGAGCGCCGCCGGGTTCAGATCCAGGCGGTAGCCGGCGATCACCCCGCCCTCCTCCAGCCGCTGCACGCGCTCCGTCACGGCCGGCGCCGACATGCCGACACGGCGCGCCAGCTCCGACATCCCGAGCCGCGGCCGGGCCGTCAGCTCGCCCAGGATGCGGCGGTTGACCTCGTCCAGCGGCGGCGCCAGCGATCTGAAGGCGATCAGCGGATCCGGCCGTGAATCCCTCATGCGATCTGCGCCCCCGCCTGCAACCGTCCATGTACTTCGGCCTGCATGCCTTCCACCATAGATCACGTGACCCGCCGGCTCCCGCCCCATGCGTTCTTCCTGGTCAGCGCCGTCTTCCACTACCTCGGCCCCGCGTTCGCCGTCCTGCTGTTCGCGCGGGTGGACGCGGCCGGCGTGGCGTGGCTGCGCATCGCGAGCGCCGCCGTCGTGTTCGCGGCCTGGCGGCGGCCGTGGCGCCTGGTGGCAGCGATGCCGTGGTCCGGCCGGCGGCTGCTCCTCGGCCTGGGCGCGGTGCTGGCCGTCATGAACACGGTGTTCTACCTGGCGATCGCCCGGCTGCCGCTGGCCACGGTCGGCGCGATCGAGTTCCTGGGCCCGATCGCGCTGGCCGCGGCGGGCGCCCGCTCGCGCCGCAACGCGGCGGCGCTGGCGACGGCGGTCGGGGGCGTCGCCCTCCTGACCCGGGTCCGCCTGGAGGGCCAGCCGCTCGGCTTCGCGCTGGCGTTCGCCAACGGCGCGCTGTTCGTCCTCTACGTGGTGCTCGCCCACCGCGTGGCCCGCTGGGGCGCGGGCATCGATGGGCTGGCGGCCGCGATGCTGGTCGCCCTGGTGGCCGTCACGCCGCTCGGCCTGGCCGGCGCCGCGCCCGCGCTGGCCAGCCCCGCCCTGCTGGTCGCGGGCGTCGGGGTCGGGATCTCCTCGTCCGTGATCCCCTATGTCACCGACCAGCTGGCGATGGCCCGCCTCCCCCGGGCGACGTATGCCCTGCTGCTGTCGCTGCTGCCCGCCGCCGCGACCGTGATCGGCGTGCTCGTCCTGCGCCAGCTCCCGACCCCGGTCGAGGTGCTGGGCGTCGGCCTGGTCGTCGCCGGCGTGGCGCTCCACCGCGAGCGGCGGCCGCACGACGACGCCGGCGCCGGCGAGATCAGTCCGCCGTCAGGCCGAAGAACTCGATCGTCCGCCGCGCCATCCCCGGGCTGGGGAGGTCGTGGCCGAAGCCCCGGAGGCTGATCGCCTCGACCGGCGCCCATGGGTCCGCCGTGCCGAAGCGGGTGCGCGTCCAGCCCGGCTCCGGGTGGTCCACCAGGCACGGCCGCTCGCCGGTCGCCAGGACGTCCGTCCACTGCTTCACCGACTCGTCCAGGTTCGGGTAGCGCAGGATGTCGTCCTCCGTCCCGTGCCACAGCTGCACCCGCGGGCGGGTCCCGGCGAAGCCCGGGTACGCGGCGCGGACCAGGTCGCCCCACTCCCGCCCGGTCTTCACGATCCTGCCCTCCGCGCAGTCGCTGTTCCAGCTCGAGCCGTCGAACGTCGCGAAGCACCCGAACGGCACGCCCATGAACGGCGCGCCGGCCTGGAAGACGTCCGGGTAGGCGCCGAGCAGGACGTTCGTCATCATCGCGCCGGACGACGCCCCGGTCACGCACACCCGCTCCGGGTCGCCGCCGTGCCGGGTCACGTACTCCACCATCGACACGATCGCCGCCGAGTCGCTGCCGCCGCCGTGGCGCAGCGTCTCCCGGGAGGAGACGTCGTAGCAGCTGCCCGGGCGCGTCGCCGTCGGGTAGACGACGATGAAGCCGTGGCGGTCGGCGAGCTGGGCGAACTCGGTCGCCGCGTAGAACGCGGGGCCGGAGCTCGTGCAGTTGTGCACCGCGACCAGGATCGGCGGCCGGCCGGCGATCCTGGTGGGCACGTACAGGTGCATCGCCAGGCCGCTCGGGTTGCGGCCGAAGCCCATCACCTCGGTCAGGGTCCCCGTGGGGATCTGTGCTCGCATCTCCCCTCCGCCGATGCGCCCCCCTGGCCCGGCCGCCGAAGCGGCCGGGCTGGAGAGAGCGGTCAGGCCGGCGCCAGGCGGCGCGGCCGCTGCGGGCAGCCACCGCGAGGCGCTGGCCATCAGAAATGCCCCGTCAGGTTGCCCGCACTGGATGTGATGGAGAACGTGTCGCCGCTCGTCGGGTGGACCGAGCCGTTGCCGCTCATCTGCGCGGCGAACGTGTAGGACCCGGCGTTCAGCGACTGCCCGCTGGCGAGCGTGAACGTGTACGTGATCGTGGACGCCGTGCTGCTGTTGCTCATCGTGATCTGGCCGCCCGCGGTGTTGAACATGCTGCTGAACGACACGCCCGTCGTGCGCTGGACCACGATCGTGGCCGTGAGCGAGGTCAGCCGCACGGAGGTGCTGAGGCTCAGGTTCTCCTGCGTGAAGAAGCCGCTGCTCGACGGGACCGAGGGGGTGGCGCTGACCGAGCCGCCCGCCGGTGGCGTCGTGGGCGGTGCCGTCGGACTGATCGTCGGCGTCGGCGTCCCCTGCGTGCCGCCCAGCGCCGTCAGCGTCGAGTTGAACGCCGCCTTGGGCTGGATGCTGCTGTCGTAGATGTCGGCCGCGCCCTGGCCGGGGAACGCCTGCGGGACCCACGAGTCCAGGTCCGTGAAGCCCCAGACCGTGATGCCGACGCAGCCGGTGACCGCCAGGCAGGAGCGGACCACGCCGGCGTACTCGTTCGCCTGCTGGGTGAGGTTGGCGGAGGAGGCCGGCAGCGTGATCCGGTCGTCGAGCTCCGTGATCCAGACGCTCAAGCCCGCGCTGACGAACCGCTGGATGTTCTGCTGCATCGTGGACGGCACGCCGCCCAGGACGAAGTGGCTCTCGAAGCCGACGCCGTCGATCGGCACGCCCTGCTGCTTGAGCGACATGACCTCGGCGAGCATCGCGTTGCTCTTGGCGCCGACGCCCTCGATGTTGAAGTCGTTCAGGTAGAGCTTGGCGTTGGGGTCGGCCTGGTGCGCCGCCGTCAGCGCCGTCGCGATGTAGCCGAGGCCCGGCTGGCCGTTGGTGGGGGTGGCCTGGGAGAAGATGTCGGACCGCGGCGACCCGTCCTCGTTGAACGGCTCGTTGACCACGTCCCAGCTGATGACCTTG
>Ga0066661_10000031_pt1 | contig 28189 bp, 24 predicted proteins | sample GraSoiAngelo_110_FD_66454 | JGI IMG/M metagenome (GOLD analysis project Ga0066661, IMG submission 66454) | Grasslands soil microbial communities from the Angelo Coastal Reserve, California, USA - 14_0903_12_30cm | ecosystem: Environmental > Terrestrial > Soil > Grasslands | place: USA... | reverse complement strand
GCGGCAAGCGGCGCTCCCTTCAATTTTACAGGGGTGCGCCGATAACCGATCGTCCGCCATGCCTCTGACTGCCTCTGACCCGGTGACTCCCTGATTTTGTCGTGAGCTAGTGCACACTAGATTGTCCATGAGTAGGCTGCCGCAGGGTCTTCAGTGTGTGCGTCAGAACTACTCTGTGGGTCAAAACGGGGAAACAGAATCCGCAAGATACCAGCCCCGGAGGGGCGAAATAGGTTAGCCCAGGACCTAAGTCCTGGGTAAAGCGGGAAATCGGAGCGAGTCCCCTAGGGACGACGCCAGTCCTCACGCACACTTTTCAGCCATGCATTTTCAAACCAGTCGTTGGAGCAGGCCTTTTTAGCCGCGGTCAATTCAGGTCCTGACCCCCTTCGGCTCGATTCCACGCGAAGCCGAGATGTACAGGCTATCGGCCAAGTAGCTGAGCGGCGGCAGCCAAATGCTCAGAAACCGCATCATCTCGGAGGCATACACAATAGCTCGATATGGAAGAGGCAGAAACCTGGCGTCGCTAAGCTGGGCATTGAGCGAAAAGAACCCGTCTGCCAACAAATGAGAGGGACCGATCGCCGCCTCGAAAGTCGTGCGCAATTGCTGAGGTGTCCAGTAGCGGACTTCGAACTCTCTTGCTTCGCGGAATCCGCGGCGTACCTGGTGATAAAGACAGCGCACACCGAAGGCATTGGCCATCTGTACGGTCGTGGTACCGTCCGTGCTGAGCACCCTATTGATCTCGAGGAGAGTGTCGCGCACGTCAGCCGGCGACAAATGCTGCAGTACGCTGTAAGAGAACACCTGGTGAAAGCTGCCGTCACGGAACGGCAGGTAACGGCCATCAGCCACCACGTAGACGGCGGAGATACCAAGCTGGCGCGCAACCCGCTGTGCCGCGCGTACGCCTTTCAGAGACGGATCGATACCCACTGGCCGATATCCGGCGCGAGCTGCCGCCATACACCATCGGCCCCAACTGCAACCGATCTCCAGGAACGAAGCCCCATTTCCAGGCGGCAGCCGCAAACCTGGAATCGGATATTCCATGAGTCGGCCAATGAGGTGGCGGTACATGTTGCCATTCGTTGCCGCAATCCAGTCCTGCACGAATGGATCAATCTGGCCAGCAACGACGTCCAGATCGCCCATCTGCGAAGTATCGCCAGTTTCGGCAACCTGAAGGGACCGAAGGCCCTCGGTGTGAGTCTGCCGTTCTTCCTTCACTAACAGAATAGGAATGCCGTCCACGACGGCATAGCTGTGGTCTCCAGAACAATGCAGCTTGCCCGCCTCTAAGCGGAGCGGTTGCTTGTCCCGAGGACACACAATCGTCTCGAGCAGAGCGGCAGATAAGTCAATGTTCGCAGATTCGGTTTGAACCTTTTGTTGTTCAGCTTTCGCCAAGTTAGTTTCTTATCCCGATATGGGAGGCTCAGGAAGAGGTCGCGTCGGTTTCAGTCGCCGCTCGAGCGCCCTGCGGCTTTCTCGCGGAAACCAACAAAAAGAGTCCAAGCTCGCGACAAACTGAGCGTACCACCCATCGAGGGTATAAAGCCCATACGATCCTGTAGATCGCGCCCCGAAAACGCAGAGAAGGTCGATTTAGGAGCAAGTCTCCGGGGCTGAGTACTTGCTCCAATTCGATCTCCTCAAAGCCTGACATCATTGAGCGGATTTCCCGTTTCGTGTACGACTTCGTCCCCGGGCTTTCCAGATGATCAAAGACCGACTGACGCAGAGATTTTCCGCGAAAAATGCCATAGCGAAGCCAGAGCATGAGTCCGACCATCGACGGATGGTGATACACCATGATCCGCGCTCGGCCGCCCGGCTTCAGCACGCGCCACGCTTCCCCTAGACAGGCCACGGTGTGAGGACTGTGGTGCATCACGCCATACGAGTAGACCAAATCAAAGCTTTGGTCGGCAAAGGGAAGATGTTCCGCATCGGCAAGCTGCAAGTCGGGTTCGTAGCCGGCAAGCTGACATCGGCGGCGTGCTTTCTCAAGCGACCCGCAAGAGAAATCGACTCCGGTGGCCTGCACGCCCGCTTTGAGCCACTCCAGGTAATCAGCGCCCATGCCAACACCGATCTCCAGCACTCGCAGTTCGCGGGCTTGACTGAAACCGGCAAACTGCGGGATGTGAGGCTCCAGCGCGTAGCGTACCCGGGCATGGTTCTCGAAATCCTCAGGGGTTTCCAGGTAGCGGGTGCCGCAAGGGTCAGCGTCCCAAAACGACTGGACCTCGGCCTTGAGTTCAGGAGCGGACGGCGCAACTGCCATGATGGGAAGCGCCGATATTAGCACACGTTCCTGCAGTTCTTTGTGGAGCTTTAGGACCGAGGAATTGTATGATGCCTCCAAAGCACTTCAATCGTTCATGCTCGGCCATCGGTAAATGGAAAAACTCGAGGAAGTCAGGCGGACCCCTGAAAGCGCTTGTGCGGGAAGTCTTCCGCTGAGCGTGATCATTGCTGTCCGCAACGAAGCTCATAACTTGCCACGCTGCCTCCAAGCCCTGCGTGACGTGGGCGAGGTTTACGTAATTGACTCCCAGAGCGCGGACGCGACCGTTGAAATCGCACGCTCTTACGGGGCTAGAGTCGTCCAGTTTCACTACCGGGGAGGCTGGCCCAAGAAGCGTCAATGGGCTCTGGACACGCTGCCGCTCGCTCACCGGTGGGTGCTATTGCTCGATGCGGATGAGGTCCTGACGGCCGATTTAGCGGAAGAAATTCGCCGGGTGATGCAGGATTCCGCGATCGCCGGCGCCTATATCGCGTTACGCATGTATTTTCTCGGGAAGCCTCTTCGTTTCAGCGGTGCCCGTTTCTGGAAACTTTCTCTATTTCGCCGGGAACTGGGGCACTACGAGTGCCGGCTGGCGCACCAGGACCTTTCCATGGCAGACATGGAGGTCCACGAACATGTTGTGGTCCAGGGTCGCACCGTCGAGCTGAAGAATCTACTGATCCACCACAATGTCGAGTCGCTCTCCCGGTACATTCAGAAACACGACGAGTACTCCAACTGGGAAGCGCGAGTATGGCTGGAAGGCGAGAACGGTACAGGAGAACTGGCTCCCGCGCTATTCGGCACCCAGGCGCAGCGCCGCCGCTGGCTGAAGAAAAACTTCCTCAGAACTCCCGGATCGCCGCTCGTCTTCTTTCTTTATAAGTATGTATTTTGTCTGGGAATTCTGGACGGTGTGCCCGGTCTGATCTACTGCGCCTTGCAAGGCATTCAACTGTTCCATATCAAGGCCAAAATTTACGAGCTGCGGGCGCGAAGGGGATAGACATGTGCGGGATCAGTGGTCTGGTGAATTGCGGCGACCGAGAGACGCTGGCCCGCATGACTCATATCCAGGCCCACCGCGGTCCCGACGATTTCGGCCTATGGGAACACAAATTTTCCGACGGCTCGTATGTTGGCCTGGGCAGCCGTCGTCTGGCCATCCTCGATCTCTCACCTGGTGGGCACATGCCCATGTGCAATGAAGACCAGACTGTCTGGATCACCTACAACGGGGAGATCTACAACTTCCGTGAGCTGCGACGCGAACTGCAAGCTAGGGGACATCATTTTGCGTCCGAGACCGATACGGAAGTTATCGTCCATCTCTATGAGGAACGGGGTCCGGACTGCGTCCAACGATTGAATGGGATGTTTGCCTTCGCCATTTGTGACCTTCGTTCCGCTAGTCCTGAGTTATTCCTGGCCCGTGATCACTTCGGGATAAAACCGTTCTACTACTCGCAAGCTGGACCACGCTTCGCCTTGGCATCCGAGATCAAGGCGCTGTTGCAGGTCCCTGGTATAGAAGCAGAAATCGATCCCGCGGCATTACATCAGTATCTGACCTTTCTCTGGGTTCCTGAACCGAAGACGATGTTCCGCGGCATCTCCAAGCTGCCTGCCGGGCACTACGCTCTCCTTCGAGACGGTCAATTGGAAGTGACCAGATATTGGGACCTGACTTTCCCCGCCGCCGATGCCCGTTTTCCGCGCTCCGAGGCCGATCTGGCGGATGAGGTCGGGGAACGATTCCGCCGCTCCGTCGAATCGCAGATGATCAGCGATGTCCCGATTGGCGCCTTCCTCAGCGCAGGCTTGGATTCTTCGAGCATCGTCGCCATGATGTCGCAGGCCACTCGACAGCCGGTGCGTACTTATACCATCACTTTCCCCGAGAAGTACCGCGTCGGCGAGACCACGTTGGACGACCCCGAAGTGCCCTCGCGTCTGGCGCGCCACCTCCACTGCGAGAACAAGCGTATTGTGGTGGAGGCGGATGTGGTCGATCTCCTGCCTAAGCTGATATGGCACATGGACGAGCCCACGGCCGACCCTGCCATCATCCCCGCTTATCTGGTCTGCCGAGAGGCCCGCAAGGACGCGACCGTACTGCTGTCTGGAGTAGGTGGCGACGAACTGTTTGCGGGGTACCGCAAGTACTACGCCCACTATTGGGCAGAGGCCTATCGAAGAGTTCCCTCCCGGTTGCGGACCGCAGTCGATTCCTCGTTTCTCAAACTTCCAAGTCTGCGTGGCACTGCAGCCAAAGGAAGGGTACGGCTGCTGAAGAAGATGGCGCGTAGCGCATCCTTGCCGCCGGTTGAGCGCTTCCTCATGAATTGCACCTACCTGGATCAAGAGCAGAAAGCAGTTCTGTATGCGTCTGCCTTTTCCGAGGAGATAACGCATTCTGACGCCGCAATCCAACATCGTGCCGCGTTCGACCGAGTGAATCACGCCGACTTCCTGAACCAGATGCTCTATCTCGACACCAAAATTTTCATGCCCAGCCTGAATCTCAATTACAACGACAAAATGAGCATGGCATCCTCAGTCGAAGTCCGAGTCCCATTCCTGGATCGCGAATTGGCGGAATTCGTGGCCTGGAATGTGCCGCCAGGCATGAAGCTGAAGCGATTCCTGCTGCCAACTACGAAATACATTTTCCGCAAGGCGATGGAGAACGGCCTTCCACCGGAAGTCCTGGCGCAGCCCAAGGCAGGTTTTGCTGCCCCAGTGGACTATTGGCTGGCCAACGATCTGAAAGAAATGGTTGACGATTCGCTTTCAGAACATGAAATCAAACAACGGGGACTGTTTCAATCTGATGTCGTGCGCTCATTTATTACGGAGCACCACGATGGCGGCCAGGACTGGTCAGTGCAAATCTGGCAGTTCCTGACCCTCGAACTCTGGATGCAGAATTTCATCGATAATGCCAAGCGGATGCCAGCAGACATTTCCCAAGAAGCGGCCACAGCATGAAACAAGTTCTCCAGCAGGTGCTGACCGGCGAGGTTTCTGTAGCGGAAGTCCCCGCACCGCAGTTGCTGCCGGGTTGCGTGTTAGTGCGTATCGCGGCGTCTCTCATCTCCGCTGGGACCGAGCGCGCCGCCTCCGAATTCGCCGGCAAGAGCTTGCTTAAGAAGGCCGTGGCACGTCCGGATCTCGTGCGTGACGTGATCAGCAAACTGCGGCGTGATGGTTTAATGTCGGCCGTGCAGGCCGTTCGCAGCCGTTTGGACCAACCGCTGGCGCCAGGCTACAGCAGTGCAGGAACGGTAGTCGGCGTCGGAGAGGGTGTAACCGACCTCCATGTCGGGGATCGGGTGGCCTGCGCAGGTGCTGGTTACGCTGTCCATGCCGAGATCGCGTGTATTCCGCGCTTGCTGGTTTCGAAAATTCCGGAATCCTCCCCTGTTACTTTCGATCAGGCTGCATTCGCGACAGTGGGCGCTGTTGCTCTACACGGGATCCGCACCGCCGATGTGAAACTCGGTGACCTGGTAGCCGTCATCGGTCTGGGCTTGCTCGGCCAGCTCACAGTTCAAATACTGAACGCTGCCAGCTGTCGGGTGTTAGGCATGGATATTGTTCCGGAACGCGCAGAACTTGCTTCACGGCATGGAGCGGAAGCAGCGACTTCGTCGCCTTCCGAATTTCGTGATCTGTGTTTTCAGAATTCTTCCCGCGCCGGCGTGGACGCGGTTCTGATCACAGCGGAAACGGCGAGCAGCGAGCCGGTCAATCTCGCTGGAGAGATCGCTCGTGACCGGGCTACCGTGGTCGCAGTCGGCACAGTTGGCATGGACATCGAGCGTCCAACCTACTATCGCAAAGAACTCGACTTTCGCATCTCGCGTTCTTATGGTCCGGGCCGCTACGATACGGCCTTCGAACAGAAAGGCCGCGATTATCCCATCGGCTACGTGCGTTGGACCGAGACGCGCAACATGGATGCGTTCCTCCGTTTTCTTGCCGGCGGCAAACTGGAGGTACAATCGCTAATTACCCATCGTTTCCCAATCGAGAGCGCCCGGAGTGCTTATGAATTGATTGCGGGCAGGACCGGCGAACCCTTTCTCGGAGTGCTGATTACCTATCCCGAGCGGCCCGATGAGAGCCAGGTTCTGGACCTGCGCCAGAATGCCCATGTCCCGGCCCCGCAGGAATCCATCAGTGTTGGATTACTTGGGTCCGGAACCTTTGCGATTGGCGTGCTGCTTCCCGCGATGAAGCGCGTGGAGGGTGTCAATCTGATTAGCGTTTGTTCGGCAACTGGTTCCAGCAGCCGCCATGCCGCCGAGAAATTTGGATTCCAGTATTGCACGACTGATGAAAACGAAGTTCTGGGCGACGCCCGCGTCAATACGGTCGTGATTTCGACTCGTCATCATCTGCATTCCAGGCAGGTGCTGGCGGCCTTGCGTGCCGGGAAAAATGTTTTTTGCGAGAAGCCGCTTTGTCTGCGGGAAGAAGAGCTGGCAGATATCATTCGCGCTAGCAACCGTCATCAGGACCACCGGTTGATGGTCGGCTTTAACCGCCGCTTTGCCCCGATGGCGGCGCAGATGAAATCCTTTCTGGCGCAACCAGTCGAACCTCTGGCGATGCATTACCGGCTTAATGCCGGATATCTTCCAGCTGACCATTGGGTAAGTGATCCCGAGCAAGGCGGTGGACGCATTCTTGGCGAGGTCTGTCATTTTGTGGACTTCCTCATGTTCCTCGCCGGCTCCTCTCCTGTGGAAGTGCAGGCGAGCAGTCTCGCCAATCCCTGCCAGTACAACGATGACAACGTGATTGTCTCTTTGCGCTTCGCCAATGGATCACAGGGCACGATCAGCTATCTGGCCAACGGAGACCGGGCATATTCCAAAGAGCGCGTGGAAGTTTTTGGTGGAGGCGCGGTTGCGGTGCTTGATGACTTCCGCCGTTTGGAATTGGTCCGGCATGGCAGGAAGAAAGTCATTCGATCTCTGTTGCGCCAGGACAAAGGGCACCGGGCCGAGTGGGCAGCGTTTGCGCATTCCATCCAGGCCGGCGAAGCGTCGCCGATTCCGCTTGATCAACTGGTGGCCGCCACGCTGGCTACCTTGCGCATCCGGGATTCGCTAGCGTTAGGGCAGCCAATGTCCACCGATGCTGCCGCTTTTGCCGCTTCCGCTTTGCACTCCGCGAGCTCCGACTGAACCCATGTTGATTTTGGGCCTGAACATGTTTCACGCTGACGCCTCGGCCGCGATTGTCCACGATGGAGACGTCGTCTTCGCGATGGCGGAAGAACGCTTGAATCGCCGCAAACATTTTGGCGGATTTCCAGTAATGGCGGTGAAGGCTTGCCTAGACGCAGTCGGAGCCAACATCTCTGATATCGATCACGTCGCTGTTGGAGCGAGCAGCGATGCGAACCGGCTCCAAAAAATTCAGTATGCCTTGGCCAATCCCGCGGAAGTTTTCAATTTCATCAAGCTTCGTCAGCGCAAAGGGAGCATGCGGGATCTCCGCAAACTGCTCGCCGGTGCCCTGGATTTAGATGTCAAGAAACTGCAGTTTCAGGAACACCATCATGAGCATCATATCGCGCACATCGCCAGCGCTTATTACTGCTCGCCTTGGGAGAAAGCCGCGGGCTTCAGCTATGACGGCTCCGGCGATTTCGTTTCCACCATGATGGCGCGCTGCGAAGGGAACGATATCGAAGTTATCGACCGCATCTTTTTGCCCCACTCTCTGGGCAGCTTCTACACCATGATTTGCGAATTCATCGGCTTCAAAGAGTATGGCGACGAAGGCAAAGCCATGGGCCTCGCTCCTTATGGCAAAAACACGTATTGCCCAAAGCTTCGCGAACTAGTCAAGGTGAAGAATGGCGGTTTTCTACTCGATCTCAGTTATTTCAAGCCGCTGGGCAGCAACCCAGGTATGGAAATCACGCCAGATGGCGCTGTTAAGCTGCCCCGCCATTTTTCCGACCGCATGGTGAAGGCATTTGGAGAGCCCCGAATGCCCCACGGCGAAGTTAGCCAGCGTGATATGGATCTCGCCTACTCCATGCAGCGCCGGTTTGAAGAAGTCTTCTTCCATCTGCTGAACCAACTACACCTCCAGGTCCCTTGCGGCGATCTGGTGATGGCCGGTGGTTGTGCTCTGAATAGCGTAGCCAATGGAAAGTTGTTTTCTTCGACTCCCTTCCGACGAACCTGGATTCAGCCGGCTGCCGGAGACGAGGGCCTGGCCATCGGCGCGGCGTTGCATACGTACCACTCGGTCCTGAAGCAGCCCCGACGTTATCAAATGCAAAATGCCTACCTTGGCCCGGAATTCTCTGAGTCATGCATGGAAGGCTCTCTCAAGAAAGCTAAGTTGCGCTACCGCAAGTTAGAGCGCGAGCCGCTGCTCGAGACCGTTGCCGGCCAAATAGCTGCTGGCGGCGTAGTGGGCTGGTTTCAAGGACGAATGGAGTGGGGGCCCCGCGCCTTGGGAAATCGTTCCATCCTTGCCCATCCCGGCCTTCCTGATATGAAAGATGTGCTCAACGCCCGCATCAAGCAGCGTGAATGGTTTCGGCCTTTCGCGCCTTCAATTCTTGCGGAATATCAGGATGAATATTTCGAGCACGATCACCCTTCCCCGCACATGCTGCATGTCTACAAAATCCGCCCTGAAAAACGAAAGCAACTGTGTGCCGTCACCCATATTGACGACACCGGACGTCTGCAAACTGTTGCCCGACAACAGAATCCTCTCTACTACGACCTGATTAAGGCGTTCCAGTGCAAGACCGGAATTCCTCTTGTGTTAAACACCAGTTTCAACGAGAATGAGCCGATCGTTTGCGCCCCCGGCGAAGCCATCGACTGCTTCAGGCGAACGCACATGGACGTACTGGCCCTCGGCCCCTTCCTTGCTCTGAAGTCAGAGAACTGACATGGCAACTCCGCGACCTACCGTCGTCGGGTTTCCCGAGGCAGACAAGTGGGCGATGGTTCGGCTCGCGGCATTTCCGCGCTTTCGAGTTCTCACCTGGGATGGTGACGTCCTCTACGCTTCCCACGCTTACACCCTGCTGCGTGCGAAAATTACCGCCCCCAGCGTCGAGTGGGAAATTGTTGGCTACTTCCGGCCCACCTGGTGGAGAAATCTTACTGTCACCTCGCGCCTATCCTCCCGTCTCTTCCGCGATGGATTTCATGCCCTTGCCGTGCTTCCCTCGGGTCACTTCGTGGCAGCGGTTCCGGGAGCCATCATTTCCCTCGCTCCCGGCGAGACGGAGTTCCGAATTTCTCATGATGTCGTGCGCGGCACGCGGCCGCTGCACATCACCGCAGCTCCGGACAAGCGGCTGTTCTGGGGGGAATACTTCGACAATCCGCAGCAGGATGAAGTGCACATCTATGCGTCCGGGGACCGCGGCATGACTTGGGATGTTGCTTACACCTTCCCGAAGGGCGCCATCCGCCACGTGCACAATATTGTGTATGACGAGTTCGAGAATTGCTTGTGGATTCTGACCGGCGACAACGGCGCCGAATGCCGAATCATACGCGCCTCGTGCGATCTCAAGGAAATGGAAGTCGTCCTTTCCGGCAACCAGCAGGCGCGTGCCGTTGCGGCGGTCCCAATGAAGGACGGACTGTACTTCTCGTCGGACACGCCGGCTGAAACCAACCATGTTTACCGGCTCGATCGCCGAGGAAATCTAACTAAACTCGCTAGCTTGACCAGTTCCTCGATCTGCGGCTGCCGCGTAGGCGACACGATTTTCTTTTCCACCATGGCAGAGCCCAGCGCCATCAATTCCGAGACCGGGGTTTGCCTCTTCGGCAGCCGTGACGGACAGGAATGGCAGCGGGTCTTTGAGTGGAAGAAGGATTCCTGGCCAATGAGTTTGTTCCAGTACGGCAATGTCTTCTTGCCGGATGGCACCAATACCAGCGGCTATTTGGCGCTGACGAGCGTCGCGGTTAAACATGGCGACTTGGAGACCACCATTTGGCGCATCTGATGAGCCGTCCTGAGCAGCGATGCATGGCTCGCCCTGAGCCGCAGCGGCTATGCCTGGCCGGCGGCAGGTTCTGAAACAGAAACCTAATCGGCCGAGCGCTCAAGCCCATGCTATAGTTCCAGCGAATCCCAACAGACTCGGTCAAAATCGTGCTGGGCGAGCGTTTCCAGTATTACCGGCGCATCTTCCGTGCCTACCTGACTCCGGGTAGGAGCCATTTGGACTTCTGGCACGAGACTCCAGAAGCAAATCCCAACGCCCTTAGCAGCGAATTGGGCGAGTACTACATGGGCTTTGTCGAGAAAGCGGATTATCTCGGCCACTACGATGCCGCGGGAATCCCCATGCTCAACTACCGCGGCCGGATCGGCCTGCAGTACAACCCAATCGCGATCGCGCAGTGGGGAATGGGCAACTACAATCGGTTCCGTCGCTCACGAGATACCAAACACAGACAAAAATGTCTGACTGCCAGCGATTGGCTTCGTGACCATCTCGAACAGAATCGATCCGGTCTGTGGGTGTGGAACCACCACTTCGACTGGGAATATCGCGATACCTGGAGAGCTCCGTGGTACTCGGGCTTGGCGCAGGGCCAGGGAATCTCACTGCTGGTACGTGCCCATCGCGAAACCGGCCGACCGGAGTACTTTCATGCTGCGCAACGCGCTTTCGCCAGTTTCCTGGCTCCGATCGATGACGGCGGAGTCACTTTTACGGATGCTGCAGGCGACGTGTGGTTCGAGGAATACATTGTTAAGCCTCCTACACACATTCTGAATGGATTCATCTGGGCCGCTTGGGGAGTGTACGACTACCTTCTCGCCTCGGGCGATCCCACGGCGCGCACCCTGTTTCAACAAGCTGCGCAGACGTTGCTCAAGAACCTTTATCGCTATGACCTGGGCTTCTGGTCGCTGTATGAACAGTCCGGAACCCGCCTTAGCATGGTAGCCAGTCCGTTCTATCACCGGTTACACATCGTGCAGTTACGCGTCATGCATCAGTTGACTGGAGAAAAACAGTTTGCCGAATTCGCGGACCGCTGGGAAAGTTATGGCCGCAGCCGCGCCAAACGTACCCGCGCTCTCTGCTACAAGAGCGCTTTCAAGCTCTGTTACTACTGATCGACGTGAAGATACTTTACGTATCGCAGTATTTCTCGCCAGAGACGGGAGCGCCGGCCGCGCGTGCCGCCGAACTGGCCCAGTATTGGGTGCAGGATGGACACGAGGTCACAGTGCTGACCGGGTTCCCCAACCACCCCAACGGCATAGTGCTGCCTAATTATCGCGGCATGCTACGCCGACCCGTTATGCGTGAAGAGATTAGCGGAGTGAAAGTCGTTCGCACCTGGCTGTTTCCGTTCCCGAACCGCAAAGCGCACGAACGCATGCTGAACTACAGTTCTTTCTGCGTCTCAGCCGCAACTACCGGAATGTTTCTTCCCCGTCCCGACGTCCTGATTGCCACCTCGCCACAGCTTCTCGTTGGACTCTCTGGTTGGTGGTTGGCGCGCCTGAAGGGCGCTCCGTTCGTCTTTGAAGTGCGCGATCTCTGGCCGGAATCGCTTGTCGCCGTGGGCATGAGCAATGCCAACTCGATGCTCAGCCGTTCCCTGGGTTCAATTGCCGGATTTTTGTACCGACGCGCAGATCACGTTGTGGTCGTCACCCCGGCCTTCGAGGACTACTTGGTTCGGAGCTGGCACGTTCCCGCTGAGAAGATTTCGGTAGTCGAGAACGGCGTGAACACTGACCTATTCAGCCCACGACTCGACAATGTTCTGCGAAGCGAACTGGCTATAGACGAAAAATTCGTCGTCAGCTACATCGGCACCATGGGGATGGCGCACGGGCTTGATACGCTGGTGGAGGTCGCGACCGAACTTCGGCAAACCGCGCCCGAGGTCCTGTTCCTGATGGTCGGCGAGGGGGCCGACAAAGCTCGAATCATCCAATTCGCTGGCTCTCGCCGCCTCTCCAATATGCGCTTCATCAACCAGCAGCCCAGAGAGAAAGTCCCTGAATTCATCTCCGCCTCCGATGTTTGTTTGGTTCCCCTGAAGAAAACCGAGCTCTTCAAGACGGTTGTTCCCACCAAGATGTTGGAATTCATGTCCTGTGCACGACCGGTGATTCTCGGCGTAGATGGTCAGGCCAGAAGGATACTGGACCTAGCGGCTGCCGGCATTTTTGTGGAACCGCAGAACGCGACCCCATTGGCTCAAGCGATCAGGAAACTGGCGACGAATCCAGTGTTGCGGGAGACCCTGGGACATAACGGCCGCCGCTACGTGGTAGAGAACTTCTCGCGGCAGCAAACCGCAAAAACGTACCTCACTGTTCTGGGGAAAATTTTGAACAAAGAATCGCGCCAAACTCCGGCGGCCGCCTAAGTCTATGGTTTTATGGCTACCAGGCTGAGCGTTCCTGCCTGCACGACGACGTCAGCCGCTCGGTAGGCTGCCGACTTGCCTGCGCTGTTTGGTACGAACAGGATGTCATCGGCTCGCAGTGGCATGTCCGGCCCTTTCGACTGGAGTATCTTCTTCAGGTGGACGGGCGTTTCAACCATGCCCTCGGATGTTTTCCGGATAATTTTCGCGCCATTCAGCTTCGCCGTCTTGTTCGTGCCTCCGGCCAGGGCGACAGCTTGAAGCACGGTAAGATGATCGCTGTCCATCAGAAAGCCCGCGGGCCGGGCCACGTCACCCACCACGTAAACGATGCCTGCACGCTGCACCACGATTGTGTCACCCGGTTCGATCACTACATTGCTTTCTGGAGTTTGGGCTAGGCCCTCAGCTAGCGTCACCTTGACTGGCTGATCGGGTTTATCGCGATGGCTGATACTCACTGTTTTTCCTGCTTTATCAGTCAGTCCGCCCGCGGCTGAAATTATGTCGTAAAGCCGCTTGTCGCCAAGGATGGGATAAGCCCCGGGCCTCGTAACTTGTCCGAGCACGGTCACGGATTGCGAAGCGTACTCATTGAGGAAGATGGTTACATGCGGATTTTTCACGAACCCACCATCGGAGAGTCGCTTCTCGACGACTGCCTGGGCCTCTTCCAATGACAAGTCACCCAAATGAACGTAATCGATCAGCGGAAGGTAAACATCGCCATTGCTGCTTACCCGTGCCTTGGTGGAAAGTTCCGGCACGTTGTAAACGCTGATTTCCAGCAGATCTCCTGCGCCTAACCGCAAAGTGCTCGAACTGCCCTGGTTCTTGCTGGGAAAATCAGCCGTCTGTTGCCCTTCTGCCGCTGCCGATCCAGACGGCTTTTGCGAGTCCACTGGTTTCTCTTGCGCGATTAGGGAAGAACCCAAAATGGTGCCGGCCAATACAGAAATCAACACAACCGAACGCATCACAGCCAGCGTGCGGGACTGGGCACGTTGCATCAGGTACCCCTTCTTTTCCTTGAAAAGCGAAGTCTAGCACAGCGTTCCTGGTCAGGATACCTGTGAATCCGGCCTGCAGTGCCCGGTTGGAGAACAGGGGCGCCCAACGATTTCCACAGGGGTACCGAAAAAGCAAATTGTTCTGCCACTTATAAGTTGTTATAGTTAAGCCAACTGAGCTCCAAAAACTACGTTTAAGCTGAAGAGCTTGTACCAAGGCAGCTGTGTTGGTCGCAGCAAGTCACACGCTCCGGGCCTCGCTGCGGAGAAATAGTTGACATCGGTTTACCTGGGTCTCTTTGGGCTATCGCTGCTGTTATCGTTCGTTCTCACAAGGAACGTTCGCAGTCTTGCTGTTTCTCACGGATGGGTAGCTCCGCCCAATTCTGAACGTCACCTGCATCAGGCCCCGCTGCCGCGTCTGGGCGGCGTGGCCATTTACCTCTCATTTCTGGCCAGTGTTGGGATGGCTCTTCTGGCGGGCCGCTATTGGGAGAATCTGTCTTCCGCCCTGTCCGGAAAGACTCTCCTAACCATTCTCATACCGGCGACGCTGATTTTTTTCCTCGGCATTTGCGATGACATCTTCTCTATCGGCCCATACGCCAAAGTTGCAGTTCAAGCAATTGCTGGGGCCTTGCTGTTTGCCGGTGGCCTAAGGATTCTGGAGTTGCCTGTCCTGTTTGGTGCCCACCATTTCAGCCGTGTGGTCGGGTTGCCGATCACGATTCTTTGGGTCATTGGAATTACAAACGCATTTAACCTCATCGATGGCCTGGACGGTCTTGCGGCCGGCTCAGCATTGTTCTCGACTCTGGTTGTTTTTGTGGTCGCAATTTCCAGCCACTCTTTGCTGGTTTCCTTGCTGACCATTGCGCTAGCAGGGGCGATCCTCGGCTTCCTGCGGTTCAATTTCAACCCGGCAACGATTTTCCTGGGCGATTGCGGCAGCCAGTTCGTCGGATTCATGCTCAGCGCCCTCGCCCTGCAGAGTACGGAGAAGTCGCCCACACTCATCGCGGTTGCCATCCCGGTCGTCTCATTCGGCCTGCCGATTCTGGAGACGGCGCTCTCTGTACTACGCCGTCTTATCGGGGGCCGGCCCGTTTTCACCGCCGATCGCGAGCACATTCATCACAAGTTGCTGCAGCTCGGACTGTCGCATCGCCAGGTGGTGATCGTACTGTATGCGGTATCGGCGTTGTTTGCCTTGCTCAGCTTGTTCCTGCTGTGGCCCACCGGAAGTACCTTGGGCTTGGTGCTAGCTGTTCTCGGCAGTGGCATCTGGTTAGGTGTGCAGCACCTGGGGTATCTCGAGTTCGGCGAAATTCGCCGAGTCGCCCAGCGCACCATGGAGCAGAGGGATATTTTCATCAACGACCTCGCTATTCGCCGGGCGATCGAAGAGTTGAAGGTCAGCCGCGATTACAATCAGTTATGTCGAATTCTTGACGCCGCCTTCTCCAACAACGATTTCGACGGGTTTGATCTGTACGTAAGTTTGCTGTCGGACGAACGTGCGTCTGCCAAGAGCCTAACGGCGCTGCTGGCCTCCGATGAGATCTTGCGCTTCCGCTGGAACAAGCCCGGTCGCCCAAAGCGGAGTGAGAATCTCTCTGCATGGAATCTGAAGCTGGATCTGGTGACAACCGGGAACTGCCGCCGTGGTTCAATGAATCTCTATCGCTTGTATTCGCAACGAGCCCTGTTGCTGGATATCAATCTCCTCACATCTGTTTTCCCGGTCGCTCTGGCGGATGCCTTGGATCGTGCGTTCGCGTCCCAAGAGGAGTCCCTCTTGGAGAGGGCAAACGCAAGGGATTATGTCATCGCCCCAGCCAGCTGACCCTTCTCGTCCCAGCACGCGCAGAAGAGTTCCCGATGGGCAGTTCCCCCGCCGCTATTTTGCCGGACCCTGAGCTTGTTTGAGGCCCTGTCTTCGGCTTTGATGTCTTTAATCACCAGGACTTAGCTAGCCTGCAGATGCTGTCAGGACTGACGTATGGCCAACCCTTCGCGCCGCATCAGCCATTCCGCCGGAAGGCAAGCGGGACGGGCAATTCCGTAGGGTATACCCCTTATTTTCTTCCTGCCCTGTTTCGCTAGTCACCCGACCGGAGTAATATGTTAGGACCTTGAGTATGGCTTTCCAGCAGGGCGTCCCGTCTTTCGAGGAATTGCCTCAGCGCGGCCAACGGCGCGGTAGTGTACGTCAGAAACCTCATACTCCGACCTACGCCACCTTCGATCGGATCTCCGGGGGGACGGTTCTCGATCTCACCGAAGTCCTGAACCTCAGCGAAACGGGCGTGTGCATTCACACCACGGCGCCAGTCGCGCCAAACCGCACTCTGAACCTGGTTCTGGATCTTTCCGATACCAAGGCATATATCAACACCAGCGGCCTGGTGGTCTGGACTGACCGATTTGGTCGTGCAGGTGTCCGCTTTTCCAAACTTTCCGAGACCAATCGGCGCCAGCTCAAGGAGTGGCTGTTTGTGAACCTTTTGAATGCTGTTTATAAGTCTGCGCATGACGACGACGACGCTGAAGCTGATCCCATCATCTTGGAAGCACTGCAACAAGATGAACCTGCCGTGGAGGAAGTTGATCCAGCCGACCTCCTCTTGATGGAGATCGAAGAAGGCGAGGTCGAGCAACCCAACGCAATGGTAGAGGAAAAGCATGAGCATCAGTCGGCTCGCGCGCTAACTTTCGAACCGCCGCAACTCGCCGTCGACGCCCCCACGCTCAATGCCATCCAGCGGCAAATCGCGGCCCTCGGTTCCGATCTTGACGCAGCCTTGGCTATCCTGGTTCAGCGTGCGCAAACCATCACCCGGGCCTCCGGAGCCGCCATCGCACTGGAGCAGGGAAGCGAAATGGTGTGCCGGGCTTCTTCGGGCGAGGCTCCCCCGTTGGGTGCCCGCTTGCAGGTAGGGTCAGGAGTCTCGGGAGAATGCGTCCGCACCGCCAAGGTGCAGCGTTGTGACGACTCCGAGACCCATCCGCTGGTAGATCGCGAGAGCTGCCGCGCTCTAGGTATCCGTTCCATGATCGCGGCCCCGGTGGTCTGTTCGGAGAGAGTGATCGGCTTACTGGAGGTCTTCTCGCCGAATGCTGGCGCCTTTGAAGAAACCGATGCCATTGGCCTGCGCCGGCTGGCCGACGTTATTGCCAAGGCGGCGAGCAGCGTAGTTATCGACGCGGGGCAAGTGGTGATCCTGCCGGAAACCAGTCCGCAGAGAAGACGGAGCCCGCTACTCACGCTGGCAAGCAACAACCTCGTCCTGCTGACCGTCGCATCCCTCCTCGTGCTGCTCATCCTGGGTACGCTCCTGACCTGGCTGGTCCGTCGTCCAGCCCGAGTGGGTGTCTCTCAGTCCGCCCAGGTACAACGGCAACAAGGGCCGCTGATTGGGACATTGGAAGACCTCCGCAAGTACGCCGCGCAAGGCGATCCGGTGGCCCAGTATGCGTTGGGCGCTCGCTACGCTCAGGGCATAGACGTCAAGCAGGATCAGGCTGAAGCCGTGCGCTGGTTCACCAGGGCGGCGGAGCAAGGCCATGTGGGCGCCCAGGCGGCTTTAGGCGTTTACTACTGGGCTGGACGTGGCGTTCCTGCCGATCTGAGCAAGGCGTATTTTTGGTCGCTGCTGGCCCGAGCGGGCGGAGATGAAGGCAGCAAGTACAGAGTTGCCTCGCTGGCCTCCCGTATGTCGCACACTCAGGTTCTCGAAGCCCAGCGCCAGGCCGATGAGTGGCTCCGACAGCACCAGAACGAAGCCAGCGCAGCTCACTGACCTCCCAATCTACTAATGTCGTCATCCTGAAGCGTCCGTAACGCGCCGAAGGATCTTGCGTACACAATCCGTAAACGTATGTGCTGTCCTTGCTCGAACTCATTCAAAACGATGCTTGGTTGACAACTTCATGCCTCCTCTAGAGGCGTAAAATATAAGCATGCCTGCTACGCTGCGCGAGATCCTCGACGAGAACGTTCGCGAGGGCGCTGCCGAGCTTTACGAGAAGCTCGATCGCAGCCGGGTGCGCTGTTTCTCCTGCGGCCATTGCTGTCCTATTCCTGAGGGCCAACCCGGCGTCTGCAGAGTCCGCTACAACAAGGGTGGAACGCTATACGTGCCGTGGGGGTATGTAGGCGGTGTACAGTGTGATCCGGTGGAAAAGAAGCCCTTCTTCCACGCCTATCCGGGCGCATTGGCTTACAGCTTTGGAATGCTGGGCTGCGACCTGCATTGCTCGTACTGTCAGAACTGGGTCACTTCCCAGGCTCTACGCGACCCCAGCGCAGTCTCACCTCCGTTCGAGGCTAGTCCCGAGTCCCTGGTGAGCGATGCACTGCGCCAGGGCGCCAAGCTGATCGTCAGTACCTACAATGAGCCACTCATCACCAGCGAGTGGGCCGTAGCCGTATTCAAAGAGGCGAAAGCCGCCGGCCTGCTTACCGCTTTTGTCTCGAATGGCAATGGCACGCCCCATGTGCTCGAATACTTGCGGCCCTGGATTGACCTCTACAAGGTCGACCTCAAGAGCTTCGACGATCGTCATTACCACGAGCTGGGCGGCCGCATCGGGCCGATCCTCGAAACCATCCGCCGTCTCCATGAAATGGATATCTGGCTGGAGATCGTCACCCTCCTGATCCCCGGCTTCAACGATTCCGACGACGAGCTAAAGCGGTTGACGGAATTCCTGGCCGGCGTGTCACCGTACATTCCTTGGCACGTGACCGCTTTCCACAAGGACTACAAGATGACCGATCCGGAGGACACGCAGCCGGAGGATTTATTTCGCGCTGCGGAGATCGGTAAGAGGGCCGGACTGCGCTACGTTTATGCCGGGAATCTGCCGGGCATGGTTGGCGACATGGAAGACACGCGCTGCCACAATTGCGGCAAGACCCTGGTGAAGCGCTACAGCTACCTGGTCGAAGACTATCAGCTGAACCCTCATGGCTCCTGTCCTTCTTGCGGGACCGCCATTCCCGGCCGCTGGGCGCCGGAATTTGATGGCCAGATTACCGCCCATCCTTTTTTGCCGCGCCGAGCCTCACGGCTGGTTACAATCCTGAAATAGCTAACCGAATCGTAATGCCCGGACATAAACTCGTCATTGCCGTTGCAATGTGCCTGCTTAGCGCTGGCTGCTCGCCTCGCAACTTCCTGACCCGCCGCCTGGCAGGCGATCTCATCAGCAGCGCCGACGTCTTCAAAACCCAGCAGCAATTCTTCCTGCGGTTGGGCGTAATTTCCAATAAGGACTATCTTTCGCCGGAATACCTCGTCTTGCAGCGTCGGGGCTGGATTACGGGATCCACGGTTCGGTGCACTGAGGAAGTCTCGCCGCCGCCGTGTTGGGATGTGGGTCTGACACCCATCGGTGTTGAGACCTTTCGTACCCTCATTCCCAGCGACGCTGGCGCCAAGCAGCATTTTGCGATTCCCACTGCGCGTCGCGAGTTCGTAGGCATCACCGGCATCAGCCGCAGTGGCAATCTCGCCGACGTCGACTTCACTTGGAAGTGGGTGCCGCTGAACGAAGTGGGCGCTGCGCTGGTCGCGGGCGGCGTGAACTTCAAATCCACCGTGGCATTCAAGAGTTACGACGATGGCTGGCGCGTGGTGGAAGGCGGCGCTAAGACCAACCAGAGTTTGGATGATGCCCTAAAAGATGCGGAACCAGCTCCCTGAGCGGTTGCTCTCGCAAGAGTCTTATAAACGAGCAGGTTTGCGGTTGGAAAGACTAGCTTACTCTAACGGCAGGGGGAGGGTAACGGCTTTCAACAAACTTTTTACCGAGCGCGAGCTTCCCAAAGCAAGCCGTATCGCTGGACCGCCCATGATGGAACCAAAGTCGAAGGCATGCTGCTCTATCCACCGGGAAAATTCGAGCAGAAAAACCTGCCGATGTTCACGTTGATCCATGGCGGCCCGGCTGACGCCGAGGGCAATCACTTCGAAGCCGATTGGTACCAATGAGACCGTCTGGCCGCCACCCGGGGTTGGCGGGTGTTCGAGCCCAACTACCGCGGTTCCGCTGGATACGGGGACAAGTTCCTGCTAAGGGGTAACTCCACGCGTGAGATCTGAAATGCGCGAACCCCCGAGGGGTGGAAAATAGAGGATTACATTGCTAGCAAGACTTGGTACACGACGGAATGCGTTCGCAACTGGCAACTGTTATTATCGAGTCAATGGCGCTCCACGAACTTCATCCCTTCATCAGCTCCGAAATCAAAAAGCTTCCCAGGAAGGGAGGCGTGTATTTTCTGTTTCAGATCGAGACTCCGATCCACGCAGATGGGGCGGTAAATCTGCGGCGTGCACTGCTGCATGCCAAAAGTGAGTTTCCCCAGGCAAGTCACTTCTCCGTGGAAGTGCTAGACACCGGTGCGGCTGCGATGAACCAAAGAGTACGCACGCTCAGAGACGAACTCCATCTAGTGAGAGCAGTGGGATTCGTGGGCTCCCGGCGCTAAGCCCGTTTTTGGGAAATGAGTAATCACTTCGTCATAGGGCCTTTCCTGTATTGCCTGGATGGCTGCCGGGTTGTAACGTTCGCCCATTCCCTGAATTTCTACGGCCGGACGCATAGTCAAGGAGGTAGTTCATGTCTCAGAAAATCGTTAAGTTGGCTTATTGGCTGGTTCCTGTGTTGTTGTTATGCCTCTGCCCGAGCGCGCTCCTCGCTCAGGAGAAAGAGGCTCAAGAGAAGCAAGAGAGTAAGGCAGAAAAGAAAGCTACGCACAACCCTAAGACCATAACTGGCTGCCTGCAAAAAGGCGACCAACCGGACGAGTTCACCATTACGGGTGACGACGGGAAAACCTGGGGACTGCGCAGCGGCGGCAAAGTGAATCTTTCCGAGCACATTGGCCACAAAGTGACCATCACGGGCTCGCCCATGCGCGAATCAAAGGCGGAAGAAAAGAAGGAAAAGGCGGAAGAAAAGAAAGAAGGAACGATGGAGAAGGCCGCCGAAAAACACGAATACGGCGATCTGCGGGTCTCCAGCGTAAAGATGGTCAGCGACAGCTGCAGCAAGTAATCCCGGAAGCCGGGCGTATCATTCATCACGCGAGTCAGGCGAAGAAACAATTCTTCGCCTTTTTCTCTTCACAAAGACCCGACGGCGCTCGACTTGGTCCCGACGTCTCGCCATGCGCGAATGACTGAGGCATGGAGTAGGCAAAACTCGGAGAAAAACTGCACCTGGGCGAGCGCCGCGGAATTCGCGGGCTCCCGGCGCCAAGGGAACCAGTTGCAGGCCCTGTCAGTTTTCCAGTTTGAGCGCCACCAGTTTCTTAACGAGCGCAAGATCTTTGGCTTCATGAACCTCGATGCGGACGGCGGTTCCTTCGGCATAGCGCTTGGCTTGGCTGATGCTCTTCAGAACTTGAGTTGGAAACTTGCTCTGTTGCGCCGCCTTCACCGCCTTGTCCCCCAAAGCAAACGATGCGCGGAATCCGCCTCGATAGGGAGACAGATATACAATGTTCCGTTTCTTGCGTTGCAGGCGCAACGACCATCCGGTTTTTATGGAATAGGAATTCCACTCTCGGACATCCAGGTTAGATTCCTTGGCCAAGTCGGCGAGCAACTGATCCCAGAGCGCCTTCGCGGCACCCAACTCTGCTGCTAGTTCAGGGTCCGTCGGTTTCTCCGGTTTACCAACGAATGCATTAGGCAACATCGTTTAGGTTCCGTAAGACTAGTCTCTGAACCGATCTGCTTGGTTGCGATTTCAGCGCGGCACTCCGGTCAACGTTCGCACGCCCCAAGCCGCTGCAAGTCCCATCATGACGATGAAGCCCACCCCGATTAAGCGGCCGCAAGGAGTGCTCTTGCTCCAGCCCTGGAGCACGGCAATAATTCAAACCGCAAACAGCAGGATCGCACCCATACCCAGCGCTTTTAATCCACATGATCCACTCTCCTCGGAAACAGCGAAATGAACAACTGGTGGAACAAGCTAATCCTTGCGCGAATCCCCAACTGTTCGCTGTGATTGAGGTCACCGGACGGAGTGTCCGGATTTCAGATCGGGACGGCGCTGACGTGCAAAAACAGGACCATCCCTTGGAGTGAGCCTAAAACAGCAAATGACCTTCTCGGCGATTCATGCGTGGCACAACCATCCCGGTCAGCGCACACATACGTCACCCTTTTAGGTCGAGATTGGGCATGTACCGATGTTGGGGATGACAGAAGGCACTTCCTGAGGTGCTTCACGCCGCACCCACTCCCACTGTGCAAGTTCAGATGCTGGTTACGTTTCACGGACTTGCCTGGGCATGGAAGGAGCATCTTGATCCAATAAATCCATTTGCAACTCGGAGTGAAAGCGATAGCATGTGAGCACTAAGTCACCAAAACCTCGTTGCATCGTCCGGGGGATCGCTCGCGTCAGTTCGTCTTCTGGCTGGAAGAGGCTCCAGATGGGGCGTGCACGCTATTCCTGGCAGAAGGGTTACATGTCGGCTCTGCCAGAATCCGACCCCAAGAGGTTGCTCGCCCGTGTCGAACAAGCAACCATCATGCTGGAGAAGAGGGCTGCGGAATGGGGGAGTCACCCCGGCACGTCGGCTGAACTGAAACATATTCGGAGAGCTATCGCTATTCTCCCTAAATTTCTCAAAGGAAAAATGGCTGTAGATCGTGTGCCGCGATAGAACTCAGGGAAGAGTTCGTGAGATCGGGAGTCGCAGCTCCGCGACCGTTCTAAGGCGAAGCATCTATATTACGGGAGTAATTACTTCCGCTATGTAGTGGGTCACAGGAGCTGTGTTTTAATTACTATCCGTGCGCGTTCTTCATCTGGAAGATAACCCCGATGATGCATTGCTCGTGCAACGGGCGATGCAGAGGAGTGGGCTCGCTCTGGAGGTGATTCACGCCCCTAGCCTGACCGAGTACGTCTCTGCCGTGGAAGCTGGGGGCTTTGATCTGATTGTCGCAGATCACGGCTTGCCCGGTTTTAGTGGCCGGGCCGCCCTCGATCTGGCCCGCGCCAAGTGTCCCCGCGTCCCCTTTCTAATCGTCTCCCGGGCGGACGAATCCGAAGTCATGGCCAGTCTGAACGCGGGCGCCACCGATTTCGTGCACAAAAACAACTTGTCGCAGCTAGGTCTGGTGATTCGGCATATCAACGCATTGGTCGCACGCGACCGAGCGCAGGCGCTGCTGGAACACCAGAATCAGACGATGACGCGGCTGGTGGGGGCGGTGCAGGAGCTGTCGTTGGCGCGCACTTTGGAGGCTGTGATGGCGGTGGTGCGCCGGGCTGCCCGGGAGTTGACTAGAGCCGATGGCGCTACTTTCATTCTTCGCGATGCTGACAAATGTTTCTACGCCGACGAGGACGCAATCGCGCCCCTGTGGAAGGGCCAGCGCTTTCCCCTGAGCGGCTGCATCAGCGGCTGGACCATGTTGAATCGCCAGCCCGCCGTCATCGAAGACATCTACTCCGATGCTCGCATCTCGGTGGACGCTTACCGGCCCACTTTCGTCAAAAGCCTGGCGATGGTCCCGATTCGCACCGATGCGCCCATTGGGGCGATTGGGAATTATTGGGCACAACGGCACCTAGCAACAACGGAAGAAGTCGAGGTTCTGCAGGCATTAGCTAACACTACGGCGGGGGCCCTCGAGCAGACTCAACTCTACAGCGATCTGGAGCGGCGCGTGCAGGATCGGACGCTGCAATTAGAAGAGGCCAACCGCGAGTTGGAGGCTTTCTCGTACTCGGTCTCGCACGATCTGCGGGCGCCGTTGCAGCACATCAGCGGCTTCGCCTCGATTCTGGAACAGGAGTGTGGACACGCCCTGGACGAGAAAGCCAGGGGATACCTGCAGCGGATTTACGACGGGACCAGCCAGATGGCCGGGCTGATCGATGACTTACTCCGTTTGGCCAAGCTGACACGCATCGAATTGAAATTCCAGAAAATCAGTCTGAGCAAGATGGCGCGAGAGATCGTTGCCCGCCTCCAGTTCAGAGATCCCGCACGCTCCGTGGAATTGATCGTTGAGGACAATCTGGAAGTGGAAGGCGATCCGGGATTGCTCAAAGCCGCTCTGGAAAATTTGTTGTCCAACGCGTGGAAATATTCCGCAAAAAAGGAGAGAGCCAGGATCGAATTTGGCTCAACCATGCAGTCGGACGGCTCCAAAGCCTACTTTGTACGGGATAATGGCGCTGGCTTCGACATGCGCTACGCCGACAGACTGTTCGCGCCATTCCAGCGTTTGCACCACCAGGAAGAATTTGCTGGACACGGCGTCGGGTTAGCAACGGTCAAGCGCATCATCCACCGCCACGGCGGGCGTATCTGGGCCTCTGCCGAACCCGGGCGTGGGGCCGCCTTCTGGTTTACACTCGCCAGTCCTTATTCTCCGGCGCAAGCCGGGCAAAGCAGGCGAAAGCCTGAGTAAGAGCAGTTCATACATTTCCTGTGGAGCCGGGTCTCCGACGCGGGTCGAAGACCCGTCCCCACATAATGTCGAAGACCCCCACACAACACTGTCTTCAGGGAAGCCGCATTTCTAAAACATGGCGACATAAATAATACAGCATCGTGATGATAACATTGCATGGTTCACTTCTCCTGGAGGGGACGATGCGCAAACTGCAGATCGAAGATGCGGAAGTGATGCGAGTAGCCCTGCAGCAGGAAATTGCCCGCAGCGAGGAATCGCGTTACGACCATCGTCTGCACGGGCTGTTGCTGGTGACGGCAGGGCAATCGTGCCGGCAGGTGGCAGAACTGTTTGGTGAGAATGGTACGACGGTGCAGCGTTGGGTCCGCCGCTTTGAGCAAGGCGGTCTCGAGGCCTTGCGGGAGGGCGAACGCTCAGGACGCCCCGCGGCCCTGGATGCCGGCCAGTGGCGCAATCTCCCACGTGATCTGCGCAAGACCCCGCTTGTTTTCGGCATAGCTGCCAGGCTGTGGGATGGCCCGGTGCTGTCTGAGCATCTGCGTCGACGCTACGGCGTGCACTTGGGTGTACGGCAATGTCAAAGGCTATTCCGCCGCATGGGCTTTCGGCTCCGCAAACAGCGTCCCGGAGTCGTTCCAGCTGATGCCTGAAAGTTGCGGAGGTAAAAAAACCTCGTGCGCCGGATCTGCAAGGTGTTCAATGCCGCAACGTTCGAGCGCTTCCTCACGCAGTTGCTGCGCTATCGAACGCGAGGCCGTCGCATCATCGTCGTGCTCGATAATGCTCGCTATCATCATGCTGTGATCCTGGCCCCTTCCTGCGCCGGCACGCTGCACACTTGAAACTCCTGTTTCTTCCACCTTACAGTCCCCAGCTCGCGCCACGGGTTTGGAAACTGACTCGGCGCCTAGCAACGCACAACCGCTACTTTCCTACACTCGGTGAAGTGCCCAAAGCCGTCAATACCTGTTTCAATCGTTGGCGGCGACGAACGCGACCTTGCGGAGGCTATGCTGCATTATTTAAGACGCCGTGTTTAGCGGCCGGCGGGCTTTCCTGCGGCGCTCGCCATCTTGGTATGACTCGAGTTCGCAGCATAGCGCGCGATGCCCTTGTAGAGTGCTTGCGCAATTTTTTGACGATAGGACGAGGACTGCAGGTTGTCTTCGTCCGTCGGACTGCTGACAAAGGAAACCTCGGCCAAAATGGCGGGCATGGACGTGCCGGTCAGGACCACAAATCCCGCTTCTTTCACGCCGCGGTCGCGGAGGCCGGGATTTTTCGGCGACAGCGTGGCATAGAGTTCGCGTTCGACACTGGCCGCCAGGTGCCGCGATTCTTCCGTCCTCTCCTTCAGAGCGACGCCGGTCAGGGCCGAAGCATTAGGAACATGGTTAGCGGTGGCGTTCTCGCGCTTCTCAATTTCCAGCGAATTGGCCGGCGCAGAATAGTTCGTGTAGTAGGTTTCCACGCCCCGGGCGGTCTCATGGTCGCTGTAGTTGCCATGCACCGAAACAAACAGGTCCGCCTGGGCTTCATTGGCAATCTCAGCGCGTCTCTCCAGCGGAACGTAGGTGTCAAAGGCGCGCGTGTAGATAACCTCGGCGCCTAACCGGCTCTGCAGCAGATCACCGAGGCGCTGCGCGATATCGAGAACCAGATCTTTTTCCAGAAGGCCCTTGCGTCCCACCGTGCCCAAGTCCCATCCGCCATGACCGGCGTCTACCACAATCCGCATTTTCGGCACGTGGGCGCGCAGCCGCAAATCCTCCTTCGTCAGAGGCTGAGCAGCCGAACTCAACTTGCCCGGTTCAGGCTGAGCTTCGGGACGGAGTAAATCCATCTTCGCTTTGGGACCCCTGTCAACAGCGGTGCTGCGAATTTCGGCGACCAGCCGGTACGGATTCGTTTCTAGACTGACGGAGAATGTAGAGACATCTTTCGTCTCCAGTACAATCCGCGAAACCCCGGGTACCGGTTGAGCCACGCGGATACGAAGCAGCAAGGCATCCCCGACTTCGATGGTTTTTACGGAAAGGTCTGGGTCTAGGGCGGTGTCGTGCAAATCGAAGTAAATGCGCTCGGGAGCGCTCAAGCGGTGCACTTCGTATTGAACTTGATCCTGTAAATCAATGACTACAGTAGTCGAGTCATCCGATTCCCAATGGCGGACTCCGGTCACCAGAGGCAGCACAGTGCGGCCAGCGTCTTCTGCTGAAACCGGCGCTGGCAAATCTATGGTGGTTGGGTCAGGGGCGCTGGGCGCAGGCGCTGGAGGGGCAGTCCGAACGCTCACAGACGGTGCTGCTGACGCCGATGCCATGGTCTTGCTGTGCAGTCTCCACCAGAGTCCCAAGCCTAGGAAAATCGCTATTGCGACCAAAGCCACCATAAGCCGCAACCCAGGCATGTTGCTGGCTGGGGTCGCAGGGGGGAGCATCAGCGCAGCGGAAACGTCGGCTACAGGTAGCCATTCAGGCTCATCCGGCACCAGGTTTTCCGGCAACACTCGTTGAGGTGCGAGCGGCGCGAGAAAAGCATGGGGCACTGGCTCGTTCAGCTTGCTTTGGCTGCGCGACGGTGGCGGTGGCAACTTGGGTCGAGGTATCTGCGCGGCGCGAGATGGATGAATGGCTACTGGAGACAAAGCCTCGAGGCGCTCTTCCTCTTCCGGCTTCATCGCTCCGAGAATCAACTCGGCCAAAAGACTCAGGTTGCGGACATCGCTATCATTGAAGCAGTAAGCTTCGGTCGAGAACACTTCGATCATTCCCACCACGCTGCGGCGGCCGCACAACGGAACTGCGACCATCGAACGCGTGTTCAGACGTCGAGAGGCTTGCAAGTTGACGCGCGGGTCGGTTTCTGTGTCGTCGCAGCGCGCGATCTCCGCCGTGCGAAAACAGGCGCCTGAAATGCCGGAATTGGGATCGAGCCGCACACCCAAATCCGGAGCAATCGGGCCTGCAGCAGCGCGGCAGACAATCTGGCCTTGCTGGACTAGCGCTATGGCGACGCCATCGGCACCCGTGAGCGCCAACGCCCGTTCCGCGACCAATTGCAGCACTTCATAAAGGACAAACTCGTCCGGACTTTCCTGATAGGCGGGTGCGATGCCACCCTTCTTGTTTCTGGCTTCGTGTGCGCGTCGTTGGCGAATCTGCTCGTGAAGGGAAGAAAAGGCCAGCAGAGCCTGCAATGCATCGCGGCCACGGCCCAGAGCGTCGTTAGGCGCTTTATCCGCTTGGCTGGGAGCAGCAGCGGCGCCGGCGGACTTGGACGCATCCAACCCTGGCTTATTGGGGCTCGTGGCCATGAATTCTTTCTCTATCGCTGCCCTGATCTTTCCAATCAGGGTCTGCTGACCGGCAAAGCCAGCGAATGGGCGAGCTGACCACTTGCCGACGCGGACGGGGGCCTCCGGCCATGCTTTTTCCGGTACTTACCGTAAGTTACCGTTCTTTCGCCGGAAGCGCAACGTTTCCCTGACGCCAAAGTAACATGGGCCTTGGGGACATGGTCTTACGTAAGCACGCGCCAGCGCGTTCGCCAAGATTCCCGAAACGGTTTTGTCTCTTATCGGCCTCGTGTCCGATTGTGTTTGCCTCGGGAGGCAATCACGGCATATTCTAGACATGAACAGGTCTGCCGGACGGTGCGTGGGTGAGTCAAAAGGGCAAGAAGTCTAAGTGGTTGTGGCCGTTGGGTTTGATGGCTACAGGCGTGGCTGGGGCAGCGGTGGCAGTGTTGCGTGGCTGCTGGCACCAGAATATGAGCTGGCCGATTCGCACTCAGGAGCATTCTTACCAGGTCTGTCTGGGCTGCGGAGTTAAGCGCCTGTTCGATGAAGAGGGCTTTCGCAGCTACGGCCCTTATTCGTACGACCTGCATCACCTGATCGCTTGGGAACGTGCCCGCCGCATCAAGCTGCAGCGCCATACCGACGAGGACGTCAAGCGCTCCGCTTCCTGATACTCCACCGGAACCATTACGGTTATTTAG
>Ga0066661_10000029_pt1 | contig 29802 bp, 24 predicted proteins | sample GraSoiAngelo_110_FD_66454 | JGI IMG/M metagenome (GOLD analysis project Ga0066661, IMG submission 66454) | Grasslands soil microbial communities from the Angelo Coastal Reserve, California, USA - 14_0903_12_30cm | ecosystem: Environmental > Terrestrial > Soil > Grasslands | place: USA... | reverse complement strand
TCAAAGTTGCAGCCGCTGGAACAATTCGTCGAGCCGCAGTTGGATGCCGATGAAAAATTCGCCGAAATCCGCGTACTCCGCGCTCACCCGATCGAAGCGCATTTTGTAAACGATCGCCTTGATCTGAAAAGTATCGCGCGCAAACAGCGTCACGCCCCATTCCGCGTCGTCAAGGCCGGTCGAACCGGTGATGAGTTGTTTGACTTTGCCGGCAAATTCGCGCCCAACCGCAGCATGTCCTTTCATCAACTTGCGCCGTTCTTCATAGGGCAGCGCGTACCAGTTTCGCTGCTCGCCACGACGCTTGCTCATATTATAAAAGCAGACGACCGGCCAATCGGGCAGCGTCGGGTAAACGCGCTCCTGCCGATATTTTTTGATTCGTTCCCGAAACGAATTCATTGCTTCGGTAAATTTCTCCGAACTTGGTTCCAGTTTTTGTTCCTTCTCCAATGTCTGCGCGTGTTCTTCTTCGGTTGTGATGTATTCGCTTTCCTCGGTCAGCGAGAGATAACTGTAAACCGGGCTAAGAACATCCGGGCCGAGCGAAAGCGAAAGTTGCTTGTCGATCTTGTTGGCGGCCTGCAAGTCCGGCGTGATCAACATGAAACCGAGGTCGGCCTTCGGTGTCACGACGCTAAGCGTTAGCAACTGCGTCGAGTCCATCGCGCGGATTTCCTGGACGAGCGACACCAGATTTGTCTTCGCGGCGTTCTGTTCTTCGCGGCTGAGCAATTGCCATTGCCCATACTCAATCCGGTAGAACAAATGCAGGCAATGCCAGCCCTCTTCTGGGACAAGCGCCGCGTTTTTGCCGGTCATCGCGCTAGTTTCATCCGTCGTGTCCGCTGGTCAAGCTGACGCGGGTTGTAGCTGCCGCTGTCCTCAGCGGCAATTTTTGAAAGTTTCTGCCGCCAGAGACGGCGGTAGCCACAACAATGTCGATCTTATAAGCGCGCGGCGCTCTCCGTTTTCGGCAAGTGTGCCACGCAATATTCCTCTCCGTCCCGCGCGACGCGGAAATCGAGGTTCGGATCGCTTAATTCGGTAGCGCCGCAAACTGCGCATTGGTGCAGCGGCTCGGTTTCGCTGCGCGCATGCGACTCGAAACGTCTCCGCCGTGTCGAGACTTCGTGGCGATGGCGCGCTTCGTAAACAATTTCCGGCCCGAAAAAGATCAGATAATTGCTCAACGCTGCCACTGTCGCCATGCGATACGAGTTCGAGTTAAAAAAAAATCCGAGCAATAAGAACGCGGCTGACACCCATGCCACCCATTTGATTTTGACCGGCAAAATAAAGAGCACATAGATAACTTGATCGGGATAGAATCGCGCGAAGGCGTAAAACAACGACGCGATCAGCATCGTGTTGGAAAAGTAACTGCCGAAGAAAAGCGCGGCGGCTGTCGTGCCAATCATCCCAACCAGGAAATAAAGAGTCAGTCGAAACGCTCCCCATGCACGCTCGAGTCCCTCGCCGACGAACCAAAGAAACCATAGGACAAAAATGATCCACAAAAAGCTGAACGTTTGCGGAATGAAAATGTAAGTGACAAGCCGCCAGATTTCGCCGTGGCGGAGGCGCTCCGGGTTGAGGTCGAGCGCAGATATAAAATCCGGATTCAAGCGCACAAGGAGGAAGACGAGCGCGCTGAATGCAACGACGATACGGATCAGTCCGGGGATTCCAAGAAATCCAAAACGGCGCTCGAGTGTATCCAACCAACGCATTTCCAGACACGGTAAGAGGAGCCGCTACGATCTTCAAGCAACCGGCGCGGTTCTCTCCATCGCGCGCGCTCCGTTGAAAATCCTCGCGACGACGACCTTGCTATACGTGATTCGCGTACAGCATTGGTTGGATCCGCGTTTGATGGGCGAATGTTGCGGCCCGCCCGGGGCACTGATAGCCTCCTCGCGTGAGCGAGAGCGCGCAAAAACGAACCCCGCTCTACGATGAGCATGTGCGTCGCGGCGGGAAGATGATTCCGTTTGGCGGCTGGCTCATGCCCGTGCAGTACAACAGCATCGTCGAGGAACATCGAGTGGTGCGGAACAATGTCGGCATGTTCGATATTTCGCACATGGGGCAATTGATTGTCGACGGAAGGAGCGCGCGTGAGTGGCTGAACAAGATGTTGACAAACAACATTGACAAGCCGGACGTCGGCTCCGGCCAATACACTTTTCTGCTTAATGAACACGCTGGAATTATCGACGACTTGATCGGTTATCGAATCGGCGAAGAAAAATTTCTGCTCGTGGTGAACGCATCGCGCACGGATGAAGATTTCGCGTGGTTAGATCGACATCGTTCGCACGATGTCGATCTAAGGAATCGCAGCGCGGAATTTGGCGGCGTCGCCATTCAAGGTCCGCGCGTGGTCGATCTTTTTCACCGGCTGCTCGGCGACGATGTCGATCTTCCGGCGCGAAATCAGATTGTCGATTTTAAGTTGGAAAGAATGAGCCTCACAATCGCGCGCACGGGTTACACCGGCGAGGATGGGGTCGAGGTTTTCTTTTCCGCAAGCGACGCGCCAAAATTTTGGAATCTCGTTCTGGAAAAAGGAGAACGATTCGGAATCAAGCCATGCGGACTCGGCGCGCGCGACACGTTGCGATTGGAGATGTGTTATCCGCTCAACGGCTCCGATCTGTCGCCGGAGCGCAATCCGATCGAGGCAGGTCTCGGCTCTTTTGTCGATCTAACGAAGCCGGATTTCATCGGTCGCGAAGTTCTACTGCGAACGAAAAAAGATGGCCCGCGAGAAAAACTCGTGCCGTTTCGAATGAAAGATAAAGGGCCGCCACCGCGTCCGCATTATTTGGTCTTCGACAACGGCGAACGCGTTGGTGAAGTGACCAGCGGCACGCTTTCGCCGAGCTTGAACTGGGGCGTCGGAATGGCGTATGTCTCAACGCCGCACGCGAAGATCGGATCGAAGATCGACATCGAAATTCGCGGGCAGAAATTCCCGGCGACGATCGAGAAGAAACCGCTCTACAAAAAATCATGAACGTTCCCGACGATTTGCTTTACGCCGAGACGCACGAATGGATTAAACGCGAACGCGAGAATGTACGCGTCGGAATTACCGACCACGCCCAGTCCGAATTGACCGATGTCGTTTACGTCGAGCTGCCAAAGAAAGATCGACAAGCCAACGCGAAGGAAGCAATCGCGGTGGTCGAATCGGTCAAAGCCGCCAGCGACATTTACGCGCCGGTGAAAGGCACAGTGGTTGAGGCAAACAAAGCGCTCGAATCAAATCCAGCCCTCCTCAACACCGATCCATTCGGCGAAGGCTGGATCTTTGTCCTCAAGATCGACAACGCGGACGATCTCAAACAATTGAAAGACGCGGCGGCGTATCGTAAACAAATCGGTTAAGTTCAATTCAAATTGCGATGGACCGACTATTACTAATGGGATTCATGGCGACGACGTTAATCGCGCCAATCAATGCAAACGCGTCTTCCGACGAGAATGCAAAGACAGTGGCGGCATTGGACATGCAATACCAAGCAGCGGTGAAGGCGAACGATGCGGCCACGATGGACCGGATTTTGGCCGATGATTTTGTTCTCGTAACGGGACGCGGTCGTGTTTCCAACAAAGCCGATCTGCTGAAGGAAGCGCAGGCCAAAGAGACAATATACGAGCAGCAAGACGAGGAAGCTGGTTCGCAAAAGGTACGGGTGTGGGGCGACACTGCGGTAATGACGGCGCTGTTGTGGATCAAGGGCGTGGCAGCAGGAAAATCGCTCGATTACAAGCTGTGGTTTAGCGACACGTATGTCCGCACGCCGGCAGGCTGGCGATATATTTTTGGACAGGCGTCGCTGCCGTTGCCGAAAGCAGACGTGAAGTAATTTTCGAAAGAAGCAAAAGCCAAACACTCAATCCCAAATTCGGCAGAATCAATCTTTGTCGAAGAGCAACTGTTCGACCCAAAAGGTTCGTGAACTAGGAATGAAGGTTTCCTTCTTTCGAACGCCATCGGAATTGCGGAAGTGGCTTGAGAAAAATCACGCGACGGCGCGCCGTCGCTGCCAATTGGCGACGATCAAGCTTTGCCGAAAAGAAGATCTTCGATTCCACGCAATACTTCTTCGATGCGAATCGGCCCAGCGAAAAAACTATAGCCGCTGAGAATGCCGCCGGCGACGATTTGGCTCTCCGACTTGAGGCTGCTCAACCGAAGTAATGGCGTGTCGCGCAGTAGGGTGTCTGTTTGAAGTTGCCGTTCGAGAATTTGGCCGTCGAGGCTGGTCGCAGGCGTGTCCAGCAAGATCAAATCCGGCTGAAACGAGCGCGCAGCTTGCAATGCCAATCGGTCATCATGTTCTTCCTGCACCAGATATTTGCCAGCTTTTTCTAAAGCTTGCCTAACGAGTCGCGTGACTCCCGGCTCGTGATCGATCAAAAGGATCTTTTTGGGAAACGTGAGCAGAGGGGTTTGATTGTTTCCGAGATAACGAGCATCCGATGTGCCAACTCTGCCGCGGCGCAAGTTTCCAACTTGCGTCTGCAACTTAGAAAGTTACCGCACGTCAAAGCAGGCTCGAGACGGTGTTGATGAGCAGCGCGAGGATGACGGTGTTGAAGCCAAAGGAACGGACGCTGTGCAGCAGCGTGAGGCGCCGCATTTTTCGGGAAATAATTTGCACATCCGAGACCTGACAGGTCATGCCGACGACGAACGAGAATAGGCGAAATCGAAATAGTCGGGCGTGCGCCCGCCCGGAAATAAGAGAACGCGAAATCAAAGAGAGAACGCGCGCCATACGTTAGCCAGTTAAATAACATCCGCTGAGCGAGGCAAGCCGCATTCGCGCCGCGCCGAAGGTCGATAATCACCACCGGACGAGCGAGTGACGGCAGAACTCCCGCTTTCCCTTCGGCGACGCTGTGCTTAGTTTTGAGTTTCCCCATGAGCAGCAAACCGAAACAGCCCAGCGCCACGTTGAACTTCGAAAACGCGATGGATCGGCTGGAGGCGATCGTGGAGCAGATGGAGTCCGGCAAATTGCCACTGGAAGATTTGATTGTTCGTTACGAAGAGGGAATGAATCTGGTAAAAATTTGTCAGGAACGACTGGCCAGCGCCGAGCAAAAGATCGAAATCATCGCCCACAACAGCGCCGGCAAACCAATCGTGAAAGATTTTGAACCGGCCGCGGAGGCAGAGATCGACAACAAAGCGGCCGATGAAAGAGGAGAACAAACCAATGAAGTCAGACTTTTCTGAAGGAGCGGCGCCAGCGCGGCTGCTCGAAGGGATCCATTCGCCCGCTGATGTAAAAGCGCTGCGCGAACAAGATCTGCCGCAGCTGGCGCAGGAGGTGCGCGACGAACTGATCAAAGTCCTTTCCCAAACCGGCGGGCATCTCGGGCCGAATTTGGGCGTCGTCGAGTTGACCATCGCGCTGCACCGCGTTTTCAACACGCCGCGCGATCGGTTTGTCATGGACGTGAGTCATCAGGGTTACGTGCACAAAATGCTCACTGGCCGTCTCGATCGCTTTCCAACGATGCGACAGTACGGCGGATTGAATGGCTTTCTTTTGCGCACGGAAAGCGAGCACGATTGCTATGGCGCCGGCCACGCGGGGACAGCGCTCTCCGCTGCCCTCGGGATGGCGGTCGGCCGCGATTTGAAGGGCGACGACGAACACATCGTGGTCGTGGCGGGCGACGCCGCGTTCACAAACGGGATCAGTTACGAAGCGTTGAACAATGTGAAAGCGAACACGAAGCGCTTCATCGTGGTGCTGAACGACAACGAGTGGTCGATCGCGAAAAACGTGGGCGCGATCGCCAGCTACTTAAACAGCATCGCGACCAGCCCGACGTTCACGCATCTGCACGAAAAAGCACGCCAGTTCGTGCAAGCCATCGCCGGCAAAACGGCGGTGGAGTTCGCGCATAAAGTCGAAGAGAGCGTCAAAGGCCTAATTGTGCCAAGCGTCATTTTCGAGGAGCTCGGCTTGCGTTACTACGGACCGATCGACGGGCACGACATCCCGTTGCTGATCCGGACATTTGAATTTTTGAAAACGCAGGAGGAACCGGTTCTCCTGCACATTCTCACCAAAAAAGGCAAAGGTTACGAGCCGGCCATCAAACAGCCGGACAAATTTCACGGACTCGGCAAATACAAGCTCGAAACCGGCGAGACCGCGCCGACGCCGACTCCGACTTATTCAGAAATCATCGGAAAGACGCTCGCGAAATTTGCGCAGACCAATCAGAAGATCGTTGCCATCACGGCGGCGATGCCGAGCGGGACCGGTCTGGCGCATTTTGCCAAGGCGCACCCGACTCGTTACTTCGATGTCGGCATCGCGGAAGAGCACGCGGCGCTTTTTGCCTGCGGTCTCGCGACGCAGGGATTGAAACCCTTTCTCACGATTTATTCCACCTTCATGCAACGCGCCTACGACATGACGATCCACGACATCGCGATCCAGAAACTAAACGTCGCGCTGTGCATGGACCGGGCCGGGTTGAGCGGCGACGATGGCCCGACCCATCACGGCTTGTTCGACATCGGCTATCTGCGTCACATCCCGAATTGGCTGCATATGCAGCCAAAAAACGAAGATGACTTTGTCGACATGCTCTGGACCATGGCAAACTACAACTCCGGGCCGATCGCCATTCGTTACCCGCGAGGTTCCGGTCCCGGCGCTCAAATCAAACCGGAACCGAAACTTCTCGAGATCGGGAAGGCCGAAGTGGTGCAGCACGGTCGTAACGTTGCGATTTTCGGTTTGGGGAATATGTTTGAAGTTGCCGAAGAAGCGGCACGCAAACTGGAAGAGAGAGGGATTTCTGTCGCGCTCATTAATCCGCGCTGGATCAAGCCGCTCGACACTGGCACGCTCGAATTTTTCGCGCGGGGCGTGGAAGTCGTCTGCACGATCGAGGACCACGTTTTGTTCAACGGCTTCGGCTGCTCCGTGATGGAGCATTTGCATTCCAAGCGGATCAATACGCCGGTCGTGCGCATCGGTTGGCCGGACGAATTCATCGAGCACGGAACAATTCCGATTCTGCGCAAAAAACACGGAATCACCGCCGATGCGCTGGTCGAGAAAGTGCTGCCGCTTTTGCAAAAAAAATCATCGCCGCGCTCGACCGCAGCCTAAGCAAAGGATGAAGGATGAGGGATGAGCGATGAAAGGAATGACTTGCAAAAACGCACGAAACGCTTCGCCCTCCGCGTTATCAAACTCGACGAGACATTGCCCCGGAGCGGATTTGTTCGAGTTTTAGGCCATCAACTCCTTCGATCAGGGACATCGGTCGGGGCTAACTTTCGAGAAGCTCATCGATCGCGATCAAATGCCGAATTTGTCTCAAAAGTCGGCGATTCATCAAAAGAACTCGAAGAAACAGCCTATTGGCTCGAATTGCTGATTGAGTCAGGAGCGTTTGCCGAGCAAAAACTTGCGGCATTGTGCGACGAAACTTCGCAATTGACCACAATCCTAACAGCGATTGCAAAGAAGGTTCGATCACGTTTGTAAGTTTTTCATCCCTCATCCCTCCTCCTTCATCCTGTTTATGAGCGCGATTGAAGCCCGCGAGCTGACAAAAATCTACCGCACTTATCGAAAAGAAGGCGGGCTTCGAGGTGCGATTAAGGGACTCGTCAGGCGGCGTTACGATGAAACGCACGCGGCGGAGCGCGTCTCATTTCAAATCGACGAGGGCGAATTTGTCGGGTTCCTGGGTCCGAACGGCGCGGGCAAGACCACCGTTCTCAAGATGCTCTCCGGCTTGCTCAACCCTACTTCCGGTGATGCGCGTGTTCTCGGTTTTGTCCCGTGGGAACGCCGCAATGAAATGAAACGTCAATTCAGTTTGCTCATGGGTCAGAAAAATGCGCTCTGGTGGGACCTGCCCGCGCAGGAATCGCTGGAGCTGAACCGCGCGATCTACGGAATCGATCGCGGACGTTTTACGCAAGTTGTCGGCGGATTGTCCGAACTTCTCGAGGTTCAGGACAAAATGAATGTGATGGTGCGCGAGCTGTCGCTGGGCGAGCGGATGAAGATGGAGCTGATCTCCGCGTTGATTCATGAGCCGCGCGTCCTCTTTCTCGACGAACCAACCATCGGTCTGGACGTGGTTAGTCAAAAGCGCGTCCGTGAATTTCTGCGTATCTACAACGAGGAACACCGCATCGTGACGCTCCTGACCAGTCATTACATGCAGGATATTGAAGAGCTTTGCCATCGCGTTCTCATCATCGACCATGGCAAGATTTTTTTTGACGGGCCGCTCGCCGAGATCATCGACCGTTTTTCCGGCCACAAAATCATCAGCCTGACTTTTGAGAAAGAGGAGACGCGCGACTTATCGGCATTCGGCGAAGTGATTGAGCAAACGCCAGTTTCGATTCAACTGAAGGTTCCGCGCGCAAAAGTCACGGAAACGTGCCGGCAACTGCTTACAGCTTGTCGTGTCAGCGACATCAATGTACAGGAAGTGCCGGTCGAAGAGGTGATTCGCCAGCTTTTCGGCGAGCGGCATGAGGCCGACCGTATCGCCAGAGCGACAGCGAACGCTAACGTGAGCTAGCGCCGGCTCAGCGCCTGTTTCAATTCGTGCACGTAAGCCGGGTTCAACTCGAAGGCAGTTACTGGCATTTCCGCGAGTTGGACCTCTTCGTAGTAAGGAATGCTCTCGATGAAGCCGCCCGCCATCAGGCTGTTCAGCGTATCGGTCACATCTTCCCCTTCCATGCGCGCGAAGTCCTGGATCTCGGCTCCGAGCATTGATTCGGTGAACCCGATCGCCCGCACCACGGTCGCCTCGCGACCGGTGAGCTTGATCTGACGCATGCTTCGAAAAAAGCAGCTTTTATACCGGTGTTTCCAGAATTCGAAACTAGCTGTCGTTTTCACTAATCACGCGCCATCTGCCTGAAACTTGGCAGGATGCTCTTTTCCATCGCCTCCGCGAAATTTCGGTATTCAGGCGCCCAGCCGAGACTGCGCAGTTTAGCGTTGCTGACGCGCTTATTGCTGGAGCTGCGCTTGCGTTTCGATGTCGATCTTCCGATTGCCGGAGGCGCGCGATTTAATTTCTTCGCGAGCCAGTGATAGCATTCGCTTTGTAAAATGGGTTGATCGTCCACGACGTTGTAAATTTGTTGCTCCACGGCGCTCGCACTCGCTCGATTTGAAAGCAAGAAGAGCGCGGCCGCGACGTCGTCTCGATGCACTTGATTGATAAAGCGATCGTTTCCCGGATCGACAATCGCTTCGCCGGCCAAAAATTTCGCGAGCAAAGCCGAGCGTCCCGGCCCGTAGATTCCCGCCAGCCGCGCGACGATTCCGCCGCGACAGAGCACTAACATCTCCGCTTCGAGCAGGACCCGTCCGGTCCCGCGCGCCGGTTCGGTCGCGGTTTCTTCCGTGACCCACGCCCCGTCGCTTTGCCCGTACACGCTCGTGCTGCTCGTAAATACGATGGTCGATCCAACGAATCGATCGAGGAGATTGCGAGCGCCATTCAAGTAAACCAGGCGATAGAGATCGGCATCGCCGCCGCGCGTGCTCGCGCAATGCACTACCGCGTCAAATTCACTTTTGGAATCAGCGACTTGAACTTTATCCGAAATGTCGACCGCCCGAACCGGGTAAGCTTTACCGCAAAGCTTTTGCGCAGATTCCGGTGAGCAAGTCCAGCCCTCTACTCCCCAGTCGCGCTCAAAAAACAAATCCGCCGTCGCTTCCCCAACATAACCGCAACCGGCAATTAAAACCCGCGGCATGATAGTCGATCTTCACCCGATCGCCGACGCGATTTCAATTTCCTCAAAGACATTTTTCTGAATCGCGCGGACTTGCTTCAAACGAACCAGTTCGAGAAGGGCGAGGAACGTCACCACGATTTCGAGGCGCGATGTGATCTCGCCAAACAAATCTGAAAAACGCAGCGGCGCGCCGTGGCCAAGGCGTCGCAGGATCATGTCGATCTTATCCGAGACGCTAAATCGCTCACCCAAAATTTCGCCGACATCCTGCCGCGCTTCGACCCGTCTAATGACGTTTTGGAAGGCGTTAATGAGTTGGAAGATTCCAACTTCGCCCAGCCGAAGCGGACCATCAGCAGGCGACGCCGGACCTCCATCCCGGGCGAAAATGCGCTCCTGCTCGACCTCGCGCAGTTGCAACTGCGCGCCCGCTTCCTTGAATTTTTTGTATTCGATCAGTTGCCGGATCAAGTCCCAGCGCGGGTCGTCTTCCTCCGAATCTTCTTCGGGTGGCTGTTGCTCGGCCGGGAGCAGACTGCGGCTTTTCAGGTAAATGAGGTTCGCTGCCATCACGATGAACTCGCCGGCGATGTCGATGTTCAATTCCTTAAAGGCCTGAATGTATTCGAGGTATTGGCCGGTGATGCGTTCAATCGAGATGTCATAAATGTCGATCTCGTCGCGCTTGATCAGGTAAAGCAGGAGATCGAGCGGCCCTTCGAAAATCTCCAGCTTTACTTTGTAATCGCTGTCCATGCGCCGGCCCGAGTTTAGGCAACCGAATGAGCAAAGTAAACTGACCGCCTGGCTGCCAAGATGTGTATCTTGCAGAAAGATTCGCGAAATTTAGCGGTCAAATTTGCGATGAACCCAAACGCTGTTCACGATTCCGAGCCCGAACATAATCATGAGCACAAATGAGCCGCTGTAACTGATGAGGGGCAATGGAACACCGGTGATGGGCAACATCGAGATCGTCATGCCGACGTTCTGGAAGATGTGCGTGAAGATGAGCGTGGTGACACCGATAACAAGCAGTAAACCGAATTGATCGCCCGCGAAAAACGCAACGAAGAGACAGGTGAGAAGAAGCAAGGCGAACGCACCAATGAGCAAGACGCCACCGACAAAGCCCCACTGCTCACCGATAGCGGAAAAAATATAGTCGTTATGTACGGCGGTGGCCGGCAAAAAGCCGAGTTCGATCTGGGTGTTCGGCGCTTTGAATCCTTTGCCAGACCACCCGCCCGAGCCGATGGCGATGAGCGATTGGTTGATCGCCCAGGACGCGCCTTGTTTATCAATCTCCGGATTGATGAAGGCGGTGATCCGTTGCTGCTGATACGGTTTTAAGCCGAGATTGATGGCGATTGGGATGAAAGCGAGCCCGATTAGAATGATGCAGATCAGATAGCGCAATGGAAGACCGGCGACGAACAAAAGCGCCAGGAGTACCGGTATCCAGATAATGCATTCACCGAGATCGGGCTGCATTAGAATTAAAAGCGTGGGCGCTCCCACAATGGCGCCGCACAAGAGGAGCCGAAGCATCGGATGCATTTGGCGAAACTGACTCAAGAACAAGGCGAGGACCATGATGCCTGCGACCACAGCGAGCTGCGCGGGCTGAAAGTTGAGTGGCCCAAGATGCAGCCAGCTGCGCGCGCCGTAAACCTTTGAGCCGATAAACTTCGTGAGAACGAGAAAGAAAAGGCCGGCCAGATACATCGGTAATGCGCCCCAGCGAATCCAGCGATAATCGATCAGGCTGGTGATCATGAAAGCGCAGAAACCAACCGCGACCCAGTTTGCCTGTTTGCGCCAAAACTCCGCTGCGACGGAATCTTCGCGCATATAGGTCGCGCTGTAGATTGCCACCACACCGAAGATCGCGAGCGCGAGCATGTTCGCGAGAAGAAGCCAGTTAAGGCCGAGTAATTTTCGAAGAAATGGCGTCATGATTTGATCTCGCTTGATTGCCGGCACATTGGCCGGGAAACGAGAAAGATTATACGCATGTTCCGTTCCTCGTAAATCGCCGCCATGTGGTGGAAAAGTTAGCTGGGAAGCCCGACTGAACCCCTGGCTTTGGCAGCGAAGTCACAAGGGATAAAAGATCGACAATATTATTATAAAAGCCGGGGAGAGACCACATTAGCCAGATTGTAGTTCTTGGGAGCCTCTGTATTTTTAAATGGTTTATGGTAAGTGAGTTATAGATTAAAAAACAAATAATCAACGCCTTCTCTTGTCAGCTTGTCAAAGGCCACTAAAATGCTTTCCTCCTCGTTCGTTGCAGTTAGGGGATCGAGAAATGGCCAAGAAAACAAAACGGAAGCTCGCCCATCCAAAACTGCCGATGCAACGTCAGTTGAATCTGCGGCATGAGGGAAAGTATTTCGATCTACACCCGATTTTTGATCAATTAAACGAACGCTATTTCCGCGGACGTCTTCGAGGTTACAAGGTGATGTGGGGCCGCCGACGGAAACATCGGCCGAGGGAATATTTTATCTTTGGAACCATTCAGGAAGAAGACCAGGTGATTCGAATCAATCCATTACTCGACCAGCCGTTCGTGCCCCTTTGGTTTCTGCGTTACGTGCTTTATCACGAGATGTTGCATTCTGTGGTGCCGGACGAAACCGTATCGCGGGGACGGCGGCGCGTGCACACGGAAGAGTTCAACCGCCGCGAGCGCGATTTTCCCAGTTACCGGCGCGCTCGCCGTTGGGAAGAAGAGAATCTCGCACGTTTCCTGCGCTAAACGGCGCGTCAGCGTTTTTCCGTCATCGCCGCACTGGAGGTCGATTCAGACGGCAAGGGGGTCGTCGCTACGTTCTTTTTGATCAGGTACCAAAGGGTTGTCGCGAGGAGAAGGGAGATCAACTTCGCGCGCCAGTTTTTCAGGATCAGTCTCTTCATAATTGCTGTGCAGTAAAATTTCCGCGATCCGTTGCCGAAACGTTTCCGGAGTAAAGTTCCGCTCAATCCGTCGCCGGTGACAAATGGAAATTCCACCCGTCTCTTCGGAAACAACCACCGCGACCGCATCCGATTCCTCGGTAATGCCGAGACCGGCGCGATGACGCAATCCGAGACTCCGGTCGAGTGTTTCGCGCTGGCTGACGGGGAAAATGCATGCCGCGGCTGCAATCCGGCCATTGCGCACGATCACGCCGCCATCATGCAAAGCGGACTTTGGATGAAAAATTGTGAGGACAAGCTCAACGGAAAAATCGCTATCAATCGTCACACCAGTTTCTTCATAAACGCGAATCGAGGTGTCGCGTTCGATGGCAATGAGTGCACCATACTGTTTGTTGGCCAGTTGTGTCACGGCCTCGGCGAGGTCGTGGACCGTTTCCCGTTTTTCGCTGGTGAGAGAGAAAATCGGATGTCCGCCGAGCTCGGCCAGGCCGCGCCGCAGCTCTGGCTGAAAAATCACGACCAACGCGACCGCAAGGAAGACCGAGAAACTGCGCACAATCCAACCGATCACGACAAGATTGAGCAACTGCGAAATCAACGTCAGCGTCAAAAAAACAATCGCCAGTCCCGTCAACACCTTCGCGCCGCGCGTTCCGCGAAAATAAAGATAGCCATAATAAATCCCGACACTCAGCAGGATGATCTCGAAGATGCTGCGCCAGCTCTTCAGCCAAAGATGGAGGAGTTCTTCGATCATTGCAGCACTGCCTCGGTGACGCGCAATGCATCGACATTTTCTTTAACATCATGCACGCGAATGATGTTTGCGCCGCGCGAGCGCAGCAATGAAGTCAATGCGACTGTCGGCGCGAGCCGGTCGCTCATGGCCGAAGAGCCGACCAGTTTGCCAAGAAATGCTTTTCGCGAAACACCGACCACGAGCGGGCGTTCCTGCACTCGGAGAGCACCAAGTTTGCCGATGAGCTCGAGATTGTGCTCAAGCGTTTTACCGAAACCCATTCCGGGATCAAACGCGATAGCCATGGGATCAATGCCGCACTCTAGGGCGCGGGCATGTTGTTGTAAAAAAAAATCGGTCACTTCCGAGACAAGATCGACATAATGCGGCGCGACCTGCATCGTCCGCGGATTTCCTTGCATGTGCATGATGATAAGGGCGGCATTTCGCTTTGCGGCGAGCGGCAGCATTTTTTCGTCCCCTCGTCCTCCGGTCACATCATTAATAATGGAAGCACCAGCCCCCAATGCCGCCTTTGCCACTTCGCTCTTGGAGGTGTCGATTGAAATGACGATGTCGATCTTTGCCTTCAGCTCTTCGATCACCGGAACTACGCGGCGCAATTCCTCTTCGGCCGAAACCGGTTCCGCGCCGGGACGTGTTGATTCGCCGCCCACGTCGACGATTTGTGCGCCTTCCGCTGCCATTTGCACGCCGCGCGCAACGGCTGAATCGCTGTTGAAAAATTTTCCGCGCTCTGAAAACGAATCGGGCGTGACGTTGAGCACGCCCATGATCATTCCGTGACGCGAAAGATCGACAATGCTTCCGCCGACTTTCCAGAGCGTCTCACCCATCACGGAGGTGAGACTATCATCGCGGCTCGATTATTCGAAGACCGATGGAGGGACACGCCCGCCATCGCTATTTCTGTCGCGAGTAGCGTCCCATCAACTCGCCTTGCGCAATCACATGCCCGCGCATCGCTGCATCAACTTCCGCGCGTTTTGCGCCCGCTTTCAAATCCAGCGTCTGGTCGAGCGCAAAGATCTTGAAGTAATAGCGATGCGTGCCGGAGGGCGGCTGCGGTCCGCCATAACCGAGCGTTGGATAATCGTTCGTGCCCTGCACTGCGCCTTTTGGCACGCTCTTCTCCGCAATTTCGGTTGTCTTCGAATCAATGTTCCAAACCAGCCAATGCGTAAACAGACCTACCGGCGCATCGGGATCATCCATGATTAGGAGCAGGGTTTTCGCATTCGACGGCGTTCCCTCGATCCGAAGCGCCGGATTAATGTCTTGCCCGTCGCGGCTGAATTTCGACGGAATGTCGCCGCCTTCTTGAAAAGCTGAACTCGTGATTTTCATTTTCGCACCTCCTGCTGCCAATGAAACAATTGCCGCCAAGACAATCGCAGATGTAACGGCTACAATCATTTTTTGCATTTGTTTCGAGCTCCAGTTGAAATCTCGTTAGATCGACAGTCGCCTAACAATAAGCTTTCGCTTGTATGCCTCAAAACGGACGCAAAATTCGAGAAAAGATTCTCGTGCTCCTAGCGCGGAAAGATTACGGGCCACTCGATAAGATCGAGATCGCGCGCAAACTCGGGCTGGAAAGCAGCGAACGCGCCGCGCTGCGAAAAGTGCTGCGCGAGCTCGAACGCTTGGGCGAGATCGCGCGCATCCGAAAAAATCGCTACGTCCTGCCGGCTGAGGCCGATTTGGTGACCGGTAAATTGTCGATCCACCAGGCCGGCTACGGATTTCTGACAACGGAAACTCCAGGCCAGGCCGATATTTTTATCGCAGCGGAGAACACCGGCACAGCCATGCACGGCGATCGCGTGGTCGCGCGAATCACGCGCGATGCGGTTCCGAGGCGCCCGAAAGATCAACAAGGACGAAGCGAGGGCCGCGTGATTCGAATTCTGGAACGTGCGCGCAATACGGTTGTCGGAACGCTGCAGCATTCGCGCAATTTTTATTACGTCGTCCCGGATGATCCGCGGCTCGTCCACGACGTTTATGTGCGGCCCGCACAAGATCGACCACAGACCGCCGCTACGGTGGGCGACAAAGTAGTCGTCCGGCTCGAGTCGTGGGAATCGCGTCACGTCAATCCGGAAGGTGAGATCATCGAAGTGCTCGGACCCGCCGCTGCGTCCGGCATCGACATGTTGTCGATCATTCGAAAATGCGGGCTTCCGACTGAGTTCCCAAAAAGCGTTGTCAATGAGGCCGGTGAAATTCCGGAAACGGTCGAGCGGCGAATGATGGAAGGCCGCGAAGATTTGCGAGGAAAATTCATCGTCACGATCGATCCGGATGATGCGCGCGATTTTGACGACGCCATTCATGTCGAGAAGATCGACAATGAAGATTGGCAACTGAGCGTGCACATTGCCGATGTAGCTTCGTACGTCGAACCGGAGAGCGCGCTGGATGGCGAAGCGCGCCGGCGCGGCAACAGCGTTTATCTGCCCGACCGGGTCATTCCGATGTTGCCGGAGCGATTGAGCAACGGCGTTTGCAGCCTGAGGCCGGGGGTCGACCGTCTCACCCATTCGGTTTTCATTCAGTTTGACAAAAACGGTCGTGCAAAAAGCGCGCGCTTTGCGAAAACCGTGATTCGCAGCGCACAGCGACTGACTTACAAACAAGCTTACGCGATTCTTCAATCGAAGCCTGACGACGAACTGAGCAAGCGATTGCACACCGCCTGGACGCTCGCATCGCTCCTGCGGCGGAAGCGGTTCGAACATGGCTCACTCGATCTCGATTTTCCCGAAGTAAAAGTTCATGTCGATGCAACGGGCGCGCCGGTGAAACTCGAGCGAGTGGAGAATGATGAGTCGCATCAGCTCATTGAGGAATTCATGCTGGCGGCAAACGAAGCGGTGGCGCGCGAGCTGAGGCATCGCGCAATTCCAACCATTTATCGCGTTCATGAAAATCCCGATCCGGAAAAATTGGCGGAGTATCGCGAGTTCGTGCTCAGCTTTAATTACAGAGTGGGCGATCTTTCTCATCGCGCCGAGATTCAGCGCTTTCTCGCGTCGATTCGCGGCAAGCCGGAAGAGCAGGCGCTCAAAATCGGCTTGCTCAAAAGTTTGAAACGCGCGCGTTATGCGCCACAGCCGCTCGGACATTACGGGCTGGCGAAAGCGAATTATCTGCACTTCACCAGCCCAATTCGCCGCTATGCGGACCTTGTAGTGCATCGCACACTGGCCGGGCGTAATTTGCGGTCGCGGTCGCGACTCGACATTAACCAGATCTCATCAATTGCCGACCATATTTCGGAAACAGAGCGCACGGCGGCCGAAGCCGAAATCGAGGCCGTCCGGATGAAAAAGCTGCAGTTTTTTCAGCGTCAACTCGATCTGCGTGATCCACAGGTGTTTCGCGCGGCGATTGTCGATGTCCGCAATTACGGGCTGGTGGTGGAGTTGCCGGATGTGCTTGTGACCGGCCTTATTCACGTCTCCGCGCTGACCGATGATTTTTATCTGTTCGATCCTGCGCACCGGCGCTTGCTCGGCCGCCGGTCACGAAAGCGATTCGCGGTGGGCGACCAGGTTCGCGTTTTCGTCGCCCGAGTCGATGCGTTCAAGCGGCAGATCGACTTTGCGCTGGTCGATCGAGCAACGATGAAAAAGCCGAGCCAGAAAAAGCGATAACTTTTAACGTGAACTACGGTTGAAACTGCAAAATTGTCGTAGTTTTTTGTGCAAAATCTTCTTCCCTTATTGAATCGGAGCAGCGTAAACTCCGCCGTTTCCGAAATGGATAATATCATCGAGGCGAAAGAGCTACAGATCGAACGCAAGCATTTTCACGTGGAATTCCGACAGAATGAACGGGGCAAATTCTTGCGGATCACCGAGGAGGCGCACGGGCGTCGCAACACCATTATCGTGCCAAGCACGGGCGTGGATGAACTCACAGCGGCAATCGGGGAAGTGATCGAAAACGGCGAGCGAGCGCCGGCCTGAGCGCACGATCACAGATTTCGAGCTTCGGTAGAGGCAGCCGGGCGGCTGTAATGCTCCTGCATCCGGCGGCGACACGCCTGCCACCACAGCGCGTTGACACTTAAACGCCGGGAACTAGTTTGGCGCGTTCGGCGAGCCGATAAATTTTTCGCATGTCAAAAAAAACGAAATCGTTCAGGCGCAGGTTGCGCCGAGCGGCAAAGGGGAAGCAAAGATCGACATCGAAACCTCGGTCCGCTTCCCCGCAAAAAACGAAGACGCCGCGTTATGTTTATTATTTTGGCGAGGGACATGCCGACGGCGCCGGAAAGATGAAACCTTTGCTCGGTGGCAAGGGCGCGAACCTCGCCGAGATGACGCGAATTGGTTTGCCGGTCCCGCCCGGGTTTACCATCACGACGGAAGTCTGCACTTATTTTTACGAACACAAGCGAACCTATCCACCGCAGTTGGAAGTCCAAGTGACGGCGGCCCTCGCGAAAATCGAGAAGTCGGTCGACAAGAAACTTGGTGACAAGGAGCGACCGCTGCTCGTCTCCGTTCGCTCGGGTGCGCGCGATTCCATGCCGGGAATGATGGACACCATCCTCAATCTCGGCATGAACGACGAAGTCGTTGAGCTAGTGGCCAGGAAAACGAGGAACGATCGCTTTGCCTGGGATTCATATCGTCGTCTTCTCCAAATGTACGGAGACGTGGTGATGGGCGTGCAGAAGCGGGCGGGTGAAGATGACGAACCGTTTGAGACCGTGATCGAGCATTTGAAAGATCAGCGTTACGGCAAGCACGATTTTCCAGATGTGCGATTAACTGTGGCCGACCTGAAAGCGATGGTGCAGCGTTTCAAAGCGCTCATCAAAGAGCGCACCGGGAAGTCCTTTCCCCAAGATGCAAAGGAACAGCTTTGGGGCGCGATCGGCGCTGTCTTTGGTTCATGGATGAACGACCGGGCGATCGTTTATCGCCGCAAATATGGCATCCCGCGCGAGTGGGGAACGGCGGTCAACGTACAGACGATGGTCTTCGGCAACATGGGAGAAACGAGCGCCACCGGGGTCGCTTTCACCCGCGATCCAGCGAGCGGCGAAAAAGTTTTTTACGGCGAATATCTGATCAACGCGCAAGGTGAAGACGTAGTGGCCGGTGTGCGCACGCCGCATCCGATTGTCGATCTGGCGAAGGAAATGCCGGCCGCGCACAAATCGCTCATGAAAGTGCGCGCACTCCTCGAGCGGCATTTCAAAGACATGCAGGACCTCGAGTTCACGGTCGAAGACAATCGTCTTTACATTTTGCAAACGCGCAACGGCAAGCGCACCGGTCACGCCGCCGTCCGCATCGCGGTCGATATGGTCGAGGAAAAATTAATTACGAAAAAAGAAGCGGTCCGGCGCATTCCGGCGGATTCACTCGCGCATCTGCTTGCGCCGATCTTTGATCGACAATCGGCGAGCAGCGCAAAAAAGATCGGCACGGGTTTGGCGGCCGGACCGGGCGCGGCCTGCGGGCATGTCGTCTTCAGCGCGGAAGAAGCCGTGGCACGTTCCGAAAAAGGCGAAAAGGTGGTCCTCGCGCGGATCGAAACTTCGCCGGAAGACTTGCGCGGCATGATTGCGGCGGAGGGCATTCTCACTTCGCGAGGCGGCGTTTCATCGCATGCCGCTTTGGTGGCGCGTCAAATGGGCAAGGTGTGCGTGTGCGGTGCGAGCGGTGTTCAAATCGATTACCAAAAGCGCACCCTCAACGCGAACGGAACAACGTTGAAGCAGGGAGATTACATTTCGATCGATGGCAGCGCGGGCGAAGTTTTTGCCGGTGAAGTGACGACGGCGCCGTCGGAGATTGTTCAAGTACTGGTTGATCGATCGCTCGGCGCGAAAAAAAGCGCGACCTATCAAGAGTACTCAAAATTGATGAGCTGGGCGGATGAGTTCCGGACTCTCGGGGTGCGCACAAACGCGGACACGCCGGAGCAAGTCGCCAACGCGGTCGCGTTCGGCGCAGAAGGCGTCGGGCTTTGCCGAACGGAGCACATGTTTTTCGAAGGCGATCGGATCGATGCCATGCGGGAGATGATTCTCGCCGGGACGAAGGAAGAAAGAGAGCGAGCGCTGGCCAAGTTGCTGCCGTATCAACGTGCAGATTTCATCGGCATCTTTACGGCGTTGAAAGGCGCGCCGGCGACAATTCGTTTTCTCGATCCGCCGCTGCACGAATTTTTGCCTAACGATCACGCTCAGCAAAACGAACTGGCGAACAAACTGGGAGTGCCGGTCGATCAAATTTCGCGTCGTGTGCACGAGCTGCACGAATTTAATCCGATGCTGGGCCATCGCGGCTGCCGACTGGGCATTGTTTATCCCGAGATTTCCGGAATGCAGGCTCGCGCCGTGTTTGAAGCGGCGGCCGAAGTACAACGCAAAGGAACCAAGGTCCGTCCGGAGATCATGATCCCGCTCGTCGGATTTCCACGGGAACTCAAACACCAGATCAAGATCGTTCATCGCGTGGCAGACGAGGTCGCAAAGGGAAAAAAGACGAAATTTAATTATCTCGTCGGGACGATGATCGAAATTCCGCGTGCTGCGTTAATCGCGGATGAGATCGCGCGTGATGCGCAGTTTTTTAGTTTCGGCACTAATGATCTTACGCAAACGACGCTCGGAATGAGCCGCGACGATTCCGGCAGTTTCCTGCCCGCTTACGCAGAGCTCGATATTGTCGATTCAAATCCATTTGCTTCGATCGATCAAAAAGGCGTTGGCCGTTTAATGGAAATTACGCGCGACCTCGGGCGCAAAACCCGCCCGGACATCAAGCTCGGAATTTGCGGCGAGCACGGTGGCGAACCGACCAGTGTTAAGTTCTGTCACCGGCTCGGTCTGGATTACGTGAGCTGCAGCCCTTTCCGGATTCCGATTGCTCGATTGGCTGCGGCGCAAGCGGCGATCGCGGATTGATTGCCGATCAAAACAACGCAGACATGCAGCAAAAGCGCGGGTTGACTCGGAAACGGATTACTTTCCTTTTGCGGCTTGAAATGATTGCCAGGCCGACCAGGCGCGTTCCCAGTTTTCCTTGGCCGCCCAACACTGCGCTTCCAACAAACGGAAATAGGCAGGCGAATTCGGACGTTCGCTAAAATGGCGCGCGGTCAGCAGCGCGTCGTCCGTTCGGCCCCGCTGAATCTGCACGCGATAGAGGGCGTAACCGATCGCGTAATTGTCGGGAGCGGAGTAAAAGCGGTTTTGCAATTCTTCGAGCGATGAATCCGCAGCACGCGGCAACGCAACAGCTTCGCCGTAGCGCTGAGTCAATTCATAGGCCGCGCGAAAATCGTTTTGAGCTGCGTAGTACTTCGCCAGGCCTAACCACGCATCCGGGATCCAGCTTGGATGCTCTTTGGTTTGCCTCCAAAGTTCCTCAAGATCGCCGCGCTCTGACCATAGCGCGAAGAAAGCCAGTTTTTCCGCGGCGGTGAATGTCTTTAAATCCGGGTCGATTCTTAAAAGTTTTTCGACTCCGCGGGTGAAAGCGGCGCCAGAAACTCGATTGAGATACGGCAAGATCAAGTCGTGCTGAGAGAGTCCTATTTCCTCCATGATCCGGCTAACCTCCGGGTTTCGGTTCGAGGCGTTCGTCAGCATGATGGAGAAAATTTCCGCGCGCCGTGGGCCAGCTCTGTGCAATGCCTCTCGCCATGCGGTCACGGCAAGTATTGGCTGAGACGGCAGCCAGGCGTTGCCTTCAGCCAATGGAAGTTCGAAGCCGTTCGGTTCGAGAAAACGTGCGCGGCGAAAATCATCGAGCGCAGTGTCGGGTTGCTTTTCCGCGACTTCCGCGATGGCACGCAAAAAATAAAGCTGCCAATCGAGCGGCGCCCATAATAACGCGTGCGTCGTCAGTGAAATTGTTTCCGCGAAATTGCGGCCGCGGTTTGCATCTGCCGATAATTCCTTGGCGTTTGTAACTCCGACAGATCCGGGAAACGGCATTTTGATCCGGGCGGCGACAGCCCAGGACACGCCGCTGATCAACAGGAGGAGACCGATCAGGCGTGAAAAGCTCGCGATCCACTGACTTGGCTTGACTCTCAATGGGCGGTGCAGGGAGAGCCCTAACAAAAAGATGCCGGAAAAGGCAGTCCCAACCCGATGTCCGGAAACATCAACAACGCCGTGCAGCGCGAAAAGGATAGCGCCGATCAGCGCGGCGAGACGGAAGCGCTGATTTGTTCCCTCTTGCAAAGGCAGGGCTCGGCGGGCGACAAGTGCCGCACCAATAATGATCAACGCAACTGCCGGCCACCCCAGCTCGGCCCACAACCAGAGCCAATCGCTTTCCGGATGCAGAGCGCGGGTGTTGCCGCCCGAAGCAGCGCGAAAAATGGCGAACACGGCATCAAAATTTCCAAGGCCGATTCCGCACCAGGGTGATGCGCGAATCAGTTGAAAGGTGTCCTGAAAAATAAGCCATCGAAAATCAGATGAAATTCCCATGCCCTCGAGCCCCCGAAGGTGAAATCGTTCCAAAGTATCGCCGCCAAGAAGCAAGATTGCGCCGAGCAAGAGTAGCAGGAAAGAAAACCCGAGTGCAATCCGCGCAGGAGAGCGCTCCCGAAGCGCAGTCATAGCAATCCAGAGCGCGCTCCCGCCCACAAGAATAACGAGGCCGGCGCGCGACAAGTTCACTATAAGGGCCGCGATAAGAACGCCGAGCACAACAATCCAGAGAGGCCAGTGCCTTCTTCCACGACGAAGATCATCCTGCCCGCATGCAAGCAGTACAATCGCCGTGATCGCAAAGAGATCCGCAGTTTGATTCTGGTTCGGGAATGGCCCAAAGCCGCGCTGATTAATCCAAAAAGGAAAGGCCGCATGCGCCGAATAAAGCGCGATGCTGATCGCGCCGAGAGCAACGATTCCAGTGACGAAAAGCCGCAGCTGAAAACGGGCAGACCGAAGCTCGAGTTCCTGCGTGCTTACGAGATAGAGCCAGCTCATTCCGGCGATCAAACTGATGAGACAACCTGCCGTAATCCACGGCTGCGGCGTCAGAGTGGCCGGGAGCGAGATCGTAAAATCGTTGACCATCGCCTTCCGCCACGCCGGTAGGAAAAACCAGCGCGCGGGCAGGAACGCGATCGCACCCAGGGCGATGAGCGCGGCGAAAATGCAGTTCGTGGCCGCGCCCAGCGAAACGCGCGGGGGCCAAATGAGCAGGTACAATCCAAGCACAGCCAACACGATTCCCTCCGCCCATTTTTGCGTGCCGCCGCCCAGGAAACAGGCCAGAACCGGCAACAGTGCGACGGCGGCGTTGCCGGCTATTTGACCTGCCGAAATGTGGCGGTTTCTGCGGCTAGAAGGGGAACGCTGCACCGAATCTCGCATTAGCTGAGGACGATCGTGCTGGTATGGGGGAATCGCTCTTTTAGATCGACAATTAGTGAGTGAGCTGAGCGAAGTATCATGGGCATAATAAGCTTATCACGAGTTGAAGGCGCGCGCCCATCGCGTGCTCTCACCGTCATTCGAGCTCAATAGCCATGGTCACGCAACGCACGGAAGGTCTCTACCGCCTTTTCCTGCTCGGTCAGATAATCATGCTTTTCTGGTTCGGTGTTTGGGTGATCCCGACCTTCTACTCACCCGGAGCAGGCGCGCGCCCCGATTAGAAACAAATCGCCTTCTTGCCGTGCGAATTTTCTCGCGAATAAAAGCCGACCCCATTCGGTTTCCGCCACATCAAAGGCACGGAACTAGCTCTTTTTACGCGCGGTTTCGACTGTCGTGACGCATGCGATTAGCTACGGGGAATCATTTAACAGCGCATGGCGACGATAAATCGACGCCGCCCTTCAACGCCTGCAAAACCAATGAAACCGAGAATCGCGCATTATCTGAAAACAATTCGCTTCAAAGCCAGGACCATCTTCAGATCGTTGCCCGGGCTACGAACGATGCAGTTCGGGATTGGGATGTAAGAACCGGTACTCTCGTTTGGCCCCAAGGCCTCGCAAGTTTGCTCGGTTATTGTCGATCTTCCATTCCAACACCGATCGGTTTCTGGCAACAGCACATTCACCCCGAGGATGTCGCGCGCGTCATGGCCAATATCGGCGCGGCTCTCGTCGGCAACGGCGAGCATTGGAGTAGCGAATACCGGTTTCGCCATGCCGATGGAAATTATCTCCACATCCTCGAACGCGCGCTCATATTGCGAGACGGCAAAGGCCGGGCCATCCGTTTCGTCGGCTCGCTCATGGACATCACAGCGAGAAAACAATTACGGGATCAGCTTTGCCGTTCGCAAAAAATGGAAGCCTTCGGCCAGCTCGCGGGTGGTCTCGCGCACGATTTCAGCAATTTCCTCACGACCATCCTCGGCTACAGTGATCTTGTCCTGGCCGAGACAGGCCCGAAAGGAGCGCTGGCCAGCCATGTCGCCGAAATTCGCAATGCCGCCGGCCGTGCTTCGGTTCTAACGGGGCAGCTTTTCGCATTTAGCCGCCGGCAGGCGCTTGAGCCACGCGTTGTCGAAGTCAATTCGCTCATCGCCAATCTCGAGCGCTCGCTGCTCCGATTGATCGGCGAGAACATTCAGATCATCTCCCACCTGCACGATCAAAAGGACAGCGGTTACATCAAGGTGGACCCCGGTAAGTTGACCCAAATCATCTTGAACCTGGCAGTAAATGCACGCGACGCCATGCCAAATGGCGGTCAGCTTAGACTTGAAACCGCGATTGTCGATCTTAGCGACGCAACGGGGCCCGCTTTCTTATGCGGCGAGTATGCCCGCAGCGAATACGTTCTGATCAGCATCGCCGACACCGGCCTCGGCATGAGCAATGAAGTAAAGGCACATCTCTTCGAGCCGTTTTTTACGACAAAGGACCATGGCAGTGGTCTCGGCCTCGCCACCAGTTACGGCATCGTGCACCAAAGCGGCGGCCACATTCGCATCGAGAGCGAGGAAGGAAAAGGCACCACCGTGCGAATTTACCTTCCCAAAGTCCTCGCTCCGCCATCCACTTACCAGAAACCAAACAGAAAAAAGCTGCTGACCGGCACCGAAACCATTCTCGTGCTGGAGGACGACATCAGCGTGCGGCACATCTCGGTCCGTGTTCTTCGCAACCTTGGTTACCAAGTCATCGAAGCTGCCAATGGCGATGACGCCCAGCGTTTGATCGGGGAGAACTTGGGCCGGCAAATTCATCTTTTGCTTACCGACATGGTCATGCCGCAAATGAGCGGCCGTTTTTTTGCAGATTGGCTGCGCAAAGCGAGTCCGGGCACCAAAGTTATTTTCGTTTCCGGTTATCTCGAGGAGATGATGCTGCAGCCGCGCGATAAGATCGACAGTGGAAGGTTCTTTTTGCCCAAGCCCTTCGACCCCGAGCAACTTGCGCAAACAATCCGCCGCGTCCTCGACACCTGAGCTGTAACGGCCGATCTCCGTGGCGGCGGAACATCTCGATCTTTCACTCGCGACGGATGTCGGAGTTGTCGATTGTCGATCTTGCGCGAACATTCACAGCGCGTGATCACGTTCGAAGACATCGAAGCGGCGCGCGACCGCATCAAAGGCGCGGTTTTTTATTCGCCCTGTCCGCCATCCATTCCGCTAAGCGAAATCACCGGCATGGAGATTTTTTGCAAGCTCGACAACTTGCAGCGCACCGGAAGTTTTAAGGAGCGAGGCGCGCGCAACGCGCTCGCGCAACTTTCTGCCGATCAAAAAAAACGAGGCGTGATCGCGGCGTCGGCTGGCAATCACGCCCAGGCGCTGGCTTATCAGGGGAAATTGCTTTGTATTCCGGCGACTGTGGTCATGCCAAAATTCGCGCCGCTGATTAAGGTCAACAATTGCGAAGAGCTCGGCGCAAATGTGGTCCTGCACGGCAAAGATTTTGCCGAAGCCAAAGCTCGCGCGCACGAAATCGCGAAAGAAAAAGGCTTGGCCTACATCGACGGTTACGATGATCCCGCCATTATCGCCGGGCAGGGGACGATGGGCCTTGAGATGATCGACCAGGTTCCGGATGCCGACGCCGTCATCGTGCCGGTTGGCGGCGCAGGTCTGCTCGCCGGTGTTTCGCTCGCCGTTAAAACCTTACGGCCGGAAACAGCAATCATCGCCGTCGAAGCGGAAAATGTGGCCAGCTTTTCCGCTGCGCTCGAAGCTGGCAAACCGACGAAAATCGCGCTGCACCCGACGCTGGCCGACGGTCTCGCCATTCCGCAGGTCGGCACAAATGGATTCGAAATCGCACAATCGCGTGTCGATAGAACCGTCACCGTAACCGAGGAACAAATCGCGATCTCGATCTTGCGCATGGTCGAACTGGAAAAAGGCGTCGTCGAAGGCGCGGCTGCCACTCCGCTCGCGGCATGTCTTTCCGGAAAACTAAAAGAATTCGCAGGTAAGCGCGTTGTTCTTTTGCTTTCCGGCGGAAATATCGATCCAAATGTTTTGAGTCGCGTGATCGAGCGTGGCCTTGTTGCCGATGGACGCCTTTGCCGTTTCACCGCCATCATCAGCGATCGTCCCGGTGGTCTCGCCGATCTCGCCACGCGCATCGCCTCCAACGGCGCGAACATAAAACAAGTCGTACACGATCGCGCGTTTGGAAGTTCGGATGTTTCCGCCGTGCACGTTCGTTGCACGGTCGAGACACGAAATCATCAGCATCTCGCCGAGTTGCGCGCCGAACTGAAAAGCCACGGAGTCGAAACGTACGATACCAAATAGGCTGTAGCCGCCCAGCTCTGCCGGGGCGCGCGGTTGCTTCGCAAGATCACGGCGACAGAGCGCCGTGGCTACAAACTTGAAGCGCAGGTCACGTTCCGTAGTCTCTTCCCGATGCAAACGGGCGAAATAATTTCTAACTTCGATTCCTTCGCGCGCCGCCACATCGGCCCGAATGACGACGAAGTGCGCGAGATGTTGCACGACGCCGGGTTCGAAAATCTCGAGGCGCTAGTCGATGCGACGGTTCCGAAGAACATCCGCTTAGATCGACAGTTGCATTTGCCTCAAGCCAAGTCGGAGACCGAAGCACTGGCCGAGCTGCGCGCGCTCGCCACAAAAAACAAAGTTGCGCGCTCGTTTATCGGCGCTGGTTATCACGATTGCATCACCCCGCCGGTTATTCAGCGCAATATTCTCGAAAATCCTGGCTGGTACACCGCCTACACACCCTACCAGGCCGAGCTCGCGCAAGGCCGGCTCGAAGCGCTGCTCAATTTCCAGACCATGATTGTCGATCTTACGAAGCTCGATATCGCCAACGCGTCGCTGCTCGATGAAGCAACGGCCGCGGCCGAAGCGATGGCGCTTTGTCGCGCCGTCGCTTCCGATCGAAGAACTTTTTTCGTCGCCGACAATTGCCATCCGCAAACCATCGAAGTCGTGCGCACGCGCGCGAAACCGCTCGGCATCGAAGTTAAGATCGACAATTACGCGCGCTGCAAATTCGACGACACTGTCTTCGGTGCGCTGGTACAATATCCAGCAACTGACGGCGCAATTTGCGATTATGCCGAATTTGTCAGGCAAGCGCACGACGCCGGCGCACTCGTCGTCGTTGCAGCGGACATTCTTGCGCTCACTTTGTTAAAACCGCCGGGCGAGTTTGACGGCGACGTTGCAGTTGGCAGCACGCAACGGTTCGGTGTTCCGCTCGGCTTTGGCGGACCGCACGCCGCCTATTTCGCAACGCGCGATCAATACAAACGACACATGCCCGGTCGTCTTGTCGGCGTTTCACACGACGTCGAAGGCCGACCCGCCTATCGCCTCGCCTTGCAAACACGGGAACAACACATCCGTCGCGATAAAGCCACGAGCAACATTTGCACGGCGCAGGTTCTTCTCGCCGTCATTGCGTCGATGTACGCGGTATATCACGGCCCGCGCGGCTTGCGCGCGATCGCGGAGCGAATCGATCGGCTCACGAGCAAACTCGCTTTCGGTCTGAAAAACCTCGGCTTCAAGATCGCGCACGAAAATTTCTTCGACACGGTTCGCGTTGAGGTCGAATCAAGCGCCACGATTCTGGAACATGCGAAAAAAGCGGGCTGCAATTTGCGCGAGATCGGGCCGCGCGCGATCGGCGTTTCATTCGACGAAACGACTTCGGAAAGCGACATCGAATTGCTCATGTCGATCTTTCGCGGAACGCATGTCCGCGATTTTGCCGATGACAAACTTGATGCGTCCGCTTTCCGTGTTCCGAAATCCGCGCTCCGCGATTCGGAATTCCTCACCCATCCGGTTTTCAACACGCATCACATCGAAACCGAAATGCTGCGTTACTTGAAGAAACTCGAGTCGCGCGATCTTTCCCTCACCACGTCGATGATTCCACTCGGCTCGTGCACGATGAAGTTGAACGCTACTGCAGAAATGTTCCCGATCTCGTGGCCGGAGTTTGCGAAGCTGCATCCGTTTGCGCCGGTCGATCAAACGATTGGGTACATCGACATGTGCAAACAGCTAGAGGAATGGTTGACGGAAATCACCGGGTTTGCCGCGGTTTCGTTGCAACCCAATGCCGGCTCGCAAGGCGAATACGCGGGTTTGCTCGCGATCCGCGAGTTTCATGCCTCGCGCGGCCAAGCGTATCGCAACATTTGCTTAATTCCAACTTCCGCGCATGGGACAAATCCGGCGAGCGCGGTCATGGCCGGATTCAAAGTCGTTGCGGTGGCGTGTCTCAAAGATGGAGATGTCGATCTTGCCGACCTGCGCGCGAAAGCGGATGAGCACGCGCGCGACTTAGCCGCGCTTATGGTGACGTATCCGAGCACGCATGGCGTTTTTGAAACGACGATCCGTGAGATTTGCGAGATCGTGCACACGCACGGTGGCCAGGTTTATATGGACGGCGCGAACATGAACGCGCAGGTCGGCCTTTGCCGACCGGGCGATTTTGACGCCGATGTTTGCCATTTAAATTTGCACAAGACGTTTTGCATTCCCCATGGCGGCGGCGGTCCGGGCGCCGGACCGATCGGTGTTGCGAAACATCTCGCGCCGTTTTTGCCGGCGCAAGCTTCCCTGAATGCGGATGTCGATCTTAACAAACGCGTGGGTCCTGTCGCCGCCGCGCCTTACGGCAGCGCGAGCATTCTGACGATTTCCTGGATGTACATTCGGATGATGGGCGCTGCTGGATTGAAACGCGCCAGTGAAGTCGCGATCCTGAATGCGAATTATATCGCGAAACGACTCGATCCGTGTTTCCCGGTCCTGTTCAAAGGCAGGCGCGGACTTGTCGCGCATGAATGCATTGTCGATCTTCGCCAATGGAAGAGTGCCGGCGTCGAAGTAGAAGACGTGGCAAAGCGTTTGATGGATTACGGGTTTCACGCGCCGACTGTTTCGTTCCCGGTTGCCGGCACGATGATGATCGAGCCGACGGAGAGCGAATCGAAAGATGAACTGGATCGGTTTTGCGACGCGATGATTTCAATCCACGCCGAGATCGAAGCAATCGCGAACGGCAAGATCGACAAAAAAAATAATCCTATCAAGAACGCGCCGCACACGACGCGACAAATCGCAGCGGAGAAATGGGACCACCCGTACTCGCGTGAAGTAGCGGCCTTTCCCGCGCCGTGGACACGCGAACACAAATTCTGGCCGGCCGTTGCCAGGATCGACAATGTTTACGGCGACCGGAATTTGTTCTGCTCCTGTCCGCCGATGGAACAGTTGTCCGAGTAGCGCCCCCAGACCGGTGCGCGTGGTTATCCTTCGGGCGCGAGCTCGGGAGAAGCACTGACAACACGCGTCGGCACCAGTCGTAAAGCGGTGCCTTGCGTTTCTTCCGCGGCAGGCGCGCCGGCTTCGTGGTATTCGGCGTCCTGGTTAACCTGCCAGAGATCGTAGAGCTGAGTGTCGGCCAAAATATTTTCGACACACAACATTGCGGTCATCATGGCGTGGTCCTGGTTGTTGTACTTGTGCATACCGTTGCGGCCGACGAGGTGCAAATTTGGGTAACGGTCTTCCAGTTCCTGCCGAATCGTCGCGACATGTTGCGCGTAATCATCATCGTAAACCGGATACGCTTTCTTCTGTCGAACGACGCAACCATCGACAACGTCGCCTTCTCTGGCGAGGCCAATCTTGATCAGCTCGCGTTTGCCAAGCTCGATTAAATCTTCGTCCTTCGAGTCCCAAACGCCGTCATGCTCGAAACAGAAATACTCTAGGCCGTAACAGACCTTTGCAGGATCGGGCACCATCTCAGGTGACCAGGAGCGGAAGTTTTGAATGCGGCCGACTTTGACGCTCGGATCGTGAATATAAATCCAATTGTCGTCGAACATGTTTCGCTC
>Ga0066661_10000028_pt1 | contig 30036 bp, 28 predicted proteins | sample GraSoiAngelo_110_FD_66454 | JGI IMG/M metagenome (GOLD analysis project Ga0066661, IMG submission 66454) | Grasslands soil microbial communities from the Angelo Coastal Reserve, California, USA - 14_0903_12_30cm | ecosystem: Environmental > Terrestrial > Soil > Grasslands | place: USA... | reverse complement strand
CGGCCATCATATTCGACACTCCCGGGCGCCGTTTACAATCACGGCGGATGAGGATCGCGCTGGCGAGCGTCGCGCTCGAGCCCGGGGGCTGGTTGGCCTGGCTCGTGGTCGGCCTCCTGGCAGGCGCGATCGCCGGGACCCTGGTCCGGGGACGGGGCTACGGCTGCCTGGTCGACATCGTCGTCGGCATCATCGGGGCGTTCATCGGCGGCGTCGTGGTCGGCATCTTCCTGCCCGGCACCGCGGTCGGCTTCATCGGCACCCTCATCGTGGCCGTGCTCGGCGCCGTGCTCCTGCTCGCCGTGCTCCGCCTGCTCACGCCGGGCCGCGCGTGACGGACGGGCTCGCCGGGCGCCGGGTCTTCGACCTCGAGCAGCCGCGCTACGCCGGGGCGCCGATCCACCCCGGCCACGTCCCGCCCGGCTTCTCGTACCTGCTGCACCGGCGCCACGAGGCCCAGAACGCCGCGGCGGACGGCCGCACCGGCTCGGCCGGCATCCTGGTGACCAGCGAGCACGCCGGCACCCACATCGACGCCCTCTCCCACCAGGCCGTGGGCCTGAAGATGTGCGGCGGCGTGGACGCCCAGCGCTCGGCCACCGCGTTCGGCTACACGGAGCTGGGCGTCGAGACGATCCCGCCCATCGTCGCCCGCGGCTGGCTGATCGACCTGGGCACGGTGGAGCTCGACCGCTGGGTCGGCCTCGACGAGGTCCGCTCCGCCGCCGAGGCCCAGGGCGTGCGGCCCGGCGCCGGCGACGTCGTCCTCGTCCGCACCGGCAGCGGCGCCCACTGGGACGACCCCGAGCGCTATCTGCGCGGGGCCGGCATGAGGGGCGAGGTCTCCCGATGGCTGGCCGACGCCCGCGTGCTGGCCGTCGGCGCCGACAACATGGCCTGGGACCGCGCCAGCGGCGACGACCCCGACACGGGCGCCCCGCTGCCCGGCCACTCGATCCTGCTCGTCCACAGCGGCGTCCACATCATCGAGAACGTGCTCCTCGAGGAGCTGGCCGCGGCCGGGGTCCACGAGTTCACGTTCGTCTGCACACCGCTCAAGATCCGCGGCGCGACCGGCTCCCCGGTCCGGCCGCTCGCGCTGGTGTGACGGCGGAGGACCTCCGCTCCCGCTACCCCGTCCTCGAACGCTACGCGTACCTGAACGCCGGCACCACCGGGCCCCTCTCCCGCGCCTCGCACGCCGCGATGGCGGCGTGGGAGGAGCGGGCGCTCCTGACCGGCCGCGCCGCCCGCGCCTACTTCATGGAGGGCGGCGAGGTCCGCCAGCAGGCGCGCGAGCGCCTGGCGGCGCTGATCGGCGTTCCGGCGGACCACGTGGCGATCACCTGCTCCACGACGGACGGCTGCAACCTGGTCGTCACCGGCCTCCGCCTGGGGCCCGACGACGAGGTGGTGACGACCGACGCCGAGCACCCCGGGCTGGAGCAGCCGGTGCTGGCTAGCCACGCGCGCGTGCGCGTCATCTCCATCCTGGGCCGGAGCCCGTCCGAGGTGGTGGAGGCCATCGCCGGCGCCGTCACGCCCCGCACGAAGCTGGTGGCGCTCTCGCACGTGCTCTGGCTGAACGGCCAGGTGCTGCCCATCGCCGAGATCCGGCGCGCGACGGGCGTGCCCCTGCTGGTGGACGGCGCCCAGTCGGTGGGGGCGATCCCGGTCGATGCCGCCGCCGCCGACTTCTACACCGTGTCGGGCCAGAAGTGGCTCTGCGGGCCCCAGCTGACGGGCGCGCTCTACGTCGCCGACCTCGACCGGCTGCGGCCGCAGATGGCCGGCTACGGCGCGTCGCACGGCGAGGGCATCGCGCGCATCGAGGTCATCCACCACGACCCCTCCGCGATGGCCGGGCTGCTGGCCGCCCTGGAGGAGCGGCCGGAGTGGGCGTTCGAGCGCGCCGCGGAGATGGCGCGCCGGTGCCGCCGGGCGATGGCGGAGGCCGGGTTCGAGGTCCACTCCCCCGACGAGGGCACGCTGGTGTCGATCAAGGCCCCCGGCGACCCCGAGGCGACCGTCGCGACGTGCCTGGAGCGGGGGGTGATCGTCCGGTCGCTGCCCAACGGCTGGATCCGCGTCTCGTGCGGCTGGTGGACGTCCGATGAGGAGCTCGTCCGACTCGTCGAGGCCCTGCGGTAACCGCAATGCCGGTGAGTTGGAGTCCGCTGCGAGCCCGAGACGAAGTCGTTGCCTGGGCGATCGGCCGGGCGCGTCTCGAGGCGGGCGTCGTCGAGGCGTGGGAGTTCAATGAAGGGGGCCTCCGGTGGGCTGGCATCGGGCCACCTCTGGATGACAACTATGCCACGAACGGACCTTGCCGTACGGGCGCCACGTCTCGACCGGGCTGAGGGGTGGCAGGCGTACGGCAAGGTACTGTCGTGAACCACTTGCCACCCAAAGGCAGCACAGTGCTAGCCCATTGACCGTCCCCCTCGGCGAGCTCCCACAGCCAGACGACGCGACTCGTCCCCACCAGCCAGGCCCGATCGCCCGACACGGCCTCAGCCCCAGGCCCCGAAGCAAGAGCCATGCCGGCTCTAACTCACCAGCAGTGGCGGTAACCTCCATTCCGCACGGTTTGGGTGGCAGCGCTTGACACGGCCGTGCGCAGGCTTCACAGTGGCACGTTGGCGCGGTCAAGGGTGACGAGACCGTGCCGGGAGCCGTCGATCCGGAGATCGGCGGGTCGAGGAAGATGGGGGGATGTGGCAGGCCTAGCTGCGTTATTTGCTGAGCACTGTTCCGGGGGTGTCGCATGACACCGGCGGCCGGTGCGGCGCGTCGTGCCTCGATGCCTGCCCGCGCGTCCGCGGCACCCGCCGAGAGCTGGCGCGCGGAGCGGGATCTCCAGCACCACCTCCGCTCACTCGAGAACCGGGCCGCCGGGATCCAGACGGACCTCGGCGACCTCCAGCGCTCGATGCCGTACAAGTACCTCTTCGACGGCCGCGACCTGACCGGCCTGACCCGCTCGCGGATCGACGCGGCCATGGGTGCCGTCGAGGACCTCTGGCAGGGCTACGTCGTCCTGAGCGACATGCTGGCCGAGGCCGCTTCCGTCCTCGACGGGGCCCGGGCCTGGGCGAAGCCGGACGCGGTCCGCAACGTCGAGTGGCTGCTGTTCGAGGATTCGCTCGAGCTGGGCGGCCGCCGCCTGACCCCCGACGAGCTCCTGGACGAGCTGACCCACGCGCTCTCGGCCTGCGCCCAGATCGTGGAGGACGCCGACGACGTCTGGCGGCGCACCGTGCCCGCGATCTCGCGCTGCGAGGACGAGATCCACGCCCTGCTCCAGCGCGCCGGCGACCTGCTCGCCGGGCAGCCGGTGGAGGCGCTGGGCCAGCTCGGCGCCCAGACCGCCCACCTGCGCGAGCAGTCCGGCGTGGACCCGCTGGGCGTCGTCGAGGCGTTCGAGCGGGACGTCACGCCCCGCCTGGAGCAGGCGCGCTTGCGATTGACCGACGAGCTGCGGCAGCATCGGGCGGTGAACGGCGACCTGGCCAGGGCGCGCGCCCGGCTCACCGAGCTGCGCGACCTCCACGCCAGGGTGGTGGAGGAGGCAGGATCCGTGTGGTCCAAGATCGCGCATCCCCGCGGGCTGCTCGCCCCGCCCGACCCCGGGTACCTCACCGACCCGCCCATGGGCCTGGAGCCGTGGCTGGCCCGCCTCCAGGCGCTCGGCAGGCTCGGCTCGTACCGCCAGGTCCGGAGGGGCCTCGCCAGCTGGATGCAGGCCGCCGAGGAGGCGCTGGGCCGGGAGCGCGAGGTCCTGGAGGTGAACCGGGAGCCGCTGGGCCGGCGCCAGGAGCTGCGCGGCCTGCTGTCGAGCCTGGAGGCGAAGGCCCGGGCCGTCGGCCTGGCCCGCGATGCCGCGCTCATTGACCTGGGGGGGCGCGCACGAGCGATCCTATACGCGCCCCAGACGGACCTCGACGACGCGACGCTGCTGGTGAAGGGGTACGGTGACCGCCTGCGCGTCCTGCAGAACACGAATCACAAGGAAGTGAGCTACCGATGACAGGACAGATCTCCGCGCGGCCGCCGCAGCTGAATCGGCTCGTGGAGCGCTGTCGAGCCACGCCCAACTGCTCCGGCACGATCCTGGACGGCTACTGCACCGTGTGCGGCAGGGTCGCCGGCGCGGTCCCGGCCGAGGGCCCGACCACGCCGGCCACCGCCGTATCCCCCGACCGCCGCCCGGCCCACGACTCGCGGCCGACCGGCCCCGACTCCTCGCCGTCCGCGCCCGGGACGTCGGCGCCGTCGTCGCCCTCGGCCCCGACCGGCCCGGACTCGTCGCCGAACGGCACCCGCGGCTCGTTCATGGGTTCCCTGTCGAGCGTCACGGCCCTCGGCTCCAAGCCGAGCAGCGGCGAGACCCGGGGTGGGACCACGGCGGGCCGCACGGCGCGCGTCACGACGAGGAGCGACCTCAGCGTCGCCACCCCGGGCCGCCGCGCCCGCAGCCGCATCGGCGCCGCGCTGGTGGACGTGCCGCCGATGCCGGCGGTGGATCCCGCCAGCGCCGTGATGGCCGTCCCGGTCGTGCCCGAGGAGAAGCGGTTCTGCTCCGAATGCGGCTCCGAGATCGGACGCACGCGCGGGGGCAAGGCGGGCCGGGTCAGCGGCTTCTGCAGCAAGTGCCGGCTGCCGTTCTCGTTCGTGCCCGCGCTCAAGCAGGGCGACCTGGTCGCCGACCAGTACCGGGTGGCCGGCTGCCTCGCGTACGGCGGCCTGGGCTGGATCTACCTCGCCGAGGACGAGCGGGTCGCCAACCGCTGGGTCGTGCTCAAGGGCCTGCTCAACACCCGCGACCCGGCGGCGATGGAGGCGGCGCTGGCCGAGCGGCGCTTCCTGGCCCGGGTCGAGCACCCGAACGTGGTCCGCATCTACAACTTCGTACAGCACGCGGGCGCCGGGTACATCGTCATGGAGTACATCGGCGGCCAGACGCTGAAGGACGTGCTCAAGGAGCGCCGCCGGAACGACCTGGGGCCGCTCCCGCTGGAGCTGGCGATCGCGTACATCCTGGCGATCCTGCCGGCCTTCAGCCACCTGCACGGCCTCGCGCTGATCTACAACGACTTCAAGCCCGACAACGTGATGCTGCACGGCGACGACGTGAAGCTGATCGACCTGGGCGCGGTCACCCGCCTGGACGAGGCCGGCGGCGTCGTCTACGGCACCGACGGCTACCAGGCCCCCGAGGTCTCGTCCGCCGGGCCCTCGATCGCATCGGACCTGTACACGATCGGGCGCTGCCTCGCGGTGCTCGCGCTCGACATGCCCGGGTACCAGTCCACGTTCAAGTACCGGATCCCCGGACCGTCGTCCGAGCCGCTGCTCCAGCGCCACGACTCGTTCCACCGGTTCCTGCTCAAGGCGACGGCGACCCGGCCGGACGACCGCTTCCAGACCGCCGACGAGATGGCGGAGCAGCTCCACGGCGTGCTCCGCGAGGTCGTCACGATCAACCAGGGGTCCACCCACCCGGTCGTCAGCAACCTGTTCGGCACCGACCTCCAGGCCCTGCACGCGGACGCCGAGAGCCTGCGCCCGGACTGGCGGGACCTGCCCTCGGTCCGGCTCAACCCGGCCGACCCCGCCGCGACCCTGGTCCTGAACGCGATGGTCCTGGACCCCGAGCGCCAGGTGGGGGCGCTGCGGGAGGCGGTCGAGCAGGGCCACGCCCAGGTCACCGGCGAGGCCGGCCTCGGCCTGGCCCGCGCGCTGATCGAGGTCGGCGACCACGACGACGCGGAGGCGTGCCTGTCCCAGGTGGAGACCGCGAGCCACCGCGACTGGCGCGTGGCGTGGTACCGCGGCCTGTCCTTCCTGGCCCAGCACCGCCCCGGCGAGGCGCAGCAGATCTACGACCGGCTCTACGCCGAGCTCAGCGGCGAGCTGGCGCCCAAGCTGGCGCTCGCCTTCGCGGCCGAGCTGTCCGGCGACCTGGACACGGCGGGCCGGATGTACGACGTCGTCGCCTCGACCGACGCCAGCTTCACGTCCGCCTGCTTCGGCCTGGCCCGGGTGCGCCGCGCGCAGGGCGACCGGGCCGGCGCGGTCGAGGCGTACCACCTGATCCCGCGCACGTCCCGCCTCTATACGGTGGCCCAGCTCTCGCTGGCCCGGATGCTGATCGAGCGCGACGTCTCGGGACTGCCCGTCGTGGAGGACCTGATCCGCAGCTCCATCGTCATCGAGCGGCTGTCGCTGGACACCGGCGACCGGGCCCAGCTGGCGACCGAGCTGCTGGAGGCGGCGCTGGACGCGCTGACCCGCGGCTTCGCCGCCCCCTCCGACGCGCTCCTGCTCGGCAGCCCGTTCCAGGAGGACCCGGTGCGGCTGGCCCTGGAGCGCGCGTACCGTGACCTCGCCCGGCTGGCCACCGGGGACGAGAAGATCCGCCTGGTCGACCTGGCCAACGAGAAGCGCCCGATGACGGCGGCGTGACCTTGGCGAACGTGGCGCTCCACTGCCTCAACCCCGAGTGCGGCGAGCCGGTCCGGGAAGGGGACCGGTTCTGCGAGGTGTGCGGCCAGGAGCTGCTGCCCAGCGTGCAGGTGGTGGACGGCGAGATGGACGGACGGCGGCCGGAGGACGACGACGACCCGACGCGCGGCGTCCGCCGCGGCCGGGACCACGTCGAGATGTGGTTCCCCGGCGTCGCGGGCGTCAGCGACCGCGGCCTGCACCGGCGCCGCAACGAGGACGCGATCGCGGTCGTCCGCCTCGACGACTACGACGCGGCCGTGCTGGTCGTCTGCGACGGGGTCTCCACGTCGCACCAGGCCCACGTCGCCTCGCAGGTGGCGGCGGACACCACGCTCGCCTCGCTCGTCGCGTCCGTCGAGAGCGGGGAGCCGGACCTGGAGGTGGCGATGCGCGACGCGGTCGTGCGCGCCCAGGCGGCCGTCTCGAACATCCCCTACAAGGCCGGCACCAAGGACCCGCCGTCCTCCACGCTGGTCGCCGCGGTCATCAGGGCCGACTGCGCGACGATCGGCTGGGTGGGCGACAGCCGGGCCTACCTGGTCTGCCCCTCCGGCACGTGGCAGCTGAGCCGCGACGACACGTGGGTGGCAGACCAGATCGAGCAGGGCCTCCTCTCCGCCGAAGAGGCGGCCGGCGATCCCAACGGCCACGTGCTCACGCGCTGGCTGGGCGAGGACTGGCGGGACAGCCAGGGCGGCCCGTCCGTGCTCAGCTTCCAGGTCGAGGAGGCCGGCCACGTCGTCCTGTGCTCCGACGGCCTGTGGAACTACCTGCCCACCGAGGCGGAGATGGGCGGGGCCGTCAGCGAACTGGAGGACTCGACGCCGCTGGGCCTGGCGGCGGAGCTCACCGAGTTCGCCCGCCGGTCCGGCGGGCACGACAACATCACGGTCGCCGTCGCAGCCGTTGCCACCGCGCCGCGAAGAGGAGGAGGAGGAAGGGAGCGGTGCTGACGCTCGACCTGCAGGTCTACCAGAATCCATACCTGCCCAGGGGCGCGACCGAGGTCAGCGCCATCATCTCGGTGTCGGCCGGGGCCGGCCAGGGTCACATGACCGACGAGATGATGGAGGTGTTCCTCCTAGACTGCTCGGCGTCGATGACCGACCCGCCGAGCAAGCTGGCCGCCGTCCGCGAGGCGACGTCCAAGGCGATCGACCGGCTGCGGGACGGCACGTACTTCGCGGTGGTCGCCGGCCGCCGGTCGGCGCGCGTCGTGTACCCGCCGCCGCGCTGGGAGGGCGAGGGGCCCGAGCCGGGGACGGTCGCGGCGTCCGAGACCACGCGCCAGGAGGCCAAGGCCGCGGTGGCCCGGCTCTACGCCGAGGGCGGCACCGCGATCTCGCAGTGGCTGGGCACCGCGCGCCACCTGTTCGCCGCCCGGCCCGACGCGATCCACCACGCGCTGCTGCTGACCGACGGCAAGAACGAGAGCGAGGACCCGACGCTGCTCCAGGAGGAGCTGCGGCAGAGCCAGGGCCGGTTCGAGTGCGACTGCCGGGGGGTGGGCACCCGCTGGGACCGCGTCGAGCTCCAGGGCATCTCGGACGCGCTGCTCGGCACGACCGACATCATCCCGTCGCCCGCGCAGATGGGCGCCGAGTTCGAGGCCATCATCGAGCGCCGCATGTCCAAGCAGGTCCGCTCGGTCATGCTGCAGGTGCTCACGCCGGTGGGCGGCCGCGTCCGCTTCCTCAAGCAGGTGGCGCCCGAGATGCAGGACCTGTCCGAGATGGCGTCCTGGATGCAGCCCGGGATGGGCGACGGCGAGTGGCGCCCCGCGCTCCGGCCGGACCCGTCGCGGCCGCTGCTGGCCCACTTCCCGACCGGGGCGTGGAGCTACGGCGAGACCCGCGACTACCACGTGTGCCTGGAGGTGCGGCCCCAGGACGTGGGCGACTCGAACGAGGTGCGCGCGGCGCGCATCAGCCTCGTCGGGGAGGGAGCCGCCCCGACCCAGGCGCCGGTGCGCGCGATCTGGACGGACGACGCCGAGCGCGCGACGCGGATCCATCAGAGCGTCGCGCACTACGGCGGCCAGGCGGAGCTGGCCGGAGCGATCGAAGAGGGGCTCCAGGCCCGCCGCGACGGCGACGTCGACCGGGCGACCGAGCGTCTGGGACGGGCGGTGCAGCTCGCCGCCGCGTCCGGCAACGAGGGCACGAGGCGGCTGCTCGAGGCGGTCGTCGACATCGACGACGCCGACCGGGGCACCGTGCGGCTGAAGACGAGGGTGACGAAGGAAGACGAGATGACGCTGGACACCAGATCGAGGAGAACCGTGAGGCTCCCCCGGTCGCCGGCGGGGAGCTGACGGAACATGAGCTTCATCTGTCCGCGTGGCCATCACTCGGTCAGCGACGACTACTGCAGCGTCTGCGGGGTTCGCAACCCGGGGTCACCCGTGATGGCCGGCGTGCGAAACGCGCGAGAGCACATGACCGGGGAGAGCATGTGCCTGGTCTGCGGTGTCCAGCGTGACGGGACCGACCGCTACTGCGTCAACTGCGGCTACGACTTCGAGATGGGCGAGCCGTTCGTCCCGGAGCCCGAGCCCCAGTCGAACGGGTACGCGCCGGCCCCCGCTCACGCTCCCGCACCGGCCCAGGCCCCGTCCGTCGCCACCCACGCCCCCGCCGTCTCGGCGGGCCCGGCCGCCCCGTCCCTGGTGCTGCTGGCGAGCGTCAACACGATGCGGTTCGACGACCCGGGGTCGCCGCCGCCGCCCGTCGACCTGTCCGAGCGCACGTTCATCCTGGACCGCCACTCGATCGTGATCGGCCGGGAGGGCGGCAGCCTCGACATCCCGATCCACGGCGACCCGTACATCTCACGCCGGCACGCCGAGATCGTGTGGATGGGGTCGGCGTGGGGGATCCGCGACCTGGGTTCCACGAACGGCACCCGGGTCAACGGCGTGCCGCTCGAGGGCAGCGAGGTCAAGCTGCTCGGGCCGGACGACGTGATCGAGCTGGGCTTCTTCTCCCAGCTCATGGTCCGGGGGCTGACTGGAGAGGGCCAGTGACCATCGCCGCCAACCCACCGCTCGGCCGAACGCTCCGCGATCGCGTCGAGGTGGCCCGACGCCGGTCGCGGACGACTCCTGGCCACCTGCAGATGCTGGTGACGATGACCGCGGTCACCGCCGGCGCGCTGTTCGTGATCGGGGCGGGCACGCTCGTCGTGGCCCAGCGCTCGGTCGCGGGCATGCACCGCGCGACGGTGCCGGCGATCCTGGGCGCCCAGCAGATCCACGCCACGCTCGCCGACGCCGACCGCGCCGAGGCGAACGCGTTCCTGTCGGGCGCCACCGAGGCCGCCCAGCCGCACCACCTGTACACGCAGGACATCGCCGCCGCGATGCAGCAGCTGGAGCGGGCGGCCGAGCAGGCCGGCGGCGACCCGGCCGTCGGCGAGCAGATCCGAGCGATCTCGGTCCAGGTCACCGAGTACACGACGCTGGTGGACATCGCTCGCGCCAACAACCAGCAGGGCTTCCCGGTCGGCGCCGCGTACCTGCGGCAGGCGTCCGAGATGATGCACCAGCCGGTGGACGGCATCCTGGCCAGGGTGGACCAGCTCGGCGACCTCGACGCCAAGGACCTGAACGCCGAGAACACCACGCTGATCGTCACCGTCGGCCTGCTGCTCCTGTACGCGGGGGCGGCGCTCGCCGTGTTCGCCCTGCTCGTCCACTCCCAGGGGTTCGTGCGCCAGCGGTTCCGACGCCGGCGGAGCGGCCCGCTCTGGCTCGCCGGCGGCCTGCTGCTGCTGACGGTCAGCTCGATGGGCCTGGCGGGTGCGGTCACCACGTACCAGCTGAACATGGCGGAGGGGCAGGACTACGGCAGGCTGCTGAACCTCTGGCACATCCGCTCGCTCGTGTACGACGCGAACGGGGACGAGAGCCTCGCGCTGATCGCGCGCGGCAACGGCGACGCGTTCGACCGGTCGTTCCAGTCCAACACGGGCCGGCTGATGGACCGGCCGCTGACCGACGTGCTGGTGGACCAGGCGGCGACCGGGAACGTGCAGTTCCAGGGCCTCATCGCCGACGAGCTGAACTCCAGCTCGGGGTCCGAGCGCGAGGCGGCGATGGACATCCTCCGCGCCTACCGGCGCTTCATGGGGGTGGACGCGACGATGCGCGCGCGCTCCCAGCAGGGCGACCACGACAGCGCGTCGCTGCTCGCCCTGGGCGCGAAGGCGGGCCAGCTGGGGAGCGCGTTCTCGGAGCTCGACGCGGCGCTGGGCCGCACGATCGCGTCCGTCCAGGGTCAGTTCGACCTGAACATCGCCCTGGCCGAGTACACGTTGCTGGGCGCCATCGCGTTCCAGCTGCTGGCTCTGGCGATCGTCTGGTCCGTCTACCGCGGCCTGAAGCCGCGCATCGACGAATATCTATGAGCACCCGGCATCCAGTTGCGATCCTGTGTCTCGCTGCCCTCGTCGGCCTGGCCGGCAGCGGCTGCGGCCTGTTCGGCTCGCCGACGACCACCGGCCTCGGCGCCGCCCCCGCGCCCGCGACGTCCGCGGTGCCGCCCGCGCCGGTCGCGAGCGGCAGCCCCGCGCCCTGCACGGACCCGGCGGCCAGCTACCGGCCCCAGGGACCGGTGCCCCGGGCCGGCGACCTGCCCAACGGCTCGTACGTGCAGCAGATCTACAACCGCGGCCGCGTGATCGCCGGGATCGCGCAGGACACCCTGATGTTCGGCTACCTGAACCCGCTCGACAACGAGCTCGAGGGGTTCGACATCGACCTGGTCAAGCAGCTCAGCCAGGCGATCTTCGGCGACGACCTGCACGTGGAGTACCGCGTGATCACGCCGGGCCAGGCGGCGCAGGTGCTGCGTGACGGCACGGTGGACGTCGTCGTGCGCACGCTGCCCATGACGTGCGCCCGCTGGCAGCAGATCGCGTTCTCGTCCGAGTACTACGAGGCCTCGCAGCGCGTGCTGGTTCCCAAGGCCTCGACAGCCAAGAGCATCAACGACCTGGTGGGCAAGAAGGTCTGCTCGGCGGCGGGCACCGCGGCGATGGAGAACGTGGCCGCGGTGAGCGTGAACGTGAAGCAGGCGGACGGCACCACCAAGGCCGTGCGCCCGATCCCGGTCGGGCTGACCGACCAGACGGACTGCCTGGTCCAGCTCGAGCAGGGCAAGGTGGATGCCATCTCGATGGACGACGTGATCCTGAACGGCTTCGCGCAGCAGGATCCCAACGTCTCGGTGATCGGCCCGAAGTTCGCGACACTGCCGTATGGCATCGGGATCAGCCTGGCCCACATCGACTTCGTGCGGTATGTGAACGCGGTGCTGGACGAGCTCCGCACCAACGGCACCTGGGTCAATCTCTACAATCACTGGCTGAGCGAGCTCGGTCCCGCTTCGCCGCCAGTCGCTCGATACCGGGACTAGTTCACAGGGCGGGATCTGGGATACCGGAGGTGGTCGTGGGCCTCCTCCGGCTCGTACAGGGGGGGAACACAGATGAGACCACACAGGTGGTTGGGTGCGTTGGTGGTCGCGTGCTGCCTGCTGGCAGGGTGCGGATCCAGCCCGAACATCGGCCCGACGGGCAAGCAGACACATCTGCTGACAGTCGCCGTCGGGGTCGATCCGGACACGCTCGATCCGATGCGGCAGACGACGACGACGGTCACGAACATCGTCCAGATGGTCGTCGAGTCGCTGGGCCGGGTCGATCAGACCGGCAAGGTGCAGCCGAACCTCGCGACGGCGTGGCAGGAGTCGGCCGACGCGATGACCTGGACGTTCACGCTGCGCACGGGCGTGACGTTCTCGGACCGGGCCCCGTTCGACGCCGCGGCGGTGAAGGCGAACCTGGATCGGGAGATGGACCCGAACAACGTGTGCCCGAGCTGCTCCACGCTGGCGAAGGCGGTCAAGAGCGTGGACGTGATCGATCCCGGCCACGTCCGCCTGACGATGGCCATGCCGCTGGCGGCGGACGTTCTGCTCGGCCTGATCAGCCTGGCCAACTTCGGGATGATGTCGCCGAAGGCGATCCAGAAGGGCACGCCGCAGTACGCGCAGCAGGAGCAGCCGGTCGGCACGGGCCCGTACATGCTGAAGGAGCGGGTGAAGGGCGACCACGTCACGGTGGCCCGCAACCCGACGTACTGGGGCCGGCGGCCGGTGTACGACGAGCAGCTGTTCAAGACGGTCCCCGACACGGCGACGCGCGAGGCGCTGGTGCGCTCGGGGCAGGCGCAGATGGTGCTGCTGCCGCCGATCTCGGACCTGCCGTCGCTGCAGAAGGACCCCACCGTGAAGGTGCTGCTCGCCGCGAGCGACCGGACCATCTACTTCGCGATGGACACGACGGACAAGACGCAGCCGCTGCTCCAGAACGTGCAGGTGCGGCAGGCGCTGAACTACGCGGTCAACCGGGACGCCATCATCAAGAGCACGCTGTTCGGCGCGGCCGAGAGCATGACGGCGCCGATGGCGCCCTCGATCTTCGGCTACTGCCAGGTCCCCAACCCGTACAAGTACGACCCCGACCAGGCCCGGTCGCTGCTCCAGAGGGCGAACGCGTCCGGCCTGACGATCAGCCTGGTCGCGCCGACCGGCCGGTACATGCAGGACTGGCAGGCGGCGCAGAACGTGGCCAACGACCTGCGCGCCGTCGGCGTCAACGTGGTGGGACCGCGCACGCTGGACTGGCCGAGCTACATCGGGACGGTGGTGGTGCCGCCGGTGAAGGCCAGCGTGGACGCGCACCTGCTGGGCTACGCCCCGCAGTACCTGGACGCCAGCACCGCGATGCAGGTCCTCGACCCGGGCCTGATCCCGCCGCGGGGCCTGGCCACCGCGTACTACGACAACCCGACCGTGACCGGGCTCATCCAGAAGGCGCTGGTGGAGCCGAACCGCGACGCCCGGGCGCAGGAGTACTGCGACGCCGAGAAGCAGGTCTGGAACGACGCCCCCTGGATCTTCCTGTGGGTGCAGAAGTTCCCGATCGTGTACTCGGCCCAGGTGACCGGGATCGGCTCCGTGCCGAACGAGTCGTTCTACACGGTCTACGCCCAGCCGGCGTGATTCTGGCAAGGGGGGGCAGGCCCCCCCTTCCGGAACCCCCCCGCCTGTTAGGGACGTTGGAGGCGCCTTCGGCGCATCCCCTTCGGGTCTGGGCGCGGCGCGGGTGCGCGACGGGAAAAGGGACTCATTCGCTCGGGCGAAGCACGTTGCTTCGCCCGAGCCCCATTTCTTCTGGGCGCTGGCGACGGGGCCGCCGGCGTGACCGGGGCGAGCAGGTGACGCGCCCGGCGTGCTGACGTACGTCGGGCGCCGCCTGCTGGCGGCGATCCCCACGCTCTGGGGCGTCGCGACCGCCGTGTTCATCATGGCCCGCCTGCTGCCGGGCGACCCGGCGCGGGTGATCGCGGGGGTGACGGCATCGCAGGACCAGGTGGACCACCTGCGCCGGCAGCTCGGCCTCGACCAGCCGCTGCCCGTGCAGTACCTCGACTTCCTGGGCGGCCTGGTCCGCCTCGACCTGGGCACGTCCGCTCACTTCGGCGACCCCGTGCTCGCGGAGATCGGGAGCCGGCTGCCGTACACGGCGGAGCTGGCGCTGGCGGCGCTGGCGCTGGCGGTGGTCCTGGGCATTTCGGGTGGGGTCGTGGCGGCGCTGCGCCGCAACACGGTGATCGACGTGGTGATCTCGACCGTGTCGATGCTGGGCATCTCGATGCCGACGTACTGGCTGGGCCTGATGCTGATCGTGCTGTTCGCGATCCAGTTCCGTCTGCTGCCGGCGGCCGGCGCCGACAGCCCGGAGAGCGTGGTGCTGCCCGCGGTGACGCTGGGGCTGCTGTCGGTCGGTCTGATCGCGCGGATGACGCGCTCCTCGCTGCTGGAGGTGCTGGGCCAGGACTACGTGCGGACGGCGCGGGCCAAGGGCGTGTCGCCGGCGCGGGTGGTGGTCGCGCACGGGCTGCGCAACGCGCTGGTGCCGATCCTCACCGCGATCGGGCTGCAGCTCGGATCGCTGATGGGGGGCGCGGTGGTGACGGAGAGCGTGTTCGGCTGGCCCGGCGTGGGCCGGCTCCTGCTCGACTCGATCTTCTCCCGCGACTATCCGATGGTGCAGGGGCTGGTGCTGCTGTTCGCGGTCACATACATCGCCGTCAACCTGCTCGTGGACCTGCTGTACGTGGTCGTGGACCCGCGTGTCCGGTATGGCTGAGCCGCTGTGGCGCCGCCTGCTGCGGCACCGGAGCGCGACGATCGGGCTGACGGTGCTGGCGGTCTTCGCGCTGGCGGCGATCGTGGGGCCGCTGGTGATCCGGTTCGACCCGGTGCGGCAGGACCTGGAGCGGATCCTGCTGCCGCCCTCGCTGGCGCACCCGCTAGGCACGGACAACTACGGGCGCGACGAGCTGGTCGTCCTCGTGTACGGGGCCCGGCTGACGCTGGGCCTGGGGGTGCTGGCGGTCCTGATCGGGGTCGGGGTCGGGGCGCCGCTGGGGGCGGTGTCCGGCTACCTGGGCGGGTGGGTGGACATGCTGGTCCAGCGGCTCGCCGAGATCCTGCTGGCGTTCCCGAGCATCGTGCTGGCGCTGGCCCTGGTCGCGGGCCTCGGCCCGGGCCTGCGCAACGTGATCATCGCGGTGGGCGTGAGCTCGATCCCGGGGTTCATCCGGGTGGTCAGGGCGAGCGCGCTGCAGCTGCGGGAGCTGATGTACGTGGAGGCGGCGCGGGCCCTGGGGGTCTCGTCGGGTCGGATCCTGCTGCGGCACGTGCTGCCCAACGCGGCGGCCCCGCTGATCGTCCAGGCGACGATCCAGATGGGCGTGGCCATCCTGGTGGCGGCGGGCCTGGGCTTCTTCGGCCTGGGCGTCCAGCCCCCCACCCCGGAGTGGGGCGAGCTGCTGGGCGAGGCGCACACGTACATCTTCCGGGACGCCAACCTGGCCACGTTCCCGGGCCTGTGCATCCTGCTGGCGGTGCTGGCGTTCAACCTGACCGGCGACGGCCTCCGCGACGCCCTGGACCCCCGCCTGGGCTAGCGTCAGCCGACGCAGACGGGAGGTACTCGGACGTCCGCCTCGCCCGCGCCACGATCGTCGAGGGTGAAGCGATCGCTTCCGCCGCCCGGCGCGCCGCATCCGCCTTCGTGGGTCCTCCGCCGCCGACGATGTGGACCTCGGGCACGACGTGGTCCCAGCGCTTCGGGAGGCCGGTAGGCGGTGAACCGCAGCCGTTGGCGCGACCCCGGCGAGCTCGTCCCTACTCGCCGACTTCCACTTCGAGCCACCTCAGGCCCGTCGCCGCCATCCGGTACCGCCCGGCCCCGCGTACCACGACCAGCAGGACGCTCTCGCAGGAGCCGCAGCGCAGCACCGCGCCCGGGCCGTCCGGGTAGTCGTACAGCGGCTGGCCGCCGATCTGGGCGACCGCGCCGCAGCTCGCGCAGGAGCCGCTGGCCGCGGTCAGGTCGTGCGCGAACAGCTCGCGCAGCAGTCCGGCGCACGCGTTGCCATCGAGCCTGCGGGTCGTCGTCTCGTCCATCCGCTCATCCTCCTGTCGGGCCGAACCGCTCGGTCTTGATCCGGCCCGGGTCGTGGCCGAGCGCGACGAGCGACCCGGCCACCAGCTCGACGAACGGCGTCGGGCCGCAGACGAACGTCAGCGGCCGCCGCTCCGGCGGCCACGCGACCTCCGCGAGCATCTCGGCGTCCACGCGGCGGCCGTACCCGGTCCAGCCGGGCGGCCGGGCGCGGGTCAGCGTCAGCGTCACCTCCGCGCCGTCGCCGGCCGCCGCCAGCCGGTCCAGCTCCGGCCGGTAGATCACGTCGCCGAGGTCCCGGGCGGAGTACAGCAGCCGGGCCGGCACGGTGCTCGACCGCGCGGCCCGGTGGCGGAGCATCGCCATCAGCGGGCAGACGCCGGAGCCGCCCCCGACCAGCAGGATCGGGTCGGTGCCGCTCGCCTGCCAGACGAAGTACCCGCCGATCGGCCCGCGCAGCTCCAGCTCGTCGCCGGCCCGCAGCTCGTCCGTCAGGTAGGGCGACACCTCGCCGTCCTCCAGCCGCTCCACCGTCAGCGTCAGCCGGCCCTCGTCGTCGGGCGCCGACGAGATGGAGTAGCTGCGCTGGGCCTGGTAGCCATCCTCGGCCGTCAGCCGCACGTCCACGTGCTGGCCGGCCAGGTGGCCCGGCCAGTCCGGCACGGCCAGGACGAGGCTGCGGACGCGGGGCGTCTCGGCGATCACGGCGGCCACCTCGGCCAGCCGCCAGGTCAGTCGCCGCTGTACCGCTGCTCGCGCCATGGATCGCCGTACATGTGGTAGCCGTACGTCTCCCAGAACCCGGGCGCGTCCTCGGCCATCAGCCGCAGCCCCCGGACCCACTTGGCGCTCTTCCAGAAGTACAGGTGGGGGACCAGCAGCCGGGCGGGACCGCCGTGCTGCGGCTCGAGCGGCTGGTCGTCGAAGTCGAACGCGACCCACGCCTTGCCGCCCGTCACGTCCTCCAGCGGCAGGTTGGTCGTGTAGCCGCCGTCGGAGAACGCCATCACGTACTCGGCGGCCGTGTCGATCCCGTCCAGGAGGACGTCGACGGACACGCCCTTCCAGACGGTGTCGAACTTGCTCCACTTGGTGACGCAGTGGATGTCCCTGGTGACGGTCTCCATGGGCAGCGCGTGGAACTCGTCCCACGTCCAGCGCCGCGGCTCGTCCACCTCGCCGGTGATCGAGAACGTCCACTCGGCGGGCGGCGTGTGCGGCGTCGGGCCGGCCGACAGCACCGGGAAGCCCCGTGTCACGTACTGGCCGGGCGGGAGGCGCCCGCCGGCGTCCCTGTCACGCCGGCGGCCCCTGAAGCCGCGGCTCACGAATGTCAACGCTGATCACCTCCAGAGGGACTTCGCCCAGCCCACAGCATGCACCGGCCCAGGCCCGGCGGCCAGTGGGCACGTTCCCGGCGTGGCGGCGTGGGACCCTCAGCCGGCGGCCGGCGCGGAGGCTCCGGCCGCCTCGGCGACCACCGCCGCCATGCCGGCCGCTATCGCGGCGACGGCCCCGGCGCTCGCCGGGCCCAGGTCGTGACGCCTCGCCAGCCAGTCGGGGTCGTTGTACGTCAACCAGACAGCGCCGTCCGCGTCCTCCCAGGCCAGCGCCTTGACGGGCAGGTCGACGCCCGCCGTCTGCCGGTCCTCCATGAGCGGCGTGCCGCCCGTCGGGTTCCCGAAGATCACCAGCAGCGTCGGCCGAAGGTCGAGCCCGGCACGCGCCGCGCCAGCCGCGTGGTCGATCCGCGCGAACACGGTCAGGCCGCGGACGGTGACCGCGGCCACGAGCCGCTCGATCGTCTCCGCCACGGAATGGGCGCTGCGCACGGTGATCAGGCCGTTGTCCTCACTCACATCGCCATCTTGACGGGGGCTGCGGGATCGTCGTCGGGACGGGAAGCACGTACACGGTCACGCGAGGCGACGTCGGCAGCCACCTCTCCGTCCAGGTCACGGTCACCAACGCCGGCGGTTCATCCAGTGCCATCGCCACAGGTGTCGGGCCCGTGCCGACTCCACCGCCGCCCCCGCCGCCATCGCCCTGATCGCGGCCGCTCACATCACGCGCGGGACCTGGAGGACCTCGCCGCCCGAGTGGCCTCCGCCGTACACGCCCAGGTCGTAGTAGCCGTACTCGCTGCGGCAGTCGAAGGTCATCGTGATCGAGCCGTTCGGCGGGAGCGGGCCCGTGGCGCCCTGCGTAGTCTTCGGGTCGCTCGCGGCCACGGCCACGGGCGGGTTCGTCATCCATGCCGCGGTCGCGTTCTTCGAGGTCCAGGTCAGCTTGACCGACACCGTTCCGCTGGCCGTCGGGCACCTCGATGCGACGCCGGTGAACGACAGGATCTCCGGCAGGCCGGTGATGGCAGTCGCGGTAGGGGAGGAACGCGGGGTCGGGGTGGGCGTCCGGGTGACCGGCGTGCCGGCCGGGGTGTGGCCGCCGCCGGCGCCACCCGAGGTGTCCGGCGTCGCGGTTGCGGCGCCCTCGGGCGAGGTCTGGACCGCGGTCGGCCCGGCCTTCGCCGCCGAGGTCGGGAGACCGGGCTGCCCGCAGCCGCCGGCGAGCAGCACGGCGATCACGCCGGACAGAGCCGCTCGAAGAACGAGCGCGTCGCGAGTCATGGTCGGGCGGGATCGTACAGGCAGCCCGGGCTCCTGTCTGTGGGCCGATTCGGCATCGGGTGGCAGCAGCGCCCGGGTCGGCGAAAACCGCAGTTTCGGAGTAGCGACCCCCCGGCCGCGGCGCCTACCCTGCCCCGCCTGGAACCATCCACTCTGATCCGGAGGAGAACCACCATGGCAGACAGCGCGGTCAAGCCCATTCCCGAGGGTTTCCACAGCCTTACGCCCAGCCTCACCGTGCGCGGCGCGGCCGACGCCATCGAGTTCTACAAGCGCGCGTTCGGCGCCCTCGAGATCTCGCGGGCCATCGCCCCCGATGGCCAGCGCCTGTGGCACGCGGACCTGCAGATCGGCGACTCCCGCCTGATGCTGACCGACGAGATGCCCGAGCAGGGCTCCCACGCACCCGGGCCCGAGGGCGCGGTCGGCCTGTCGGTCTGGCTCTACGTCGAGGACGTGGACGCGGTCTACGAGCGCGCGGTCGCGGCCGGCGCGAAGGCGGTGATGCCCGTCAACGACACGTTCTGGGGCGACCGCTTCGGCGGCCTGATGGACCCCTTCGGCCACCACTGGGCCATCGCCACTCGCAAGGAGAACCTCAGCGAGGACGAGGTGCGGCGCCGCGCGGACGCGTTCGTCGCCTCCATGAACGCCGGCCAGGCCGGCTGACGACCACCGCCGATCGGCGCCGCTCACCGTGACGCGACGCCGATCGGTGCGACTTTCCACAGGTCTTCCACAAGAACCGGGTCGTGATCCGTCCTGGTGAATACTGACGGGCGAATTAGTTTGAAGCGCTCGATCTATTTGTTAAAATGGAACTTATGAACGAGGACCTCGTGGAGCGCGGCCTCGACCTGTACCGGACGGCCCTGCGCGCGCTGCACGAGCTCGGGGCGCCCGCCTGGTACGAGGTCGAGCTGAGCGTGGCGCAGCTGAAGGCGCTGTTCACCCTGGTGGACGGCGGACCGATGCCGATCGGCGGCGTGGCCGCCCGGCTGAGCATCGGCCTGCCGGCGGCCAGCTCGCTGGTCGACCGCCTCGTCGACCAGGGCCTGGCCAAGCGGCGCGAGGACCCGCTCGATCGCCGCCGCACGCTGGCCGACCCGACCGCCGACGGCGACGCCCTGGCGCAGCGGCTCCGGCACGGCTCGCGCGAGGCGCTGCGGGCCTGGCTCGAGCTGATGGAGCGCGACGACCTGGGCGCGCTGGTGCACGGGCTGACCGCGATGGTCGCCGTCGCCCGCGCGCCGCTCTCGGGCGACCGGGAGCTGATGAAAAGGAGCAGTGGATGACGCTTCGGTTGATATTGGGCCTGGGCTGGTCGTTCGTGGCCGGGCTCGCGGGTGGCTGGCTCGTCCTCGCGCCGTGGGCGCTGGGCGTGCAGGGCAGCGGCGACTGGACGACGGTGACCAGGACCGAGGTCGCCACCGGCGCCGGCCTGGTCGTGCTGGCGGTGGCCGGCATCGTGGTGGTGGCGGTGCAGTCCGTGCGCACGCTGCGCGAGTCCGGCGTGCTGGCGCCGTCCCGCGCGACCGCCAGGACCGCCGACGGGGTGACGGCGTCGCCCGAGATGGAGAAGGCGCTGATCGCCCTGGCGCAGGCGCTGGCCGACGACCTGGACGCCCAGCGGGAGCCCGCGCCGGCGCGGGCCCCGAGCGAGGCCGTGTGGAGGCAGCCATCATGAGGTCGGAGCTGGGGCGGAGCGTCCCGCTGCTGATCCTGTTCGTCATCGGCCTCGCGGCCGGCGTGTGGATCTTCATCGCGCCCTGGGCGGTCGGCTACCCGACGGGTTCGGGCTGGAGCCCCTCGGTCTGGAGCAGCGTGTGGGCCGGCGCCGTGCTGACCGTGGTCAGCGCCGTCAGCATCGTCGCCCTGCTCGCCCGGGTCCTCTACGTGGCCCAGCGCGCCGACCGCGACGGGAGCTAGCGGGTGGCGCTCCAGGTCGAGCGGCGGCCGGCGGACGCCCCCGGGGCAGAGGCGCCGGCCCGCCGCGGCCTGGACTACAAGTGGATCGCCGCCTCCGTCGTGGTGGTCGGCGCGCTCATGTCGATCCTCAACCAGACCGTCATCAACGTCGCGCTGCCGACGCTGGAGAACGACTTCCACGTCACGCTGGCGGAGATCCAGTGGGTCGTCACCGGCTACTCGCTCGGCCTGGCCGCCGTCATCCCGCTCTCCGGCTGGCTCTCCGACCGGTACGGGACCAAGCGCGTGCTCCTGGCCAGCCAGGTGCTGTTCACGCTGGCCTCGATGCTGTGCGGCCTGGCCTGGAGCAACCCCTCGCTGATCGCCTTCCGGGTCTTCCAGGGCCTGGCCGGCGGCCTGATCATGCCCGTCGGCATGACGATCCTGATGAGCGTGACCAGGCCCGAGGAGCGGGGCCGCGCGATGGCCGTGCTCGGCCTGCCGATGCTGGTCGCGCCGGTCCTGGGCCCGCTGCTCGGCGGCTGGCTCGTCCAGTACGTGTCGTGGCAGCTGATCTTCTACGTGAACGTGCCGATCGGCGTGGGCGGGGCGCTGATGACCGCGGCCCTCCTGCGTGGCTCGGCCGGCCGCACCGGCGGCCAGCGTCTCGACGCCGGCGGCCTGGCCCTCGGCATCCCGGCGGTCGTCGCGATCGTGTACGGGCTGAGCCAGCCGGGAACGTACGGCTGGGGCTCGGCGCAGACCGTCCTGCCGCTCGTGGCGGGCGTGATCCTGCTGGTCGTCTTCTGCCTGTACGAGCTGCGCCAGGCCAACCCGCTGATCGAGATCCGGGTCTTCCGCGACGCGGCGTTCGCGGCGGCGATGGCGCTCAACTTCTTCATCGGCGTGGCGCTGTTCGGCTCGGTCGTGCTGGTCCCGCTGTTCCTGCAGCAGGTGCAGGGCTACGGCGCGCTGGACTCGGGCGCCGTCCTGGCCGCCCAGGGCCTCGCCGCCGCGCTCGCCATGCCGGTCGGCGGCGCGCTCACGGACCGGTTCGGCGCCCGCCAGGTCGTGCCGTTCGGGCTCCTGCTGCTCACGCTGTGCTCGATCTGGATGGCGACGCTGGCGCCCGACACGCCGCGCTGGGAGGTGGCGCTGATGGGCGCCGGCCGGGGCATGGGCATCGGCCTGTCGATGATCCCGTCCATGTCCTCGGCGTACGTGACGCTGGCGCCCAGCCTGATCGCCCGGGCCACGTCGGTGAGCAACACCGTGCAGCGGGTGGCCAGCGCCCTCGCGGTCGCGATCGTCGCCACGATCCTGGCCGGCCGGATCGCGGCGCACCTGCCGGGCTCGTTCGGCGCCACGGCCTCGGCGGGCGACGGCCTGAACGGCGTCCAGCTGCCCGCCGCGGTCAAGGCGATGCTGCTGGCCCAGGTCGCGAAGGGCTTCGACGACACGTTCTGGGTGACGGTCGGCCTCTCCCTGATCTGCTTCCCGCTGGCGCTGCTGCTGCGCCGCTCGCTCCGCCCCGAGGCGGTGCGGGCCTACGCGCTGCGCCAGCTGGCCGAAGGCGTGATCCTGGGCGCCGCGGCGCGGCGGCTGAACGGCCGGCTGACCGCGCCCGGCAGCCGGGAGCTCCTCGCCGGCGGCGCCAGGAGCCGGCTCCGGCGCGGTTTCACGATCCTGCGGGCCGGGACCAGCGCCTCCGGGCTCGTGCCCCAGGCCCCGATCTCGACGGCCCTGTGGGTGCTGTTCGGCGTCCTGCTCGTGGCCGCGCTGGTCGGCAGCGTCCTCGCGGTGCTGCACGGCTCGCAGACGCCGGCCGTGCCCCCGCTGCCTCCGAGGGCGGGATGAACGCGGTCACCCCGCGCCGCAGCGCCCGCGAGCCGGGCCTGGTGACGCTGGTGCGGGGTGACGTGCGCGAGCTGGCGGCGATCGAGACGGCCGCCCTGCTCGCGGTGCAGGTCCGGGCCCAGGTGCTGGGCTGCGTCCTGCCGGTCCGGCCCGGCGCCGGCCTGGAGCTGGTGCGCGACCTGGCCGGCGACTGCGTCGGGCGCTGGGCGGCGTGGTCGGACGTCGCCAGCGGCGCGTTCGCCGACGTGCGCGGCCTGGTGATCTCGGGCCACACGTGGCGATCGGCGGCACGGCAGGTCTGGCCGGCGCTGGAGCGCTGTCCGGTCTACGTGCAGCACCGGCGGCCGGCCCCGCACCGCAGCGTCCTGATGGCGGTGGACTCGCAGGGCACGCAGGCGGCGCTCGCCCGCCGCCTGGAGCCGATGATGGAGCGGCCCGGGATGCGGATCACCGTCGCGTTCGCGTCGATGCCGTCGTGGGCGTGCTCGCTGGCCGCGGCGCTGGGCTACCCGGTGTTCGTCCAGCACCCTTCCGAGGACCCGTTCCCGTGGCCGCTGGCCATGCGCGGCGCGCGCGGCGTGTCGGTGCCGACCACGCCACTGTGGGCGATCAGGACGCTGGCCGACGACCTGCGGCCGGACCTCGTCGTGCTCGGCCTGCACCGGCACCGGATCCGGGAGCCGTGGCTGGCGCACCCGACGGCCTGGCACCTCTCCCGCGAGCTGCGCACGGACGTCCTGCTCTGCCCGGTCGGGTAGACCCGGCCGCTAGCGGCCCATGGGCTAGCACTGTGCTGCCTTTGGGTGGCCAGTGGTTCACGACAGTACCTTGCCGTACGCCTGCCACCCCTCAGCCCGGTCGAGACGTGGCGCTCGTACGGCAAGGTCCGTTCGTGGCATAGTTGTCACCCAGAAGTGGTCCGATGCTAGCCCGCCCCCGCATGCCGGCAAGCGGGGCTCTCAACCTGTCCTAACTCACCGGCATTGCCGCTAGCCCTCAGGAACTTCGGGCTAGCTTCGCTTGTCCAGGTCCGGCATCGGCCAGACCGCGCTCGCCGTCGCCGCGGCGGGCGGGTACACCACGTGGTACTGGCCGGCCGAGAGCTGCTCCAGCACGCTGCCGGCCAGCGTGTTCTGGCCCGTCCGGTCGAACCGGATGCCGCGCCAGGGCATGATCGCGGGGGCGGCGGCATCCATGCCGGCCAGCCGGGACCGAAGGCGGGACGGGTCCGTCGAGTCGGCCGCCTCGATCGCCGTGCCGATCGTCAGCACGGCCTCGAAGTCGCGCGCCGAGTCCGCCGTCATGTCCGCGCCGAACTCGGTGCGGAACGCGCTCGCGACCGCGCCGGCGGCCGGGCTCCGGCGCTCGACCTCCGGCGACCACGGCGCCGACGCCACCACCGCGTTGGCCAGCGGGCCCAGCGTGGCGGCGAACCGGGGATCCGCGAAGCCGTCGCCCAGGCCCAGCAGCACCGGCGGCGTGTAGCCGACGCGCGCCATCGTCCGCACCAGCCGGACGCCGTCGTCCGTGGACGCGATCGCCAGGAGCGCGTCGGGCGCGTACCCGCCCAGCCGCTGCACCTCCGGAGTCAGGTCGCTGCCGTCGGCCGGGAGCACCACGTCCTCTGTGATCTGCACGTCCTGCGGCGCCAGCTTCTCGACCAGCGCCGCGCCGTCCCGCCCCGCCTGGTCGTCCGAGTGGACCACGACGAGCCGGGCGAGCGGCCGGTCCTTCGGCCGCTCGGCGTGGGCCGTGTGCAGCCAGGCGAACGCGTCCTCCACGTACGTGCGGTCGGACGGGCCGACGCGCCAGAACCAGCGCAGGCTGCGGCCGGTCAGGTCGGCCGCCGAGGCCGAGCCGCTGACCATGGGCACGCCGAGGCGCTCGGCCCGCTCGCTGGCGGCCGCCGTCGCGTCCGTGTCGAGCGCGCCCGTCAGCGCGGCCACGTGGTCGGTGCCGACCAGCCGGTCCACGGCCGCCGGCGCGCCGGCACCCGTGTCGGCCGGGTCCAGGACGAACCGCGCCACCTTCGTCCCGGCCAGTCCGGTGTCGGGGTGGGCGCCGTTCAGCACCTCGACGGCGAGCTGGGCGCCGCGCAGCGCGTCCTGGCCGGGCGCGGTCGTGGTCGGGAACAGCGCGCCGATCCTGACCTCGCCGAGCGCGACCGGCGAGGGGCTGGGCTTCGGGCCGTGCGCCGCGGTCCCGCCCGGGGTGCACGCGGCCATCGACAGCACGGCTGCCAGCACGGCGGCACGCCTCACAGCTGCCAGACGTCACCCCGCAGCAGGGCCACCGCGGTCCCGTCGGCCGCCAGGCCATCCACCTCGACCTCCGGGCCTCCGACCATGAAGTCGACGTGCGTGCCGGACACGTTGATGCCGCCCCGATCGGCCTCGTCCACTGCGAACCCGAGGCCGTGACCGAGGGCCAGGTGGCACGTGGCGTTCTCGTCGAGCAGCGTGTTGCCGAACGTCAGGCCGAGCTGCCCGACCCGCGACGTGCCATCCACCAGCGCCACCTCTCCGAACCGGGTCGCGCCCTCGTCGATCGCCACGATCTCCCGCATCGCGTCCTCGCCGGCCGAGGCGCGGACCTCGGTGACCCGGCCGTCCGACACCCGCAGCGCCAGGTCGCGGATCTCGGCCCCGGCGAAGTGGAGGAGTCGGGTGGACCGGACGACGCCCGAGGCGCGGCGCGGGTCCGGCGTCGTGAAGACCTCCTCGGTCGGCAGGTTGGGCACGTGGACCTGGCCCCAGACCGTGCGGTTCGCGGCCGACAGCCAGCGCGAGCCGGGGAGCAGGCCGATGACCAGGTCGGTGCCGGGGCCGCGGAAGCGGATCGCGTCGAACCGGCGCTCGTCCAGGGCCTTCGCCCGCGCGTCCAGCCGCTCGACGTGCCGGCGCCACGCGGCCACCGGGTCGGGCTCGTCCAGGCGCACCGCCCGCTCGAGCGCCTGCCACAGCCGCTCGACGTCGGGCTCGCCGAACACGGACCGGGCCCAGCCCTCCGTGGCGCAGCCGACGATGCTCCACGAGATCAGGCGCTCGCTGATCGCGCGCATGCTGGTCCGCCGCTGCTCGGCCGGCTGCGCCCGGGCCAGCCGGGTACCGTCGAGGCCCCGCATCAGGTGCGGGTCCGGGTCGCCCACGATGCTCAGGAACCCCGCCTGGCGCCGCATGCCCTCCTCGAGCATCGCCACCGCCCAGGGCGGCGTCCAGCCCAGCCCCTCGTCGGCACCCAGCTCGACCTGGGCGCGCACCACGTACGGGTCGTGGTAGTTGACGGTGACGTACCGGGCGCCCGCCGCGTACGCGGCGCGGGCGACCTGCCGGGCCAGCGCCGCGTGCTCCACCTGCGCCTGGACGAGCAGGTCCTGGCCCGGTTGGAGGTTGATGCCGACCTCGATCGCGAGCTTCGCGTAGCGCTCCAGGCGCTCGTCGCCGGTCACGGGCGCTCCAGCGGCCGCAGGCGGCCCTCGGCGTCGAACGGCATGGGCGCGGGCTCGCCCACCAGCTCCAGGTCGGGCCGGCCGCGCGCCTCGTCGAGCAGCGCCGGCGACACGCCCACCACCTCGGTGTGCAGCGTGTCGGCGATCCAGGCCAGGCGGAGCGGGGCGTCGCGGCCACGGCTCGCGATCGCGGCGCACACGGCGGCCAGGTCGGTCGGCATCACGCACGGGATGGTCATGCGCTGGATGCCGATGACGCCCGCCGTCAGCGCGTTCGTGTACAGGGCCTCGAAGTCGATCTTGCCCAGCAGGCGCGCGGTCGTGAAGTCGGCCGTGCCGATGCCCATCGTGTTGCCGTGCGACGCGTCGGTCACGTCCAGGGCGACGATCGCGATCGGGCCGGGCGGATCCGGCTCGGGCTGGCCGAACACGCGCATGCGGGCGACGACGTTCGTGTCGATGCCGGCGCCGCTCACGTCCTTGCCGATGCGGTCGATCACGAGGACGTCCAGGTCGTCGAACGGGATCCGCGGCATCAGCCTCCGGGCGTCGTCGAGCAGGGCGGCCTCGGCATCGCCGCCGACCTCGGCGCCGGTCAGGCCGCGCACGAACGCGGTCTGGTCGCGCTGGTTCTCGACGATCGCCAGCCCGCCCAGCAGCAGGCCGCGCTCGGCGAGCAGGCGGGCCCCGGCGGGGATGCGGTCGCGCAGCCCGGCCGGCCCGCGCGCGTGCATGTGCCGCGCGCCCGCCTGCTTGCCGAGGCCGATGGCGCACATCTTGGCCAGGCCCGACTCGACGGGGCCGCGGAAGCTGGTGTGCGGCTTGACCCGGTTGACCAGGAAGACGGCGCCCGCCTCGACCACGTGGCGGTCCACGTGCACCCGCGCGCCGTCCACCTCGCCGACGACCTCGGTGTCCATCGTGGCCCGGACCAGGTCGCGCTGGATGCCGTAGCCGGCGAGCAGGTCGGCCTGGCCCTCGGCGGTGGCGGCGCCGTGGCTGCCCATCGCCGGCACGACGAACGGGTCGAAGCCGAGCTCGCGCAGCGTCTCGACCACGGCGCCGGCGATCCGGCCGATGCCCGCGATGCCGCGGCTGCCGACCCCGACGGCCACCCGCCGCGGGGCGACGCCGGCCAGCGCCCTCCGGACCTCGTCCGCCACGGCCCGCTCCAGGTCGGCGTCGGGCAGGGTGGACGGGTCCAGCCGCTGCCGCACCAGTGCCACGGGCGGCGGCTCGACGCCCTCCAGGAGCCGACCCGCCAGTCGCTGCAGGTCCGGCAGCAGCGGCGTCGGGTCGAGGCGGGCCATCAGCCCAGCGCCGCCCGCAGCTCGGCCAGGTGGTCGCGCTGGTGGTCGAGCATGCGCTCCATCGCCTCGCACAGCCGCTCGCCGGCGAACGTGCCCGCCCCGGTCGTCGCGTCCAGGTCGGCCGTCAGCAGCGCCGCGTGGATCTGCTCGGCGCCCCGCCGCATCTCGTCGGCCAGGTCGGCCGGCCGCCGCTCCTCGCGCTTGCGGAGCTGGGACGCGTTCCAGCGGGCCGGGTCGAAGGGCGGCCGATCGTCGTTCGCCTGCGGCGGCGGCGCCGCGATCACGGCGGGCAGCGCCGCCTGCGTGCTGGAGAGGTGGGCGAGGAGCTGCTTCGCGGTCCAGCCGGCCTCGTCGCCCTGGGCCGGCCGCGTCCAGTCGTTCCGCGGCGAGGCGGCGAGCGCGGCGGCGTCGCGGGCCAGCGAGCGGAACGCCGCGGCGATCGCGGTGCGCTCGACGTCCGCGGCGACCTCGGCGGGCCGGATCAGGGGGATGTCGTGCCGGGACTCGTACCAGCGCACCTGGGCGTCCGGCCGCAGCTCGACCACCTCGTCCACCGAGCGCCGGCGGCGGTCGGCGAACTCCTGCGGGGCCCCCGGCCAGAGCTGGCCGGCCATCGCCAGCAGGACCGGGCCCTCGACGTTCGCGAACAGCAGCTCGGGCTGGAAGTCGAACAGCTCGCGGAGGATCTGGAGCCGGACGCCGGCGGTCAGGGTCGGCGACCAGCCGCCCGCCTGGGCCTCGACCAGGCCGGATCGCACGAAGTCGCGCAGGTCTTCGCCCCAGCTGTCGCCCAGGTAGCCCCGGGTGGCGGTCGCCGCCTCCTCCAGGTCCCGGTACGTCGGCAGCGGCGGCTGCATGCGCTCCGACGCCTGCTCCCACGTCATGAAGCGGCTGAACGAGGAGGTGGCGCCGTCGATCACCACCAGGCCCGCGGCCAGCTCGGGGTGCTCCGACGCCAGCGCCAGGGCGACCGCGGCGCCCCAGGAGTGGCCGGCGACGAGCGGGCGGCCCAGGCCGAGCTCGTGAATCGCGGCGGCCGCGTCGGCGACCAGCTCGTCGAGCTCGTAGCCGGACTCCGGACGGTCCGAGAGGCCGTGGCTGCGCTGGTCGAGGGCGACGATGCGGCGGCCGCCGAGGTGGCTCACCATCCGCTCCCAGAAGCGCCCGTTGGAGCTCAGCCCGTGGAGCAGGAACAGCGCCGGCTCGCGGGCTGGACCGTCCGGACGCCACTCGTACCACTGGAGGCGCACACCAGCGCGCTCGAACGCACCCTCTTCCACGACGAAATTGTATTTGGTGGGGAGTCTCCTCACCAGGGAATATCGTTTCGGGATACCCCAGTTGGACTATCTCGATGGCGAAGATCGGCCCGCTGGCGGTCGCGGTGCTGGGACTCCTCGCGGAGCAGCCCAGGCACCCCTACGACATCGCCTGCACCATGCAGCAGCGCCACATGCACGAGCACATCAAGCTCAGCCTGGGCACCCTGTACCACATCGTGGAGCAGCTCCAGCGGCTCGGCTGGATCCGCCCCACCGAGACGGCGCGGGAGGGCCGGCGCCCGGAGCGGACCATCTACGAGCTCACGCCGGAGGGCCACCGCCATCTCCTCGATCGCGTCCGGCAGCTGGTCGCCGAGCCGACGCGCGAGTACAGCGCGTTCGAGGCCGGCCTGACGTTCATGCACCAGCTCCCCCGGGATGAGGCGGTCGCACTGCTCCGCCGCCGGGCCGATGCCCTGCGCGAGCAGGTCGACCTCTGGGCCTACGCCCTGGAGCGGCTGCGCGACCGCGGCCTCGGCCGGCTGGCCCTCATCGAGGCGGAGATGGTGCAGGACACGCGACGGTTCCAGCGGGACTGGGCGCTGCGCGTCGCGGACGAGATCGAGAGCGGAACGCTCGAGTGGGCGGTGCACTGCCCCGCCCGCTCCGACAACACGGAGGTGACCCGATGACCGAGACAGGCAGGAACCCGTGGGCGGTGCTGGTCGTCCTGTGCCTCGGGTTCTTCATGGTGCTGCTCGACATCACCATCGTGAACATCGCGATCCCGAACATGGTGGACGGCCTGAACGCCAGCCTCGACCAGGTGCTGTGGGTCCTCAACGCCTACACGCTGACCTATGCCGTCCTGCTGATCACGGCGGGCCGGCTCGGCGACCGCTTCGGCCAGCGCACGCTGTTCGCGGCCGGCCTCGCGGTCTTCACACTGGCCTCGGCCGCGTGCGGCCTGGCCCAGAACCCCGACCAGCTGATCGCCGCCCGGGTCGTGCAGGGCGTCGGCGGCGCGCTGCTGACGCCGCAGACGCTGGCCATCCTGACCGCGATCTTCCCGTCCGAGCGGCGCGGCGCGGCATTCGGCGTCTGGGGCGGCATCGCGGGCCTCGCCACGATCGCCGGGCCCGTGCTGGGCGGCATCCTGACGACGTACCTCGAGTGGCGGTGGATCTTCTACGTCAACGTCCCGATCGGCATCGCCGCGCTGGTCGCCACGTTCCTGGTCATCCCCGACCTGCGGCCCGGGCGCGCCGCCGCGGTCGAGCCGGTCGGCGTCCTGCTGGCCTCGGCGGGCCTGCTGGCGATCACGTTCGGCCTGATCGAGGGCCAGCGCTACGACTGGGGCACCGTCACCACCGTGTCCGGCGTCGCGATCACGATCCCGGCCATCATCGGCGCTGGCGTGGTGCTCCTCGTCCTCTTCTTCCTGTGGGACGCGCGGCGGCCGACGCCGCTGGTGCCGCTGACGCTGTTTCGCGAGCGCAACTTCTCGCTGATGAACTGGGTCGGGGCGACGGTGAACTTCGGAATGGTCGGCCTGTTCCTGCCGCTGACGATCT
>Ga0066661_10000026_pt1 | contig 30137 bp, 30 predicted proteins | sample GraSoiAngelo_110_FD_66454 | JGI IMG/M metagenome (GOLD analysis project Ga0066661, IMG submission 66454) | Grasslands soil microbial communities from the Angelo Coastal Reserve, California, USA - 14_0903_12_30cm | ecosystem: Environmental > Terrestrial > Soil > Grasslands | place: USA... | reverse complement strand
TAACCCCACGAGCCTTCAAAGGGATGCTCGGCAATCGGCATCAGCTCAATGTGCGTGTAACCCATCTCGACGACGTAAGGGAGCAGCGTCTCGGTAAATTCCAAATAGCTCAGATGCCGGTTGCCTTCATCGGTGCGACGCCGCCATGAGCCGAGGTGCACTTCGTAAATACTGATTGCGCTTTTCGGCCAATCGCTTTGGCGGCGCGCTTCCATCCACTCGTGATCGCTCCAGGTGTAGCGCTCGAGATTGTAAACAAGAGAACTTGTCGATTTACCGTGCTGATTGAAAAACGCGAACGGATCGCTCTTGAGCAAAAGCGCGCCGGAGTGAGTGCGAATCTCGAACTTGTAATGCGCGCCCTCCTTCACGCCGGGCAAAAACAATTCCCACACGCCGCTGCCGATAAGTTTCCGCATCGGATTAACGCGGCCATCCCAGCCGTTGAAATCGCCGACCACACTGACGCGCTGCGCGTTCGGCGCCCAAACCGCGAAGTGAACGCCGGCCGTATCGCCCATTGTCCGTAAATGCGCGCCAAACTTTTCGTAAATCTGCCAGTGCTGTCCCTCGGCAAAAAGATGGAGATCGACCTCGCCCAGGATCGGGCCGTAACCGTATGGGTCGCGCAGCACCAGTTCCGATCCCTCCCAACTCGTGACGCGAAAATGATAATCGAGATCGCGGGCTGCCTCCGGCAACGTCGCGCAAAAAAAACCGTCCCGATGGGTCTTCTCCGCCGCGATCGCCTCCGTTTTTGCTTGTCGATCTAACACGATGTCGATCTTTTGCGCATCAGGGCGGAAGGCGCGAATAACGAGGCCGTCTTTCATCCGATGCGGTCCAAGAATCCGAAACGGGTCGGAATGCGTGCCGGCAAGAAAGCTGTTGAGCTCGTCGGGCGGCAATCCAGCGATTTCAAAACGTTTCATCTAAGTTCAACTTCCTACCTGAGCATTGTCATGTCGAGCGAAGTCGAGACATCTCTTGCTGTTAATTAATGAGAGATTCCTCGAATCCGCTCGGAATGACAAAAGTGGGATGCAGTTTCCGTTTTGATTGCCTGCAAACGCGACGCATACTTTATATTATGAATCCGACGCCGAGCGACGGAGTTGACGAGTTACTTCAGACTTACAGCGAGACCGGCGGCATTAATTATCTGGATGCCGCCGCCACGTTGCCGTCGCGTCTCGCGATCGAGGCGACTTGCGCCGAACTCATGAGCCTCATGTTCCCCGGCTTTCGCAGCGAGGCGCTCGTGAATTCGGCGGATTTGGCCGACGTTACGCGCAGTCGCATGAGGAATTTGCATGCGCGACTTAAAACCGAGATTTGCAAAAGCCTGGGGAAACTTTCGTCGCGAGAAAAGGTGGAAGAAAAAGCAGAAGAAATTTTGTCTTCATTCCTGTCCCAGCTCCCGCAACTGCGCAAAATGCTCTGGACGGACATCGACGCCGCTTACGAAGGCGACCCGGCGGCAAAGAGTTACGAGGAAATCATTCTCGCCTATCCGGCCCTCGAGGCGATCGCGATCCAGCGGATGGCGCACCTATTATATCTGAGGGAGCTGCCCTTGATCCCGCGCATCATGACCGAATGGGCGCACAGCCGCACCGGGATCGACATTCATCCCGGCGCACAAATTGGCTCCTATTTTTTTATCGATCACGGAACCGGCGTCGTAATCGGGGAGACTTGCGAAATCGGATCGCGCGTAAAACTGTATCACGGCGTCACCCTCGGCGCCCGCAGCTTTCAAAAAGACGAGCACGGCAAAATTAAGAAAGGCGGAAAACGGCATCCGAAAGTCGAAGATGACGTGACGATTTATCCGAACTCGACTATCCTTGGCGGCGAAACCGTGATCGGCGCAAGATCGACAATTGGCGGAAACGTTTTTCTTGTGCAAAGCGTTCCGCCCGATTCGCTCGTTTACTACGAGGAGAAACAGTTGCGCATCGTGCCGAAGCGGCCGCGCAAGGGTGCCGAGCCGAGCGGCGCATTCATCGGATGATTTATCTTGATTACAACGCGACTACTCCGCTCTGCGATGAAGCGCGCGACGCGATGTTCCCGCGTAAAACTTTATCATGGCGTGACGCTCGGCGCCCGCAGCATCCAAAAAGATGAGCGCGGCAAAATCAAAAAAAGCGGCAAACGTCATCCCTAAGTCGAGGACGACGTGACTATTTATCCGAATTCAACCTTTCTGGGAGGTGAAACGGCCATCGGCGCAAGATCGACAATCGGCGGCAACGTCTTTCTCGTGCAAAGCGTGCCGCCCGATTCGCTTGTTTTCCACGAACAGAAGCAATTGCAGATCGCGCACAAACGATCGCATCGCGCTCCGGCAAAAGAGAAAACTCTGGCGCGATGATTTCCTTCGCCAGTAGTTATTTCAGCTTCTCCGCAAAAACTTCTTCCATGGCGAGATTGTTGTAGCACCCCGGAATGGATTCAAGCTGGCGGCGACTATCGGTCCAAATCGGATAAGAGACGCCCCCATACGAAACGAGCCCTTCGTAATCGCCCTGTTGATTGCCGTAATTGATGCCGGGACAAGGGAATAATCCGCCGCAATCGTGTTCGTTCGAACTTACCGTAGTGACACGCGTATTCGGTGACGACCACGACGCGCCGCCATTGGTCGATTGCGCGAAATAAATATCGGTCATGTAGCGCGAACCGGTGGTGTCGTTGCGCGTGTCGTAGAAAGACAGGTTTACATCTCCGGTGACAGGATCGACAGACATCCAATGATTGAAACGATCAACCGGCAGCGCGAGCTGATCGGCCACCGTCGTACGCGCTGACCAATCCGCGCCGTTGTCATCGGAAAACGAAAGATAAATATCGGTCGTCCCAGCGGCGGTTTGATCCATCCACGAGCAATAGAGCCGGCCCCGATGCGGGCCGTTGGAGCGATCGACATCAAGCGCGGGATAAACCAGAGCGCGCCGGAACGACTCGGCCGGAATGCCGATGTCGAAGGGAATACTTTTCGCGGAAATGACATTTTGTAGGCCCCACGTTGCACCGCCATCAAAAGAGCGATTGAACGAAATGTTGTTCGCCGCGTAATCGTTCCAGGCAACATAGAGTTCGCCATTCGGTCCGACCGTGGGCGAGGCGCCGATGGATTTCCCCGGTCCCGATGGATCGTCCGCACGCGTGATCGTGAATGTGGCGCCGCGATCGGAAGAGCTTCCGACGCGAATTCCACCGCCGGTCGAGCCACCGGCGGCTGCGTCCCAGGCAACGTAAATACTGTCGCGCAACCGACTGTTCGAATTTGTGTCGGTGGTGATCATCGGTTTGTCGTTAAAATGATTGCTGCCACTTTCGAATGAAAAAAATGTGACCGCAGGATAGCTTTGACCGCCATCCGTCGAGCGCGCCACCGCCATTTCCGAACCGTTTACGCCTGCGCCGTTTCCGAAAAACACCACGATGTAGCCGTAGAAAAGATTTCCGCGAGTATCGAATGCAAGCGTCGGATCGGAACCGAAATCGATTCCATTGCTGCCTTTTGCCGGCGGCAAAGGCAAATCCACGCCACCCCAATTCGTCCCGCCATTAGACGAAAAGTAACCGCGCATTGGTAAACGGAAAATTTCATTTGAGCCGGCCGCGAGGATTTTTGGACGCGCGCTGTTCAGCGCAATGAAAGTTTCGCTCTGAGGTCCGCATTCGTTCGAAAGATCGACATTCGCCCCAAAGCTGACAGACGAAGTGGGCGCGCCGCCGCTGGTCGGTCCATTGCTGGCGATGTATTGATATTTGTCCCACCACGTCGGGTTGTGCGTGCTGCTCTTCTGCCCGAGCGCGACGCTGGGTAAAATCGTGATCGCGATCAGCGGTAAAGTCGACCACGGAATTTTGCGGAACGGGAATGGCCGTTTCATTCAAGCGATCCTAAAACTTTTTTGTTTCTTCTGTCAAAAAGATTACGCTCATTGCGAACGCAATGATTTATCTTGATTACAACGCGACTACTCCGCTCTGCGATGAAGCGCGAGACGCGATGCTGCCGTACCTGGGCCGGCATTTCGGAAATCCATCGAGCGTTCACATGGCCGGACGCGAGGCGCGCGCGGCGATTGATGATGCGCGAGACAAAATTTCCTCGCTTCTCCACGTCAAGCCTAACGAAATAATTTTTACGAGTGGTGGGACTGAGTCGTGCAATCTCGCGGTGCTTGGACTGGCGAAATGTTCGAGGTCGCGCGGCGGACATGCGATTTCGAACAAAGCCGAGCACCATGCAGTTTTAAACGCGTTCGAGTATTTGGAAGGTCGCGAGAATTTTGAAGTGACGTGGCTGGACGTTTCCCAGGATGGAGTTGTCGATCTTGACCACCTCGCTCGTGCGATTCGTCCGGAAACAAGACTGGTTTCAATCATGGCAGCCAACAACGAAACCGGGGTGATCCAACCGCTTCGTGAAATCTCGGAAATTTGCCGCGCGCGCGGTGTCTTGCTGCACAGCGACATGGTGCAATCATTTGGCAAGATCGACATCGATATGTCGCTGGTCGATGTCGCGAGTTTCGCCGCGCACAAATTTTACGGACCGAAAGGCGCCGGGTTTCTTTTTCTGCGCAGTGGATTGTCCCTCCAACCGATCATGTTCGGTGGTGCGCACGAGAATGAGCGGCGTCCGGGGACAGAAAACGTCGCGGCCATCGCCGGCATGGCGGCAGCGGCTGAATTCGCCTTGCGCGATCGCGAAGCGGTGCAAGATCGACAATTGCATTTGCGCGATGGTTTATGGAAATCGATCGCGAAAAGTGTTTCGCAAGCGCAGCAAAATGGCGATTGCGCGCGCCGGCTTGCTAATACATTGAACGTCAGTTTCATCGGCCTGGATTCCGCAATGCTCTTGATCGCGCTCGATCTGAAAGGCGTTTGTGCCTCGAGCGGTTCCGCCTGCATGGTCGGCTCTGTAGCCGCGTCCCATGTTTTGCTGGCGATGGGACTGCCAATGGAACGCGCGCGGTCGGCGGCCCGTTTCTCGTTAGGCAAGCACACAACCGCGGACGAAATCGAGGCTGCCGGCAAAGCGATCTCACAGATCGTCGAGCGACTGACGAAAAGAACAAGCGACTCGTATGCTGTTGCTTGAGCAGTTCGAGCTGTTTGACTGTAGCCGCCCCGCTCTGCCGGGGCGTTTCGTTGCAATGCAGCACGGCGACAGAGCGCCACGGCTACAGTCGTTTAGCCGCGATGTCGATCTTGAATTGAGAGCGCGAGAGCTACTGCGCGCAACTGACGCGGCGCGAATCGCGCGCTTCGTTCGTGTCGAATGGCACCCGCGCCTGAAAAGTTGTGCCGGCCGCGCAGATTATCGCGCCAAGCTGGTTTCGCTGAACCCACGCCTTGCGGAACACGGAGAAGCGGAAATCGATCGCACGCTTCGTCATGAGCTCGCACATCTTCTCGCGCAATTTCGGGTGGGTCGGCGCCGCCTTTTGCCGCATGGATCCGAATGGCACCAAGCTTGCCGCGATCTTGGCGTTGGCGATGAAAAACGCTGCCACAATTTGCCTTTCCCCATTGCAGAATGCGCGCGGCGTTTTCTTTACAAATGTCCGAATTGCCGCCGCGATTTTGCTCGGGTCCGCCGGATTCGCCGCGCGATTGCGTGTCTGGCGTGCTGCCGCGCGCATAATCGCGGAGAATTCGACGCGCGATTCCGGTTGCAGCTCGTGACCGCAACTTAACTTGCCCAGCACCTCTACAATTCTGTCTCGCCCTTCGCGATTTTCTCGCCGCGTAATTTTGCCTGGATGAACATGTCGATGTTGCCGTCCATCACTTCCTGTAGGTTGCTCGTCTCGGCGCCGGTGCGGTGGTCCTTCACCATTTGATACGGTTGAAACACGTAGGAGCGAATTTGACTGCCCCAGGCGATGTCGCCTTTTTCTCCATATTGCCGATCGATCTCGGCGCGCTTTTTATCCTGCTCAATCTGGTAAAGTTTCGCTTTCAACATTTTGAGCGCGAGCTCGCGGTTGCGGCCCTGGCTGCGCTCCGCCTGACAAGCGACGACGATGCCAGTCGGTTTGTGCAGAACGCGCACGGCGGTTTCCACTTTGTTGACGTTTTGCCCGCCTTTGCCGCCGCTGCGAAACGTTGAGATCTCGAGATCGGCCGGATTAATTTCGATCGGAGCGGAGTCAGCGATCTCCGGGACAACGTCGACACTTGCGAATGACGTGTGGCGCCGCTTGTTCGCGTCGAACGGAGAAATGCGCACCAGCCGATGCACGCCGCGCTCGGTTTGAAGGTGGCCATAAGCGTAATCGCCGCTCACCAGCAGCGTCGCGGACTTGATTCCCACTTCTTCGCCGACTTGTAGATCGACAATCTGCGATCCGAAACCGTTGCGCTCGATCCAGCGTTGATACATGCGCAACAGCATGTCGGCCCAGTCACACGATTCCGTGCCCCCAGCCCCCGAATGAATCGTCACGAAAGCATTCGCGTTATCGTTTTCGCCAGACAAAAATTGGCGCAGCTCAAATTCCTCCAGTTTATGAACGAGCCGATTGTGTTCGGCCAGGACTTCACGCTCCGCTTGTAACCGATGCGCGTCGTTCTTTTCCTCGGACGCGAGTTGCTGCAAAGCCTCGAAATCGCCGACTTCGCGTTCCAGGTCACAAAACGGATTGATGAGCGAACGCAACCGCGAGACTTGATCGACATCGGTCTGGGCGCGTTCGCGATTCGACCAAAAATCTGGCGCGCTCATGCGCGCTTCCAGGGCAGTTAACTCACGCTGCAATTTCGCGACGTCAAAGAAACCTCCGTAAATCGCGGACCCGCGATTTCAAATGTTCAGCATCGACAGGCAGAAGTTCAGTCGCCATGGAAAGAAGATAATGGAATCGTCGCGATGCGCAAAGATGGGCGTTCGCCACCGACGGCGCGAGATCGACATCGTGTGCGGTCGCAGCTTCTGGGTAGCACACTCGTCTCGAGTGTTGGTTTCCGCGTCTCGCGGAAACAAACTTCTCCGAAAAGTTCGCGCCGGCGAGGACGCCGCCGCCAGCAAGCGAGACGCGTGCGCTACCCAGATTACCGGCGTGCCGAATCTTTGCGTTTCGTGTCTTGCGTCGGCTCGAGACGGAAAATGGTTTCACCTTCCTTCATGAGATCGAGACGATCGCGCGCGATCGTTTCGAGATAAGTCGTATCCGTCTGAAGCAAGGTTACCTCGCGAGTCTGGCGCGCGAGCAAAGTCTTCTGCTCGTTTACCTGCGCTTGCAGATTATCGATCTCGGCGCGGCTTTGCGTCAGTTTTTTGTAGGGCGGAACGAACAAACTTACGATCACAAGCCAGATCGCGACGAAGAGTAAGACGCCGAGCACGCGATTCAATCGCTGCCAAACAGTGGCTTCGCGACGCGCACGGAAATCGCCGTAGGCCTGCTCCACGTCACTGCATCTTACTGCCATAAACCGCTTTGTCACCAAGTTCCTCGGCAATCCGGAGGAGCTGATTGTATTTCGCGATTCGATCGGTGCGGCAAAGCGAGCCGGTCTTGATTTGGCCGGCGTTCGTCGCCACCGCGATGTCGGCGATGGTTGTGTCTTCGGTTTCGCCCGAGCGATGACTGATCACGGCGTTGTAATTATTTTTCCTGGCCAGATCGATCGCAGCCAAAGTTTCGGTGAGCGTGCCGATCTGATTGACCTTGATCAAAATCGAATTCGCCACGTGTTCGGCAATTCCTTTGCGCAAAAATTCCACGTTGGTGACGAAAAGATCGTCGCCGACCAGCTGAATCTTATCGCCAAGACGCGCGGTCAATTTTTTCCAACCGTTCCAATCGTTTTCCGCGCAGCCGTCCTCGATCGAAATGATCGGAAAACGTGCGCAAAGATCGACATAGTACTCAATCAGCTCTTCAACCGTCTGTTTCGAGCCGTCCGATTTCTTGAAAACGTAAACATTGCGCTCCGCATCATAAAACTCGGAGGCGGCAGGATCGAGCGCGATGAAAATTTGCTCGCCAAGTATGTAACCGGCTTCTCCGACCGCGGCCGCAATCGATTCGAGCGCGTCCTCGGCGGAATCGAGTCGTGGCGCGAACCCGCCCTCGTCCCCGACCGCGATGGAAAGATGTCGATCTTTTAAAACCGACTTGAGCGCGTGAAAGACTTCTGCGCCGTAACGCAGCGCTTCGGCAAAAGTCGGCGCGCCCTGCGGCATGATCATGAATTCCTGAAAATCGATCGGGGCATCGGAGTGCGCGCCGCCGTTCAGGATGTTCATCATTGGCACTGGCAAAACTTTCGCGTTCTCGCCGCCGAGATAACGAAAGAGAGAAAGGTTTTCTGCTGCGGCCGCGGCATGCGCGACGGCAAGGGAAACGCTAAGCAGCGCGTTTGCGCCCAGGTTTTTTTTGTTCGAAGTTCCGTCGAGCTCGACGAGTTGATTGTCGATCTTTGCCTGGTCGCGCGCGTCCCACCCCTTTATCGCAGGCGCGATTTTCTCATTTACGTTTGCGACCGCGCGGGTAACGCCTTTGCCGCCGAAGCGTTTCTTGTCGCCGTCGCGTAATTCCAATGCTTCATGCTCGCCGGTGCTCGCTCCGCTCGGCACGGCCGCACGGCCGAGCGCGCCGCTTTCAAGTCGCACATCGACTTCGATCGTCGGATTACCGCGCGAATCAAGAATTTCGCGCGCGACTACTGCCTGGATGCCGGTCTTTGTCATAAAATGATTTATCCGGTGGAAAATCAGCGCGCGCTTATCATGCGTTGCTTTCCGCATTCCGCAATCCGCATTACAGTTCTCACTGGCAATCCTGGCGAGTGTAGGTACGCTGGCCCATGAATCCTTTCGCGCGCCTAGTTGCGATCGGGCTAGTGATTGGCTGCTGCGCTGTGATTGGTGCCGAGCCGGCGCGCCTCCGGGCCGATCAGCTTGCCCGGGCAATCAAGAACGACTCGATCAGCATTCCCACGCCGGGCGAACTTTTCGCCGCGCTCGAAAAACCGGGGAAGCCGAATTGGTCCGGCCAATATCGCGCCCCCATGTCGATGACCTATCGGAACCGGGCACAGATTGCATTAAACCTCGGCGGTTTGATTGCCGATGGCTTTATCGCGGTTGAAGCCAAGGATAGCCAGCAGGTCAAGAACATCGGCTCCGATATCATCAAGCTGGCAAAAGCGTTGGGCGTAAGTGAGAACCTGCTCCGCCGCGGTAACAGCTTGAACGAATTTGCCGAGAATGACGAATGGGATGTGTTGCAGGAAGAACTCGAAGCAACCCAAAACGAAGTGAAAACGTCCATGCAAACGCACAGCGACCAGGACCTAGTAATTCTCGTCAGTGTCGGCGGCTGGGTTCGCGGCACACAGGTAGTCAGCGCCGCGATCATGCAAAATTACGATGAGCGCAGCGCAAAAGTGTTGCGCCAGCCGGCGCTCATCAGCTTCATCCATTCGAAGATCAACGACATCTCGCCGGAACTACGGTCCGAGCCGCTGGTTAAAGATGTAAACGAACAACTGATGGACATCGAGAAGCTCGTCTCCTTCCCGCCGGGTAAGTCGCCCAGTGTGGATGAGGTGCGAAAAGTCAACGCAGCGGTTGGAAAGGTGATGGAAGCCATCCAGAACAAAACGGACGCAAAATGAGATGCCGTTCGCTCATTTTATTATCGATCTTTCTGTTCGCGGCCAGCCCCCGCGCGCGCGCCGAGACGGACAGTGAAGTGGAGGCGCGCAAAACCGCGCTCGATCTGGCCGGCGCATTTACCAATGACGGATTCAAAATGCGCGACGGTCATTGGTGCGGGACGATCAAGCCGCACGAGCTTGCTCTTGTCGCGGTAAATTTGTACGCGGGCAATCAATACTGGTTTTCGGTCGGCGCGATTGATCCGGCGAAAAAAATCGCAGTCAATCTTTACGACGAGGCCGGGAAGCAGGTCGTGACCGAAAATTACAACTCGGGCGAAAAAGCCGCAGCCGGTTTTTCACCGACGAACAGCGGCCAATATTTCGTTTCCATCGACCTGGTCGACGGCCGGGAGAGCAGTTTTTGTCTGGTTTACTCTTACAAGTAAAACGCGGGCGAACGATTTAGTTTCACCCGGCGTTTTTCAATCCGGCTCATTTGCACCGCCAACTGGACTTTCGCGCTGCCGCACGTTTGCTAGGATCAGGCTGATCCGGCAATGATTTCACTTCAGATATTTTACGAGGGCAGTGTCCAGGGTATCGGCTTCCGGTGGTCGGTTCGGCACATTGCCAAAGGTTTCGATCTGACCGGCTGGGTGCGCAACCTGACTGATGGCAGGGTTGAGCTCCGGGTGAATGGCGAAGAAAAGGAAATCCGCGCGTTTTTGGACGCGATCATGCAAAGCGAACTGCGCGCACACATTCGCAAGCAAACCGAAACGAAGTTGGATAAACCAGTGGCCGGGCACGGCTTTGAAATTCGTCATGATTGATGCGGCGGTCACGGTCAGCGGACTAACAAAGGTTTTTCCGGTCCCGTTCCATCGAGAACCGGTCGTTGCGGTGCGCCATCTCGATCTTCGCATCGAACCGGGCGACGTTTATGGATTACTTGGGCCAAACGGTTCCGGGAAAAGCACAACGCTCAAAATCATTCTCGGCCTGGTTTCGCCGACGCACGGACGAACAGAAATTTTCGGACGCGACAGCAGTTTGGTCGAAAGCCGTGAAGCCGTCGGCTTTCTGCCGGAGAACCCATACTTCTACAAATATCTCACCGGGGAAGAGACGCTGCGCTTTTTCGGAAAACTGTGCGGGCTCAGTGGCTCGCGATTGAGAGAGCGTTCCGACCAATTGCTCGAGCTGGTTGGCCTGACGAATGCGCGCGATCGGCGCCTGAGCACGTATTCCAAAGGCATGTTGCAGCGCATCGGCCTCGCTCAGGCGTTAATTCACGAACCGAAGCTGCTCGTACTGGACGAGCCGACCGCCGGTGTCGATCCCGCCGGCTCGCGCGACATTCGTAATTTGATTGTCGATCTTAAGCAGCGCGGAATCACGGTTCTGCTTTCGTCGCATCTCCTCGCGCAAGCGCAGGAAATCTGCGATCGTGTCGGCATTCTAGCCGACGGCGTGCTCGTGCGCGAAGGACGGCTCGAGGAATTGATCGCGATCGAAAATCAAACCGAACTCATCCTGGAAAACGCTTCCGATGCGCTCGTCGATCGGATCAACACCCTGGCGACAAGTTCAAACGCAAAATTGATCGCGCGCCGAAGATCGACAACCACACTCGAGCGCTTATTTCTCGACGCCACCTCGGAAGACAGCAACAAATGAGCAACGAAACCGCCGCCATTACCAGACATCGTGCATTTTCCATCGCGCGCGTTTTCGCGATTACGGCAAACACGCTGACCGAGCTAACGCGCCTGAAAGTTTTTTACGTCCTGCTCATTTTCGCGGTGCTTTTGATCGGCAGTTCCGTCTTCATGGCGCGCCTCACTTTTCAACAGGAATTCCAGATTCTAAAAGATGTATCGCTCGGGGCGATGTCGATCTTTACTTCGTTGCTCGCGATCATCGCGACCGCGCGTCTCATTCCGCAAGACATCGAAGACCGCACCGTTTACACAATTCTGGCGAAACCGGTGCCGCGCTTTGAATACATCGCGGGCAAGCTCACCGGCGTGCTGTTGCTCCTCGCGATCAGCACGCTGGTCATGAGCGCGATGTTTCTCGCCGTGCTCTATCTGCGCGAACAAACCGTATTGCATGAAACGCTGCGCCAAATGTCGGCCGCGCCACGCGAGCAGATTGATGACGCATCGCGCGCCATCCGGTCTTCCGCTCTCAACATCGACATCTTCCCCGGCATCATCATCATTTACCTGAAAGCATGTTTGCTCGCGGCCCTGACGCTTTTTGTCTCCACATTTGCGACCACGAACATCTTCACAATCGTCGTGATGGTTGCAATTTACTTCATTGGGCATTTGCAAGCGACCGCGCGGGAATATTGGCTGCAGGAGCACAGCACGGGCTGGATAACGCGCGTCTTCCTCGCGCTCATCGCGCTGATCTTTCCAGATTTGCAAACATTCAATCTGGTCGATGATATCGTCGTCGGCGCAGCCATTCCGCTGGCGCTGTTCGCAAAAACTGCTGTGCTCGGCATTTTTTATACGACGATCTACACATTGCTGGCCGCGTTCGTTTTTTACGGGAAGGAATTATGATGCGCTTCGCCTGCCGCGCGGCAGCTCTGCAAAGGCCGGTCCTGGTGCTCGCGATGGTGCTAGCCTTCGGCGTGATGAAACTTCCTGGCGAGCGAGCGCTCTTCGTGCAACATCGACAATTACATTTTCGCGACGTCGAATTTAATCTCGATCTGCGAGAAAAGATTGGCCAGCTCGGCTTCATCGCCGCGCTCAGTGGCTTTCGCGCGATCGTTGCCGACGTTCTTTTCATTCAAGCACACGTGGCGTGGGAGCGGACGGAATGGGGCCGCGTGCTTTTGTTGTTCCGCCAAGTGACAACGTTGCAGCCGCGCGCAATTTTGTTTTGGGACATGGCTGCATGGCACATGGCCTGGAACGCGAGCGTGGCGGCCATGAACGATCAGACCCAGCCGCGCCTGGCGCTGCGCGTCAAGGCGCAGCGGGAATATTTCGCCCTCGGCAAGGATTTTCTCGAGCGCGGGATAAAAAATAATCCCGAGAAACCGCAGCTTTATGAAACGCTGGCGCGGCTTTACAAGGAAAAATACAAAGATCACGCGAGCGCTTCCGAATTTTTTGCGAAGGCAGCGGCGTTGCCCGAAGCGCGGGCTTATGAAAAACGGTTCGCGGCCTACGAGCTTTCGTATTGCGAGGGACGCGAGCGCGAAGCATACGAACGCCTGCGCCGGCTTTATGACGTGGGCAAAAACGAGCGGCTGCCAACTTTGATCACCCGACTGAAGTTTCTCGAACAGAAATTGAACATTCCGAACGAGCAACGGATTCCTGAAGGTGCGCACTGAAGCCTGTAAAGGCCGCTGTCCTCAGCGGCAGTTCCAATTAAAAGGTTTCTGCAGCCAGTAACGGTCGGAAGTTACAACAAATGCGTTTCGCGATTTTCAGTGACGTTCATGCCAATCTCGAGGCGCTCGAGGCCGTCCTGGAGGACGCGCATGAGCACCACTGCACGCACTTTGTTTGTCTGGGCGACGTCGTCGGTTACAACGCCAATCCTCACGAATGCGTCAAACGCGTCCGCGACATGGACTGCCCCATCGTCAAAGGCAACCATGACGAACAGGCCTCGTTGGTCGAATCCTCGCGCGACTTCAATGAACTGGCCGAGCGCGCTATCCAATGGACGCGCGATCACCTCACGGCGGAGGACAAAATGTGGTTGCGCGACCTGCGCTTGCAGCGGCAAGTGCGCGATTTTACCATCGTGCACGCCACGCTCGATACACCGGCGCAATGGGGTTATGTCTTTAATAATCTCGACGCGGCCGCGAGTTTCACCTATCAACACACGACCGTTTGTTTCTTCGGCCACACCCATCTGCCCATGGCCTTTATCCGCGACGACGGCGTCAGACGTGTCAGTACCGAACTGCTCCGCATCGAGATGGGCAAAAAGTATTTCATTAATACCGGCAGTGTCGGTCAACCGCGCGACGGCAATTGGCACGCCGCCTACTGCATTTATGACGTTGAGAACAACATCGTCGAGCAACGGCGAGTAAAATACAAGGTCGCCACTGCGCAAAAGAAAATCATCAAGGCCGGTCTGCCGCCGCTGCTCGCGGAACGACTTGCGATTGGCCGATAAGATCGACAATCTGACCTCTGAAAAAGATATTGATCATTAAACCGAGCTCGCTCGGCGACATCGTGCATGCTTTGCCCGCGGTCGCATTGGTTCGCGATGCGCACCCCGATACAGAAATCACCTGGGTGATCAATCCGGAATTCACCTCGTTGCTCCGCGGAAATCCCGATGTCGAGCATGTCCACGTTTTTCCGCGCGGCGAATTTCGCGGCCTCGGTGCGCCGCGCAGCTTGCGGCCGTGGTTGAAGATAACGAGACAACTTCAGCCCGATCTTGCTCTTGATTTTCAGGGACTGCTGCGCAGCGCGTTCATCGGGAAAATTAGCGGTGCGAAGGAAATTTATGGAATGAGCGATGCGCGCGAAGGCGCGCGCTGGTTTTACGATCGCGTCGCGAAGGTCAATCGCCGCGATCACGCGGTCGAGCGTTATCTCAAACTAGCGGAATGCGCCGGCGCCACCGTCGGTGCGGCGCTTCGTTGCCCGTTTCCCACCGGTGATATGCTCCCGCGCTTCGATGAACATCCGCCATTCATTTTGTTGCATCCATTCGCCCGCGGCGCCGGCAAATCACTCTCGAACGGGGTGATCGAGGAATTTTGTCGCGCCTTCGCGCCCACGCGCGTCGTGGTCGTCGGCCAGTCCGACCGCAAGATCGACACGCCGGGAAATTGCATCGATCTGACGAATCAAACCTCGCTGCTGCAATTGATTCGACTAATTCGCGTCGCGCGTTTCATCATCAGTGTAGACAGCGGCCCGATGCACATCGCCGCCGCGGTGACCGATCGGCTCTTGTCGATCCACACGTGGACCGATCCGCGCCGCGTCGGCCCCTATAATCCCGACGCCTGGGTTTGGAAAAACGGCCAGCTCCTTCGCGTGAGCGAATTGGGAACCGTCTGCCGTCTGCGCCGGGCCCGAAAATTCAAATCCAAAGATGTGCCCGGCGTCGTCGAACTCGTTCGCCCGCTCGTGCCGATCGATCCAATGCTTGCTTGATGTCGATCTTATAACCGCGCGGTCGCGTGCGTGAGCGACAACCCCTCGGTGACAACGTCGAACGCGAGCAGTGGCTCGCCTTGTTGCAACATCTTCTCCGCGATCAACCGATACCTGTCCGGCGATTGCGACCATTGCTTCGTCTCACGCGCCCGCCAGATCGACATCGGCTCGATCAGCGAAGCCGAACTAATCGAGCGAACGATGTTGTCGATCTTCGCAGCGCTACTGTTGCCTTTCGCTTTCAATTCTGCCGTCCGGTTGGCTGGTCGTCGTGCCATACGTGAATCACGTATAGCATGGCAGGCACATGGAGTTTTCTATTTATGTGAACATGGGTGAGCCTAGCCACGCGGTCCTCTCCCCTGCAGGACCATTTCCGCTAGTTTCAAGTCGCGCGGGTAAGTGATTTTGAAATTAAAATCGTCGTTCGGCACGAGCATGACTTTGGCGCCGATCAGCTCGAGCGCGGAAACGTCGTCTGTAACCGGAAGTTTTTTCTCGGCCACGGCGCGATAAGCTTGCTCGAGAAGTTTCCGTTCAAAAATTTGCGGCGTCTGCACGGCGTAAAGTCGATCTCGATCCACCGCGCCGGAGACGCCAAGATCGACATTGGCGCGCTTGAGCGTGTCTGTGATTGGATCGGCCAGAGCGGCCGCCCCGTGGGTGCGTGATTGTTGGAAGACGCGCTCGATTACTTCCGGCGTGACGAGCGGTCTGGCCGCGTCATGCACCGCCACATACTGTACGTTTTCGCCAAGACGACTCAGGCCAGCGCGAACTGAATCCTGCCGGTGTTCGCCGCCGCTCTCGATGGCCCGAACCTTTTTCCAGTTTTGATTGCGGACCAATTTTCTGATCTCGCCACGTCGATCTTCGCGGGCGATGACGACGATGTCCGAAACAGATTTTGAATTTTCAAAAGCGCCGATGGCATGGACGATCACCGGTTTGCCCGCGATTATTTCAAATAACTTATCGAAGCCAACGCGCCGGCTGCTGCCCGCGGCAACGATGATCGCTGTCAGCATGGTCGAATTTTAAAACGTTGAATGGTTGCAGCCTTTTACTCTCAACGCGCAATCCTCAATTGCCCAACTGCTTTTGCACTTCCTGGTTTAACGTCTTGCCATCGGCGCGGCCCGCAGCTTTCTCCTGCAACGCCTTCATCACCGCGCCCATTTGCGCTTTGGAAGTCGCGCCAACTCCCGCAATCGTATCGCGCACAACTTTGGCGAGTTCATCGGCGCTCATTCCTTGCGGCAAATACGCCTGCAAGATCGACAACTCCTCTTTTTCCTTAGCCGCGAGTTCCGCGCGTCCGCCTTTCTCGAAACTTTCTATCGAATCCTGCCGCTGTTTGACCTGTTTGCGCACGACTTGCGCTGCTTCCGCGTCGTTCAGTTCGGCCTCCGCGCCCGACTTTTCAATCGCCGCATATTCCAACGCGGATTTAAGCATGCGCAGGACACCGAGCTTCGTGGCGTCCTTGGCGCGCATCGCGTCCTTTAGGTCTGTATCTACACGCTCTGCCAGTGCCATTCGCTCAGGCTACGGTGTCCAAATGCGATTGTCGAGGTAGGGACAGCGTGCCGCGCTGTCCGCGGAGGGCCGTAGCGCGGCGGGCCTACCCACCAATGCGCCCCGCGCATTTGCGCACCGATTCCGCGTCGTTCACCGAAACCACATCGGCATCTTTGCACGTCCGTTTCAGTAAACCGGCGAGTACGCCGCCCGGTCCGAGCTCGACGAACAAATTGCAGCCAAGAGCGACAAGTCGTTCCATGCAATCGACCCAGCGCACGGTACTCGTGACTTGATCCTGCAATGTGCGCCGTATTTCGACCGGCGTCTTCACTTCTTCGCCGGTCACATTGCTGATTACCGGGAAGCGCGGTGGTTGCACCGGTACGTGGCGCAGGGCAACACCAAGTTTTTCATACGCGGTTTGCATCAAGCGCGAGTGATACGCGCCAGCAACGTTCAACATGGCCGCGCGGCGAATACCGTATTCCTTGGCCACCCCCACGCTGGCTTCCACATTTGCCAGTTCGCCAGAAATTACAATCTGCCCGGGTGCATTGATGTTCGCAACATCGACATCTTCATCCGCCGCCAGCTGGCGCACTATATTTTCCTCGGCGCCGATCATCGCTGCCATTGCACCCTTGGTCGCAGCACATGCTTCGTCCATTAACTCGCCGCGCTTTTGAACGAGCTTCAGACCGGTCGCGAAATCAAACGTTCCGGCCGCCGCGTGCGCCGTCATTTCGCCTAACGACAGACCAGCCGCGCCCCCAATCGGAAAATCACCGGCGAGTTCGCGCAACACCGCCAGACACGCGAGCTCGTGAACATATAGCGCCGGCTGACAATTCGATGTCTTGGTCAATTCTTCGATCGGGCCATTCCACGCAATTTCGCTCAGCCTTCGACCGAGAATCTCATCGGCTTGCCGAAATAAATCCGCCGCGACGGGAAATCTTTGCGCAAGATCGCGCCCCATCCCAACGACTTGTGAACCTTGCCCGGCAAAAAGTAGCCCGATTTTTTTCATGGCCGTTGTAGTTAACTCGCTTCGTTGCACGCGGCGAGTGGATTCTGGGTAGCGCACGCTTCTCGCGTGCTCGCGACGGCGTCCTCGCCGTCGCGAACTTTGAGGAGTAACGAACGGTTGCGAAACGTTCGTTTTGGCGGGATGCCAAAACCAGCACGCGAGTCGCGTGCGCTACCCAATTTGCACTTGCGCAGTGTGGTTGACTCGCGAGCGTAATTCCACTTCCCGATCTTATGCCTTTCACCACCCGCGAGATTGAATCGCCTGATCCGGTGACGCGAGTGGTTGCCGCGGACGCAAAGTTGCGTCACGCGGACGACGATATTGGCGAGAAGATGGTGCTGAACATGGGGCCGTCGCATCCGGCGACGCACGGTGTTTTGCGACTCGTGCTCGAGCTCGACGGTGAGATCATTACCAAAGCAGCGCCGGACATCGGTTTCCTCCATCGCGGTGATGAAAAAATCGCCGAGAACATGCAGTACAACCAATTCGTTCCGTACACCGACCGGCTCGATTATCTCGCGCCGCTCTCGAACAACGTCGCTTACGCGCTCGCGGTGGAGAAATTAATGGGCTGGGAGATTCCGCCGCGCGGCCAGGCGATTCGCACCATTTGCTGCGAGACATCACGCATCTCGTCGCATTTGCTCGGACTCGGCGCGATGGCGCTCGATCTTGGTGCGATGACCGCCTTTCTTTACACATTCACCGAGCGCGAGAAGCTTTACGACCTCTTTGAACTACTGACCGGCGCGCGCTTCACCACTTCGTACACGCGGGTCGGCGGGCAGATCCGCGATCTGCCGGAAAATTTCATTCCCCAACTCGAGAAATTTCTCGACGGTTTCATTCCGCAACTCGATGAGATCGACAAGCTGCTCACGCGCAATCGAATTTTTGTGGATCGAACGCGCGACATCGGCGTCATTCCGAAAGATCGCGCGATTGCTTACGCGTTATCCGGCCCGAATCTGCGCGGGAGCGGCATCGAGCATGATTTGCGACGCAAAAACCCATACCTAGACTACGACAATTACGATTTCGACGTGGTCATCGGCAGCGCCGGCGATTGCTACGATCGTTATCTCGTCCGCATCGAAGAGATGCGACAGAGCGTGCGCATTTTGCGCCAGGTGATCGACAAATTGCCGAGCGGCCCGATTAATGTCGTCGATTGGAAAAACATGACGCCGCCGAAATCGCGCATCATGACCAAAATGGAAGAACTGATTCATCATTTCATCGTCGTGACGGAAGGACTCGACGCACCGCCGGGCGAAGTTTATTTCGCGGCGGAAAATCCAAAGGGCGAGCTTGGTTTTTACATCAACAGCAAAGGCGGCGGCGTACCACACCGGCTGAAAATCCGCGCGCCTTCGTTTGTCAATCTTAGCATTCTGCCGGAGCTTTTGCCGGGTTGCATGGTGAGCGACGTGCCGGCTGTGCTCGGCAGTCTGGACTTTGTCATGGGCGAATGCGACAGATGAACATGTCGATCCTGCAATCAATGACCCGGCTCGCGAGAAAGCTCGGGCTCGTGCTTGTGCTCGTAATCACCATTTCTTGTGTCGGCAAACGCATCACAAAAGCGAATGTCGAATCAGTGGCGGAAGGAATGTCGAAGAAACAGGTGGAATCGATTCTTGGCCCGCCCACGGACATCGATAACAAAGATTTCGTCATCATGAAAAAGACGACTTACGTTTACCGTCAGGGCCAGGACACGGTGACGATCGTGTTTAAAGACGATAAGGTCACGGACAAGCAGAGCACACTGTCGGACTGATTTCCTTTTCCGTGGACTCGACGAGCACACGCGTTCCCGCCGAGTTGGAGCGGAAAATGGATGAGGCGATCGGGCGTTACCCGCCGGAGCACAAACGCAGCGCTGCGCTGCCCCTGCTGCACTTTTGGCAGGAGCATTTTGGATTCATCAGCGATGAAGGCGTGAAGTGGATCGCGGCCAAGCTCGACTTGCAGCCGATCAATATTCTCGAGCTGGTCACCTTTTATCCGATGTTTCGCCAGGAGAGCGCCGGCAAAACGCACGTCCGCGTTTGTCGCACGCTCAGTTGCGCGATGGCAGGAAGTTATCGCCTGATGGAAAATTTGCGCGAAGCAATCGGGTTCGAACCAACGATCGATAATCACGGAACGCACAATCCGATTTCCGTGAGCCCGGACGGTAATTGCAGCATCGAGTTTGTCGAATGCCTGGCCAGTTGCGGCACCGCGCCGGTTTGCATGATCGGCGAAAAGTTGCACGAGAATGTCGATCCAAACTCGGTTGTCGATCTTGTCTCAAATCCACAATCCGTAATCCGTAATCCGCAATCTCCCCATCCGCTCGAGCATCGCTTGGTTTTCAAAAACATCGGCCGCGCCGATTGGAAGATCGACATCGATACCTACATCGATAATGGCGGCTACGAGCAACTAAAAAAAGCCGTGACGATGTCGCGTGTCGACATTGTGAACGAACTAAAAACATCCGGCTTGCGCGGTCGCGGCGGCGCCGGATTTCCGTGCGGCGTGAAGTGGAGCTTCATCAAGCCAGATGAGAAAAAGCCCATCTATTTGATCTGCAACGCCGACGAATCGGAGCCGGGCACGTTCAAAGACCGTTACATCATTCACGAAGATCCACATCAACTGCTCGAAGGAATCCTGATTTCCTGCCTCGCCCTCGACGCGCGGACGGCGTACATATATATAAGAGGCGAGTTCCCGGAAGGAGCGAAAATCTTGGAGCGCGCAATCGAGGAAGCGCGCAAGCACAATTTCCTGGGCAAAAACGCCCTCGGGTCAGGGTTCGATGTCGAAGTTTACATTCATCGCGGGGCCGGCGCCTACATCTGCGGCGAGGAAACCGGCCTAATCGAATCGCTCGAAGGCAAACGTGCTTATCCGCGGATCAAGCCCCCCTATTTCCCAGCGGTGCTCGGGCTCTACTTGTGCCCGACGATCGTGAACAACGTCGAGACACTGTGCCACGTGAAGCACATCATCGCGATGGGCGGCGCGAAATACGCGCAGCTCGGCCGTCCGAACAATACTGGCACCCGCATCGTTTGCGTGAGCGGCGACGTACAGCGCCCCGGTTATTTCGAAATTGAAGTCGGTGCGGTGACGATGGGGCAATTGATTTACGAGATGGCGGGCGGATTAAAGCCGGGGCGCATGCTCAAAGCGGTGATTCCGGGCGGGAGCTCGGCGAAAGTGTTGCGCGCAGACGAGCGATTCAAAATAAAAGATCGGCAATCTGATGGATCGATAATCGAACGCGAGATGTCGATCGACGAAATTCCGATGGATTTCGATTCACTCACCGCCGCCGGTTCGATGGCCGGATCGGGCGGCGTAATCGTTCTGGACGATTCGCGCGACATGGTTTGGACGCTCAACAATATCAACGAGTTTTATGCGCACGAGAGCTGCGGCCAATGCACGCCGTGCCGGGAAGGCGCACTCTGGATGAAAAAAATCACGGAGCGGATGTTGCACGGCGGCGGCGTAGTGGAAGATCCGCGCACGTTGAAAACGATCGGCGACAATATCGCCGGTCGAACCATCTGCGCTTTTGGGGAAGCGTGCGCCTGGCCAACCCAAAGTTTTGTCGAGAAATTTCCAGATGAATTTGCATCACGCGCCGCGAAGCCAGTGCCACCACCGCTCCCGCCAGAATACATTTCGGAAGAATTGACCGAGCGGGAGACAATTCCAACCACTGCTCTCGCTCATGACCCGGGCTGGGAAAAAGCCGGTTCGGCCGGAACGATTTAACGCAAGATCGACGTGTCGAATCAAACAGCCAACGCGCCGCAAATGTTCAACGTCCAAGTCGACGGCGTGTGGCGTCAGTTTCCCAAAGGCACGCGCGTGATCGAGGCGTGCGAGCAGGCCGGTAGTTATGTGCCGCGATATTGCTATCACAAAAAGCTCAGCTCGCCCGGCAATTGCCGGATGTGTTTGATCGAGATGGGCCTGCCAAAGCTTGGGCCTGATCGCAAACCGGAACTCGGCGCCGACGGCAAACCGGTCATCAATTGGATGCCGCGACCACAAATTTCCTGCGCGCAAGACGTAGCCGAAGGAATGGGCGTGCGTACGAACTCACCCCTCGTGAAAGAATGTCAGCGCGGCGTGATGGAATTCCTGCTCATCAACCATCCGCTCGATTGTCCCATTTGCGATCAAGCCGGCGAATGCCGATTGCAGGAATTCAGCGTCGAGTACGGCACGAGCGAGTCGCGTTTCCTCGAAAACAAGGTGAAGAAACCGAAAAACGTCGAGCTCGGGCCGCGCGTCACCCTCGACGACGAGCGTTGCATTCTCTGCTCGCGCTGCATTCGCTTCTGCCAGGAAATCGCAAAGGATGATGTGCTTGGCTTTGTCGATCGCGGCAGCAATACCGTGCTCACCGCGCATCCGGGCAAGCGGCTCGAAAACAATTACTCGCTCAACACGGTAGACATTTGTCCAGTGGGCGCGCTGACTTCATCCGATTTCCGATTCAAGATGCGCGTGTGGTTTTTGAAGGAAACGAAAAGCATTTGCACGAGTTGCGCGACCGGCTGCAACACGGTCATCGCTACGCGCGAAGATATGATCTACCGACAGACACCGCGCGAGAATGATGCGGTCAACTCCTGCTGGATGTGCGACTATGGCCGGCTCAATTTCGATTATCTGCAATCCGAAAGACGATTGCTCGAACCGCGCATTTTTCTCGGCAACAAGTTTGCCGCGGTGGACTGGCCGACCGCGATTGCACATGCCGCGTTGCAGTTGAAACCGTTTTCCGGTTGGGAAATCGCCGTCGTCGCCTCGGGGCGAATGACGAACGAAGAGTTGTGGCTGATGGCGCAACTTGCCCGCGCTCTCGATGTTCAGTTGATCGACATCGTGGCGCGCACCGGCCCCGGCGACGACATCCTGTTGAGCACAGATCGCAATCCAAACACAAACGGCGCGCGATTGCTCGGGATCACGTCGGAACCGGGAGCGAAATTGCCGGTTATCGCCGAAGCGGTGAAATCCGGCCGCGTCAAAGCACTTATGGCCCTCGGAGAAAATCCAATCGACACCGGAATTTCTGTCGAGCAGCTATCAAATCTTCGTGCATTCATCGTAATGGATATTTTGGCGAACACGGCGACGGAGCATGCCACGGTCGTGCTACCATCGCTTGGCTTCGCCGAAAAGCGCGGTTCGACGATCAATGGCAAAGGCCGTTTACAGCGGCTTAATCGCGCAGTGCGCGGGCCGGGAAACGCGCGCGACGACTGGGAAATTCTGCGCGACCTGCTCCAAGCGCTCACCGGCAGCAATGGAATTTATTCGATCGAGGATGTTTTCCGGCAAATGAGTGAAGCCGTTCCGCAATTCGCCGGATTAACTTTGAGCAAAATCGGCGACCTTGGCGTGCAAGTTATGCAAGCGCGCGAGTCCCCTTCTCCGCCCGTTGATCCCGCGGTCAGCGACATCGAGAAGGCGGAAGCGAAAAAAACTTCGGGCCGTTCGCGCTAAAAGATCAACATGGATTATTTTCTCATTACTACTTCGCTGCTCAAAATCGTCGGGATGCTTGTTGTCGTGATCCTGCCGATGGTTTCCTACAGCGTTTATGCGGAGCGGCGAGTGAGCGCATTCATGCAGGACCGGCTTGGTCCGAATCGCGTCGGACCGGCAGGTCTTTTCCAACCGATCGCTGACATTTTCAAACTGCTGCTGAAAGAAGATTTCAGTCCGCGCCACGTAAACACTTTTTACTACTGGCTCGCACCGTGCCTGGCGCTCGTACCAGCGATCATCACCATCGCGGTCGTTCCCTTCGGCAGCACCTTGCTCGGCGTGCCGATGGTGATTGCGGACATCAATGTCGGGATACTCTATGTCTTCGCCATCGCCTCGTTAGGCGTGTACGGCATTGTTCTGGCCGGCTGGGCCTCAAATTCCAAATATCCGTTTCTCGGCGGCGTGCGCTCCAGTTCGCAGATGATTTCCTACGAGCTTTCCCTCGGACTCGCGGTCATTCCGGTTTTTCTGCTCGTCGGAAATTTGCGCCTAACGAGTGTCGTTCGCTATCAAATCGAACACGGCTGGATGATCGCGCCCTTCATCGGCGATTGGATGAACCTCGGGAAATGGCTGCTGGCCATCCCGATGATCATCTCGTTTGTCGTCTTTACGATTGCGGTTTTTGCCGAGACCAACCGACTGCCATTCGATTTGCCCGAAGCTGAGCAGGAACTGGCCGGCGGTTATCACACTGAATATTCGTCGATGAAATTTGCGCTCTTTTTTCTTGGCGAATACGCGGCAATGATCAGTGGCTCGGCGGTCATCGTAACATTGTTTCTTGGCGGCTGGCATTTTCCCGGAATTCCTGACGGCTCGCACGGATGGATCTTCGGCTTGATTAACATCGCGGTCTTTTTTGCGAAAGTCGCCGCGCTAATTTTCGTCTTCATGTGGGTGCGCTGGACGCTGCCGCGTTTCCGCTACGATCAACTCATGCGGCTTGGTTGGCTGTTCTTTTTTGAAATTGCGCTCGTCAATATTTTCCTCGTTGCCATCATCGTCGCGTACTTCCGTTTTTAAATGGCCATCACCGTAGCACGTCCAAAGCTTAACTGGCGCGAGCGAATGTATCTGCCAGCTATCGCCGCCGGCATGGCGATCACGATCAAGCATTTTAAGAACATGATTCTCGGCCGGACGAAAGTAACGATGCAGTATCCCGAAGAAAAATGGGACAGCAGCATGCCGGAGCATTACCGCGGCGCGCCTGCGCTTGTGCGTGATACCGATGGGCGGGTGCGCTGTGTCGCCTGTCAGCTCTGTGAATTCATTTGTCCTCCCCGCGCGATCAAAATCGTGGCCGGCGAAATTCCATCAACCGATCGCTTCGCCAAAGTTGAGAAATATCCCGAGGAGTTCGACATCGACATGGTCCGCTGCATTTTCTGCGGCATGTGCGAGGAAGTTTGTCCCGAGCAGGCAATTTTTCTGCGCAAAGATTACGCCATCACCGGTTTCACGCGCGACGAGATGGTGCATCACAAAGAGAAGCTGCTCGAGATCGGGGGCGTCATGCACGGGGTCGTCCTAAAATGGAACGAGAAAAAATGAAACCAGATTTCAGATTTTTCAGCCTGCGTGCACTTCCATTTCAATCTCCAATCTACAATCTCCAATCTCCAATTTTATAATGCCACCTTTCCTCTTCTGGATTTTCGCGTTGCTCATGCTCGTTTTCGGCGCAGCGGTCGTGATCAATCGCAATCCCATCGCCAGCGCGCTCAATCTCGTCGTTTCCTTTCTCGGTCTGGCGGCGCTCTTCATGTCGCTCGACGCCTTCTTCGTCGGCATCATCCAAGTGCTGATCTACGCCGGCGCGATCATGGTGCTTTTCCTTTTCATCATCATGCTGCTCGATCTGCGCGCGGAGAAATTGCGCAAGATCAACTGGCTAGCCTCAGCGGGCGGAATCGCCGTCGCTCTCGTACTGCTCACGCAGATTCTTTACGTCATTGGCAACCTCAAAGCCGCCCAGCAAACTTTTCCGCCGCTCGCAAGATCGACAATCGACGACGTTCGCAATGTCGGCTTGGTCCTATTCGGAAATTACAATCTGCCGTTTCAAATCATCGGCATTCTTGTCCTCGTGGCGACGATTGGCATCGTCCTGCTGAGCAGACACGAGCTTCGATAACATGGTGACGCTCGGCGATTATCTCATCGTAAGCGGCATTCTCTTCGCGATCGGTTTTGCCGGAGTAATGTTGCGGCGCAATCTCATCATCATTTTCATGTCGCTCGAGTTGATGTTGAACGCCGCGAACTTATCGCTCGTCGCTTTCTCGCGATTTCACGTGCAACCGAATGGTCTGCCCAATTACAACGCACAGGTCTTCGTCTTTTTTATCATTACGGTCGCCGCCGCCGAAGTCGCGGTTGGGCTTGCCATCATCGTAGCCCTGTTCCGCGCTCGCCAGACAACGAACGTCGAAGACATCACGAGCTTGAAATTTTAGATCGACATGAAAGGTGCGCTGCTGCCTTGGGTTGTGCTGCTCGCTCCGCTCGGCGCAGCGGCGCTGATCACGGTTTTTACGCGACGCTCGAAAAAGCTGAGCAGTTTTTTGTCCTGCGCCACGGTGTTCGCGAGCTTTACCGGCGCTTGCGTGATTTTCGCGCGCAAAGATGCGTCGGCAGTTGCCCTAAATTGGATCGACTTCCCGGGAATCTTCACCGTGCCGTTCGGCTTCGTCCTGGACAACCTGAGTCGAATGATGCTGGTCCTGGTTTCTGGAATCGGCGCGTTGATTCACATCTACTCGTTAGGCTACATGCGGGACGATGAAGGCAAGTCCCGTTATTTCGCCGCGCTCTCGCTTTTTATGTTCGCCATGCTTGGAATTGTCCTCGCCAACAATTTCGTGATGCTGTTCATCTTTTGGGAGCTGGTTGGCTTTACTTCCTATGTGCTGATCGGCCACTGGTTCGAACGCGATGCCGCGGCCGACGCGGGAAACAAAGCATTCATCACCAATCGCGTCGGCGATTTTGGTTTTATGCTCGGCATCCTCATGGTCTGGATGTCGACGGGATCGGTCGTTTTTGCCGACATTGCCCCGCGATGGTCGATCTTAGCGAGTCATCCAGTGTTTTTGACGATCACCGCGCTTTTGATCTTTTGCGGCGCGGTGGGGAAATCGGCGCAGTTCCCGCTTCACGTTTGGCTGCCGGATGCAATGGAAGGTCCGACGCCGATCTCGGCGCTGATTCATGCCGCGACGATGGTCGCAGCCGGCGTTTACATGTTGGTCCGCGTTGGATTCATCATTCAAGCGTCACACACCGCGCTCCTGGTCATTGCCTGGATCGGCACGATCACCGCGCTCATGGCCGCATTGATCGCGACCCAGCAAAACGACATCAAACGCATCCTTGCTTATTCCACGCTTTCGCAACTTGGCTACATGGTGATGGCGATCGGACTGTCATCGAACAACGCGGCGATCTATCACCTTTTCACGCATGCGTTTTTCAAAGCGCTCCTCTTTCTCGCGGCCGGCTCCGTCATCGTCGCGCTTCATCACGAACAGGACATTTGGGAAATGGGCGGTTTGAGCCGCAATCTTACCGTCACATTTGTCGCGTTTCTGATCGGCGCCCTCGCGCTCATGGGTTGTCCGCCGTTCAGCGGATTTTTTAGCAAGGACGCAATTCTGGCGCTCGCCTACGAACACAACATGCCGATCTTTGTTGCAGCTCTGGGCACCGCTTTGCTGACCGCGTTCTATATCACGCGCCTGCTGGTGGTTGTTTTTCTTGGCCATCCGCGAAGTCATGCCGCCCGCATAAGTAGAGAATCGCCTTTTGTGATGGTCGGGCCATTAATCGTGCTGGCGCTGTTCGTTATCGTTGGCGGATCTGCTTCTTTTAGCCGGCGGTTCGTTGTGATTCCCCAGGAAATGGATTTTTTCGAGAGCGTTCCTCTGTTGGCAATGAGCGCGTTGGTTCTCGGGGCCGGTCTCGCCATCGCGTCTTACAAGGATCGTACGAGCGAAACGTTTGATCTCGATCTTTTACGGCGGCGTTTTTACTTCGACGAGTTTTATCGCTGGTTGATCGATTGGACGCAGGAACTTCTCGCGCGCATCTCGGCTTTCTTCGATCGATGGATCATTGACGCCGGAGCAGTGCGCGGAGCGAGTGGCGGAACCTGGGGAATCGGCTCGCTGCTGCGCTTGCTTCAGGTGGGAAATCTGCAGGCTTATTCATTCCTCTTTGGTCTGGGTATCGTCGCCCTCATCTATTTCGCCGTTTTCCGCTGATGCTTCTGTTCATCATTTTCTGCCCGATCATTGCTGCCATTGCCATCTTGGCTGGTGCGCCCGCGCGCAGAACGGCGTTGCTCGCTTCGGTGTTCACGTTCGTGGTGGCGCTGCTCGCTTTCGCTCTGTTCGAAAAGTCACCGGGCGGTTTTCAAGATGTTCATTCCTTTACAATTTCCGCGGACTGGGGACTCAATTTCGCAGTCGGTCTCGATGGCCTGAGCCTGATCATGGTCTTGCTGGCCGCGATCGTCACGCTGGCGGCCGTTTGGTTCACCGGCAAGATCGACAAGTACGAAAACGCGTTCTACGCCTGCCTTCTGCTCATCTCCGGCGGGGCGATCGGCGCATTTGCTTCGCTCGATTTATTTTTCTTTTATGCGTTTCACGAGCTCGCCCTCATTCCGACTTTTCTATTGATCGGAATCTGGGGCAGCGGGAACCGAAGCGCGGCCGCATGGAAGATCACGATCTATCTTGCGCTCGGAAGTTTCATTTTGCTCATCGGTTTGATCTTGCTCTACCAGAGCGTTCCAGTCGCATCGCGCAGCTTTGACATTCGCGCGTTGCAGGCAGCGGCGGCGACGGGACAAATCGGCGCCGAGGCGCAACGCCATGTTTATTTGCTACTGCTCGTCGGTTTCGGAATTCTTGTCTCGCTCTTCCCGTTTCATAGCTGGGCGCCAGAAGCCTACGCGTCCGCGCCCGCACCGGCGGCGATGCTCCATGCGGGAGTGTTAAAAAAATTTGGACTTTACGGCCTGCTGCGCTTGGCCGTGCCGCTGCTTCCGGAGGGTGCGCGTCATTGGACGAGTCTGCTCGTGGTGTTGTTACTCGGAAACATCATTTACATCGGGTTGGTCACAATCGCGCAGAAGCGGCTCGACTGGATGCTTGGTTACTCGAGCGTCATGCACATGGGCTACATTTTTCTCGGGATTGCCAGCGCAAATATTCTCGGGACGAGCGGCGCAGCCATCTTGATGTTTGCTCATGGCCTTTCAATCGCGCTGCTTTTTGCGGTTGCCGGTGAAGTGCGCAAGCGTACGGATACCTTGCTCTTCGACGATCTCGGCGGCCTCGGCAAAGTAATGCCCTTCGCTGGACTCGCCTTCGGCCTTGGCGCCTTTGCCGCGATTGGTCTTCCCGGCTTCCTCAATTTTGCCAGCGAAGCGATGATTTTCTTTGGCGCGTTCCAAAACGGCTGGGAAATCGAACGTTTCCACATTTTTCAGCTCGCCACCGTGCTTGGGCTTTGGGGAGTGGTGGTCTCGGCCGTTTACATGTTGCGGGCGTATCGCAAAGTCTTTATGGGAACACTCGGCGCGCGCTGCAATAATCTTGTCGATCTTGACGGCAGCTTGCGCCTGCCCATCACGCTGTTGGTAGCCGCGCTTCTTTGGTTCGGATTTTTCCCGCAATCATTCGTGCGAATCGTCGCGCCAGCGTTCCAGACTTACTTCAGCGACAATCGACCACCATGATTCCGGCGCGCAATCTCGAGATCGCCGTGCTCGTTCTGGGCATGTTGGTTCTGTTGTTCGAGGCCTTTGTTGAGCGCATCGACAAGCGAACTCTGGCCTTCGCTGCAATCGGCGCGCTCACCGTCGTGTTGATCGGCACGTGGTTTCTCGAACCAGGTCCTGCACTTGAGTCGGCGACCGGGTTTTGGAGTTTTTATACGGCCGATCCATTGTCGATCTTCTTCAAACGTTTCGCGCTCCTCACCACCATCGTGGTTCTCGTTATGATGATAGATTACGCGCCCGTCCTGCGCAGTTCCGCTGGCGCGACGAGTCAATCAGGTCTCGGAGAATTTTTCGCTCTGCCCATTTTTACCTGCGCCGGGCTTATGTACATCGTCTCGGCGATCGATTTCGTGATGATTTTCGTTTCGATCGAGCTCGTCACCATTTCGTTTTACGTGCTGGTCAGTTTTACGCGACGCAATCCAACGACACTGGAAGCAGGTGTGAAATATCTGGTGCTGAGCGCCCTCTCCACCGCTTTTCTTGTATACGGAATCACCTGGATTTTCGGAGTAACTGGCGAAACAAATTTGCAACGCATCACGACGGCATTCGCAAATCCTGAGATCGAGCGTGGCGGGGCCCTTTTTGGTGCGGTGCTCGTTCTGGTTGGTCTCGGTTTCAAGATTGCGGCCGTGCCGTTTCAAATCTGGGTGCCGGATGTCTATCAAGGCGCACCGACGCCGGTGACCGCGTATCTTTCGGTTGGATCGAAGGCCGCCGGCTTTGTCGTGCTCGTGCGCGTGCTGCGCCCGTTCATGATGCTGCCACAAATGGAACGTTTGCTTGTGCTGATCGCGCTGCTCACCGTGATCTACGGCAATCTCGCCGCGCTGCCGCAAAGCAACCTAAAGCGGTTGCTCGCCTATTCGAGCATCGCACACGCCGGTTATCTGCTCATCGGTGTCGCGTGTCTGGCGGGATCGGCCGTGATCTTTTATCTCGTTGCCTATTTGCTTATGACTCTGCTCAGTTTCGCGGTTTTAATCGTCGTCGCTCAGCGCGCCGGCGAACAGATTTCCGATTTTGATGGCCTGGCGAAGCGCTCCCCTTTTCTCGCCTTCGCCATGTTGATCGCGATGGTTTCGCTCGCGGGCGTCCCGTTTACGGCGGGGTTTTTCGGCAAATTTTTTATTTTTTACGCTGCAATCGCGCAGCGCCAAACAGTGCTCGTCGTCGCCGGCGTGGTCACAGTGGCCTGTGGGTTTTATTATTATCTAAAGGTTGTCCGCGCGATGTATTGGCAGGTACCGACAAGCGAGGAGAAAATTCCCGTAAACGCTTTGTCTCGCGCAACCATGTCGGCCTTGATCGTCGCGACTATTTGGCTCGGGATTTATCCGTGGCCGATTTTAGAAGCCTTAAAACGTTAAAAAGTTACAAAGGAGTTCTG
>Ga0066661_10000025_pt1 | contig 30829 bp, 28 predicted proteins | sample GraSoiAngelo_110_FD_66454 | JGI IMG/M metagenome (GOLD analysis project Ga0066661, IMG submission 66454) | Grasslands soil microbial communities from the Angelo Coastal Reserve, California, USA - 14_0903_12_30cm | ecosystem: Environmental > Terrestrial > Soil > Grasslands | place: USA... | reverse complement strand
AGGTCGGCGAGCATCGCGCCCGACACCATAACCAACCGCCCCACCTCTCCGCAGACCCTCATCCGCCAAGCCCTGGCTCCGGCCCGCTCAGCCGCCTACGCGCGGACCTGAATAGTTACGTCCTGCCATTGCACCAACTCTGCTCGCGGCCGGCGTCACCGGCCCCAGAGCGAGCACTTGTGCTCAGCGGCGAAGCCGTCGGCCACCGTCGGGGTGGGCGGCGCCAGCGACAGGAAGCGGCCACTCGCCGCGCTGTAGCGAGCCCACGCGAGAGCGGCGGTCGCATTGGGATCGCCGGTCTTCGCGAACTGCGTCCAGTAAGCCATCATCGTGGCCGACAGCGTCTGCTGGGCCGGCGAGAGCGGGCTGAGCCCGAAGTTGGGGAACAGGTACTGCAGCTCGGCGGCGTGCGAAGCTCCCATCGGGAAGCTGATGCCGGGCATCACGGGAGGCGCCTGCTCGTCCGCGTACTCGTACTGGTATGTGGGCACGAACTGCGAGGCCGAGCGCACCGCGCTGCCGGTCTGGCACGCGAAGGAGACGTCTGTCCCCGCCGCCCCCAGCGCGATGCTGGGGTTGCCGCTATACGCGCTGAGCGGATAGTTGGCGCTGGCGAGCTGACCCGCCGATAGGCGGGGGAGCGTTGTCGCGAGCGCCGCCTCATACCCGGCAGCAGTGAGCGGCTTGCCGCTCGCCGCCTCAGCCTGGGCGACGAAAAGCCGCTACTCGTCGCGGTTGCTGCCCACGATCAGCGGCACCCGGGCAAACGCCCCGCTGTCGAGCGCCGCCCCGATCGACTGCGTCAGGACCTTGCCGTCGATGTGCGGCGCGTACCCCTTGCTGGCCTGGTGGGCGAGCAGCGACGCCACCGGCACGCGACGCAGGCACGTCGCGCTTCCGCCGACGCAGCCAACGGCCGTGGCGAACGCCACGCCGCCGGCGTTGGCCTCGGACTGGGTCGCCTCCACGAGCTGAAGAGACACCAGAGAGTACGCGCCGCTCTCCTCGATGGCCTTGGTGAAGAGGCCATGCGCGAGCGGCGATACGAGCAGAGTGAGGACGCTGAGGCCGCCAGCCGACTGGCCGAAGATGGTCACGTTGCGCGAGTCGCCGCCGAACTCCCGGATGTTGCGCTGGGTCCAACGCAGGGCGGCGATCTGATCCATCATCCCGTAGTTCCCGGACGCTCCGCTCGAGAACGCGGGATCGGCCAGGAAGCCGAGCGCGCCCAGCCGGTAGTTGATGGTGACCACGATGACGCCGTGGGCCACGAGCTGGGCGGGGTCGTAGAGACTGCCCGCGCCGGTCTCTAGGGCGCCGCCGTGGATCCAGACCATGACCGGGAGTTGCTCGCCCCGGTGCGCCTGCGCCGGCGTGTAGACGTTCAGGAGCAGACAGTCCTCGTCAGTGCTGCCCGGGTTGCCCTGGCCAGCGATCTGAGGGCAGGGGCTTCCGAACTGCGTGGCGTCGCGCACCCCGGACCACGCGGAGTGCACCTGCGGCGGCCGCCAGCGAAGCCCGCCGACCGGGGGCGCGGCGTACGGGATGCCCAGGAACGTACGGACCTGGCCGGCCAGCGCGCCGCGCACCGCGCCGCGGTCGGTGGGGACCACGAGCCCGCCGCCGCTCCCACTCTCCGCTCCCACGCGGACTCCGGACGAACCGCCCTGCGTGCAGGCTGAGAGCAGCACGGCCGCCACCGCGAGCAGGCGTCTTGTGGAGCCGGTCATCCGCGTCCTCCCGTTTTACCGTGGTTCGGCGCGGCGCCAGGTGCGACCCCCCCGCCGCTGCGCCCCGAACTGTACCGATCTACCGATACCGGGCTCCTGTCCTCGCCCACTCGAGGCGCCCCATCGCCCCGGCTTCTCCCGCGGATCGCTGGACCGATTCCCCGGCTACCAAAACTCCGCCGGGTCTCACTTGCCCCTCTCGTGCGAGTACTTCATATGAGGACTTTTCACGACACGACCGGGCGCCGGCCGGCCGGCGCGGAGGTGGCGTAGGTGGAGTACGCGCAGATCGTCGCGGCCACCGAGCGCCAGTTCACCGACGAGGAGCGCGACATCGAGGCGCGCCAGGCCGAGGTGGACACGGCCCAGGCGCTGCTCGACCGCCGCCGCCGGGCGCTGAAGCGGAAGCGCTCGGGCTTCACGAAGATGGTCGAGGGCTGGCGGACCCTCGACGTCGAGGTCGTCAGCGGCAAGCCGTCGCGCTCGGATGCGGCCGGTGACGACGAGGACCAGGACGAGCCGCCGGAGCCGGCGGGCGGCGAGGCGGCTGCGTGAGGAGTCAGCTGTTCGCCTTCGGCTGCCGTCTGTGCGCGGCCGAGGTGATCGTGGCGGGTGGTCGTCGCAGGCGGTGTGGATCTCCACCATCGCCGAATTTGGCGACGATGATGGCCTGCCCAGCCCCTATCCTGACCTTGGATGGATCGCCAGGACGGCGTGCCGGAGCGCATGGGCCGTGCCCTTGGTCGGGCGCTGCACCAAGGCCGGGCGATCGTCCGGCAACTGGGCGATCCCGCGGTGCAGGACGACCTGATCGAGCGGGGCCGGGCGGCCCCGGCCAGGCACCCCGACGTCGTCGAGCGGGCCGCACAACGTGTCACCGATCGCGCGTTGTGGGGCATCGCCGCCCGTGTCGGCGTCCTGGGTACGGCGCTGCACCGGCGAGCTCCGGTCGGGGTGCCCGCAGCTACGCCCGCCAGGCGCTGGCCCGGCTGAAGCGCCTGGGCCTGATCGCCGATTCTGCCGTGAGCGCACGTCTGGAGCCCGCCTGGCGGCGCGTTCGGGCCTCCCCTGATCGTCATCAGCCAGCATGCGGTGGCGCAGGTAGTTGCACGGTGACGCGGAGCCCGCCAGCAGCCCTGGGGGCGACGGCGAGGGTTCCGTCGTGTGCCTGGGTGATACTTTTCACAATTGCCAGGCCGAGACCGACACCTGCGTGGTCGGTGCGCACACGTTCGGTGCCGCGACGAAACGGCTCGACGAGCGTGGCAACTAACTGGGGGGTGAGCTTCTCGCCGGTGTTCTCGACAATGAGCACCACACATTCGGCGTGAACGCTTGTCGAGACGCACACTGTGCCATGTTCAGGCAGATTGTGGACGATGGCGTTGTGCACGAGGTTGGTGGCCAACTGCAGCAGGAGCGTGCGCGAGCCGATTGCGGGGGTGATGTCGCCGGAGGTCTCGATGGTGATGCCGCGCTTTTCTGCAAGGGGGAGGAGCGTTTCAGTGGCTTCTTCCGCTATGAGCGACAGGTCGACGTTCTCTCGGGTGAAGGACCGTTGATCAGCGCGGTTTAGCAGGAGCAGTGCTTCGGTAAGGTCGATTGCTCGAAGGTTGACCGCTTGCAGCCGGTCGACGAGTTCGCCGGTGTCGCGATTCTGATCACGGCATGCTACGTCGAGAAGCGTCTGAGTGATCGCCAGGGGGGTCCGCAGTTCGTGCGAGGCGTTGGCTACGAATCTCTGCTGTTCGGCGGCATGTGCTTCGAGCCGCGCGAGCATGGTGTCGAAGGCGTCGGCGAGTTCGCGGAACTCATCGCTCGGCCCCGGCAGCCCGATCCGATGGGAGAGCGATCCCCTTGCCGCCATGCGGGTGGCGTCTGTGATGCGTGTCAGGGGGGCGAGCATCCGGCCGGCGAGGATCCAGCCGCCCAGGAGACCGAAGGCCAGCAGGAATGCCAGCACGATGGCCGCGGCCGGAGCGAAAGCGTGCAAGAGTCTGGACTGGACCGGGAACACGCCACTAACGGGGGTGAGGATGAGCATTCGGTCGGGGACGTAACGCAGGAGGAAGAACCACACGGAGGCCAGTAGCAGGGCAGCTGCCAGCATGAGAAACCCGGCGTAGCTGAGTGTGAGTTTGACGCGAACGCTCAAACCAGGGGCTCTATCCACGCTCGCCCCCCTGACGTCCGCTATCTGATTCGGTGCCGATGCGGTACCCGACCCCGGCCACGGTGGCGATGATTCGCGGTTCGCCTAGGCGCTTGCGCAGTGCTGAGACCGTGATGCGGACGGCGTTGGTGAATGGGTCTGCGTTCTCATCCCACGCCCGCGCCAGGAGTTCTTCGGCGCTGACGATGCCGCCTTCGGCAGCGACGAGGACCTCGAGCACTGCGAACTGCTTCCTGGTGAGCGCGACGTAGCGGCCGTCGCGGTAGACCTCGCGGCGGAACGGATCGAGGCGCAGGCCGGCGACCTCACGAACGGGCGGCCTGCTATGAGCGCGCCGGCGGTCGAGCGCCCGGAGACGGAGCACGAGCTCTCGGAGTTCGAACGGCTTGGTGAGGTAGTCGTCGGCGCCAAGGCCGAACCCGGAAGCCTTGTCGTCGAGCCGGTCGGCAGCAGTGAGCATGAGGATGGGCATGCCGCCGCCGGAGGCGACGATGCGTTTGGCGATCTCGTCGCCGGAGGGCCCCGGAATGTCTCGGTCGAGGACGGCGATGTCGTAGGCGTTGACGGTTAGCAGGTCCAGAGCCGTCTCGCCGTCGCCGGCGATGTCGGCGGCGATCGCGGCCAGGCGCAGGCCATCACGGATGGCTTCTGCCATGTAGGGCTCATCCTCGACGATCAGCACCTTCATCCGACAATCGTAGGGGCCGTCGCATATCGCCGGCATATCGAAATCCAGATACGTCCCGGCAACACCGCGCGGCGTTGAATCGAGGCATGCCCCACCGCGAACCAACACAAACAACGTCCAGTCGGACTCCCGGATCCTGGACCGCCGAGCCCGTCGCCATGTCGACGCGATCACCGCACGCGATGAGACAGGCATGACTAGAACACTGCAGTCGGTGGCCGCCCTTGCCATTGTCGCCTTGATCTCCGCGGGCTGTTCGAACGCACCCACCGACACCAACACGGCCAACAACACGGCCGCCAATCACGAGAAGGCGATGAAGTTCGCCCAGTGCATGCGCGACAACGGCGTCAGCGGGTTCCCCGACCCGGACGCGTCGGGCGCGCTGACCATAGATGCGGTAGCAAACGGCTCGTCGGTGGACCCGAACAGCGCGACCTTCCAGCAGGCCCTCAGCGCCTGCAGAGACCTGGAACCGGCGGGGTTCATGGGCCAGAAGAGGAGCGCCCAGCAGCAGGAGGCGGCCCTCAGGTTCGCCCAGTGCATCCGCGACAACGGCGTGAAGGACTTCCCTGATCCCGCCCCAGATGGGCCCCTCATCGACACGAACAAAATCCCATCCGCGGCAACGCCGTCTGGGATGACGATCCTCCATGCCGCGATGCAGAAATGCCACGGCCTCGCGGCGCCGGCGGGGGTGACGGGCGGCCAGTGATGCGGAAGACATGGGTGCTGGCCGGAGTGGCCGTCCTGGTCGCCGTGACCGCCACCGGCGGCGTGGTCGCTGCATCCAGTCCGCGGCAAGCGACCCCCGCCGCACAGCAGCCGCCGGCGAACACCGCGAAGGTGGAGATGGGAAAGCTCGCGGCCATGATCTCGATGGATGGGACCCTGACCTATCGGGCGCGGTCGGATGGCTCGCCGTACTCCGTGATCAACCGGCGAAGCGGGATCTACACCGAACTGCCCGAGGACGGCGACAAGGTCGACTGCGGAGGCGTGCTGTATCGAGTGGACGGCCAGCCGGTGCTGCTGCTGTGCGGCTCAACGCCGGCGTACCGTTCGCTGTGGGGGGGCGACGGAGGACCCGACGTCGCCGAGCTCAACGCCAACTTGGTGGAGCTGGGGTACGCGACCCGAGCGCAGCTCGACCCGTCCACCGACTACTTCAGCTTCGAGACGGCGGTCGCACTCGAGAAGCTGCAGACCAAGCTGGGCGACGCTCAGACGGGGGCGCTGGATCTCGGTCAGGCGGTGTTCCTGCCGGAGTCGGTGCGGATCGCCAAGGTGACCGGCGAGCTCGGCGGATCCGCCATGCCGGGTGCACCGGTCCTGTACGCCACCTCCGACACTCCCGAGGTCCAGGTCGCCCTCGACCCCTCGTACCAGGGTGAGGTGGTAGCGGGCGCCCCGGCCCAGATCACTCTGCCAGGCCACACGTCGGTGACGGGAAAGGTGGACCGCTTGGGGAGGGTCGCCCAAGTTCCTGCTGGACAGAACAACGACGCCGCGCAGGCAACCATCCCGGCCTTCATCAGTCTCGACGACCCAGGCAAGGCGAGTGGGCTCGACATGGCCCCGGTCCGGGTGGAAATCACGATCGGGGGAGTGGAGAACGCCCTGAGCGTCCCGGTCACTGCGCTCGTCGGGAAGGCCGGAGGCGGGTTTGCGGTCGAAGTCGTCGGCAACGGCGGGCGACGCGAGCTGGTCGCTGTGAAGCTTGGCCTCTTCGACACCGCGGGTGGACGAGTCCAGGTCGAGGGCGGTCTCCACGAAGGCGATCAGGTGGTGGTGCCGTCGCCATGAGTGGCGAATCTGTTCTGGAACTGGAGGCTGTGACCAAGATCTACGGTGAGGAGCCGCCGGTGCCCGCCCTGCGGGGGGTGTCCTTTTCCGTCCAGCGTGGCGAGCTGGTGGCGATCGTAGGGCCCTCGGGGTCGGGCAAGTCCACGCTCCTGCACGTCATCGGGACGCTGGAGCGGCCCAGCAGCGGTGTCGTTCGGATCGGTGGGGTCGAGGTGGCGCGGCTGAGCGACCGCGAGCTGTCGCTGCTGCGGGCGCGGGAGATCGGGTTCGTTTTCCAGCAGTTCTTCCTCGCCGAACATGCCACGGTGCGGGAGAACGTCGCTGACGGGTTGCTCTACGCGGGCGTCCCGGCCGCCGAGCGGTACAGGCGCGCGGACGAGGCGCTCGAGCGGGTCGGCCTCTCGCAACGCGCGAAATTCAAGCCGACCAAGATCTCCGGGGGCGAGCGGCAGCGGGTCGCGATCGCCCGGGCCCTGGTCGGTCACCCGGCGGTCATTCTCGCCGACGAGCCAACCGGGAGCCTCGACAGCGCCAATGGCGCATCGATCATGGAGCTCATCCGAGAGCTCAACGCCGCCGGCGCCACCATCGTCATGATCACCCACGACGCTGGCCTCGCCGATCAGCTGCCTCGCCAGATTCGGCTGCTGGACGGGCAGGTGGTCTCGGATACCGCGAAGGGAGCGGCGCCATGAGTGCCAAGGGCGGACGACTGCGGCTTGATGACGAGCTGCGGGTGGCGAGTGTTGGGTTGCGCTCCCGACCGCTGCGCGCCGCGCTGTCCGCGCTCGGAATCGCGATCGGAACGGCCGCGATCGTGGGGGTCCTCGGGCTGTCCGCCTCCTCGCAGGCCGGGCTGATCGCCGAGATCAACCAGCTCGGCACGAACATGCTGACCGTCGAGGCCGGACAGAGCTTCACAGGAGGGGCAGCGCAGCTCCCGCTCGAAGCGCCGGCGCGGATCACGCTCTTGGACAACGTTCAGCGGGTGGCGCACACCGCCCTCATGAAGAACGAGAAGGTGTACCGGAACTCGATGATCCCGGCGGCCAGCACGCGTGGACTCGAGGTGCGGGCCACGAGCCTGAACCTGCTCTCAGTGCTCGGCACCGGCGTGGCACGCGGCGGCTGGCTCAACGACGGCACTGCCACCGAGCCGATCGTGGTGCTCGGTTCGGTCGCAGCGCAACAGCTCGGCATCGACCGGGTCCTTCCTGATCAGCGGATTTGGCTGGGCGGCCAGTGGTTCAACGTCGGGGGGATTCTGAACTCCTCACCGCTGGCCCCCGACATCGACGCCAGCGCCCTGGTTGGCTATCCGGCCGCCCAGAAATACCTCGGCTACGTCAGCTTGGTCGGCGGCGAGGAGAAGGCCGGCCCACCGAGCACGATCTACGTGCGCGCCGCGACCGGTCATGAGGCTGCGGTGCAGTCGTTGCTCGCGCAGACTGCCAACCCCGAGGCACCCTACGAGGTGAACGTCAGCCAGCCCTCCGACGTGCTCACCGCCCGGGCCGCTGCCGCGGGAGCGTTCAACAGCCTCTTCCTCGGCCTCGGAGTGGTGGCACTCATCGTGGGTGCCGTCGGCGTCGCCAACATCATGATCATCTCGGTCCTGGAACGCCGCTCGGAGATCGGCCTCCGTCGCGCCCTCGGTGCGACAAGGAACCAGATCCGAACGCAGTTTCTCGCCGAGTCGATCCTGCTCGCCGTCAGCGGGGGCGTCGTCGGCGTGCTGGCCGGGGCGGCAGCAACGGCTGTCTATGCCAGCTCGAAGGGATGGGCAATCGTGATACCCGTCGAGGCGTGGACGGGCGGCATCGCCTCGGCCATCCTAATCGGCGCCTTCGCTGGCCTAATGCCGGCCGTGCGAGCATCTCGGATGCCGCCCACCGTGGCACTGCGAACGGTATGAGCGGGAAGTGGATCCCTATTGGGAGGTCACCCCTGCGCCCCCGTGTCCGCGGGGAACACGGCGTCGTGGGTGACGGCGACAGCGATCGCCGCGAGCGAACGGGAATCGCACAGCGCCGGCGGCGGCGCCAATGCTGGTGCACTGGCCGGTCACTGTCACCCAGTTCGCAGCGCCTGGCACGCGGCAGGGGCTGCGTGGGGGTCGCCCCCCGCGCAACCCCCGCCGGGTCGAGGATCGCGCCCGCTACGTCTCGCGACGCGCCGCGTCGGCGGCGACCGCAAGCGCCATGAGGGTGTCCATGAACTCGTCGGGCTGGCCCTCGAAGAGGCGGTCGTTCGTGAACGCCCTGACCGCGGCGACGGCACCGGCATCGGCGACCGTGGAGGGCCGGATGACCGAGCACTCGGGCAGGCCTTCGCGGAGGAAGTCGCACGGTTCCGGCATGATCAGGTTCGTCTGGAACGTCTCACCGCCCAGGGGCGCGGCGTTCAGGTCCGGGAACTTCAGGTTGGTCACCGGGTCCGTCACGACCACGGCGTTGCCGGCCTTGTCGTGCCAGACCGCGAAGTGGTTCACCTCCGTGCCGCCGATGCTGACCACGATCCGCAGCACCTCGAGACTGGAGCACTTCAGCGCCATCGTCGTGTAGAGGCTCGAGCCGCCCTGCTCGATGAACGCGAAGTGGAACCCGGCGGTGTCGGCGATCGCCTGCATGCGCCGAGCCGGCGCAGTCGCGGGCGGGACCGGCTGCGGGGTGCCGGGGGGCGTCTCGCTGTCGTTCAGAGGGATGGCGGGCTGGTTCCGGATGGTGATGGCCTGGGGGAAGTTGGCACCGAGGTCGGGGTTCTCGGCGCTCCGGTACCGCGTGTACCAGCTGGTGTCCACGTCCAGGTGCTGGAGGTTGGTGAGCCGGCCGACCTGCCGGGCCCCCGTCGCCCTGCTGCTGGGGAGCCTGCGGAACCGGTCGAGGTTCACGGGCTGCGCTCCCTTCGAAGCCAGATACGCGTTGAGGAAGGCCGCGTGGCTCATCTCGTCGTCCGTGTTGTCGGAGATGTACTGCGGCATGTCGCCGTCGAGGTTCTGCAGCGCAGCGATGTAGGAAGGGTTGCCGCCGTTCACCCCGCCGAGCTCGTTGTACTGCTGCCAGAGGTCGCTCTCGACGATCTCCGCCGCGGCCAGGAAGCGCAGGATCGCGACGTCGCCCCGGGTGACGGCCGTGCTCGCCGCGCCGGCGTCCGTCGCGAGCAGGGCGGCGGCCGGCCCCATCGCTCCGGCCAGCCCGAGGCCGCCGAGGAACGCGCGCCGCCGCACGACGCGTCGCCAGGCTCCTTCGATGTCCCCGCCCGACCGCGTGACGCAGCCCGTCGACGAGGGGTTGGCTGAAGCATGCTCTTCAGCGGTCATGTCTGCTCCTTCGGGGAGCGGCTGTCGCGACGCTCACCCCTGCCCAGTCCGATTCGCCATGCCCGTGGAGTCCGTCCCACGGAACGGCTGTATGGTACTACCACCCCCATCTCAAGATGGTGCTGGCACTACTGTCACCGGCGCTTGCGCGACCGCCGGCAAGCCCACGACGGCGAGGAACAGGTTGCCCTGCGCCAGGGACTGACGTCCCGACAGTCAGCGGGTCGATTCGTTCAGTGTCGGGCGCGCGTCGCGCCGCCCCGGCCGGGCCCGCCGCGCCGGATCTCCACGCAGCACTCGCCGGCGCGGGGGGCCAGGACCGCCTCCATCGCGCCCGCTCCCAGGCCGGTCAGCAGCCCGGCGATCAAACCCAGGTTGATCCCGCAGACGAGCTCCGGCGCGTCCGCCGCGTGCGGGTGGAACGGGCAGTTGGCCAGGCGCAGCACGTCCGCGCCAGCCGGGTACGGCTCGAACCCGAGGCCCTCCAGCACCCCCTCGACCGCCTCGGGTCCCGGGTGCGGCCCGGCCCCGGCGCGCGCCGCGGCGCCCACCTGGTGGCCGCGCCGCCGCGCGGCCGCCACCGCGTCGCCAGCCACCGCGTCGCCGCCGCCCGCCGCCATCGTGTCCACCAGCACAGCCGCGAGGAGCGCGTGCTGGCGCCGCGGTACGTCCAGGTGGACCTCGACCGGGCCCGGCTCGTATACCTTGGGCTTGCGACCAACCCGCGCCGGACCGGCGCTCGTCTGCCGTCCCGCGCGCAGCAGCCCGGCCTCGACCAGCCTGTCGAGATGGAACGCCGCCAGGTTCCTGGAGATCCCGGCCGAGGCCGCCGCCTCGTCCCGAGTGACCGGCCGCCGGGCCCGGCGCACGAACCGGAACACGCGGCGCCGCACCGAGTCGACCAGCAGGGACGCCGCGGCCAGCGAGCCGGCCTGGTCCTCGCTGCGCTCGCGGGTCACGATCGCCATAATAAACCAACAGATATTGGTGAAATGGCCGCCGCCCGGGCGCGGCCCCGGCCAACCTCGGAGGACCTGCACGTGACTCAGAACGGGGAACTCAGTTTCGAACGAGACATCAAGCCGCTGTTCCGCGACAAGGACCGCGAGGCGATGGAGGGCGCGTTCGACCTCTGGGACTACGCCGACGTGACCGCCAACGCCGACGCGATCCTCGCGGCGGTCGCGGAGGGCGGCATGCCCTGCGACGGGCCGTGGCCGGCCGAGCAGGTGGAGCTCTTCCAGCGCTGGGTCTCGGCCGGGCTGCCGGAATGAGCCAGCCGCGGGTCGTGATCGTGGGCGCCGGCGCGGCGGGCGACGGCGCCGCCGAGGCGCTCCGCAAGGCCGGCTTCGACGGCCCGGTCGCCCTCCTGGGCCGCGACCGGCATCCCGCCTACCACCGCCCGTACCTCTCGAAGCAGTTCCTGCGCGGCGAGCTGCCCATCGATCGCGTCCAGCTGCGGAAGCCCGACGACTACGAGAAGCTGGGGGTCGAGTGGCTGGGGGAGCGGATCGTCACCGCCGCCAACCGTCGCGACGCCACCGTGACGCTCGACGACGGCCGCTCGCTGCCCTTCGACGTGCTCGTGCTGGCCACGGGCGGCCATCCGCGTTGGCTGGACGGCGTGCCCCGGCTGAGCAACGTGTTCGCCCTGCGCAGCCTCGACGACGGCGTCGCGCTGAAGGAGGCGCTCGACCAGGCGCACCGCCCGCTGATCGTCGGCGCCGGCTTCATCGGCGCCGAGGTCGCCGCGTCCGCCCGGATGATGGGCAAGGAGCCCATCGTGGTCGAGCTCGCGCCCGTGCCGCTCGTGCGGGCCCTGGGCGAGGACATGGGCCGCGTGTACGCGCGGATCCACCGCGACCACGGCGTGGACCTGCGGCTGTCCACGGCCGTGAGCGAGTGGATCGCGGACGGGGATCGCGTCGCCGCGGTCCGGCTCGGGGACGGCGCCCGCGAAGACGTGGACCTGGTCCTGATCGCCGTCGGAATCGAGCCCGAGGTGAGCCTCGCCCACGACCTGGAGTTGCCCATGGCCGCCGCCGGCGTCGCCGTGGACGAGACGCTGCGCGCCGGCGAAGACGTGTACTGCGCCGGCGACATCGCGGCCCACCGGCATCCGGTCTTCGGCCGCCACCTGCGGGTCGAACACTGGCAGGTGGCGAGGAAGCAGGGCCAGGCGATCGGCCAGGCCATCGCCGCCGGCGCGACCCCGTACCAGGAGCTGCCGTGGTTCTGGTCCGACCAGTACGACGTCAACCTGCAGTACCTCGGCAACGCGGCGGCGTTCGACCAGACCGTGTGGCGGGGCGACCGGGAGGGCGAGCGCTTCTCCGTCTTCTACCTCCAGGAGGGACGCATCCAGGCCGTGCTGGCCGTGAACGAGCCGCGGACCATCAGGTTCAGCCGGGACCTGATCTCCAGCCAGGCGGTGGTCGTGCCGGAGGCCCTGGCCGACGAGGGCAGCGACCTGCGCGAGGTCGCCAGACGCGCGTAGACCGCGAACCGCCCACCTCACCGGCCGGCCAGGCGCTCGACGACCGGCGCGAACGCGTCCACGAGCTCGTCGCCGACCATCAGGTAGGAGATGCCCAGCTCCTCGCGCCGCCGCTCCAGCGTCGCGCACATCTCGTCGGTGGTCCCGGTCACCGCCGCCACCGAGCCGGCGGCGGCCAGGTCGGCGGCCGTCACGCCCAGCCGCATCGAGAGGTGGCGTGGCACCTGGTCGCCCACCGCCATCAGGTTGAGGTTCAGCTCCAGCTCGTCGAAGCGGTCGCCTGCCGCCTCGCGGAGCCAGCCGATCCGCTCGGCAGCCGCGGCCGCCGGCTCGGTCGGCTGCAGGCCCAGCGCCACGATGTCCGCCTCGCGCGCCGCCAGCGAGAGCAGGCGCCGCCCACTGCCGGCCACCAGGATCGGCGGCCGCCGGGCCGGCCGGGGCGACACCTCCGCCCCCTCCGCGGCGTAGTACGGCCCCGCGGCCGTCGCGGTCTCGCCGGCGAGCACCCGCTTGAGCAGCGCCAGCGACTCCTCCAGCCGGGCCACCCGCACCCCGCCCGAGTCGAACCCGATGCCCAGCATGCGGTTGTCGTCCGCGGCGGCGGGCCGGCCCGCGCCCATACCGAGCTCGAAGCGGCCGCCCGACAGCACGTCCAGCGTCGCCGCCTCCTTGGCCAGCAGCACCGGGTTGCGGAAGTCGTTCGCGATCACGTACGTGCCCACGCGCAGGGTCCGGGTGGCCGCGGCCGCGGCCGCCAGCGCCGGCATCGGGGCCAGCGTGTAGCGCAGCCCGTCGGGCATCACCAGCGTCGAGAAGCCGAGCGACTCGATGCGGCGGGCCCGGGCGGCCCACTCCTCGCCGCCGCTCGCCACCGCCGTGACCACGCCGAAGCGGAAGGGATGACCGTTCATCGTGAGGTGCCTCCTGGCGCCAGGCCGGCCTGCCGCGTGACCGGCCGGCCGGCGTCGATCATGACCGCGGCGACCACGGAGGCAGCCACGAGGATGGCCGCGCCGAAGCCGGCTGCGGCCGAGTAGCCGTGGACCAGGGCCGCGATGCCCGCGGCGCCGAAGCCGGCGGCGGCGCCGGCCGCGATCGTGTTGAGCAGCGCCGTGCCGATCGAGCCGCCGAGCTGCTGGGCCGTGTTGACGATGGCCGACGCGGCGCCGGCCTCCCGCGGGTCCACGCCCTGCGTGGCGGTGCTGAACGCGGGCACCATCACGCACGAGACGCCCGCCCCCAGCAGCACCTCGGCGGGCAACACGACGCTGAGGTAGCCGCCGCTCGCCTGCACGAGCGTCAGGACGCCCATGCCGGCCGCGGCCACCAGGGCGCCCGGCGCCATCAGCGCCCGCGGCGGCACGAACGGCATCAGCCGGCTGGCGATGGCCCACGACGTGACCTGAGCGGCCGCGGTCATGGGCAGGAACGCCAGGCCGGCCTCGAGCGGGGTGAAGCCGAGCACCACCTGCAGGTAGTACGTGAGGAGCAGGAACGCGCCGAACATGCCGGCGATGGCCAGCGCGACCGTCACGTACACGCCGGCCCGGGCCCGGTGCCGGACGATGCGGAGCGGCAGCAGCGGCCTGGCCGCGCGCGCGTCCCGGACCAGGAAGGCGGCCAGCAGCAGGCCGGAGAGCGCGAGCAGGCCGGCGACCGTCCGCGAGGCCCAGCCCTCGGTGACCGCCTGCGAGCAGGCCGAGATCAGCGCCGCGAGGCCGGCGCCGGCCACCAGCGCCCGCGGGATATCGAGCCGGCGCCCACCGCCGCCCGGCTCCCGGCCTCCCAGCACGAGCCAGCCGCCCGCCGCCGCGACGGCCGCCACCGGCACGTTGACGTACAGGCACCAGCGCCAGTCCAGGTACTGCGTCAGGACGCCGCCCAGCAGCAGCCCGACCACGGCGCCCGTCCCGGCGATCGTGCCGTAGACCGCGAACGCCCGGGCCCGCTCGCGCGGCCCGGTGAACGTCACGGCCAGCAGCGACAGCGCGGTCGGGGCCAGGAGCGCGGCGAACGCGCCCTGCAGGGCGCGCGCCCCCACCAGCACCGGCAGGGCAGGAGCGGCCCCGCCCGCAGCCGAGGCGACCGCGAACCCGGCCAGGCCCGCCACGAACGCGCGCTTGCGGCCCAGCGAGTCGGCGATCCGGCCGCCCACCAGGAGCAGGCAGCCGAACGCCAGCGTGTACGCCGTGACGACCCACTGCCGCTCGGCGTCGGAGGCGTGCAGCGCGCGTTGCGCCGACGGCAGGGCGATGCTCACGATCGTGGCGTCGAGCGCGACCATCAGCTGCGCCAGCGCCACGAAGGCCAGCACGGACCACCGCCGGCCGCCCGCCGCCTCGGTTCGGCTCCGCGGGTGGAACGCTAGAGCCATTCCGTCTCCATGCGGGCGCTGGTGTGGACGCAGACCATGCGCATCGGTGTGGTGCCCGTGTTCACGAACCGGTGGGCCATCCCCGCCGGCACCACGACGACCGAGCCGGGTCCGGCCGCGAGAGTGCGGTCGCCGGCCGTGAACATGGCCTGGCCCTCCTCGACGATCCACAGCTCGGGGTAGGGATGCCGGTGCAGCGCCGGCCCCTGGCCGGGCTCGGAGCGGTCGAGGATGAACGACGCCGGGACGCCGCCGTGCTCGGCGCCGATGAACACGAACGAGCCGCCCCGGCGCAGCTCTTCGAAGTCCACGACCGCCGCTGTCGCTGTGGTTCGCTCAGAGTCGGTGCTCATGCCCGCCAGGCTATGGCCGTGCCGGGACCGCTCGCATCGCGAGAATCGCCGGTCTGTCGCTAGGCTCTGGCGCATGCTGATGGCGCGCGACCGCGAGTCGGCGGCGATCGCCCGGCTGCTGGAGGGCGCGCGCGCCGGCCGGGGCGGGGCCCTCGTCCTGCGCGGCGAGCCGGGGGCGGGCAAGTCCGCGCTGCTCGCCGCGGCCGCCGGCCAGGCGGAGGGCATGGCCGTGCTCAGCGCCGCCGGCGCCGAGGCGGAGGCCACGCTCGCGTATGCCGCGCTCCACCAGCTCCTCCGTCCCGTCCTGGACGGCCGGCACCGCCCGCCCGAGCCGCAGGCGGCGGCGCTCGACACCGCGCTGGGCCTCCGCGCCGGACCGGTGCCCGACCGGTTCCTGGTCTCGCTGGCCGTGCTCACGCTCCTCTCGGAGGCCGCGAGCGAGCGGCCGGTGCTGTGCATCGTGGACGACGCGCAGTGGGTGGACGGGCCGTCGCTGGACGTCGTCCGGTTCGTGGCCCGCCGCATCGGGTCGGACCCGGTCGCGCTGATCGCCGCCGTCCGGGCGGGCGACGACGCCATCCTGGACGGCGCCGGCGCCGGCGAGCTGACGGTGAGCGGCCTCGAGCCGGCGCCGGCGGCGGCGCTGCTGGACGAGCGCTGGGGCCCCCGCCTCGCCCCCGGCGTCCGCGACGAGCTGGTGCGCGCCACCGCCGGCAACCCGCTGGGCCTCGTCGAGCTGCCGGCCCTGCTCACGGCGGGCCAGCTCGCCGGCCGGGAGGCGCTGCCCGACCCCCTGCCGCTGGCGCGGGACCTCGAGCGCGTGTACCTGGAGCGGGCCGGCCGGCTGCCCGCAGGGCATCGGCTGCTGCTCCTGGTCTGCGCCGCCGAGGGCTCCGGGTCGCCGGGCCTGATCGCGCGCGCGGCGGCCGAGCTGGGCGTGGACGCCCCGATCGACGGGCTGGCCGACCTGCTCCACGTCGAAGGGGCGGTGGTCGTCTTCCGGCACCCGCTGGTCCGGTCGGCGGTGTACCACGGCGCCACCGCGGCCGACCGCCGCGCCGTGCACCTGGCGCTGGCCGCCGCGCTCGCCGGGACGGACGACGAGCTCGACCGCCGGGCGTGGCACCTGGCCCAGGCGGCGCAGGAGCCGGACGAGGCGGTCGCCGCCGAGCTGGAGCGCGCCGCCGAGCGGACGCTGCGCCGGTCCGGCCACGCGACCGCCGCGCTCGCGCTGGAGCGGGCGGCCGACCTGAGCTCGTCCGCGAGAGACCGGAGCCGGCGTCTGGTCGCCGCCGCCACCGCCGCGTGGCACGCGGGCGGCGCCCCGCGGGCGCGGGCGCTGCTCGAACGAGCCGAGCAGGCCGGGGCCGCCGACCCGGCCGCGCGCCTGGAGGCGCGGTACCTCCGGGCCGTCATCGAGACGCGCTCGGGCGTGCCCGCCGACGGCCTGGCCATCCTCGTCGACGTCGCGAGGGAGGCGCTGCCGGTCGCTCCCCATCTCGCCCTGCGAGCGCTGGGCGCCGCCGGCGAGGCCGCGTTCCAGGCCGACGACCAGGCCGCCGGCCGCGAGATCAGCCGGCTGACGGCGAGCCTGCCCCCGGCGGCCGAGGCGGGGGACGCGGTGCTGGCCAGGCTCCAGCTCGCGGTCGCGCCGATCACGTGGGGCGAGCAGCCCGTCGGCGTGCGCGAGGACCTGGCCCGGATCGAGGGGCTGGACGACCCCGAGCTGCTGTCGCGGGCCGGCGGCATCGCCTTCGGCCTCGGCGACTACGCGGTCGCGCGCCGCCTCCAGACGCGGGCGGTGGCGCAGGCACGGGCCCAGGGGGCGGCGGGCATCCTGGCCTGGGCGCTGCGGGCGCTGGCCGGCGACGAGATCGCGCGCAGCCGCTACGCGTGGGCCGAGGCCGCGGCCGCCGAGGGCCGCCAGCTGGCGCTGGAGACGGGCCAGGTCAACCTCGCCTGCCAGCACCTGGTGCTGCTGGCCGAGGTGGTGGCGCTGCGCGGGCGGGAGGAGGAGGCGCGCCGGCTGGCGGGCGAGGTGCTGGCCGAGGCCGCCGGGCGTGGGCTGCGCGGGACGCTGGTGCTGGCCCGGCGCGCGCTGGGCGGGCTGGCGCTGGCCGCCGGCCGGTCGGAGGAGGCGGTCCAGCACCTGGAGGCGCTGTGGGACGGCGCCGCCGGCCAGCGGGGCGTGGCGTTCGCCTCGATCCCCGACCTGGTCGAGGCCGCCGTCCGGGCGGGCCGGCCCGAGCTGGGCCGGCAGCGGCTGGCGCCCTATCTCGCCTGGGCCGAGATGGCGGGGTCGGCCGAGGCCCGGGCCCTGGCCGCTCGCGCCCGGGCGCTGCTGGCGGACGGAGCGGAGGCGGACCGGCTGTTCGACGAGGCGCTGCGCGCCCACGCGACGACGGACCGCCTGCTCGACCGGGCGCGGACGCAGCTGCTGCACGGCGAGCACCTGCGCCGGGAGCGGCGTCGAGTGGACGCGCGCGAGGCGCTGCGGGCGGCGCTCGACACGTTCGAGGCGCTGGGCGCGGCCTCGTGGGCGGAGCGCGCCCGGGCGGAGCTGCGGGCCACCGGCGAGACCGCCCGGCGGCGCGACCCGAGCACGCTCGACCAGCTCACGCAGCAGGAGCTCCAGGTGGTGCGCACGGTCAGCCAGGGGGCGACGAACCGCGAGGCGGCCGCCCAGCTGTTCATCAGCCCGCGGACGGTGGACCACCACCTGCGCAGCGTGTTCCGCAAGCTGGGCATCCGGTCGCGCGCGGAGCTGGTGCGGTTCGTGGTGGCCGGCGAGGCGTCCGCATGACGCTGGCGCCGAACGAGCTCCGGCTCGGGCGGTGGCTGATGGTCGCGTTCCTCCTCGTGTTCCTCCACCGCCTGCTCACGATCGCGCTCGCCGCCCGCGGCGGCCGGCTCGTCCTGCTCGCCGGCCTGGTGCTCGCCATCGCGGCCGTCTATGGCTGGTTCTGGCTGCGCGTCGCCGGCGGCGCCCGGGACGAGCTCGGCGCGCTCGCGGTGGTCGTCCTCAGCCTGCTGGTCGCGGCGTACGTGCTGACCGTCTCGCCCGAGACGTACCTGTTCTACTACCCGGCGATGGTCGCGGGCGCGGCCGCCCGCTGGGACCGCGGCCTGCTCCTCGTCGTCCTCGTCGCCGGCGCCGCCTTCGGCACGACCCTGCTCACCGGCGCCGGTGCCTCGGCCGCCGCCGATACCGACATCGTGGTCGGGCTCCTCGGCGTCTCGGCGATCGCGGTGCGGCGGCACGTCGCGACCACCAAGCGGCTGGAGGCGGCCCGGGACGAGATCCACCGCCTGGCCGCCCGCGACGAGCGGCTGCGCGTCGCCCGGGACCTGCACGACGAGCTGGGCCAGACGCTGTCGCTGATCGTGCTCAAGAGCGAGCTCGCGGCTCTGGCCGTGCCGGCGGCGGAGCGCGAGCGGGTGGACGAGGTGACCACGACGGCGCGGCGGGCGCTGCGCAGCCTGCGCGACCTGGTCTCCAGCTTCCGGCAGCCGGCGCTGGCCGAGGAGCTGGCCTCGGCCCGCTCGCTGCTCGAGGCGTCGGGGATCGAGTGCCTCGTGGAGTCGCGGGCGGAGCCGCTCTCCCCGCCGGTCGAGACGACGCTCGCCTGGGTGGTTCGCGAGGCGGCCACGAACGTGCTCCGCCACAGCGGGTGCCGGCGCTGCCGCTTCTCCGTCGAGCGGACGGGCGCCGGCGTCCGCCTGGAGGTGACGGACGACGGCCGGGGCGCGCCGGCGTTCGAGCCGGGGAGCGGCCTCCGGGGCCTGGAGGAGCGCGTGTCGTTCCTGGGCGGCCGGCTCTGCGCGGGCCCCGAGGCGGCCGGCGGGTTCCGGGTCCAGGTCGAGGTCCCGTGCGAGTGATCCGGGTCCTGCTCGCCGAGGACCAGGCCCTGCTCCGCGGGGCGCTGGCCGAGATCCTGGACCGAGAGGACGACGTGGCCGTCGTGGCGCAGGTGGGCCGGGGCGACGAGGTGCTGCCCGCCGCGCTGCGGACGCGGCCCGAGGTCGCCCTGATCGACGTCGAGCTGCCGGGCCGCGACGGCATCGCCTGCACGGCCGACCTCCGCGAGCACCTGCCGGCCTGCCGCGTGCTGGTGCTGACGGTGTTCAACCGGCCCGGCTACCTGAGGCGGGCGCTGGAGAACGGCGCCCGCGGCTACATCCTGAAGGACACCGCCCCGCGCGACCTGGTGCGGGCCATCCGTGCCGCCGCCGCCGGCGGCCGGGTGATCGATCCCGAGCTCGCCACGACGGCCCTGTACGAGGGGGCCAGCCCGCTGTCGCAGCGCGAGCGGCAGGTGCTCGCGCTCACCAACCGCGGCGCCAGCGTCGGGGAGATCGCCGGCGCGCTCAGCCTCTCCCGGGGGACGGTGCGCAATCACCTGTCCATCGCGATCCAGAAGCTGGGCGCGCGGACCCGGTTCGACGCCGCCCGGGCCGCCGAGGAGAAGGGCTGGCTGTAGCGGCCACCGTGACCCGGGTCACGGTGGACTCCTGACCGCGGTGACTTCCGGCGGGTCGGGGGCGGGGCCCAGACTGGCCGCGTGCGCGTCAAGATGATCCTGCCGGCGCTGACCGAAGCGAAGAGCCCGTTCTTCCGGCCGATCAAGTACTCGCTCTTCCCGCCCCTGGGTCTGGCCACCCTCGCGGCCTACCTCGCCGACGACGACCAGGTCACCATCCATGACGAGCACGTCGAGACGCTGCGCCTCGACGACGAGCCCGACCTGGTGGTGATCCAGGTCTACATCACGTCGGCCCGCCGCTCGTACGAGATCGCCGACCACTACCGGCGCCGCGGCGTCCGCGTCGCGCTGGGCGGCCTCCACGTCACCTCGCTGCCCGAGGAGGCGGCCGCCCACGCCGACACGATCTTCCTGGGCCCCGGCGAGGACACGTGGCCGGTGTTCCTCGCCGACCTGCGCGAGGGCCGCCCCTGCTCGCGGTACGTCTCTCGGCACCGGACGCTCCTCGGCGTGCCGCCCATCCGGCGCGACCTCATCCACCGCGGCCGCTACCTGGTGCCCAACTCGATCGTTGTCAGCCGCGGCTGCCCGCACGTCTGCGACTTCTGCTACAAGGTGGCGTTCTTCCAGGGCGGCAAGCAATTCTACACGCAGACGGTGGACGCGGCCCTGGCCGAGATCGACCGCCTGCCGGGCCGCCACCTCTACTTCCTCGACGACCACCTCTTCGGCAGCCCGCCGTTCGCCGCCCGGCTGTTCGACGGCATGCGCGGCATGGGCCGGTTGTGGCAGGCGGCGGGGACGGTGAAGGCGGTGCTGGAGCAGCCCGCGCTGCTGGAGGCCGCGGTCGCCAGCGGGCTGCGCAGCCTGTTCGTCGGCTTCGAGACGGTCAACTCGGACAACCTGTCGGAGCAGCGCAAGTACCAGAACATCGGGCGGGACTACGCCGAGGCGGTCCGCCGCCTGCAGGGCCTCGGCGTGATGGTCAACGGCAGCTTCGTGTTCGGCATGGACCACGACGGCCCCGACGTGTTCGACCGCACCGTGGAGTGGGCGATCGAGCAGGGGATCGAGACGGCCACGTTCCACATCCTCACGCCCTATCCGGACACGGCGCTGCACGCCCGCATGGAGGCCGAGGGCCGCATCGTGCACCGGGACTGGGACCAGTACGACACCCGCCACGTCGTGTACCGGCCGGCCCGCCTGGACGCGCGGACGCTTGAGGAGGGCTACTGGCGGGCGTACCGCGAGTTCTATCGCTGGGGGGCGATCTGGCGCGGCGCCACGGCCAAGCCCGAGCTGCGGGGCCGGCTCCGCCACGTGGCGTACGCGGGCGGCTGGAAGAAGTTCGAGCCGATGTGGGACGTCGTCATCCGGACGGGCCAGGTGCTCCACGCGCTGCCCGTCCTGGAGGCCATCCTGAGCGCCGCCTGACCGCGGGGATAACCCCTGCCGCCTCCGAGGCCACCATTCTTGTGAGATGACCCGAGACAAGTGGGCGAGCTGGCTGCTGGAGCGGCGGAGCGGCGGCGATCCGGGCGTGGCCCAGCGCATCCGCGAGGACCTGCGCCCGATCCGGGACGCGGTGCTGGACGCGGCGGAGGTCGGGCCCGGCACCCGCCTCCTCGACGCCGGCTGCGGCGACGGGCTGATCGCGTTCGGGGCGCTGGAACGGGGCGCCGCCAGCGTGGTCTTCAGCGACGTGTCGCCGGACCTGCTCGACCGCTGCCGGGAGCTGGCTGCCGAGCTCGGCGTGGCGGACCGCTGCCGCTTCGTCCGCGCCGCGGCGGAGGACCTCGGCGAGGTGGGGGGCGGCTCCGTGGACGTGGTGACGACGCGGTCGGTGCTGATCTACGTCGCGGACAAGGCGGCGGCGCTCCGGGAGTTCCGGCGAGTGCTGGCGCCCGGCGGCCGGATCTCGCTGTTCGAGCCGATCAACCGGTACTTCCTGGACGCCGGCGGCGGGCTCGCGGCCCTGTACGACCCCGGGCCGGTGGCGGACCTGGCCGAGCGCGTCAGCGCCGCGATCGCGGGCGTCAACCCGCTCGACGGGCCGATGATGGGCTTCGGCGAGCGCGACCTGCTCGACCTGGCCGAGCGGACCGGGTTCCTGCCGCTGCGCCTGCGGCTGGAGCTCGAGGTCCGGCCGCCCCGGCCGCGCGCGTGGGACAGCTTCGTGCGCAGCGCGCCGAACCCGCTGGCGCCGACGGTCGGGGAGGCGATGCGCGCGACCCTGACGCCGGAGGAGATCGAGCGGTTCACGCGCCACCTCCGGCCGCTGGTCGAGAGCGGGGCCGGAACCGAGCGGCGGGCGCTCGCCTACCTGACCGCCAGGAGCCCCGACCCGTAACAACCGGGGGCCTCCGTCGTTGCTGGTAGCCGACGTTGGACTTGTGTGATAGTGAGGGGCATCTCGCCCATCACGGCCCGTGGCACGCCGTCTGGGTCGATCCTCGCCCGACCCATCGTCCCCGTATGAGGGAGGCGTTCCCCGGCGAGGCTGACCTGGTCGAGCGCGCCCGCACCGACCCGCACGCCTTCGGGCAGCTGTACGAGCGGTACGTCTCGCAGATCTTCCGGTTCGTCCACAACCGCGTGCGGGACCGCTCCATCGCCGAGGACCTGACGTCCGAGGTGTTCTTCAAGGCGCTGCGGGCGATCGACCGCTACCGGCCGACCAGCCGGCCGTTCAGCGCCTGGCTGTACCAGATCGCCACCAACACGGTCATCGACCACGTCCGCACCCGCCGGACCACGCTGGACCTGGACGCCGTCGCGCACCGGCCCGACGGCCAGCCGCCCGTCGAGGAGCAGGTCGCCCGGCGGGCCGACGTGGAGCGGGTGTGGGACGCCGTTGCGGACCTGGTCGAGACCCAGCGGCTCGCGGTCACGCTGAAGCTGGGCCAGGACATGCACACCGCCGACATCGCCGCCTGCATGGGCCGCACCGAGGGCGCCGTGAAGCTGCTGATCTATCGCGGCCTGAACACGATCCGGCAGAAGCTCGAGGAGGCGGCGCCGAGCCGGCGCGAGGCATGACCGCGACCCACGACGGCGATTGGCTGGACGACGAGGTGCTCGAGGTGGTGGGCGCCGACCAGGAGCTCCGCCACGCCGCGATGGAGGTCCGCCGGACGCTCCAGACGGCGCCGGTGGACCCGGACTTCGCGCGCCGGCTCGGGGCGGAGGTGGTGGCCCGGCGCCAGCAGGTCATCGAGGAGCGGTCGCAGCGGCGCTGGCGGCCGCCGGCGCTCTGGCCGCTGCCGCGGCCGATCCTGGCCCTGGGCGGCGCCGCCCTGGCCGTGGTGCTGGTGCTCGGGGCGATCCTCGCCGCCCGGCCGGCGCCGGTCCCGGTCGCCGCGACCAGCGCGGTCGCCGGGCTGGCCTCGCTCGACCCCTCGGGCCGGGTCGTCGTCCACTTCAGCCGGGCCATGGACCACGGCGCCGTGACGGCGGCGCTCCACGTCACGCCCGCGACGGCCGTGCGCACCGACTGGTCGGGGGAGGACCTCATGGTCACCCCGGTCAACGGGCTGGTGCCCAACTCCGCGTACGTGCTCACCATCGACGCCGGCCGGGCCCGGACGGCCTCGGGCGGGCACCTGCCCGGCGACCTCCACGTCGTGTTCGGCACCGCGCCGGTGCCCCAGCCGGGCGGCACCCCGCCGCCGGCCGTGGCGCTGCCGCTGCGCACCCTCGCGGCCGCCGGCGAGGACTCTGAGGCGGTGATCGTGGGCCAGGGCCTCCTCCTCGCCACGTCCGCGACCAAGTTCGGCGCGACCGGCGTCATGCGCCTGCACGCCACCGGCGCCGCCGAGTGGCTGGGGCCGGCGACCGACGCCATCTGCGTCTCGCGCAACGGCCGCTCGCTCGCGTACCTGGAGCGCGGCGGCGGGACCACCAGCATCGTGATGGCCGCCAGCGACGGCACCGCGCCGAAGACCGTGACCGTGCCGGTGGACGAGGGGTCGCCGCTCGGCTGGATGGACGACGGGGAGGTGTCGTTCGTGGGCGGCGGCCAGCTGCAGGCCGTGGACCGCGACGGGCACGTCCGGGTCCTCGCGAGCCAGCAGGTGGACGCGGCGAGGGACTCGGTCGTGATCTCGCCGGGCGGCCGGTACGCGTTCCTGCGCTCCGGCTCGGCGCCCGCCGCGCCCGGCCAGGGACGGCTGCTCGACCTCGCGAAGGGCGCCGGGCACGAGCTGCCGGGCGTGGTGGACCAGCCGGCGTTCAGCGCGGACGGCGGGACGGTGGCCTGGTTCGACGGGTCGGGCGCGGTGCCCCGGCTGGCGCTGGCGCCGAGTGCCGGCGGCCCGGTGCTGCGCCTGCCGCTGCCGGTGGCGGCGGCGGACCGCGTCAGCGACCTGGGCCTGGCGCCCGCCGGCGGCCGGTTCGTCTATGCGGTGCAGCACCCGAACGGTCAGGCCGAGCTCCGGCTGGCGGCGATCGACGACGGCGCCACGCTCGCGGCCGCGCAGCGGGGTGGCGGCTCGCCGAACTGGGCGGCGGACGGCGACAGCGTCGCCGTGCTGACCCACTCCGGCTCGCAGCCGGAGATCGCGGTGGCCGACGTCCCCGCCGCCACGGCGAGCGGGGCGGACGCCGCGGCCGCTCTCGCGACCAGCTTCGCCGCCGCCCAGGTCGGCGGCGACCAGGGGGCGCTGCGCACGCTCGCGAGGAGCGGGGTGGACGTCGGCCGGCTCCCCGCCGCGTCGCGCGCGTCGGTGGTCCAGGTCAGCCACCAGTCCGACGGCTCCTACCGCGTCGAGCTGCGGCTCACCGTCGATCCGACGCCCCGGCATCCGTCGGCGCGGGCCCGCACCGAGTCGCTCGAGCTGCGGTCGAGCGGCCAGGGCGGCACGCTCCAGGTGAGCCGCGCCGTGGCCGGCCCGCTGGCCGACGTGGCGCCGGGGCCGCACCTGGCCCGGATCGCGGCCGGCGCCAGGGCGGGCACGGTGGCGCTGACGTTCGACGCCGACCTCGACGCCGCGTCCGTCCGGGGCGCGTTCACGGTGCCGGCCACGTACGACGCGGCCACCCGGACGGTGACGGTGTCGCCGGCGGGCGCCCGGACGCTGACGGTGGGCACGAGCCTCCGGGACGTGGCGGGCCAGCACCTGGCGTCCGAGCTGCGGGAGACGGTCACGCCCGGCTGAGCGTGCTATAGTCGGCCCGCTATGCGGGCCACGACGCGTCGAACTGGGTGCCCGCTGACCGACTGCGCATGTAGGTGGGCGGCGAACTAGCCGCCCGTCGCGGCCTCCGCTGAGGATCGCGACAGAGGACGTCCCCCCGTCCACTCCCTCTCAACTTCGGAGACACGTACATGCGCTCGCAGTCCCTCTTCCTCGTGCACGCGCACCCCGACGACGAGTCGATCCTGACCGGCGGCCTGATCCTCCGCGCCCGCGAGGCCGGCCACCGGGTCGTGCTGGTCACCTGCACCGGCGGCGAGGAGGGCGAGGCGCACAACCTCGACCCGGCCGTCCTCCCCCGGCTCGCCGAGGTCCGCGAGCGCGAGCTGCGCGCCGCCTGCGCGATCCTCGGCGTGGACCGCCTGGAGCTCCTCGGCTACCGCGACTCCGGCATGGCCGGCTGGCCCGCGAACGACCACCCGGACAGCTTCCACCGCGCCTCGCTGGACGAGGTCGCCGGCCGGCTCGTCCTGCTGCTGTGGGCCGAGCGGCCCGAGACCGTCGTCACGTATGGCCCGGACGGCACGTACGGCCACCCCGACCACCTCAAGGCCCACCAGGCCACCGGTGCCGCGCTGGACGTGCTCCGGCGCGAGGGCTGGGAGCCGGCCCGGACGCTCTGGCACGCGCTGCCCCGGAGCGCGGTCGAGCGGCTGGACGGCGCGGCGCACCCCGCGCTCCGCGCCATCGGCACACCCGACGAGGCGATCACGAGCCGGGAAGACGTCAGCGCGTTCCTGGACCGGAAGCGGGCGGCGGTCGCGGCGCACGTGAGCCAGAACCCGCCCGACCCGATGGCCGCGCTCACCGGCCAGGTGCTTGCCGCGACCGGCGGGTTCGAGCACTACGTGGCGGCGGGCGGCTGCCCCGGGCAGCCGCCCGCCGGTGTGGATCAGGAGATGGTGAACGCCGCCGGCGGCAGGCTGTCCACGACGACCTGGTAGGCGCCCGGCTCCACCGCCCGCGGCGCCACCGAGGCGATGTCGCCCGGCGTGACCGCCAGGTCCGACACCGGGAAGGACACATGCACGGTCTGCGACTGGCCCGCGTTCAGGGACACCCGGGCGAAGCCCGCCAGGCGCCGCGGCGGCACTACCACCGGGCTGACCGGCTGGGCGACGTAGACCGGCACGACGGCCGTGCCCTGCCGGCCGCCCGTGTTGGTCACCGTGAACGTGGCGGTCACCGTGCCGCGCCGGTTGACGCTGCTCGTCACGGTGAGACCGCTGGTCGAGAACGTGGTGTACGACAGGCCGAACCCGAACGGGAACAGCGGGTTGTAGCCGGAGCCCGGGCCCGAGTTGGTGCCGGGCAGCTGGTCGAACGTCTTGGGCTGGTCACCGATCGGCGACGGCGCGCCAGTCGCGAAGTCGCCGCCCACCGTGGGCGCGTCGGACGGCCACGTCACGGAGAGGTGGCCGCTGGGGTCGATGGTGCCGAAGATCGCGTCGGCCACCGCCGTGCCGGCCTCGGTGCTGCCCTGGTACGCCATCAGCACGCCGGCGGCGCTCTCCGCGGGGCCCAGGCCGAGCGGCCGGCCGGCGAGCACGACCACGATCACCGGCTTGCCCGTCGCCTCCAGCGCGCTGATCAGCGCCTTCTGGTCGGGCGGCAGCTGCGGCGCCGGGTTGTCGCCCAGGCCCTCGGCGTACGCCTTCTCGCCGACCGCCACGACCACCGCGTCGGCGGAGGCCGCGGCCGCGACGGCGCTCGCCTGGTCGGGCGCTGAGACCACGTTGGGGTCCGCCGCCCGCAGGCCCTGGAGCACGGTCGTGCCGGGCGGGATCTGGTTGGCCGGGCCCATGCAGCAGACGTGCCCGGCGCCGAACACGCCCTGCCAGCTGACGCTCCAGCCGCCGAGCTGGTTCGTCATCGAGTCGGCGCTCGGCCCGGTGACCACGATCCTGCTGGTCGCGGGCAGGGGCAGCGCGCCGCCCTGGTTGCGCAGGAGCGTGACCGACTCCCTGGCCGCCTGCAGGGTGACGTCGCGCCCCGCGTTGACGCTCGCGTCGGCCGCGTTGGGATCGACGAACGGGTGGTCGAACAGCCCGAGCTGGAACTTCAGCGTCAGGATCCGGCGCACGGACTGGTCGATGCGCTCCTTCGTGATCCTGCCGTCCGCGACGTCCTGCAGGATGGCCGCCTGCCACTGGTCCGCGTTGAACGGCAGCATCGCCATGTCGAGACCGGCGTTCACCGCCATCGCGATCGCGCCGGCCAGGTCGGGGGCGGCGTGGTACGTGTTCGCGATGGCCGGCACGTCGCCGAAGTCGCTGATGATCACGCCGCGGAAGCCGAGCCGGTTGCGCAGCTCGTCGGTCATCAGGAACCGCGAGGCGGTGGCGGGGATGCCGTTGACCGACCCCGAGTCGATCATCACGGTGCCGGCGCCGCCGTCGATCCCCCCCGCGTAGGAGGGCAGGAACGTGTCCTGCAGCTCGCGGATCGGGACCTGCGCCTCGACCCGGTCGTGCCCGTTGATCGAGCTGGAGTACGCGGCGAAGTGCTTGACCGTCGCGGTCATGCCCAGCGAGCCGGCCGGGCCGGGCGTCTGCAGCCCGCGCACGTTCGCGGCGCCCATCGCCGCCGACAGCTCGGGCGCCTCGGACCACGTCTCGTAGTACCGGCCCCAGCGGTTGTCGCGGGCGAGGTCCTGGACGGGCGAGAAGTCCCAGTTCCAGCCGGTCGCCCGCAGCGCGGCGCCGGTCACCGCGCCGCCGGCCTGGGCGGCAGCCGGGTCCCACGTGGCGCCCATGCCGATCGACTGCGGGAACAGCGGGGCCTGGAACGGGTGGCCGAAGCCGTGCACGGCATCGACGCCAAAGATCAGCGGGATGTGCAGCCGCGAGCTGTCGATCGCGAACCGCTGGATCATGTCGTACTCGTTGGCCCAGTCCCGGCCGGTGTTGCCGGTGCCGCCGGCACCGGTCGTGTCGGGCGGGATGTCCGTGGCGCCCGCCAGGAGTGAGCCGGCGTGGTTGTCGATCAGGATCTTCTGCTCGCACGCCGGGTTGGGCAGGTTGAACCCGCCCTGGCTGGTGCACGCGGGGTTGGTGTCGGTGACCTGCGTCACCTCGATCTGGTCCATCTGACCGACCTTCTCGGCCAGCGTCATGCGGCCCAACAGGTCGGCGACCCGGTCGCCGACGGAGCGGTGCGAGTCCAGGTACGCCGGCTGCCCGCTGGCGGCGACGGCGACCGCTGAGGCCAGCACGAGGAGCGCTGCCAGCATGGTGGGCAGTGCTCGCCGGGCCGGCGTCCAGATCCATCCCATCATCCATCCCTCCTCACTGCGCGAACCGAAGTTGCGGTGACCAGTCGATGATGGCCGTTCCGGTGGAGATGTCAACTTTTCGGTGGGAGAGGCGGTCAGGGGAACGTGCCCTTGACAGACTTCGTCAGAAATAGAACAAATATGGCGGCATGGAACGCCGAGTTCGGTCCGGATCGAACAAACCCCCCGGCCGCGCCTCGGCCCGCGACCGGAGCCGGGCCCGCGTGATCGGGCTGCTCCGGGCCCGGGGCGTGATCAGCCAGGCGGAGATCGCGCGGGAGACCGGCCTGTCCCGCACGACCGTGTCGGGCGTGGTCGCGGAGCTGCGCGAGGCCGGCCTGGTCGTCGAGGCCGCGGACGGCGGCGTCCGGACCGAGAGCCGCGGCGGCCGCCCCCCGGTCCCGATCAGCCTCAGCCCCTCGCTGGGAGCCGTCGTGGGCGTGGACTTCGGCCACAGCCACGTCCGGGTGGCGGTGGCCGACGTGGGGCACCGGGTGCTGGCCGAGCGCGAGCGCAGCCTGCACGTGGACCCGGACGCGGCCGTGTCGCTCGACCTGGCCGCGGAGCTGGTCGCCGAGGTGCTGGCCGAGGCGCGGGTGCCCCGGTCGGCCGTGCTCGACGTCGGCATGGGCGTGCCGGGCCCGGTGGACCGGAGCCGCGGGGTGGTCGGCTCGGCGACGGTGCTCGCCGGCTGGGTGGGCATCCGCGCGGCGGACGAGCTGAGCGCCCGCCTCGGCCTGCCGGTGGAGATGGACAACGACGCCAACCTGGGCGCGCTGGCCGAGCACACGTTCGGGGCCGGCCGGGGCTGCTCGGACCTCGCGTACCTCAAGCTGTCCAGCGGCATCGGGTGCGGCCTGATCGTCGACGGCCGGCCGTATCGCGGGATCGCCGGGACGGCCGGCGAGATCGGCCACCTGCGGGTGGACGACGGCGACGCGTTCTGCTACTGCGGCAACCGCGGCTGCGTCGAGACGCTGGCCAGCGGGTGCGCGATCGTGGAGATGCTGGAGCGCAGCCAGCGCCGCACCCTGACCGTCGGCGAGGTCGTGTCCCTGGCCATCGAGGGCCACCCGGCCTGCGGCCGCGCGATCTCCGATGCCGGCCGCCACATCGGCGTGGCCGTCGCCAACCTCTGCAACCTGCTCAACCCGGGGCGGGTGGTGGTCGGCGGCGCGCTCGGCCGGGCGGGCGACCTGCTCCTGGCGCCACTGCGGGACTCGTTCCTGCGCTACGCAGTGCGAGCGGCCGCCGAGGCCGTCGAGATCGTGCCCGGGCAGCTCGGCGAGCGGGCCGAGGTGCTGGGCGCGCTGGCCCTCGCGCTGTCGAGTGCGTCGTGACAGCGGGGCGCGCCGGAGGCGCTTCGAGGTCCCCGCCGCCCGGGTCCCGATGGCCGCGAGTACACTGGTCTCGCCTGCTGTCGGGTACCCCCCACCCAGTAGTTCCGGAAGCGAGGATGACGGCAGCGCTTGACATATCCTCACCCCCCGGACAGGATCTCGAATCACGAGAGAGAGGAGCACGAATGCACCTATCCAGGCTCAAGCGGTTGACGAGGGCGGGTTGCGCGGTGGCGATGGCGGTCGCCGTCGCGGCCTGTGGCGGCGGGAGCAGCACCAGCTCGTCGTCCGGCAACGCCACGATCCCGGCCGGGCTCAGCGTCAAGTCGTTCGACAGCAGCTTCTCGGTGATGAGCCAGTTCAAGGGACTGACGTCCGCGGGCAAGGGCCTGGTCGGCGTCATCCTGCCCGACACGACGAGCTCGACGCGGTGGGTCGACTTCGACGCCCCCTACATCACGAAGGCGCTCCAGGCGGCCGGCTACTCGGCGTCGCAGTTCAAGGTTGACAACGCCCAGGGCAACGACGCCACCGAGCTGGCACTGGCCCAGGCCGACATCACGCAGGGCGCCACCGTCCTGGTGGTCACGCCGCTGGACAGCACGGTCGGCTCGCAGATCCAGTCGTACGCGCAGTCGCACGGCGTCAAGATGATCAGCTACGACCGCGCGACGTTCACCGGCAACAACACTTATTACGACAGCTTCGACAACGTGCAGGTCGGCAAGCTGATCGGCCAGGGCTTCATGGACTGCGTGACCGCGTGGAACGTCTCGAATCCACAGGTCTTCGTGCTGAGCGGCGGCGAGGACACGGACCCGAACGCGGTCTCGTTCGCCCAGGGCTACAACCAGGTCATCTGGGGCAACGACACCACCCCGCAGAAGGCGGGCACGACCAACAGCAAGGGCTTCACCCTGGTGGGTGAGCAGATCGCCCCGGGTTGGGTCAACGCCGCCGGCGGCACGATCTTCCAGCAGCAGTTCACGGCGCATCCCAACATCAACGCGACGGTCGAGGCCAACGACGGGCTCGGCAACGCGGTGATCCAGGTCCTCAAGAACAGCGGCGTCGCCGCCAAGAAGATCCCGGCGACCGGCCAGGACGCGACCTCGCAGGGCATGATCAACGTCCTCCAGGGCTACCAGTGCGGCTCGGTCTACAAGCCGATCTACCTGGAGGCCCAGGCCGCGGTCGCGCTGGCCACGATCCTGCGCGCCGGCCAGACCCCGCCGTCGTCCCTCGTCAACGGCACGACGTCGCCGCCGAAGGGCGCCAGCGGCAACCAGCAGCCGGCCGTGCTCCTGACCCCGCAGTGGGTGGACACGTCGAACATGGCGTCGACCGTGATCAAGGACCGCTTCGTGTCCGCGGCCGCGATCTGCTCCGCCGTCGGGGCCAGCGTCTGCCAGCAGTACAACATCCCACCGAACGGATAGATAGGTAAGGACATGAGTGACAGCGCCTGTACGGGGCCCACGTCTCGTGAGTGACCAGAACGCGGCCGGGACCTTGCTCGAGGTGCGCGGCCTGGACAAGCACTTCGGCCCTGTGCAGGCGCTGACCTCGGTCGACCTCGACCTGCCGCCGGGC